>PVBE010518148.1_pt1 | contig 16246 bp, 11 predicted proteins | sample 1631181 | NCBI WGS metagenome assembly PVBE01 (sample SAMN08397723, study PRJNA350692) | Marine metagenome, whole genome shotgun sequencing project. | isolation source: water | place: Pacific Ocean | collected 2012-04
CGAACCGAACCGCTGTAAAGTACCCACCGTCGCGAGGAAGCGAGCGGGGGAGGCGCCTTTTCGCCTTTTTGTGATACTATTCTACTACGTATAGCTATTCATTCGTTTACGCACCGACCGACGCGCGAGCACGATGGATTTTTTTCTTTGGTTCATCTATCTCTTTCCGCCACGACCGAAAACGTTCCGAAGGACTCTGCGTGCGTGTCGAGCGCCTCGCCGAAGCGGTTGGAACCCGAGCACGCGCGTCGCAGGCGTGAGCGACGCGGCGCACTGCATTTCGATGGGAAACCACGGGTGTTTGAGCGCTTGTTTCGCCGTCAATCGCTTCTCGGGACACCTCTGCAATATCTGTCGCAAGAAATCGATGAACAACTCATCCTCTGTCGCCTCGATTTCGCTCATGTCGACGCGCGTCTCGAGAATCTTTTGATACGTCTCCCACGCGCTGTCGGCTTGATAAAAATATTTACCCGTGGCGAGCGCGTGTATAGTCATTCCCGCCGCCCACACGTCCGCTTTAAACCCATCGCAAGGTTCCCCATCGCAACACTCGGGCGCGGTGAACGCGGGCGTTCCCGGCGTCTTCCCCACGGGTTCGTACGTCCCGTCTCGCCGTCGCGTCACGCGAACCGCGCACCCGAAATCACCGAGTTTATACAGTCCTCCACCACCGACAAAAACGTTTTGCGGTTTCACGTCCAGATGCGCCACTCCTCGCTCGTGACACGTTCGCAACGCTCGAAACAAATCCCGCGCGATTGCCTTGACGTCGTCCGCGCGAAACCTCTCAAACGTCTCCTCCTCGTCCAACACCGAACCCTCGGGACAATACTCCATCACCAACCGCGCTCGATTCTCCTTGACGTCATTCACCCACTCGTACGCTCGCACCACGTTCTCGCACGCGCACTCGCTCTGCATCTCGCTCTCCTCCTCCGCCTCGTCCAGCAGCGTACGTTCGCGTCCCACCCGCACGTTGGCCAACTTTCTCTTATCCATCTCCTTCACCGCCACTAATTGCGACTTTGACACCTCGCCGACAGACGCACCTCTTTTCATCGCATTCCCATCCCTCATCGACGCCTTCCCGCCCCCGTCCGTCGCATCGTCGTTCGGGACGACGACGTTTCGTCCGCTCTCGTATAAAAACACCTCGCCGAACGCGCCTCGTCCCAAAAGTCTTCCTCGTTCACCGTACGCGTCGCTCATCTCGGTCGATTTACGAAGCGTCGACGATGTACGCGCGAATCTCACGCGCCTCTTCCTCGCCATCGACGCGCACGCGCCCATGAGCGCGCGAATGAATCGATGAATCGATGAATCGATGAATTCGATGCGACGCCCAATCCAAATCCAATCCGTCGTCGACTCAACGCGGTCGACTCGACGCGGTCGACGAAAACGACCCGATCGACGCGTGACGCGAGTCGCCCTCGCGCGTTCGTGCGCGCGCGCGAGTCACGAGTCGCGCGTCGTCACCGACCCGAAACGACCGTCGAGTGGGCGAATGCGGGCGCGAGGCTGCGTTTATGCGTCACACGGCGTATTGTATAGATGGTCTTCTGACGTGGTCGTCTACGTGTGTGAGGGTGGGTGGGTAGGGTTCAGGATGGTCTGTCTGTCTGTCTCGGGTCGTTTCTCGCTTTTTCAAGTATGTGTATACGGTGTAAACGCCATATATAGATGTGTTTTAAAGTAACAAATTGAAACGCGGTGGCGTGGCCGTCGACGCGGGACGGGACGCCGCCGCGCGGGAATCGCGCGCGCGCGCGATTCGTCGTTCGATCGGTCGGTCGGTGGTCTCGTCCGAGACCCCTCCGTGGTCGTCCGCGCGCGTTCGCGTTCGTTCGTTCGCTCGTTCGTTCGTTCGTTCGTTCGTTCGTTCGTTCGACAGCGCGAAGACGTTTTGAATCGAATCGAATCGAAATCGACCCCCGTAGAGACGGGAATCGGACGTCGATCGACGGTTCGATCGCGCGACACCGCGAGGTGGGGATTTTGGGTCGATCTCGCGACGCGCGCGAGACGAATCGGTGAGAGAGGGACGACCGTGGGTGCGTTTGATTGATTGAATTGATTTGATTCGATTGATTGACTCGAACGATCAGAGTCGTTCGGGACGATGATGTCGGTGCCGCACGGAACGCCGCAGCGCGAACACAAGCGGTGTAACTGTAAAAACTCAAAGTGTTTGAAACTGTACTGCGAGTGTTTCGCGGCGGGGAAGTATTGCGATGGGTGTAACTGTTTCAATTGTAAAAATAACGCGGCGTTCGCGACGGAGCGGCGCGAAGCCGTGGAGGCGACGTTGGAGAGGAATCCGAACGCGTTTCGACCGAAGATCGCGGTGGTGGCGAGTCCGGGGGGTGTGGGACACGCGGGCGGTGGCGTGGACGGGGACGGTGGGGACGTCGTGGCGAGACATAACAGAGGGTGTCACTGTAAACGGTCGGGGTGTCTGAAGAAGTATTGCGAATGTTTTCAGGCGGCTATTTTTTGTCACGAGACGTGCAAGTGCGTGGACTGTAAGAATCACGAAGGGAGCGACGCGTACGCGAAGGTGAAGAGAGTGCACGGGCCGGACGCGAGGTTTCACGATCACGCGAGCACGGCCATGTCGCCGAGTCCGGGTCGCCGAAGGGCGCTTGGCGTCGGCGGCGACGGGGGCGCGTCGCCGGGCGGGGCGGCGGGACGCGCGTTAGGGGCGTCGCCGAGACGAAACGCGCGCGAGAGCGCGGGGACGAGCGCGACGGACGCCGCGACGGTGCCTCTGATGCATAATTTAGTGCAACAGGGCGCGGTGGAGGAGTTGGCGAGAATTTTACTCGCCGTCGCCGACGAAACCAAGGCGTCGTCGACGACGAACGGCGCCGATGAGGAGGAAAAGGACGCGACGCTGGCGACGACGACGTCGGATGGACTGGACGTTTGCGCGGGACGTTCATCGTCGCCGTCCGCGGGCGGCGTCGCCACGGTCGCCGAACTCGCCGCCGCCGCGGTGTCGCCTCCGAACGCCGACGTCAAAGCGGAACCCGCCGCCGACGTCGAGGGATTGATGTGCGACGAAACCGTCAGCGCGCTCGGCCTCGCGCCGAAAAAATCACCCTCCATCGAAACCTCATACAAAGAACAAGAGCGCGCCCTTCTCGGCGAATTTGAGCGCGTCATCAGTCGTTTGACTCAAAACGCCAAGGCGCGCGTCGAGCACGCGCGAAAAACCAAATCCCTCGTCTCCGCCGGCATCGCCGCGAAAAAATCCCGAGTCAAGTGACCGAACGAACCGCAAAAAATACACGCCATCGAACGCCCCGCGCGTTCGAGCGTTAGCTTCGCCCGCGGTATAGATAACGCCATGACGCAACATGTAGCACGCGCCCGCGCCCTCGCGCGCGTTTCCACCCTTTCCTTTTTCCTTCGTCTTCACACGTCGTCGCGCGGTCGCTCGCGCGTTCGCGTTCGCGTCGAGGCGTCGAGAGAAACCTTTCCTTCGTGCGTTTTCCTCGTCGCGCGCGCGATGGCGTCGCTCTCGCGCGCGTCGGCGTCGTCATCGAACGTGAAAAAGTGTCCCTCGTCCGACGCGTGGGCGCGCGTCTCTCGCGCGCGTCTCGAGAGACCACCGACGAGAACGACGGGGAGACGTCGTGGATCGCGCACCGGCGTCGCGCGATGCGCGAGCGCGTCGAACACGCCCACGGAGGCGCTTCGAAGGATCGAAAAGGCGAAAGAGACCAAGAGGTTGGACCTGAGCGGTTTGGGACTGCGAGAGATTCCACCGGAGACGTACGAGTTGGAGGGATTGCTCGAGCTTCAGGTGTCGAATAATAATTTATACGACGTTCCGGAGTCGTTGTTGGAGAAGCTGACGACGATCGAACGTTTGGGATTGGCTGGGAATCGTTTGCGCGCGCTGCCGCGAAGCGTCGGCGGTTTGCGCGCGTTGCGAGGGGTGTGGGCGCACGGAAACTGTTTAAAGGAGATTCCAGAGGAATTGTGCGAGTGCGAGAGTTTACGAAATTTAGTCGTGGGTGGGAATCGGTTGCGGGCGTTGCCGGAAAACATGTCGAGATTGAAGAGTTTAGAGGAGTTGTCGGCGCCGGGGAACCAATTGCGCGCGCTTCCGGATTTAGGTTCTTTACCCTTGCTCAGGGACATCGATCTACACGGGAACGCGATCGAGCGATTACCCGAAGACATGTCGGGTTTGCGCGCGTTGGAATCGCTCAGTGTGCAGGGGAATCGCTTAAAGAAAATCCCGAAGAGTTTGACGACGCTTCGACGGTTGCGCGCGTTGAATCTCGCCGAAAACGAAATCGAACTCCTTCCCGACGAAATCTCCGAGATGATGATGTTGACGTCGCTCTGGTTGTACTCGAACGCGCTCCGTTCGATTCCAGAGACGATGCAACAGATGCCCTCGCTTCGTCAGATGTGGATCGAAGGAAACGACGCGTTGAACGGCGACGCGTTGGACGCCTTTGTCTCCGCCATGTCGGGACACAAGACGCTCGCGACGTTCGGCGTCGACCAGCGACAGAGCGCCAAGATGCGCGCGCGAGACCAATTCATCACCGTCGCGGAAACTCCCGAAGGCGCGCCCGCGGGGTATTTCAAGCTCGTGCGATGGAACGGATCGGAGGACGAGGACGCACGCGTCGACGCCCCCGTGCTCGTCGTCTCGTTCGGAAGCGCGCCGGGAGTACCGAATTGGGGTGGTTTATTGAAAAAATTGCGTAAAACCGTCAGAGACGGCGACTCGTACGATGTCTTATACGTGTGCGACGTCGAACGGTCGTGGTACGCGTCCAACGATCTCGGCGTCGATCAAGACGCCGAGTTTCGACGATGGAACGAGGCGTTGCGAGACGCGTGCGCGCGATACCGCCGCGTCTTGTATATTGGCGATTCCATGGGTGCGAGCGCGTCGCTCATGTTCGCCGAGCACGCCACGCGCGTGTTGGCGTTTTGTCCGCAGGTGGATCTCTACGCCTCCTCCATACGTCCGAGTCGCTCGAACGTGTGGTTCAAACGGTTTCGTCGAATCTTACGCGAGGGTTTGGAGGCGTCGAGCGCCGACGTCGACGTGCATACCGGATCGTGGGCGCACGACACGCACCAAGCGTCGCTGTTACCGAGCGATAAGGTGACACACATCGTGCATCGCGTGGATTCGCATCGTCTCGCCCTCGCCCTCGACGGGGAGGACAAACTCTTACCCATCGTGCGAGACGCCTTTGACGGCGAAATCGCCGCGGCGAGAGGCGACGCCGAGGACGAAACCGACGCGAACGGGGACTCAAAAACCGTCCTCGACGCCTTCGCGCCGTGGCAAAGCATAGGACTCGGATAAATGCACCTAGAGCGCTCGATGGCGCGATTGTTTGTACACGTCTACTATTTTTTACGATTTTTCAAAGTCCTCTCGACGCGAACGCGCGTCGTCGGCGGCGCGACATCCGTCGCCGTCTCGCCCTGCGCGTTTCGTAACTCCGGATCCGCCCCGAGTTCGAGCAACGTCTCCACCGCGGTCGCGCGATTGAATAGACACGCCAGGTGCAACAAGGTCATTCCCGATGAATCTTTCCCGTTGACGTCGACGAGACCGGATCGAAGGATGGCGTCGAGCGCGGCGGCGTCGTTCGCCTTGACGGCTTCCCTTGCGCCCGCGTTTGTGTTTTCGTACGTCGTCTTCGTCGACGCGCCGAGGGAAGACATCGCCATGGACGGCATCGACGACGAGGGCGCGGGAACCGGCGTCGCGGTCGCCGTCGCGGTCGTCGTCGTCATCTCTGTTTCGTCGAAGACGTCGTCGTCGTTCGCGCCGTCGTCGTCCCGGCGTGCGTCCACCGACGGTACGACGGTCGTCTTCGAGCCATGAACGCGCATCGTCGACGCGAGTAAACTCTCCAACCCACGTCCATCTCTCGGCGGTAACGGCGCCTCCTCCTCCTCCTCCTCCTCCTTCTCCTCCTCGCGAGAGATTTCGTCTCTCCTTTTCCCTTTGTCGTCTTCGTCTTCGTCTTCGTCTTCGCCGCGCGCCGCGTTCGCGTTCGCGTTCCCGTTCGCCCATCCCCCCACGTCTCCACCCACTTCCCCCCCATCCGCGCGCGTCAAAAAATCAATCACCTCCTCGCACTCTCTCAGCGCGTAATCTCTCGCCACGGCGTCCAACACGTACCGAAACGTCTCCCGGCGTCGCGTCACGACGGCGACGGTGTTGACGAGTGCCTTTTTGGGCATGGATGGTAATCTCGCCTCGTGTGCCCCTCCCTCGCGCGTCAGCGCGTCGTGCAGACGCTTAAAATCCGTGTATCGACGCATTCGTCGAAACGTCACGATTCGGTCGTCGTTCGCGCGCGCCTCGGGCGTCACGGCGACGTCGGGATGATTCGTACGATTCGCGGGAGATTCCGATGACGACGCGTGACGACGTCTGTACGACGGTAAATCCGTCGCGGTGACGACGGCGTAATGATGCGACGATCCCCGAAGGTGATCGGTGGAAGACATCGCGCGTCGGGCGTCCACATCGTCGTCCACGGTGACTCGAAACATGAATGTATGGAATGAATGCGTCGACGAGTGATGATCGATGACGCGTCTTCACTCGTCGACGCGCGCGTCGCATCGCTCGACGACGACGCAAAGACATGCCTCGAGGACCGTTCGCGTCGACCGCGGGCGTGGGACGCGCGGAACCTCCCTGGAACGCCCTGAATCGGTGCGATGAAGACGTCACGGGACGGGACGCGCGATACGAATCATGGCGCGCGTCTCTCGTCGACGACGGCGCGACGTCGACGTCCGCGGACGCGCCGGAAGTGACGTGGACCAGTGGGTTCGCCGACCTGGACGACGCGTACGACGTCGTCGTCGTGGGATGTGGATTGAGCGGCGCCGCGCTCGCCGAGCGGTGCGCGCGCGCGCTCGGGATGAAAGTGTTGATGCTGGAGCGTCGCGATCACGTCGGTGGGAACTGTTACGATTACGTGGACGAGAAGAGTGGTGTGCGATGTTCGAAATACGGCGCGCACCTGTTTCACACGAAACACGAGCGGGTGTGGGAGTACGTGAAGGAGTTTAGCGAGTGGACGCCGTACGAACACCGCGTGCGAGGACGCGCGCGAGGGAGCGACGGTGAGATGCGATTGGTGCCGATACCGCCGACGCGGGAGACGGTGAACGCGTTGTTTGATGATGCGAACGTGAGGAGCGACGCGGAGATGGAGGCGTGGTACGATGCGGAGAGGATACCGCCGGCGAGCGGGGAGGCGCCGGCGAACGGGGAGGAGGCGGCGCTGTCGCGCGTCGGACCTCGGTTGTACGAAGCGATATTTAAACATTACACGAAGAAACAGTGGGATAAGTATCCGGAAGAGTTGGACGCGAGCGTGTTGATGCGTTTGCCGTGTCGAACGACGACAGATGATCGATATTTCAGCGACGCGTGGCAGGCGTTGCCGAGACGCGGGTACACGAGAATTTTTGAAAACATGCTGGCGAACGATCCCAACATCACCGTGCGATTGGAGTGCGATTATTTCGAGATGCGAAAGAGTGGGAAAATTCCCCGACACGACTTTTTGGTGTACACGGGACAGATTGACTCGTATTACGCCGCGATGGGGATGCCGAGATTGGAATACAGATCCGTCGTCTTCGAGGAGGAGTACGTGGAAGACGCCGACGAGGGATATTATCAAGAAGCCATGGTGGTGAATTACCCGGGCTCGGACGTCCCGTACACGAGAATCGTCGAGTACAAGCACTTACCGAATCAACCCGAGGGAAGACACGAGAGACCGGGAACCATCATCGCCAGAGAGTACTCGTCGGCGACGGGCGAACCGTATTACCCCGTGCCCAATCCCGCCAATCGCGCGTTGTACGAGAGATACGCCGAGCTCGCGGCGAACGAGAAGAACGTCGCCTTCGTCGGTCGGTTGGCGAGTTACAAGTACTTCAACATGGACGAAGCCATCCTGAACGCGTTGGAAATGTTTGATAATTTACTCGAGCGCGGCGTCTTGGATCCCAAACGCGCGCCGAAAGATTTTTAGATCCGCACGCGCCGCACGACGCCGACGCGGTTTGAAACGCGTGCGAGCGGTTACAATTGTAGTCGACGATGCTTACGATTTGCTTGATTTTTTCTAGATTTTTTCAACGTCGTTCACGCTGTCCGACGCGTCGACGAACGCGGCGATTCGACAATTTTTGGACATCCTCAGTCCTCGACGCATTCATCCTCGTCGTCGTCGACGTCGCGTCGATGACGCTCTCGACGGTCGCGTGCGCGGCGTTCGCGACGCAATACATCGGGTACGTGTTGGCGTCCACCGCGCTCGAGCGCGCGTATTACGTCGAGGACGACGATTCTGATTCTGATGGTGAAAAAGATGACGACGAGAAGATGGGACGCGGCGACGCTGCCGTCGACGATGTCGACGATGTCGACGCGCGGCGGCGCGCGCGATCGCACCTCGCGTCCACGTCGCGTAAGATTCAACCGCGAGCGCGACCGTGCGGGACGGTACGAGTGCGAAGAAGCGACCCGTGGGGGTTCCCGTTGTGGCAATTGATTCGCGGCGCGACGCCCGAACGCGGTGACGGACGCGAGATGCACCCGCGTCATCGCGCGTACGCGAGCGTCAATCTCTTCGTGTCGTCGTGTTTCGCCGCGTTCGTCGCCGCGTGCGCGCGACGGGGACACTCGTCGCTTCGACCGCTCGACGCGTCGGGACGTTTTCCCGCGGCGGCGGCGCTGCTCGACGTCGTCGTCGGTTTCTTCAAGGCGACGGCGTGGCAGAGCGTGGCCGAGTATTATTGGCATCGTCTCATGCATCATCGCGTCTTCTATCGCGCGTTGCACAAGATTCACCATCACTACAAGAGTCCGAGCGTGTGGTGCGATTTATGCATACATCCCGTCGAGGCGTTCGGCTATTACGTCATCTTATACTCGCCAGCCTTCGTCATCGACGCCTCCGTCGCCTCTTTCATCGCGTACATGTGCGTCATGGGCGTGTGCGGCGTCTTCGATCACTCGGGTCTTCGTTTCCGGTGCTACGCGGGCGCGTACGAGACGACGTTTCACGACAAACATCACAGTCTCTTCGCCGTAAACTACGCCTTCCCGTTCGAGGCGATGGACGTCGTCCACGGCACGAGGCACGTCGACGTCGCGAGGAAAGAATAGAGCGAGGGCACGACGCGCGGGTAGGAATGGGTGTCTCCGCGCGCGTATGTATGTATGTATGTATGTATGCATGTATGTATGTAGTTTCAAATCCACACGCGCGCGTCGTCGATCGAGGGTTGAACAAAGCGCGTCGTGCGCTAAAAAGTGCAAGATTTGTGAGCGTTTTATTTCCGACCGTCGCGCATCCGTCGATCGACGCACTGGTCGACGGTGGTACATTTATGCACTCGTACTGGCGAACAAGAGTGCGCCCAATCGCGCGACAGCCATGCCGAAGTGCTTCGGGAACTCGGCGGGTTTGAGCGCGGCGGCGTGCGTCTTCATGACGAACAGGTCCGTCAACGTGTTGAGAGTGGCGAGCCTGTAGGGAGCCTTGTCCGACTTCGGCAAAGCGCAGAACATGACCATGGTGACGAGAAAGCGCATGAAGAGCATGTTGGCGAGCCAGTTGACGGTGAGGTAATCCGTCGGCTTGAGCTTGACGGCGAACCACGCGTCTTGGACGTTTCCAAAGTGCATCATAATCATGTAGTAAAACTCCATGATCAGATGCGCGCTGACAATCTTTTGGGCGACAGATTTGGAATCCTTAATCCAGTTTCGTATCGGTGCCACCTTTTCGCAATCACGAAGCGACTCGGCGAGAATCAAAACCGTGGCGACGGCGATCGAGACGCCCGGCAACCACTCGCCGACGGTGACGCCGCCGGCGCGCGCCGCCTTCGCACCGTGGCACGACATCACCGTCGCTCTCGCGAACGCACAAATCAAATGAATGATCGCGAATCGGGTCTGCACCGGAACCGGTTGCGTCTTCGCGACCCACAGAGTGGCGAAGCTCGACGTCAGGAGACAGGCTCCGATGCCTTGCGCCATCATTTCAGAAATCGGCGTCGGTTTCAAACCGTAGAACACCTTCATCGGCGATTCATACACTACGACGAGCGTCAGTCGAAAATTCCCCTCTCGTTCCCGCGAGCGCCATCGTCATCGCGCGGACGAATCGTGACGTCGATGCAATTCAATGCAACGCAATTCAATTCGCGCATTCGATTCGATTCGCGCACGCACGTGGAAGTTGTGGGACGAAGCGCAACCCGTACGCGATGCCCGTGGCGGAGGTAAACTCAAGCGCCCTCTTGACGCTGATCATCGAGACCGACATCGCGTCTCCTCGGCGACGCGCGAGGGGTGATGACGATCCGACGCGCGCGATGCATGCGAAATGCGCGCGAAATGCTCGACAGTGGTCCGCGCGAGCGTCCATAGTCCACGGCCTCATTAACCAAGTGACGATTTTTTTGTTTTGAGAAGCGCGATGTCGTCCATGGACGGACGTACGACCCATCAGTTAGTACGTATGATACGAATATATGTGTGTGTGCACGCATGACGGTTCATGACTCACCAAACAGTCCCACGCCCAAACACTCGCCTCGCACCACTACGTCGCCACGATCCGACGCGCGATGACGACGATGACGACGAAAGTCGCCCCCGATGGTACCCCCGAGGCGACGGATGTGTGGCGACGATACCGTACCGACGGTGCGCTCGCGTCTGAGTGCTTACGGACGACGCGCGAGCGCGATGAGACGGCCCGCGTGCGCGAACAGGTGCGGCCCATGGAATCGATTCGTGCATGCATTCGGTCGTCGGCGTCGCGATGGTGGACGCGAGGAGGAGGAGAGACGCGCGCACGGATGAGAAACGCGCGTCGTCGTTCGAAATCGCGTCGTCGAGGACGCGCGAGAGAGAGATGCGCGCGTGCACGCGTGAAGATTGGACGACGCGCGCGCGAGGGGTTGGGCGCGGTTTGAAACGAAACGAAACGAGACGAGACGAAAAAAAGGCTGGGTGACTGACTCTTGAACGCGTGACGGTGTGATGCGCAGTTGGAAGAGGCGAGAAAAGACGCGCGTGCGTTAATGGATGAACGAGCGTCGCTGTTGGCGCGAGAGGAGCGCGTGTTGCGCATGGTGGACGTCGCCGACGGAACCTATCGCGCGGAGAAGCGCGCGTTCGAGACGCAGACGCGAGAGTTGCGGGAGGAATTGGCGAGCGTGCGAGCGACGTTGGCGCGAGAGCGAGAGGCGAGAGCGAGCGGGGAGAGTGGGTCGAGGGAGCGGGAGAGCGCGGACGCGCGCGCCATCGGTGCGTTGCGACGTCGCGGCGAGGAGTTGGAACGCGAGGTGGAGACGCTGACGACGAAAAATCGCGAGCTTCACAAGGAGGCGTTGTTGGCCAAGGCGAACGGGAACAAGGTGGATTGGCTCGAGGGTGAGGCGACGCAGACGCGCGAGCGACTCGAGGCGAGCGAGGCGACGATGAAGCGTTTAAAGGCGGATTTAGAATTTGAAAAATCGAGCGTCACAAAGTACGAGAGCAAAGCCATCGCGCTGGAAAAGGAAAAGAGCGGGTTGGAGAAGGCGCTCGCCGCGCGCGATGGGAAGATTGAGCGTTTGGAGGATCAGTTGCAGGCGAAGGAGGAGAAATTGGCGACGATGGCGAGCGAATTGAGAGCGAGCGGCGCGTTGGCGCCTCGCGAGGCGGCGCTCGCGAAGAGCGAGGCGAGCGTCGAGGCGAGAGAAGCACGCGCGCGCGAGAGAGAGACAGAGATCAAGGAGGCGCTCGCCAAGTTGAAATCTCGTGAATCCGCGTGCGACGCTCGAGAGAAGGGCTTGGGAAAACGCGAGGCGGCGTTGGATGCGCGCGAGGTCGCGCTCACCAAGCGCGAAGCCGCGTCGACGGCGCGCGCGGGGAGATCCGCGCGCGCGCCGACTCCTTCGTCGGGGAAAGAGCTCGCGGTGGCGCCCACGCCGAAACGCCTAGCGTCCAGATTTCCGGACATTGTGCGTCGGTACGTCTTCACACCCGGTTTGGCGCCTCGTCGAGCGGATGATTCGCCGACGCCGAAGAAGACGCCGGCGCCGGCGTCGACGCCCGTGAGCGAACGATCGAAACATCTCTTCGCCGCCGTCGTCGAGAAGGCGCAATCCGCGGCCAAAGCGTCGGCGTCCAAGTTGGAGGCATCGGCGTCCAAGGCATCCGCGTCGGCGTCCGCGGCAAAGACGGCGGCGGGCGTGGGCATGTTCAACGCGTTGCAATCCGTCGTCGGATACAAGGAATCGCCGCGAGGGGCGATCGCGTCGGCTGAAAAATCGCCAAAGACGCCCAAGTCTTCCAAGGGCAAGGAGAAGGCGGAGGAGAAAGTGGCGGAGAAGGCGGAGGAGAAAGTGGTGGCGAAGGTGGAGGCGAAGGCGGCGGAGAAGGCGGTGGAGAAGGCGCCGACGCAGGCGAAATCCATCCTCGGCGCGTTGAAAACCATGGTCGGCGCCGCGGAACCGACGCCGTTCAAGGCGGCGACGGCGGCGGCGGAGGCGAAGAAGAGGAAAACGACCGCAGCATCCAAGAAGAAGGCGTCTGAACCCGAGCCGGAGGCGGTACCGACGCGAAGAACGTCGCGTCGCGCGGCGGCGACGACGAAGGAGACGACTAAATCGACGGCCAAGGAGTCTAAGACGAAGACGACGACGAAGAAGACGAAGAAGACGACGAGGACGACGAAGGAACCTGAATCTGAACCGCAGGACCCGCAACCGCCGACGCGCAAGAGAGGGCGCCCGAGAAAAGAGCCCGAACCCGAACCCGAGCTCGAGACGGAGGAGGCGGGCGAACAGCCGGCTAAGCGCGGACGAGGACGCCCGAAAAAAGCCAAGGTTGAAGAGGATCCGAGCACTCCGAAGCCCGCGCCGAGATCGCGCGGACGACCGAGGAAAACCGAGGCGACGCCCAAGACGAATCCTGCGCTGAAAAAGCTCGGCGATTATCTCTCATCCCCGAACAAGGAGGCGCCGGCCGCCAGGACGCGTCGCTCGACCCGTAACTCTCGAAGAGGCGCATAGATTATTTCTCGATCGATTAAATGACAAACAGACGACAGACGTGATTCATCTACGCGCATCTACGCGACTATGCGACATCAACCGAACTTTTTTTGTTTCGGAAACTTGCTCGGCCACGACCCGTTGGGTTGGGTCTTCATCGCCGAGCGAGACGGCTTGACGTCGAGCGCCGCCTCCAATGCCTGCGCCAGCGTGTTACACCGCACGAGTTCGATGCCCGTCTTTTTCCCCATATCCGGCGAACTTCCCGCTTCGGGCAAGAGCACACGCTTGAAACCCATCGTCGCCGCCTCGGCGATGCGTCGCTCCGCCTGCATGACGGGTCGAAGCTCTCCTCCCAGACCGACCTCTCCAAAGAAGCACATGTCCGGCGGCAGAGGCTTCTCCACGAAACTGCTCGCGATGGCCAACGCGATGGCGACGTCGGTGGACGGATCGTCGAGTTTCATGCCCCCGACGATGTTGATGAAGATGTCGTGCTTTTGCACTCGCCGACCGAGGACAAACTTGGCCAAGACGGCGAGCAACAATTGCATGCGCTCGAAACGCAAACCGACGGCGGTGCGAATGGGCGGCGCCGTCATCCCGCCTTCACCCGATTCCGCGCGTTCGTTCGTCAGAGCTTGCACCTCCAACATGAATGGACGAGATCCCTGCACGGTGACGGTGGGCGCCGCGGAAACGTCGGGACTCAACACGCGTTCGCCGAGAAACAACGCCGACGGCGACGCCACGGGCGTCAAACCATCGTCGCTCATCTGAAACACCCCCACCTCATCCGTGGACCCGTAACGATTCTTGTGTCCGCGCAGGATGCGCACGGCGCGATCGGCATCGCCCTCGAGATACAGCACGACGTCGACGATGTGTTCCAACACGCGAGGTCCCGCGATGTCTCCGGATTTCGTGACGTGACCGACGATGAACACGGGCATTCCCGTCGTCTTCGCCGCGTGTAACAGCGCGGTGGCGCACTCTCGAACCTGACTCACGCTCCCGGGACTCCCCGTCGCGTCCTCTAGGAATACCGTCTGTATGGAATCCACCACGAGCGCCGACGGTTTCAATTTCGCCACCGCCTCGAGAATGTTTTCCAAACGCGTCGCGCTGTACAAATAAATTCCCTCTGCGTTCACCCCCATGCGTTCGGCGCGTCCCGCGACTTGTTCGACGGATTCCTCACCCGAGGCGTACAACACACCACCGGTGAGACCGTCCACGATGTTGTCTTCGTCGTGTTCTCTGTTCTTGTCGTCGGCGCCGTCGGCGCCGCCGCGCGCCAACAAACCGGCGAGTTGCAATAAAATCGTCGATTTCCCCACCCCCGGATCTCCTCCGACCAGGGTCATCCCGCCCGGCACGACGCCTCCGCCCAACACGCGCTCGATCTCCCGTCCCAAATCCTCGCGCAATCGCATCCTCGGCATCGCGCCTCGCGTATCGCCGTTCGCGTTTTTATTCGGTTTTAAAACGTCGACGAGCGCGCGCGGCGCGTTCGTCTCCGCCACCCACCCAGATTTCGCTCTCCCAGCCCGACGTTTTCGTCCACCGATCCCGATCGACGACGAATCAGATTCCATCGTCGTCGTCTCCACCATTCGCGCCACCGCCCGCGCGCCCGCGCCTCCACCGGATTTCGACGACGACGTCGTCGTCCCGCTCGGTTCGCTCGCCGCTCGCACAATCTTCATCGAATCCCACGTCTTACATCCCGGACACTGTCCATACCACTGTCTCGCGTCGAACCCACATTCCTCACACACGTACGCAGTTTTCCCGCTCGTCTTGGACGATCCACTCGCCGCGCGCGTCGCGGTACCGACGCGTCCCCGTCGATGATTACGATTTCCATACAGATTGAATTTTCCATCACGAATCGTCGCGTGCGCGCGCCTCGCGGCGAACGATGACGCGTTCGTCGACGCGGAACGCATCGTCGTCATCGTTTCTCCACTCGTCGTCGATGCGCAACGCGCGAGACGTGCGAAAGCGCGATCGAGACGCGCGCGATGCATGCACCGTCGAGTTGTGTGGAGAGGTGACGAAGATGAAATGTTTGAAAAATCGCGCGCGTGTACATTGAATGATGTTCTTTTTCAATCTCGCTCACGCGCGCGAGGCAAAAATGTTTCGAGAGAGCGTCTTGGCGCGACGACGATCGCGCGCCATCTCGAGAGAGAGCTCGTCGAGCTCGCGATGGGCGTCGACGTCGAAGGGGTCGACGCGCACGCACGCGACGAAATCCATCTTGGCCTCTTTGAAATCGCCTCGACCGCGGTGCGCGCGACCGCGTCGACGCAAAACGCGAGGATCGTCCGGAGATAATTCCAACGCGTCGTTTAAGTGCGATACCGCCTCGCCGTAGAGTTTCATCGCCATGCACACGGCGCCGAGATTCATGAGACAGGCGAGTCGATTCTTGTCGCACTCGGCGGCGTCGCCGGGGTTTCGACCCTTGACGAGATTCATGATGCTCAGCGCCTTGACGTAACACTCGTGAGCCTCGGTGAATTCTTTGCGCGAGTAGTGTTGATTCCCCTCGTATCGAAGTTGACACTGTTCGTTGAGAGCGTTGACTAAATCCTTTGACTCGAGACGCGCCTCGCGTTTCGTTCGCCTCGTGAATTCTTCGTGTCCCTCATTCTTAGGATCGCTCAGATAATTCACCATCAACCGCTCGACGCCCTCCTCCCGCATCGTTCCATCGTCGATCGCCGTCTGCATCGCCGTCAACATCCGCATCACCTCGGGATTACACGCCCACTTTGAAAAATCTCCGCTCTCGTCGTTTCGAAACGTCGACACGAGCGTTCGCAGCGTCCGATTTTTCAAAAACGGCGCCACGTTCCTCTGCGCCTCCTCATCCGCGCTCAACACCGCGTGTCGAAATTCCATCGCATCGCACCTGTGCTGTATCCTATCCATCTTTCGAAGCTCCTGCGCTTGATGTTCCGCCATCTTGGGCGCATTCTCCGGTCTCGCACAAAACGCTCGAAACTCGCGTTCGAAATTGTCCCCATCCATCAATCCCCCTCCATCGCGATCGGGCGCGCCCGCGAACGGGTTCACGACTCCACGCGGGGGATCGAACGCGTCCTCGGACACCGCCCCGTCCATCGATCGACGCGCACGACGCGCA
>PVBE010653155.1_pt1 | contig 16244 bp, 14 predicted proteins | sample 1631181 | NCBI WGS metagenome assembly PVBE01 (sample SAMN08397723, study PRJNA350692) | Marine metagenome, whole genome shotgun sequencing project. | isolation source: water | place: Pacific Ocean | collected 2012-04
AGTAATTGTATCGGGGGCATTATTCGATCCTGCACAGAACCCACTACTCGATTCATCCTCGTCAAAAGCCATCAAAACCCTAACACCGACGACATTGTCACCATTTTCCCATGAATCGATAGAGTTTGTGTTGAAATCAAGCATGACCGTCTCTCCATCCATGACATATTCTGAACCATCTGCAAAATCATATTCGTGTAATGTTGAATCAATGGTATAATCGCCCACTCCACCCATTGAATCCGAAGAATCAGGACTGTTGATGAAGTAAAGACTCTCACTGACGAGCAGAAGTACGACCAGACCAGCACCAAACGACGTCAAGATATTCCTTGGCACCACAATTCTACCGAGGAACGCAGAATCAGAAAGGTCGCGGAAGTGGCACAAGCAAAGATGAGCAGTAAACGCAGCAGCCATTCCTGGAACGGTATCGAAGATGTACTGGTCCAACCCCAATAGACGCCATATGACAACGCTCGTGAATGCAGAGATAATCATCGTCATCGAATGGTAAGTGTCGGGTTTGTAACCCATCATGCGAATTGCGAGGAGTGGAATGAACACAGAAGCCAGGCCATACACGGCGAAGACAACAAGGTTGAACACAGAATCATTTCCAGTTACATCTGCAACTAACGAAATTATCGTTGCAAACAAAGCGACACCCAATGTGACCAATTTTGTTGTCTTGTGGTCTTGACTCCATTGAGGGCGAATATCATCAGTTACAGCAGCGGTACAGGCAAGGACCTGACTATCCGCAGTCGACATTGTCGCGGCAAAGATTGAGGCGAGAATCAGACCCACCCAGAATGGTCCGAGTACTTCCATGGCAATCATTGGCAATCCCATTTCAGGGTCAAAACCATCGCCATTGAATACAACCCTGCACGTCAATCCAATGATGTACATCAGAACGATGAAAGGTGTCTGCCATACGAAGAACCACACTGCTGCTTTTTTACGATCCGCATCATCACCCAGTGTCATAATTCGAGAGACGACCTGTGGTTGTCCTGCCACCCCCAGTCCGCCGAGAAAGAAGGCAAAAACCCACAACGTAACACCCATTTTCAGACCAGGTGGGAACATAGAGGTCAGCGTGGGGTCCATCGTTTTCAGTGAAGCATGCATTCCACTAAATCCACCGACTTCGCCTAGGGCAACCCAACAAAGAAGTCCAGTTCCAATAATCATTACACAGGATTGCGCAGCATCAGTCCAAATCGAAGCCCGAATCCCTCCCGCGTAACAATAGGCGACAACCAAAACAAACCCAAGTAGGATACCGATAATCTTCGACCAACCGAGAATGGCATTGAGTGCGACACCGCCTGCAGTGAGTTGCGCCGCAGCGTAAATGGATAGGAATATGACTGACAGAATCGCAGCGATTTTGGCTTCTGGCGCCCCTTTCACATTGGCAATGAGTGAGGAGAGTGAGCGCACATCTCGATCCTGCGCTTCATTTTGGATAAATTTGAACATCCAAATCCAAGCCACAACTTGTCCAGCCATTGAAATGAGGGAAATCCAGATGGCAGAATACCCCAACAAGTACACAAATCCAATGAAACCAATGAACATGTATCCACTGTTCCACGTACTCACAGCAGAAAGTGCAGCAAGACCTGGATGCATACCTCGTCCAGCAACCAGATAATCATCGGTCGTATCTTTCTTGACACGCATCGATGAGAGCCCAACAGCTGCGAAGAAGGACATGAAGAGAAGGAACGAAAGAAGGAGAGCAATTTCCATTCAAACCATCTCACTCAAACAGGCCCGGTCGCCAAGCAGTTATCTTTCCAGTGAATGCTGACGCCATCACAGTGAGCGGACTCGCCAGATACAATTTACCCGGACCTGAACGCCCTTGGAAATTCCGATTTATTGCAGATACTGAAACTTGGTCTGGATTGTCACTGACCCCCGGTCCTGCTCCAATGCAAGCACCACACCCAGGGTCAATCAATTTGACACCGGCTGCTTCAAACATCTCAGTCCACCCATTTCGTTCCGAGAGTTCCTTGACAGTCTTCGAGCCAAATTGGATGTAACAATCTACTCCATTTGCAATTGTCAGGCCAGCATCCAATGCAGCCTTAGCCACCATTGCATAATATTCGAAATCATCGTCTTTACCGGCTGTACAAGAGCCAGCATAGGCGATGTCGATTGGCACATCACCTAGTTCGTCAATGTAAGCACCATTGGTTGGATCTGAAGGAATTCCCTCATCTGGATTCCCCGGGTGAGCAACCATCGGTCGAATCTCATCGAGATTGATAATATGAACACCCCCATGATAGTGAGCATCAGCATCAGGAGAGACAAATGCAGAACGAATTTCTTCTTCGCACAAACCATCTCGACGCTCAAGTAACCAATCAATTGTTAATTGGTCAGGATCACAGATTCCAGTCTTAGCACTACATTCAGTGGCCATGTTGCATAGCGTTGCCCTCTCATCCATTGAAATTGATGCAAGACCGGGGCCCCCGAATTCCATTGACCGATCAAGGGTATCTGAGTGCTTGGCATAATGCCATAGAATATGCAGAATCACATCTTTAGCAGTACATCCAGGATTGAGTGCCCCGGTCAACTCAAAGCGAATACTTTCTGGGACTTTGACAAATGCGAATTGATTGTGAACCAAGTTTGCATACTCTGTTGAGCCTACACCATAGGTCAAGGCATTGGAAGCGCCACCCATGCAAGTATGACTATCTGTGGCCTGAATGAAGTCACCCACATCAATGAATTCCTCGCGTGCAACTTGGTGACAAATTCCAGGACTGATTCCATCTTTTGCTGAGTAATCTCGGACTCCAGTGTGTTGTTGGAAAGCAACTTGCAAATCACGTAGTGTTTGGATCTTATCTACAAAGGGACCAAATCTAGCAACACCCGTTGCATAAAGGAGATGATCTTCAAACACAGCAAATTTTGGTGGATTTGGTAATGCATAATCTTCACCATATTCCGCAGCCAAAAAATTGTGAACTTGCGCGGTGGTAAATTCGTGACTGTACCCACCATCTACAGATGCGAGTACAGCATCCCCTGGAGATACATAGCACGCAGCACCATTCCGCCCAATCACTTTGTTCGCGATAATTTTCTCAGCCATTGTCATACCACGTGCTTCAGTTGATACAATTGGGAGCTCAATTTCGCTACCCTTGAGTTTTTTTGCAAATGGTAGAATGCCACCATTTTCAAGAATTAAACGAGTCACAGGATCATATTGTTTGGTAAATTCAGAAAGGGGAATAGCATCACCATTTTGCAATTTTTCTAGCATTTGATGGTCACCCATAATTTGACCGAGATTGATGTTATTCCGCTCATGTATTGGGGCAAAGGATGCAGCAATGACGATGCGAATTCCCGACCATCGTTCACATTGAGGTGCCGTTTCACGACTACTTCCTGTACCCTTGCGATGGCCACTGACTATGACTTCAAATCCACCTTCTTTGAGTGCACCTGAACGGAAGACCCTCTCTCCATCATGCATGAGTCCAGCATATGCATTTTCAGCGATAGCTGCAGGCTCATGATCAAAACAAACCCACGCCGGCGTCATTACATCAGTGTTAATATCGTCAAGCAAGTCATCGACACTCAAGTCACTCATTTGCAAATTCAAACCGTTGTACAATTGGTCCTTAATGAGTCCCAAGTCCTTGGTCAAAAATAGAACTCGTTTCCCTGGATTGAGGGCGACGAATTCTGGAGGCCAGGACACAGACACAATCACACCCAGAAATCTCCAGTGGGGGGGGCTATATGACCGTTAGGAAACAGAAACATACGTATTCCACCCACCCAACTCCACCTACGGTGGAGAAACCCAGAAATTTAAGGAATGTTACAATGATGAAAATTTGTAAAATTTTTATGTGTTTTCACAACCTAAATATCTCAAGTATTGGGAAAATATGGTGGACATATCAGACAATCAACTTTAAATACTATCCCCATTCGGAATTATATCACTTCCTAATCATTTAATGGTGGAAGAGGGGACTGTAAAATGGCTGATAACACACAAGTAGAGGACACCGTAAAGTGTCCGGAATGCAATTCGAGAAAACTTGACCGCGATGAAACTCGTGGCGAAATTGTCTGCAAAGATTGCGGACTTGTCCTTGAAGACAATGTTATCGATCAAGGTGCAGAATGGCGAGTGTTTAGTCCAGAACAGGGTGATCAGCGTGCACGTACGGGCGCCCCAATGACAGTGATGCTTCACGATAAGGGATTGTCCACAGACATCGATTGGCAGAACAAAGATTACTCTGGTAAGACGATCAACAGCCGTTATCGAAGTCAATTCTACCGCATGCGAAAGTGGCAAAAGCGCAGTCGCGTGAGTAACGCAACTGAGCGCAACCTTGCAATGGCACTCGCAGAATTGGACCGAATGGCCAGTCGTCTTGAACTACCGAAGACAGTCCGTGAATCCGCCGCTGTGAATTACAAGAAGGCAGTCGAGAAGCGCCTGATTCGTGGTCGCTCAATCGAAGGTGTTGCAGCCGCAAGTTTGTATGCAGCCTGCCGACAATGTGGTGTTCCTCGAACCCTTGATGAAATTGGTCAGGCAAGCCGAACAGGACGAAAGGAAATTGGCCGCACATACCGATTCATGGTTCGTGAACTCAAGATGAAAATTATGCCAACAGGACCTGAAGATTACATTTCTCGGTTCTGTTCAGGTCTTGGATTGGATGCTGAGGTCGAGGCCAAAGCATACGAATTGATTCAAGCAGCTCAGGAAAAAGAGTTGACCAGCGGCCGTGGCCCGACTGGAATCGCTGCATCAATTATCTACATTGCAAGTGTTCTTTGTGGAAAGCGCCGTACACAGCGTGAGGTTGCTGAAGTTGCTGGTGTGACCGAAGTGACAATTCGAAACCGATACAAGGAACTCATCCAGAACCTAAACATCGAACTCGACATTTGATGGTGTGGTCGCCGATGAGCGATTGGCGTGAGCAGAACGAACTCTCACAACGACTCTTTGAGCACACACAAGCAGCGCTCGAAACTGCGATGTTGCGTGGATGTGAGGACTGGCCTCTACCCGAACCACCTCTCACAGATCCAGATTTCCCTGTAATTCTACCGAAAGACCCAGCGAAGTTAATTCAAATCGCTCATGCCTTACTACAGGCAAATCGCGCAGCCTTCGATCGAGATTTAGAATCCATTGGCGAATCATTGATTCCTCATCGTTTGTCATTGTCAGCAGACCCTGCAAGAGAAGGTAGAAAATGGCTCGATAATCGGCGAGATGAAGTGGCCGAACGAGCACTTTTCATTCGAGTTGAAACACTCCTTTCCCAAGCCTTGGATTCAGATGCGCCAGACGTTGACCGTTGGTGGGTTGCAATTGCCTTGTTGAATGGTATGTCATCAAGAGACAGCCCAATTTCTAGGCAACAAGGGTATCACTTGATGGAAAGTATAGCCCTTGGTCGAAAACCAGGATATTGGCATGGAGGTTCAACTCCAGGACCACATCTTATTGATTGGCACGAGGGTAGTGAAATAACACCAGCAATACCAATGGAAGCAGATGCCGGTGGGGCCTTTGCTGCTGGTTGGCTGCTTGACCGGATGGAGGAAGCAGACCCACCTCGTCCCGTGTTGGTCGAATGGTTAGATATCGCCCTCGCTAGACGAACTCTGGTAACTCCTTTGGAAATATTATCTCGCCTCAATCGAATGGCAGGAGACGGCGGCATCGAATTAGCAAGTCGAATCGCCTCATTACTGCCGAGAGCATGGGATCTAGATTTTGAAGGTTCATCACAATTAGAAAAAACACTACTTTCCCGCGAATCCCAGGTGAGATGTTCTCTGGCAGATGCCCTTGATGAAATCATTCACAGGCGCGGTGCTGCTGCTCTTCCACTGATGGACACATTACTTTCTGACAAATCCCCTGATGTTATCCGAATTGCCACAGGGTCAATTAGACTTACAACAACATTAGATTCGGAGGGTTTTGCGAATCGATGCGCCCGAATTGTACACCACAGTGACACAAGTATTCATCGCCGATTCGCCCAAACAGTTCTTCGAGATTATCTGGTATTACATCCAGCCGACCGCAAAGGATTGTCAGTTCAACTTTGGATTAATGAAGACGAAATCGTTCGAACCCGTCTTCGTGAACTCCTCTTACACATGGTTGAAGAACACAAGGAGGAACTTTCCAGTATTTTGACCAGGATTGTATCAATGAGTAATTCAGATTCATTGCAAGACTTGTGGCGTGTTTTGGAGGTCCGTTCAGCAGAGTCTGCTGCTGCTTGGCGTAATCACATTGAGCACGGTGGAGAGCGCCCCTGAGGCCAAGACCCTTTCAACCTGAAACCCGACGCCGTGACATGGACGACCACCCTGCCCCCCGCCATCCGATGGTTGCGGGCCTTGGTTCCCTCATCGTTTTGTCAACTCTGATTTCAGGTTGGGCGCCAGTAGGCCCTTGGGAGTCAGAATCTTTCACTCGTGGAATAATTGGATTGATTGGTGGCGTAATGCTGTATCTTTCTTGGTATCGTCACACATTTGGGGTGTGGGGTGTAATTCCAGCGCTAACAATGTGGACTCAACCAAAGAGTTCAGTACGAGTTTTGGCAGCCGTTGGAATCGCCTTCGTATTCAGTTCCAATGCAATTGGCTACTTTTGTAAATCCGCACCGGCTCCATTGACGATGCTAACGATGCTCATTGGCCTGTTGATGTTATTGACATCCACATATGCATGGCTCGTATTTGAAGGACCACTCAGTGATGAAGAGGAATAAACATGCCCGATGAAGAAGAAGATTACAAATCAGCGTTCTCGCTGGACGGTTTGCCTGACCTTGAGGAAGAGGAAATAGAAGAGGTCACCACCGAAGAGCTCGGAAAAATCACAGCAACACTTGCGGATTTCCCTGTTGATAATTGGGACAGTAAAAATGATGCTCAGCACATTGTGGATTGGTATAATGATCTAGCAGCCAAGAGGGAAATTGAGCCACTATCATTTCGTGAATTTATGAACATGACAGGAAACAGACATTTCGACTCAATCAATGATGCCCAGGATTTCTTGGATTTCGCACTAATGATGCTAAACTCATCCGAGTCAGATAGAGAATGGCACCACTCCGAAAATTACACACCTGGAGAAGGTACGTGGGCAGGCCTTGCAATATTTTGGGTCATCACAATCCTGTGGTGTTCTGCATCATTTTTTGCAACAGTGATGATAGGAGGAAGTCTTGTAGCCGATTTACGTACAGGCGATTGGTCCCCAATTGAAGCCATCATCATTGACAGTGGTGTTCATGAATCGTCTGATAGTGAAGGTGGAACCAATTATTGTCCATGGATTGAATATGAATATACAATTGAGAATGAAACCCACATCGGTAAACGGGTTAGTTATTCCATAGATAACAGTTGTAACTCATGGGGTTCTGATTGGGCTGATGAATATCCTCCTGGTGAAAATGTAACCATTTACGTAAATCCAGACGACCCACAGGAAAGTGTGCTTCTTCCTGGTTTAGAGGGCATTGATTTATTCATATGTTGTTTTGCTTGCTTTCCACTAATTGGAATTATTATGCTCGTTCTCGTAGTAAAGGCGACATATGCGTCAATCACGAATCCTGAAAAATACATTGTTGGTAACATCTATCCTGGTGATGGAACATAGTCAACGATTTCCAGGTTTCCAAAATTGAAGAGGCAATGGAGTTTCACCTATACAGGCACGCCACGCGAGATGGTCAGCCCGCTCATTCCAGCGATGACCTCTGTGAGCCCGAATGTGTTCAGCTTCAACAGTGCGCAACGAGGTCACTTCATTCCAGAGGGCTTGTACTCTGGCAGCCAACTCACGGTTTGCCTTTGCACTCCATTCACCATTGGCGATTTTCAATGCATACTGAGAATCGCCTCGAATCGTCACAGTTTCAGTACCACCTTCAATGAGTAACCAACGCAAAGTGTGTGCCATTGCTGACAATTCACCAGTGTTGTTGCTACCAACCTCTGCACCTAGAAACCCATCTTCATCAGAAGAAGTGATCACAAGGCCACTCATTTCCTCAATGATTTCACCATCACCTTTACCGAGCCCAGAATCACCTCTGACGACAACAACCCCCCATCCAGCAGGAGTTTCAGCAGTCACATTCCGGTTCTCTTTGCAAGACCCGTCAAAATATAGCGAGAGTCGTTCAGCAAGTGGAATCGACTCATTCATGCTTATTCTCCAATGAGGGCTGCATAACCAGCAGCATCTAGGAGCCCATCTACTGAACTCACATCATCCAACTCAATTTTTGCAATCCATGAACCATAAGCATCCTCATTCATCACCTCAGGGGCATCCTGAAGATCCAAATTTAATCCAACAATTTTCCCTGCAAGTGGCGCATAAATATCTGAAACAGATTTCACAGATTCCACGCTTGCAAAGGAACCATTTTCTTCCACAGAATCACCTTCATCGGCTAGAAATTCAATCCAGACAATATCCGTCAATGCATTTTGTGCATAATCGGTAATACCGATGACTGCGACCCCATTTTCCATTCGAATCCATTCATGTTCTGCCGTATATTTCAGGTCATCTGGAATATTTGTCATATCACTCAACACTCCCGCGAGAGAATGTAGTGCCTCAATCTTTCGTTATCCCATTCCGGTGAATTCAATACCAATCCCATGTTCCGAGAAGCATGAACCCCCAATTAGAGAACATCCTCATGAGAGATGCAATAATCGTACAGCAAGAGGTAGAACTTTCCAATGTTCTTGTGGGAATTGATATGGGGAACCGATATTCAATTCATAGTACAGATGGCCAGAAGTTGGGATTTTCTGCTGAGGTAAGTGGCGGTGTTGGTGGATTTTTGGTTCGACAATTTTTCAACAACGCCCGAGCGTGCACAGTTCAGATTTTTGATCCACAAGGACAGGAGATTGGACAGGCCAGAAAGCCATTCAAATTCATCTACTCAGAAATGGGTGCATTCGACGGAGATATTGAAATCGGCCGAACACGCCGCCGCTCATGGATTAGCCGAAACTATTCAATTTCAGTGGGAGGCGTTGAAAAATTTGCCATCTCGAGCAGTCTTTTCCAATGGAAGAATATCACATTCGATGTAACACGAGACGGAGTCGTCGTTGCAACAATTGCGAAGAAATTTGAAGGATTCTTGAAGATGGCATTTACACAAGCAGATAATTTTTCAATTCAATTCCACGATGAGAATTTGACTTTGGAGGAACGTTACACATTATTGACAACGCTATTCCTCATTGACTATGATGTATTTGAGCAGAAGAATTGAGTAGATGGCAGGACGTATCATGAGCACACCATCTGAATCCGCACAGAATTTACTCCTAGCCCTAGGCGTTGCCTTACTCTTGGCTAGTGCATTTGCGCTAATCGATGGGCGACTACCACCTGCTGATTGCTTAGAAGGAGAAACTGCCTGTGTATCTTCTTCTGAATTGGGTTGGTTGATTCCAGGCACTGCATTCATTTGTTTAACACTAGGGCTTTCAGCAAAAATAGCTCGTAGGGCGGGAAAGAAAACCATACTTGATCGATTCTTTAGTCACGAATCTGAATCAGATTTGAACAAACGAATGTCTGAAGATTTTTCAGATGCACATGACACAGATCGCCTATCGGGCGCATGGGCGAACATGGAAGTCAAGATGCTTGAGTCCACACACGGTGAAGAAGAGTAATCTAGTAGGTTTCACGAATCAATTTGTGAATTTTGTAGGGTAGTAATGCACGATTAACTGGCGTCACCTCAAGAATTCGAGCATCATCGCGTCTGCGAATATCTTGCAATAACGGATGACGACTTTTTTTGTGCAGAGTCACTAAAGTGGGTTTGTCAATTTCCATTGCCTTGCGAACAATCTCCACAAAACCTTCCGATTCTACACTGAATTTACCTATTTCATCAATTACGAGAACTTCGTAATCATCCATTGCTTCTTGAATTGCAGGTACTGCAATTTCTTCCAAGGCACTTGGATCAATACCGTATCCAAGAACTCGCATTCGCGAATCGATATTCTTGTGTGCCATCACACCCTCATCACCATTCTGGAAATTGATACATTTGAAGCCAACACGTTCACCATTTTCTACCAATGGTTCACATCTCATCCCACCCAATATTTTGGCTGCCGCCACATCATCGCCTCGAGCTCGCATTTCGTCGCGCCGCTCCTCAGCCAACATGGATACTACTTTGTCCATAACTGCAGATTTGCCACTTCGGGGCAAACCCGTGATACCTATCTTTGGATGAATCCCCACTTCCAGTTTCACCTCTCCGATTACAGGTGAACGGCAATAGCAGTGCCCCGCTTAATGAAGGCTTGGGCGAGGCGCTCTATTTTTTCCACATACCCGAAGAGTGATGCCGGATGTCGGAACTAAGCCAATTGTGCTGAAAGAGCAGTTTCAGATGGTGGAAGTGGCAACATCTCCAATTCGTAATTGTTGACGTTGTTATTCGCCGCCCATGCTCGGGCCCATGCATCCAATCGCTGATCATTCAGTAATTCACAAAGCCAAGTGAGAGCCGATTTAAGATTCCCTCGTTGTTCAGCAATACGGTCCGCAACTTCAATTGGCAACTCCAGATGGTTTACCGAGTTCCCTAGAACGCAGCCAGCGGGTAGAACAACCCAGCGCAAGCGTCGCATTTGTTGGGCATTTACAATTGCTTGGCATGCAAGCCGAGGGTGCTTGGGTGCCGGGATTGGCCCTCTCCATTGTGCCTGTTTTCGTTCTGCTGCATTTTCTCCAATAGATGAATCAAATGAAGGATGATGGAGCCAAATTCCTTTTTGTTCATCATTTCTGAAGTGTATTCCTCGAATGAATGGCGTTCCACGACTACCTTTCTTCCATGGTTTGATATCAGCACTCCATGTTGTTTGGTCCACTTCTCCAACACGTACACGGAGTCGTTTCTTGCCCGCTAACCAATGATGAGATTCTGCCAATCTTGGTAGATCGGCTAAATCATCTATGATTGTGAGAAGTGATTGACGGTCATATCGGTCTCGGGGAAGGCGAGGTACTGCCCATTCCTCTCGACTCCAGCGAGCCCAACGCGCCCGGTCAAGACTGAATCGAGGGACATCTTTGTCCAACCCATTCTTTGAGCAGAGTTCATTCGCTTCTGCAGGGCCCTGGCAAATGAGTTCTTCAGAGACTCCATCGACAGTGATTCCTAGAATTAGTACACCTTGAGTCACGCCAGTAAAGAGTCGGGCGGATTCAGGGAACGTCCAGATCCCAGTCCATTCATGGGAATCCACAAGTAATCGTCGCAAGGGTGCACTGCTCTGTTCACGTAGTAAACTGTCGGGTACGATTAGACGAACTCGTCCGCCAGCACGAACCAATTGCAAACTCCTTTCTAAGAACAAGCGATATAGATTCACATTTCCACGTAGTGTACTGAATCGAAGAGAACCATCTTCTTCTTGGAGACTTCGCAATTCTTCTCCAAGTTCTTTTCGAAGATTACTGCCATTGGGGTGTCCGCGGAATCGGTCTTTGATTCTCAGCCAAGGAGGGTTGCCCATGAGTAATCTTGGGGATTCATCCCATGGCCAATCATCACGAAGGGCATCTCCAACTCGAACAACATCCTTGAAGATAGATTCAGCTTCGCTGCGGGTAAGATATCCTTCAACGGGCTCATCATCGAGTCGGACTAAATTTGCACGAATAGCAGATAGAAGCAAACGTTTCCTTGTCATTTCGGCTGCAACTTGACAGACATCTAGTAGTTGCATTGAGGTAAGGAGTGTACGTGTGTCTTCAGCACGATCTTCAATGGAGACATCAGATATTTTCTCACCATGCCACTTGAGAATACGTGATGGAAACAATCCTCCTCCTACAGCAGGATCAGCAAAAGGCAGAGGTACACCAGTACGGGTCCGTTCGCCCATGGCGATTTCTCGTTCTGTTTCTTCATCGATTTCTGATTCCCTAGCAGCATCCTTCTCATCATTGATGGCTTCTGCTTGTGCTCTGAAAGCAGGGGGCAATGCAGCGAGATTCACGTTGGATTGAACCGGCTCAGAAGCTCCTGCAGTAACATCGGCTCGCAATTCATCAGCGATGATTGCATCAGCCAAGCGTGTGGGTGTAGGGTGTGCCCCTCGTGGGCTCCGACCATCTGATTCAGCATCATGGCGGCAAAGAAGGTGATCCAATACATGTCCAGGATCAGTAAGTAGGCTGGCTGGAAGTGTTGGCCAATCATTTGGCAATTGACTTGCTTGGGGTTGATGGGTTCTAAGGGCCTCTTCCCAGGCATTAAGCCAGATATTCATCTGTTCAATCCTGTCTTCACATTCTCGATCTAATCTTGCATACCATCCGCTCACGTTCCCACGCATATTGGCCCACCCCAACCTACCGCGAGTACCTTCTGAATATCAATCCGTCGCCCGCGTACAGGCACGCGTGCGCGCGTTCGCGCGCGTGAATCCGTCCGCAGTGTTACGTTTTTCAAAATCAATCAAGTAAACTCTCATCTCCAGCGAGATTGACGCCGAGGATACCCCGTCCACGGGCCATCCAGCGCCACCCATCATCCACCCAAGTGAATAGAGATTCGAGTTCCTTTTTCGATACTCCACCAGCCTTCGCAATGTCACGGATGATTTTCAATTCAGCATCATGATAATCTCCATCAACTGCTGCAATAATCATTGCATCCCTCAATACAACTTTACACGCATCTTCAGATAGTTGGCCAAGTAATTTTTCCAAATCTCCTTGTTCAGTAAGTTTGGGTCGCATTTTTTCACGTTGCTTGGGTCGAATCATTGCCCTACCCATCGCAGCTTCAATGGCTGCACTTTCTTCGCGTACGAGGTCCCCATCTGCTGCAGCAACATGAATGAGTACGCCAACGTATGCTTCGCGTGACTGTTCATCAAGGAGATCTACAGCGTCAGGTAGCACGAGGCTCCCCTCATGAATTTAGTAAATCTAGACCGTCTTGCATCCAATCATAGCCCTTTAGGACCCACTCAAGGAGTGAATCGACAACATTGTTGGATAGGCCAACGTGCATGGCAATTGAATCGAGTACTTGCCTTTCTTCAGGGTCAACGTGCCCGTCAGCCGCCGTCATGAGCGTTGCATCGCGTAGAGCGAGCCGTCCAGAGACGGGGCCAAGCCCTTCCAAGCACTCGCCAAGACTGGGTGGATCCTTGAGGTAATTACGTACTTCCTTACGCTGATTTGGAGAGAGAAGTGCTGTACCAAGACGCTGTTCAAAGACTGCCATTTCGTCGATTGAAAGTTCCTCGTCTATGCGTGTTACGAAGGCAAGAAGTTTGGCGTATGCGAAGCGCTCGGACTGAGGCAACTGGTGTAGGGTGTCTGGGAGCATGACCCTCCGAAGTTGCCTAGGGATGATGAACCCTGCGCTACCGACACCATCGCTAACATTCAATCATCAAGGGTCTCTACATCGCTTTCTTTGCCCGTAAGAACGCCCCTAAGGCGCGCATTATCGGATTGCAATGCATCGAAAATATCGTAGTTCACACCGAGTTCTTTTGCGAGCACCCGAAGAGCATTCGAATCCTTAGGCAAGCACTTGCCACCGAAGCCACGGTTGAGTCCAAAGATTGGATCCATGTGACTGGGCCCAATGGGTTGGGCTTGTTCAGCAGTGATGATGTCGCGAACCGCATACCAGTCCTCCCCCAAACCCTCACAGATATCGTACATTTGATTGGCGAAGATTACCTTCACAGCGTAGAATGTATTCTTCGTATATTTGACCAATTCAGCTTGAGTGGGGGTGACTTGGAACGTTTGGTCACGCTTGAGGACTCCCGCTTCACGGTGCTGTTGGAATACGCGCTCTGCTACATCTGCATGATGAGTTCCACAGACGAGAATATCCTGGTTTCCGAAATCTTCGAGGTGACGGCGCTCTACAAGGAATTCAGGACTATATGCGATTTTGAGGTTTGGGTATTCTTCATGATAGCGTTGTGTGGTTCCAGGGACTACTGTACTCTTGATGACTGCAGTGAATCCATCAGGTAGATCCCCGAGAACAGATTCAACGATGGAGAGGTTGCATGAACCATCTTCCGACATGGGGGTTGGAACTGCGATGTATGCCATGTCCACGTGGTCTGTAACATCTGCAAGTGTCGTGCCACGCACAGGATCGTGAATGAACAAATCATGAGCATCCGCAAACCAATGTTCGATGGCGCCGCCAACGATTCCTGCACCTATGATTCCGACCTTCATGTCCATGCGACAGACAACCCCTCCTAAATCTCTCTGACAAATTCCAGAAATCTAGGAGGGTTCCGAATAATAATTGGTTCAGACATCCGACGCATTAATCCATGTATTGATGCTATAATTGATAGGTCAACTGATACCCCCCGCTGTTAATGGTTCGTTGGCGCTTTTGGAAGAGCAATTCGCTAACTACCATCATCAATCCAAATTTCAAACACAGCCGCGATGAAGCACGACGGCATTATAATGAAAAAAACTATGATTTAGCTGAACCTTTTTTGTATAAATTATTGGAAATCGATGGAACTGATGAATGGACATTAGATGTACTATCTCGTTTACTGATGAATACTGGTAGGCATGAGGAAGCAATTCCTTTGTTAGAATCTCTTTGTTTACCGGGCCCAGATCTGTCAGTTTTTCGACACAGATTGGCCCGCTCTCTCCAGAATGCCGGCCGTATAGATGAATCAATAGATCTTCTCAAGGACATGATTTTTCAATCGGAAATAGAGGATGAAGGGTGGGAGTTGTTGAGCCGTGCACTCAAGAAACAATTCAAACAGGATAGAGTTGACCTTTTTTGGAAAGAGTTGGCAGAATCCGAGGTCTCGTCACCTCATATCGATATAGAAATGATAAGAATTGATTTACAAGCATCTGAATTGACAGCAGCAGCTCATAGAATTCAGAGAGTCACCATGTTGGCTGATGATATTCAATTATCTGATAAGTGGAAACTAAAACTTGTGAACGTCCTGCTCGACGAAAACGCTCCCTTAATTGCAAATCAAATCATTCAGGGGATACCAGAGAAAACCCCCGAGTACACAAAGACATTAATCAAAATCAAAAGAGCACTTGGTGATAATGATGGAGCAATGGAAACAGCTCTTGCAGCTCTTGGTGAGAAGACGGATCATGGAGTTATGTTTGCAGCATTGCGATTGGCATGGGACTTAGGTTCAATGGAAGATGTCGTCACTTATTCTGAACAAATCATTGTCGACAAACCAAGGCAACGAGTCGCTCATCGCTTTCGGCTTCGGGCATTGGTTAAGATTGGAGATGTTGAAAGGATTGAAAGCGCAGTTAACGACACTCTGGAATCCCTGCCTGATTTCATTGAAGCGCACAGGGTAATGATTGATATTGGATTCCATGAATTTGAGGATTGGAGTTTTGTCATTGGGCACTGTAAAGCCATACTTGAAATTGAACCAACAGACCGACGGGCCCTTTGCCATCTCATCCATTCCCAACTAAGGTTGGGCAATTTTGATGAAGTCAACAATTTAATCAGCAAATCCACAGAAACACATCCTGATAATGATGAAGTCGATTTAACTTCGGCCCAAGCATTCTGGAAAATGGAATCTGGGAATCATATTCAGAGAATCAATCGAATGCTCGCACGTCACGAATTGGCATCAATCCATAGTGTGGCAGATAACCAAAACATTTCAGTTGAGAACTTACGATGTGATGCCCCCCCATCTCCATTGACAAATCAACCTCTCGTGACAGTGATTATGACTGTATATGGCCGAGATGAATATCTGGACGTCGCGATAAGATCTATTCTGGACCAAACACACAAAAATATCGAACTAATTGTGGTTGACGATTGTTCGCCAGATGGCGCTTTTGAATATCTCAAAGAAAGAGCCTCGAGTGAACCTAGATTGAAAGCCATGCAAGTAGAGAAAAATGGAGGGACCTACTGTGCAAAGAATTCAGCTATTTCAGTTGCTCGTGGCGAATATATTGCATTCATGGATAGTGATGATTGGACGCATCCACAACGCATTGAGCGCCAACTTTCTGCAATCCAAGCCACCCCTTATCGCGCGGTCTGCCATTCATATTTCAGAGTAAA
>PVBE010311678.1_pt1 | contig 16242 bp, 15 predicted proteins | sample 1631181 | NCBI WGS metagenome assembly PVBE01 (sample SAMN08397723, study PRJNA350692) | Marine metagenome, whole genome shotgun sequencing project. | isolation source: water | place: Pacific Ocean | collected 2012-04
AGAACTTTTGGATGGCTACATTGGAATCGTGGAATCAAAACTTGCTGGGCAAAGACAAAGGAATCGTTTTTAGCATTTGTTCAATTTGCCTGTTCTATTCACGTTTTTAGAGCTGTTGGAATTTTCGTATAAGCTCTTAATGAAGGTAACTCCTGGCAATGGAAGTAGCGACTGGGAAATTGAAGCAGATATCAGTGACTGGGAGAATCCAGAAACACCTTTATGGAAGCAATACAAATATAAAGAAATGGATTCTGACCTAAAAACCGGCATAATGACCGGTAATCTTGCTGATGTGTATGCATCCATACCTTCAAATGAATTTGCTCGCCAAACTGCTATTGATTTTTCATACCAAACGCTACTAAGTCGTTTAACAAAAGAGCAACAAGATATTCGTGATTTTGGTGATCAGGATATAAAAACTCAAGCTCTTATTGTATATGCGCGCTATGGAGGCGCATCTAAAGAAGAAACTGCAATTTATAGACTTCTTCACACTCAAAACCCTGCAAAACTCACCCTTCAGGAGCAAGGTTGGTTCACTCCAGATGAATTGAAGCTAGTACGTGAAGTTCAAAAAGCTAACAAGGGAAGAGCGTGAAAATGAAAAAATTATTATATACACTTTTCTTACTACCCTCTATTGGCTTAGCAGTCGGCACCTCTTCATCTGCTCCACCATACAATCAAGTGAGTGCAGAATTAAAAAAAGCCATAAGAGAAAGTAATATCAATACAGTCTATCAATTAGCACCAAGAGAGCTTCTTACATCTAAGGTCGCTATACAGATGTCAAGCTGGCCACTTATACATCGATTGAGAGATGACGACAAAATAACAATCCTTAATCTTCCTGGTGAAAAACGCCCAGACAAGATTGCTGAAATTGCACGTGAACTTGGTGCACCGGCCTCTGAAACAGCCATCTATAAGCTTATGCACACTGAAGATATGCGTAACCTAACAGATAAAGAGCTTGCTGGCTTTACAGAAGAAGAAATAGAATTAGTAGAAAAAGCAAAATCTAACTTTCAGCTTCGATAGATAAGTGATTCTTCTTTTTTACAGCAATAAAAAGCTCTATCTATACATACACAATTACACTAAAAAACTTGCTATAATTGAACATTTTGCAACACTTAAAGCGAAGCTTGTATCTACTTATTTTAGTTATACTATTGATTTAAAGCATCTCTTAAGGACTTTACTCATGAAACAATTGTTATACTTTTTACTCTTATCAGCACTATTCTCTCCACACTCAACAAGTACTAAAAATGAAGATTCTACAGTAGTTTCATCCCCAACAGTACAATCAACTATGGCTACAATACCAATCGAACCCCCTCCTCTTACTATACCTCCAGCATTGCAATCAGCTATAGAAGAAGAAAACATTGGAGCTGTATATCGATTAGCACGAAGAGAAGAGTGTTCCGATGCTAAGGTCTTAACAAAGCGTCGCTTTTTAGAGCGAATAAGCTTTGAAGAAAGACGTCGGATATTCGATCATCCCCTTGAGTTCCGTAGCGAAATGATTCTTGAACGAGTAAAAAACAACTCAACACCTGCAGAGCGAGCTATCTACAGACTTTTACACACTAAAGACATAGACAATATAACAATAGAAGAGCGAGACGCATTTCCAAAAGAAGAGTGGGAACTATTGGAAGCTGCTGCATACGAAGAAATCGAGTAAAACACTTGCTATAATTACAGATTTTGCGACAATTAAAGGACGAGGTGAGCGCTTATGGTTCCTAATATTTGTCATATTTACGGTCCGTTTTTTCTTAATAACTACGGCCTATGCATCTTTATCGGTATCTTACTATTCACGTTTTTTGCGCAACGCAATTGGTTGCGTAGACGTTTTATTTCTAAAGATGATTTCATCATGCTCATTTCCTGGGGAACGCTTGTTGGTATTGCTGGCGGTCGCGCACTCTTTGTCATCACACATTTACGTATAATGCATAGCTTATGGGATGTTATATCGATCTGGGAAGGTGGCCTATCACTCCTAGGTTCCGTTATTGGAATATCCCTATTCATCCCCCTTTTCTTACGCTCTAAAAACATTCCAATACTTCCAATATTAGACCTTGCTGGTATTTATGCTCCGCTACTCATTGGATTTTCACGCTTTGGCTGTTTCTTTGCTGGCTGTTGTTACGGCCGAGCAACAGATCTTCCATGGGCTATAACGTATACCCATCCTGATAGCATGGCGCCATTACATTGTGCTTTACATCCTACCCAGGTTTACAGTGCTCTCACGCTTATATCCATCTTTTTCATACTACGATTTATTTGCCAGCCATGGCTAACCAAGCCCGGACAATTATTCGGTCTCTTTTTGATTGCTATCGGCACAGAGCGAGCGCTCATGGAGTTTGTTCGTAATGATCTAGAATATCTCTATGGGTATATCACCATACCGCAAAGCATCGGCTTTATGATCATAATCATAGGTATTATCTTCTTTGTATATTCAACACGCTCGAAAGCAAAACGCTATAATTATGAATCTATTTGACTTTATTAAGTCCAATCTGCCTATCTCGGATGTGATTGGAGAATATGTAACCCTAAGGCCAGGTGGAACATACCTGAAAGGATCGTGCCCCTTCCACTCGGAAAAGACCGGTTCATTCACCGTATCCCCTCACAGAGACATCTTCTACTGCTTTGGCTGTCATGAAAGTGGTGATGTTATTGGGTTTATAGCAAAGCTGGAAAACTGTACTCAGATTGAAGCTGCAAAGCTTCTGACAGAACGCTACAACCTTCAACCACCAGAAGAGTTACTCAAAGAAGTACAATCAACCGAAAGCATCGACAAAAAGAAGCGCTACTTCCTCCTTTGTGAGCTTGTGGCAGAATGGTGCCAACAGTCCCTTAAACATTCGCCTAAGGCCCTGGAATACGTCAAAAGCCGTGGATTTGATGAAGATACCATAAAAAAATACACTATAGGCTACTTTCCGGGTGGACAGCGAGGTATAAAATCTCTAACCTCATTGATCCAGAAGGATCACTTTTTGGCTACTGATCTTATACAGGCCAATATCCTTCAAGAAGGTAAAACCTTGTACTCCCCTTTTGAGGAGCGCATTATCTTCCCTATCAGGGATAATATTGGTCAGTTTTGTGCCTTTGGAGGGCGAGTCTTCCTTCCCCATGACGATCGAGCTAAGTATTACAACTCCAAGGAGAACCCATATTTCATTAAGGGTTCCATACTCTTTGGCCTTGATATCGCTAAACGATCGATCCAAAAGCAGAATTCAGTCATTTTGGTGGAAGGATATACCGATTGTATAGCTCTTAACCAGTATGAACATAAAAACAGTGTTGCTACACTTGGAACAGCCTGTACCCCTGACCACCTTGCTATTCTATCTCGATATGCAGATAAGCTATATGTGCTTTATGACGGGGATGCTGCAGGCCAAAAAGCCATCGTAAGATTGACTGAAAACTGCTGGAATGTTAACATAGAACTTAAGGTAGTTTCTCTTCCTAACCAGGAAGACCCGGCTTCTTTCTTAGCTCAGGGAGGTTCATTAAAGCCCATGCTAAGTCAGGCCGCAGGAATTGTCGATTTTTTCATACAGCATTCGAGCAAGGATTTTGCGCAGAAAACATTGAAGCAAAAGCTTGAAACTGTACAAAAAATTATTGAAATCATTCGACACATCCCAGATAGATTGAAACGGGATATGGTACTACAAGAAACGGCGCAATCATTGAACGTGCCATTCGATACACTAGTCAAAGAGCTAGCTAAAAGTAGTACTAAACAACGTGGCATTAAGCAAGAACCGGCCCAGCCTAAGATAGACGTTCCATATAAGTGGACGATAGAAGATAAGTTATTTAGCGCGCTGGTAGTTTTGTTTGAAACAGTTGATATAGAAAAATATATCTATGCTATAGAGTTACTAAATACACCGCTTAAAGATATACTATTACTCCTCATTGATAAAAAGAAAGAGAGCAAGGAGCTAAAGTTCACAGAATTTTGGTCAACTCTCAATAAAAATGATCAACAAGAGGTAAGCAAGCGTGTAATACGTTTCAATCAGGATGCATTGAAAGAGGATTTTGAATTTATTATAAATAAATTCAGTAAGAAGCATTGGAAAAATATTATAATCAACACAAAGCAGCACATTAAAGAGGCCCAAGAGGCCAACGATTCTAAACGAGTCAAAGAGTTGCTTAAAAATATACAAACGTTGAAAACAAAATTTATAGACACTGATTACAGTAATTAAAAGATTAATTGTGAAGGAGGAGCATTTTTATGGCAAAAGGTATTTTCAAACGAATTGCAGAGCGAATAAAAGGACAAGGCTCTAAAAAGAAAACTTCTACTAAGAAGGTAAAGACTCCTGCTAAGAAAAAAACAGTTACAAAAAAGAAAGTTGTAGCTAAAAAGACTGTAACAAGTAAAACAGCTCCTAAGAAAAAAGCTGTCGTTAAGAAAGCTGCTCCTAAAAAAGTAGTTAAAAAAACTGTTACTGCAGCTAAGAAAAAAACAGTCGCTAAGAAAGCAACTACAGCTAAAAAGGTAGTTAAAAAAACTACTCCGGTTAAAAAAGCTGTGAAGAAAGCTCCTGCTAAGAAGGTAGTTAAAAAGGCGGTAACACGTAAAGCGGCTATTAAAAAAGCTGCTCCACAAGCAGCCGTTGCTAAGAAGCCAGCTAAAAAGCCGGCTAAGAAAAAAGTCGTAAAGACTGTAGCTAAACCAGTAGCAAAAAAGACCGTGAAAAAAGTTGCTGCAAAAAAGATTATTACCAAAAAAGTTGCTTCAAAGAAAGCTCCTAAAGAAGCTGTAAAGGTATTAACTCCTGAACAAGTCGAAGAGCAATTGCAGGAAATTCTTGCTAAAGGGAAAAAACAAAGCTTTATCATATACGAAGAGCTCATTGATTTTGGTGAAAAACACAAATTTGATGAAAAGAAAATGAGTGATTTGCTCAAGCAATGTGAAAAAAATCACATTGAACTTGTTATGCACGACGAAATTGAAAAAAGTGCTGACGATATTTCACAGTTTGAAGGTGATAAAGAAGACGTAACCGTTAAGAAAAAAGTTGCTCTACCAACAGAAGACAACAGTGAAGAAGATGAAAACGTTACACTAGTCGATACTTCTCCTATCACTGATGGTGTAAAATGTTATCTTCGTGATATTGGTAAGATTCCTCTTTTAAACAAGAAAACTGAAACAGCTATCGCTGAAAAGATTGCACAAGGTAAAGAAGAAGCGGTCGATTCAATCGCTCAGTTCCCAATGGTGCACAAAGAATTAATCTCAATGATTGATCGTATTCAGAAGAACAGTGTTGCACTTAAAGATATTATTCAATTCTCTGAGTTTGATGAAGAAAACTTACCTAAGTTTGAAGAAGAGAATGCTGCCTTACTTAAGACACTTAAAAAAATTAAGAATATTTTTGAAAATGAAAGCAAGATCTATCAAAGCTATCGCGGTAAGTTAACAACTGACGCGAAAAAGAAAGAGATGCTTGATGCTATTCAGAAGAACAAAGCTGATATAGTCACCACCATCAAATCAATTCGCTTTGCAAACAAGCTTATTCGAAAATTTGGTCGTAAAATTGAAAAAATAATCTTTAAGATTAAAGAAAATATTGATACAAACAAAAAGCTTGAAAAGAATGTTAAAGCGCTTTCAAAGTTGAAAAAGCCTTCTGCTGAGCAGAAAAAAGAGCTTGAAGAAACTGAAAAAATTGTTCGTATGAATAACAAGGTTACAAAAAACCTTGAAAATGAGCTTGGACTGTCTCAAGAAAAAATATTCAAGTTTTACCGCCAATTCTTGATTGGTCAAGAACGTGATAAACGTGCTAAGGACGATCTTGCACAAGCTAACTTACGTCTTGTTGTAAATATCGCAAAGAAGTTTGTTAACCGTGGCTTACACTTCTTAGATCTTATTCAAGAAGGTAATATCGGCTTGATGAAGTCGGTAGAAAAGTTTGAATTTGAACGTGGATTTAAATTCTCTACTTATGCAACGTGGTGGATTCGTCAGGCGATTACTCGTGCAATTGCAGATCAATCACGAACAATTCGTGTTCCTGTGCACATGGTAGAAACGCTTAACAAGATCAACAAAATTAAACACTCATTCTTACAAGAGCATGGTCGTGAACCAACACACCAAGAACTAGCAAAAGAACTCAACCTTGATGAAAAGAAGATCAAAAATATTATTAAGATCTCTAAGGAACCTATCTCACTAGAAACACCGGTTGGTGATGGTGAAGATACTTCTATTAAGGATTTCATTGAAAACGAAAATGACTTCTCCCCTGCTGATTCTGTGGCAAGTAATGACCTTAAAGACCAAGTACGTAATTTACTTAAAACACTTTCCCCTCGTGAGGAAAAGGTTATTAAAATGCGTTTTGGTATCGATGTAGCATCTGAGCATACACTTGAAGAAGTCGGAAAAGATTTCTCTGTAACTAGAGAACGTATTCGACAGATTGAGGTGAAAGCATTGCGTAAGTTACGCCACCCTTCTCGAAGTAAGAAATTAGAATCGTTTTTTGATAAAGAATTTGATAGCCTGTCAGATGATGATCAAAATTAGTTTTTAATAAGGGATATTAAGCTACTATGAGTGAATCTATTTCTCAGTTAATATGGTTACAATTAATTGGCTTTATTGTTGCGTTGTTCTTTACAGCGCTTTTTTCTTTCTTAGAAACAAGCATCACTGCTATTAGACACTTTAAGTTAAAAGAGTTTGCTGAACATTCTAGTAAGTATAAAGTGCTACTTAATACACTTCTTGATAAACCTCACAAGGTCCTTATCACGATTTTAGTAGCAGCTAGCTTATCAAATGTAACATGTGCAGCGTTAGCAACAAGAATGATGGAACATATATTTCAGCAATGGGATCTATCTCAGGGTCTTGGTTTTACAGCCGGTATTGCGATTGCAACCTCTGCAATCTTAATCATTGGTGAAATTATACCAAAGAACTTTGCACAACTTCATGGCGAACGCGTATTTAGTTCAACCCTATGGATCACCAATGCTGTTTACTTTATCCTTCAGCCTGTTGTACGCTTTTTAACAATGATTTCAGATCTTGTTATTAATCGTTTTGCCAAGCGTGCTCGCATTGATACTTCTGAAGCTCTAACTTCAGAGAAAGAACTGAAATACATGATCAAGTACGTTGGTGAAAAAAAGCTTATTGAAGCTGAAAAAACTGAAATGCTTGAAAATATATTAGAAATCGCCGAGACGCCAGCTCGTGAGATTATGGTACCGGAAACCGATATAATTTCAATCGACGCACAGCTGACCGTTAAGGATGCATTACAAGTATATTCACGATACCAATTCAGCAGGCTTCCTGTTTATGAGCAGAAAGAGGATAATATCATTGGTATGATCTACCTAAAAGATATCTTTATACTGCTTTCTAATAACGAAGAAAACAAATCAATAAAGAGTATTGTCCGCCCTATTCTCTTAGTTCCTGAAAGTATTAAAGTTAATCAGTTACTAAAGGACTTCCGCTCTGAAAACATTCACATGTGCATTTGCCTTAACGAACATGGTGGTGTTGCTGGTCTTGTAACACTAGAAGACGTTCTTGAAGAGATCGTTGGTGAAATCAGTGATGAGCATGAAACACATAGCGATAAGATTACCGTTCTTGAAAAAGGACGTTGGATGGTTGATGCCGGCATAAACCTGGAAGACCTTGAAGACGTTCTTGGTATCAAGTTTAAAATTGATGACGCTATCACCATGGCTGGATTCTTGGCCGAGCAGCTACAACACTTACCTAAAAAAGGTGAACAAGTACTGTACAAGGACTATTGTTTCGAAGTTAATAAGGCTAGTAAGACTCGGGTATTCCAAGTTCTCATAACTTATGACAAGAAAAAGACTGATAAAAATTAGACAAAAAGAGAAGGTGAGAAATTCCGAAGAAAATCTCACCTTCAATTAATATCTTATCAAACTAAGCACATATATTTCAATAGCTTGAGCCAGATTGGCAGTTTATGCCTTAGGTAAAGCACTTTTAGAATTATTGACTACGACGCCTTACTTGTGAGATAGGTGGTTGAGAAACACCTATCACTGGGCTCTCTAAAGATTGAGAAGCACTTCTCATATCGTTTCTAATACTCATGATATACCACGCAGCCATGGCTATATTGCTAATATTCAGGTTAGGAACAATAACTTGAGCTATCAACTCCTTCAAAGCGGAAGGCTCTTTAGGCTTTAGCTCATCTTCACGATCTCTATTTTTTTCTCGAGTCAGTCTAATAACCTGACGTATGATCTGTGGAGATATATCACCGTTATTATACTCCTTAGCCTGAAGTACCGTATCACGACGAACAGATTCAAGGTCGCCATAGCTCATACCTCTAGAACCTGAAACATACTGTCTTAGGTTTGATCTAGAGATATATTCACCTCCAAAGTTATGCTTTAGGAATTGATATGCCAACATTTCACAACGTGATTGAGCATCTGGTGATGAATATCGCGTAATCCCACTAGCATCAAACTGGTGAAGGAAGTTAGCTGGTAATTGATTAAGGTCACGAACCTCACCTACAAAGAACATATCCTTCTGTCTTTCCATTTCAGTGAGACATGTTTCTAGATGCTCTAATGGAACTTTCCGTACTTCGTCTCTATGTGCTACAGAGGTAAGGTGATGGAGATTGGTCATTAAGAGAATAACCTTCTTGCCCCGCCCTCTTGCTTTACGAGCTGTAGCAAATGCTTTATCAATATTTCTAAATGTTTGAGCATCATTATCTCCAAGGAGTCGTGATGCTTCATACTCTAGTAATACAGTATTATCAGGATCTTCTTTTTCAATTGCTCGAATCGATGCTGTTTTGCCAACCTTAGTTGGCCCGTATGCAATGAAACGTTTTTGTGTGTCAGTAAGATCGACTTCTCCACGAATCTTTCGTACCAATGTATGATATCTTTCTGGAAGGTCACCTACTAACCCTTTTGGATTAGTAGTGTCTGGCATTTCATCTTCATCAATCATATCACTAGTACATGCTTGCTTCTCTCGTCCGGACGCCATACTCGCTACACGCATCATTTCAGAATCATCTAATCCTCTACAGTGTCTACGTGCTAGAGAGTGAAGCAAGGCGTCCTTGCGTCTTGCTGATATATCGTTATCAGCCTTTTCTTCTTCTTGTTTTTTCTTAAAGGTTGCATGCTCTTCATCGGTAGGATGAAGATGCTCTGCATGTGAAGGTAAGAATAAACTAGATAAGATAAGTAAACTAAAAAATTGAATATTCTTTTTACTAAGTGTTATTTTCTTCATGTTCATTCCTAGAAATCGTTGGGTTTATTTGATGCTTATAATTTTTTTTGGAGCTTTTTTGACTCCTCATAACCGATTACAAAAAAAATGTTCGGTGGTTTTGGTTTAGAATGGTAGACAACTACTTACTTGTAGTCTATTGTCTCTAAAAACCAAAAAATAGCAAGTGCTTTATGCCATCCTTAATGGTTGTTGGCCTTTAAACTTTAAGTACAAAATTGTTGATGTTAGCATGCTACCAAACATTGCGGTAGTTGATACTAAATAATATGTACTTGAAGAAATACTCATAAGTTTTTGTAACTTGTCATTGTTGTTTGCAAGCTCATATAATTTAGATAACTTAGAGTTTCTTTTTTTGATCGTTTTAATTACTCGCCAAATATGTTCATCAAGAACAATGCCTTCGTTCTCCAACTCAGCTTTCATTTTTACTGCACGAGTCATGTCCTCTAAACTTCGTACGCTCAAGTTTTTAGTTTTCTTTGATACCTTATCTAAAAGCGTTGAATCAAGCTTTATAGCAAGCTTAGAAAAGTAATGCTCTATAACCTGCTTACGTGTTTGCTTATCAGGATTTTTAAGTTCAACTACGTTAGTACCAAAACGATCTACAAACGTGGGATGTAGTTCTTTGTAATTGTTTGTAGCACAAACAAAAAAGATACGATCATCATTTTTATATTGATCCAAGTTCAACCACAATGTTCGCAATGCAGCATCATGTTCAGATCTAAACTCTGTACTGTTGTTAGCTGCAATCTGTTCAACTTCATCAATAAAAATCAATGTTGGTTTATCGGTAATAAGAGAATTCTCTATTGCATCAGTAAATATTTTCTCAACCGCTTGCGCACCACTACCAACAAACTTATTAACAAGCGTCGAACCTTTATACTCACAAAAGTTGTACGCATTAAGTTTTGCTAGGTTGCGTGCCAATGTTGTCTTACCATTGCCGGGAGGACCGTGTAGAATTAATCTGTTATGTATCATCGATTTCTTACTCGATCGATGCTGACTCAATTGGTAAACTAGCAACTTAAGTTCATACGGCAATTCTCCAACCCAACCATCGAGAAAAACATGCTTATTAAACTTAGTTTCTGCAGCACGTGAAAAGGGCCACATATTAGACCAAGAACTATTGTATGATACATGCTGAACTTCTTGCTCTGGCAACACCAAAACAGGCAGCAATAAAAAAAGTAATAACGTGATGCATTTATTCATAAAACCCCTAAAAGCGCCTAATATAAGGCTTTTTCTATTACTTAATTTTACATACCAAAGCCCTAACTGTCAAAATACGCCCTCCCATTTCCCCCTCAAATATTATCCCTTTTACAACCCATAAACCCTCCAGAAGCACTTTATGGTTCAATCAGGGTGACCTCATGGACTAGGGGTACCTGGTATGGTATACTAAGGGTATGAAGAATATAGTGTTATTACCTCTATCACTCATTACTATTTTCGGCCTTAACGGTATGGTAGAAGACCCTGTGGGCCCTATTGAATACCTTAAAATGGGTACCTTCCTACAATCTACCCTGGCAAATCCAACACAAGCTGAAGTATTACCATCTGCGGCGCTATTACTAGCTAAGCTTGGCCTTGAAGGAAAGCTTGAAGATCAAATATCTCCTCAGGATTGCGTTAAGATTTTAGACCTAGTTGGACACCAAAAATTAGATCCTAAGGCTAGGTATGAAGCTCTTGAAGCTGAAGGCGAGTTACTAATAGAAGGTAAGATTGGTGCAAGAACTGCAGATCATATAGAACGAGCACAAAGACGCTTAAGACGATGCACTGGTCAGTCTGACAGTCCAACTGCAAAAGCACGAGCACATGCTCTTCTAGGCCTTACCAACATTGAAGGTGCACTTGCAAGCAACTCTTATGGCAGCTTACTCGAGGCTGAAGCACATCTAAATATAGCCAAAGGCCAAACCGCTGACCAATGGGCCAACGCATTAGGAACGTTCGGCTTGGCAAGAGTACACCACGCTAGAAAAGAATATAAAAAGGCTTACAAGCTCTTTGAAGCATCTTCTAAACAAGAAGCTAACCCCTTAATCCGTGATCGATCATGGGCATGTATGGGGCAAATGCGAGCGAATGGTCAACATGGCTTTAGAAAACGCTCTGCGATTCCATATTTAGAACGAGTTGCAAAGCTCGAAGCTCCTGAAGTAACTGACAATCTTCTACCTACTGATTCTCAGGTTCGTATTAAAGAAATGAAAGCTAATGCTGTTAGCACTCTTGCAAGACTGAAGTAATAGTTTTTATTATAAGTCTAAATTCAAGATTTTTTTAATATAAAAAAACTCTAATTATTCACTGCTAACTGCAGCAACCTATCCACAAGAAGCGTAAGCGGATCCAAAAGTATTATATCACCATTAAATTCAGAGCTATATAGATCATATAAAACGGAAAACTCCGTACATCCTAATACCACAGCATCACATGCTTGCAGATTTTGCTTTATTATTGCGATTAGTTGATTGACCTCAGATGGCGAACTTTTCCCTTTAAGAATAACATAAATAACCTCCGAAACGATCTTCTGTTGAGCTACATCAACATAGGTTGTGTTAAGCTCATCATCATTATAAAGATTATTATCTCGACTCGTCGCAGTACCAAGAAACAATAGATTTTTTAATCGCTGTTGCTTTGCAGCCTCTTTAGTTATTTGTATAAGATTACACAACTTAAGGCCCTTAAAATCAATATCTGCTATAAAACTGTGAAGAGTGTTACATGCAATCGCTACAATATCTACTTCCAAAGCAACCAGCTTATCGATACAAGACTGTAGCTCTACAATAATCTTGTTTCTATTTTTTTCTGAAGCGTCAAGGTTGATCATACTACTGAATGGAAAATTAAGAATAACCATCTCAGGAAAGTCTGTATCTTCCACACTCCCAAATCGGCTCTGACACTCTTGTATTATTTTACCATATAAAAGTGCACTAGCCATGGGACCCGCACCCCCAACTATTCCAATTGATTTAAACTTGCTCATGCTAGTTTCCAATAATTACTTTTTATTATTTTAATAACGAACTAATTAATATTTTATTCGGTATTCGTTTTAGAGTAAACATCTCTTATTAGAAAAATGATTATGAAGCTTGAACCAACTTTGCAAGCAATTCAGCCTGCCTTCTCTTATCATTTATCAAGTCCAAGAGTCTTGGAGCTTTATCTTCAATTACAGTTGATACAGATTGCCCCGCGGCAGATTCTTTCTGACTCGCAAAACCATTATAAAAAGCCCTACCAGCAGTGCCAACTGTTACAGCAACTGTACACAGGCCTCCAACTATAATAGTGCCGTTTTTAGCTGCTTCTGTTCCCGTGTTAATATCTTTCATTTTTTCCTGCCACGAGCTTACTTCACTAGGATTTTGTCCCGCTTTTATTCTTTGCCTAAACCTCTTAACAAGGTCCAGATTAAGTGTATTGGTAGATTCATTAGCTTCTAAAGCGCCACATTGTACATCTGTTCCTACTTCTTCTAATACAGATTCAATATGTGCATAAGTCACATTAGACATTTTTGCAATTGTTTCAATAGTTTCTGGCATTAAATCAAGACCATTTTTTTTAGCATTTGTTTTTAAGCATTCAACACGTTCTTCTTTAGAAGGTTTATCAAATCGTATTAATCGCCAACGTCGTTGAAATGCATGATCTAACCCTGTTTCTTTATGAGTTGATGCAACAAAAAGTATTCGAGGATCTAATTTATACTTATCAAGCATCTGCCAAAGAAGTGTCCTAGCAGTAGGGTCATCATACCGGCCATTTTTACTTTCATGAGTAAACACCTGACATTCATCAAAATAAAGAATAACCCGACGGCCAGTCTCTGTTGCTATCTGAAGTGCATCTAATAAACTTTTATATATTATCTCTTGACCCTCTGCAACATAACTACCTGTAGGCTTAACCTCTATTATTTTACAACCACTTTCTCGAGCAAGACATTGAACAGCAGTAGTCTTACCCGTACCAGAAGCACCAACAAGAAGAATGCCATTATTACCAAGATCATCATCTTGATAAGCCTCTGGCAATACAATTCTAGCACCTACTTCACGTTGAAATGATTCTCGTTTTTCAATAAAAGTCTCAATTGCATGCCTTTGTTCAAACCGCTTGGAAGACGCCTCTTCATCCGTACGTTGATATTCATATACCCCTCTTTTATTTTCATTTTGCATGGTATCTCGCAAATAAAAAAGATATGGATGAAATGATCCTATAAGGCCTTTAAAAGGAGTATATTTAGGCTTAAGTTTTTTTTGCTGGGTATTCCAATTCCATGGCTTAAGCTTCTCTCTTAGTTCGCTTTGATGTATAACTCTCACAGGGGGAACTTCTTGTTCAGCTTTTAATGAAACAACAAGTAATAATAAAAAATAATACTTGTTCATGTATTTCCTTTTATTATTTTAATAATGGACGGGATGACCATTTTGGAAATTTTTTATAATTACAATAAAGAGCTGTAGTATAATACAATAATCCAACAGTAACGCCTATTGCTATTGCCGTGTTTATTTTCTTTGTAGTTTTACGTGATTCTGCTTGCATAGTACATATTGAAAATCCAAAAGTGAATAAGATAAGTGTTTTCTTAATATATTTCATAGTTATGCCTCTTTTGTTGTTTTGAACTTATCAAGAATATACGAGTTTAAAACAACTAAAAATGCTGCTGAGGACCCAATAACAACACTTCCTAACAAAATAGATACTTGATTATTTATATAAGTGTTATTGTTATATTGTTGAACAAAAAAACGAAAATGTGAAAGCACATTATTATCTTCAATCAAAAATTGATATCCATGACTAATTCTGCTCAAAAAATCTCTCTCTAGATCTGATAATGATTTCTCTGTTGAGTGAATCATAACGATACGAGCATCTCGCCTATACGGATCCATAGCGTCATGCAAAGGCAAATAGCGATGATACCTACCATTAGCCTCATCAACATGATGAAAGTGTACAATAGTTGGCTTACCGGTTTCATCCGCTTTTTGAATAGCTAGTTTAAATATATTATACATTGCTCGAACATGCTCAGAGTCATCTTTAGGGTAATGAAGCAATAAAGAATTGCTATCATTAGAATCGCTCCTTACAGTATGATCAAATAATGAACTCAATAAATGCATACGATATTTTGAAGCAGTATCAAGCTCTTTTCTACAATCAAATTCTAAAACAGTGGGACAACCTTGTTCATCTGCTAATACCCGTACAAACTCTGCAACGTTTTCATACGGTGTATTAGTAAAAAGACATCTATTAAAAAATATCTTACCTGTTTGTATAGCTTCGGTAATATTATTTTTAAACTCTATCATTGGTTTATCGCAACGATAATGTTTAATCATTCCACCGATATCTTGTTGCCAATACGGTTGTAATTTAATAATACTTAAGGCCTCTACAATCTTATGTGTCGTTGTCATCGGCAATGAGCACATAGAATGTGTAAAAAGTAAAATCGCAAACATTTTCTTGTTCATCATTGGAGTTTCCTTTATTAAGCTCAGCCGTTTTTTATTTGCCATACACGGTATGCTTGTTGAGCAACCCATTTGCCACCCACTTTAATTCCCGACATAGAATTTTTTGCGACAATAGGACCTTTTTCGGCAGCAACTGCCATCAAAGCAGCTACAGCAGTACCTGACCCCGCCACTATTCCAGCTTGTTTAACTTTTTTTAAAAACTTTTCCCCTCTATCATATTGAGCATTAGCAAGATCAATATCACCTTTTTTGACTTCGCTTACAACCTCAACAAGTTCTTTTTCTGAAACCTTTGTTAAATCTGCGCCATATTTGTACTTAAGCCCATCAACTATATCCTCAATATTCCGAATACAACAACCATGAGTATTCTTTGTAAGATATTTAAGTTGAACATCAGTTAGTTCCATAGAATTATTTTTACAAAAGCCATCCAGTAACTCATAACGTTTTTCTGATTTTGGATTATACATTTTAGAAACTCGAGGGCAACGACTTATTAAATCACTACGAAGCTGCTTAAGATGATTTGTCGTAAGAATAATCCATACTCGAGGATCGTTTCTATATTGGTCCATAACTACATTAAGAGTAGATCGACCAACTTCAGGCAAACCTTCTACCTCTTCAAACAATACAACTGCAGTTGTATTACAATCCTCAGCAACCTCTGCTGATAATGCAACATGATTTCGAACAATTTCCACAGGATCAGCACCAGGCTTACATGCTTCGTTCCCTAACATCATAAATACAGGAACCTGAGCTTTTAGCGCTATAGCACGAATAGTCGTACTTTTACCATTACCCTTCTCTCCATGAATCAAATGTCTATTGAATAAAAACTTTTGAGGAGCAAGTTCAGGATTATCTTCTGTTTGCTTTTTTTTTGCATTGAGGGCTTGTATATCATGAAGTACTTCATCAAGCTCTTCAGGTAATAAGCCAATTCTTCCTGGAAGCGTTTTCGCTGTACCATTAAACTTTGTATCGAATGTATAAGTTGATGAAATGATGAGTAGGGAAAATAAAATTAATCTGTACATTCTTAGAGCTTATCCGAAAATTAATTAATGGGAGAATCTTCTTTTAAAAACGGCTATACTAGCCGGTGAAAACAAAAAAAGGAGATCTCCCAATGAATAGAATACCAGATGATTTCTGGAATGTAATCAAAAGTGTTATTCCAAAAAAAGAAAATCATAAAGTAGGCAGGCCTGAAACGTGTAATCGCAAAACACTTGAAGGTGTATTTTATATTATCAAAGCAGGTTCGCCTTGGCATAT
>PVBE011989402.1_pt1 | contig 16239 bp, 14 predicted proteins | sample 1631181 | NCBI WGS metagenome assembly PVBE01 (sample SAMN08397723, study PRJNA350692) | Marine metagenome, whole genome shotgun sequencing project. | isolation source: water | place: Pacific Ocean | collected 2012-04
GAAGCCGCACCAGGGCCTTAGTCACCTTAACGTTCCGCTCCTGCAGCGCCCCCGTGCAGCCCACCCAGTAGAGATACTCCTGAGAGCCGTCGAAAATCGGTACCTCGACCCCCTCCGTGGCCATCTCGTCTATCCAGGTAGTGCGGGTAAGCTGGGTGCCCCGCCAGGGATGACCGCGTTGCTCCAGCTGCATTAGTGCCGACTGCGCCGTCTCCGGCATGTTCGACTGCTCCATCACCAGGTAGCGGCGCATGTCAATGATCGTCGGCACGTGCTCTATGAACACCGGGCACTCATACATGCAGGCGCCGCAGGTCACGCAGTCCCATATAGGCTCGAACCCGACCCCTTCGATGAGAGGGGTCGGGTTCTCCGGCCTGTTCGTCCAGGGTGCCAGCGGCGGCACCTGCTCCTCCAGCATGTGCCGGACATCAATTATCACCTGCTTAGGAGATAACTCCTTACCCGTGCGGTTGGCAGGGCAGGCCGCCGTGCAGCGGCCGCACTCCGTGCAGGTGTAAGAGTCCAGCATCTGCTTCCAGGAAAGGTCTCCTAGCTTGCCCACCCCAAAGCTCTCGGCCTGCTCGAAATCGGCGATCGGCTGGAGGGTGCCGGTGGGCTCAAGCGACCGCGTGAAGAGCTGCGGCCCGATCGTGAGGACGTGCGAGTGCTTGGAGTAGGGTAGGTAGACCAGGAATACCATGAAGTCCATCAGGTGCGCGTACCAGAAGGCGACCAGGAACCACTCCATGGCCTCTCCCGTGAAACCGATCTCCTGCCACAGCTCAGCGAACCCGTAGGCCAAGAACGACCACGTGGCGCCATCATCCTTCGCGCCCAAGGCGATCTCAGCGCTATTGACCATCACATCGGTTACCATCAGCCAGCCGATAAGCGCCAACAGAATCCAACCGTCAAGGTTCACGCTCATTCGCTTCGGCCGCCAGACCAAGCGCTGCCAAACGGCCATCAGGACACCCACGATCACCAGGATGTTGAAGACGTCCAGCAACGGCCGCAAGGCCGTGTACCCGTCGCCCAGCAGGTGCTCCAGACTGACATCCTCGTGGATGCCCCCCAGAAGGAAGTTCAGCGTGCGAATCTGCAGGACGATGAACCCCCACCAGATGAGAAGGTGCAATGTGCCGGAGTACCAGTACTTGCGTCGGGCCACTCGCGCGTTCCCCAGAAGCAAGGGGATGAGCCCAATAGCACGGGTAAAGGGATCCGTAATGCGGTTGATCCCTTTACCTCGCGTGAACCAGCGGAACCGCACCGCCGCCGACCACAGGAAGAGGGCCATTAAGCCGAAGAACAGCAGCGCGTAGAAGACGTTCCCCGGGTACTCCGTGGACGGTAGCATAGACCCCCCCAGCCGATTTACGAAGAAATGGCCACCCTAATCGCGCAACCCATGATAGCCGTGGGCACTCCACCGGTCAAACGGAGGGAGAGCACCACACGGCCCTTCCCAACGGGCCTTAGCGCGAGAACGCCAATCCGCTGGCGACGGCCAGCAGCGCCGTCGCCGGCATGAGCAGAACGGCGATCTCCGGCCCAATGAACGACATCCCCACCGTCCCCATCAGGATGGAGGCGATCACCACGCCTCGCTGGACGGACCGTCGCCGCGACGTTCGCGTCACGGAGACCCATACCGCTGGCAGATACAACAGAGCCATGGCCAGCAGGACAAACCCTATTCCTCTTCCCACGTCCGCCGGATCCACCAGTACCTCGGCCCCCAAGGCAGCTAGGGGAACAGCGCCCAATAATCCTCCCACCAACCCCAACCAGGAGATCCGAGTGGTGGCTGCTACCGGAGTGGCCTCGGCAACCACAAGTGGAACCGTCTCCGGCTCGCGGTCAGCCCCGCCGCGCTCCCTCCGACGGCGGCTCCTCCGCTGGGCCCGCCGCCTAGCCGCTCTTCGCCTCCCCGTGCTGCTTTCGTAGATCCGTCTTTAGCACCTTCCCCAGGTAGTTCCGTGGCATCTCCTGCACGATATCGTAGATCTTGGGCGCCTTAAAGCTAGCCAGTTGCCCCTTCACAAAGGCCGTAAGCTCCTCCGGCGTCGCCGTCTGCCCCGGCTTTAGGATGATCACGGCCTTAATCTCCTCCCCCCACTCCACATCCGGCACGCCAATCACGGCCGCCTCTTGCACCGCTGGATGCTGATCCAGCACCGCCTCGATCTCACCGGGCGCGATGTTCTCTCCACCGCGAATTATCAGGTCTTTGGTGCGCCCAGTGATAAATAGATAGCCGTCCTCGTCCTTCCAACCCACATCGCCGGTGTGCAGCCACCCTCCGCGCATCGCCTCGTTCGTTTCCTCTTTCCGGCCCAGGTAGCCGGACATGATCCGCGCACCCTTGGCCACGATCTCCCCCTCCTGTCCGACCGGCAGCTCATTGCCATCGGGGTCCAGAATAGCCACCGTGACGTCGTCCATCGTCTTCCCCACCGACCGCAGCCGGCGTAGCTTCAGCTCCCGCACCTCTGCCGGGCCGTCCGGGATCACGTGGTCGTCCGGACCCAAGTAGGTCAGGGAGGAGGTACTCTCCGTCTGGCCATAGGCGTTCATCAGCCCACACTCAAATACCCCAACCGCCTTGGTAACCACCTCGTAGGGCATGGGCGCCGCCCCGTAGGCCAACAGCTGGAGCGAACCAAGTTCGTACTTGTCGAATTCCGGGTGGTCCATAACCCGCTTCAGCATTGTGGGAACCACGAAGCTGTGGGTGACCCGATGAGTCTGCACCGCCTCTAGCCAGCCCTCGGGGTCGAACTGGGGCAGGATCACCAGCTTCCGCCCGCTCCACACGGACGACAGCATCGTCGTCGCGCCAGCAACGTGGCAGAAGGGAACCGACACCAGCAGGACGTCAACGTCCTCGGCAGAAGGGTCCGCTGGCTCCGCCGTGTTGGTGACGTACACCGACATACCCAGGTGGGTCAGCACCACCCCTTTGGGCAGCGCCGTAGTACCGCTGGTGTAGATGATGATAGTGGGATCCGTCTCTTCCACATCGGTGTAGATCTCCTCCGGCTCGTGGGCGGCCAACAACTCCTCGTAGTTGGTCATCCCCTCCGCCTTAGTATCCATGGAGATCAGGTGCTTAATCGTCTCCAATTGCGGCTTGATATCGGCAACCAGTTCCAGATAGCGCTCCCCCACCATGAGAACGGAAGCCCGGGAGTTGTTCACCATATAGGCGATCTCCTCGCGCTTGGCCCGGAAGTTCAGGGGAACGAAGGTCGCGCCCAGCCGGGCGCTGGCGTAGTAGGCCTCCACGTAGGCCATGGAGTTAACCGCCATGACTGCCACTCTGTCTCCCTTGCCCACCCCCAGCGACTGCAGGCCGCTGGTTAACCGGTTCACGCGCTCCTGCATCTGGGCGTAGGTGCGCGCCTCATCCCCACAGACCATCGCCGTGCGGTCCGGCACCAACGATGAAGCGATAATCAGAAATTCTGATGTGTTCATGCTATACCCTCCATATCTACAATTACTCAGTTAGGGTTAGGGCCGACCCACGCGGTCCTCCAACCCCCGCTGCCCATCGGCACTAGCCAGAGCTCGAGCGGCCAAGCGCGACTCCAGTGCCAGCCCCTGCGACAGGGGCATCTCCAACCCCTCTCGCAGCGCTCGTTTGGCCAGGCGCAAGGCCAGCGGGCCGCGCGACAACAGGGTTCGTGCCAGAGCTGCCACCTCCGGGTAGAGCCGATCGCGAGGCACCACTCGCTGCACCAAACCGTAGCGTAGCGCCATCGCAGCATCGATTGTATCGCCGGTGAGTATCATCTGCATCGCCAGGCTAGGCGGTAGATGGCGCGGTAACATCTGCGTCCCCCCGGCCGAGGGGATATACCCCAGGCTCACCTCCGGCAGGCCCAGCCGGGCGTCCTCGGAGGCTATGCGGAAGTCGCAGCACATCGGCAGTTCGATCCCAGCCCCCAAGGCGTGCCCCTGGATTGCGGCCAGCAGCGGCATCTCCAGGGAGAGGAGGAACCCCCACAGGTCCCGCTCCCGGCGAGCGCGCCGTGACTCCGCATAGGAGGGCGCCGTCCCGAACTCGCTGATGTCCGCTCCGGCGGAGAAGGCTCGCTCCCCCGCCCCTTTGAAGACCAGCACACGCACGCCCGGATCGTCGCGAGCAGCGTGCGCCACCTCCCACAACTCATCGCGCATCCGCATGTCGATGGCGTTGAGAACCTGGGGACGATTGAGCGTCACCCAGGCGACGCCATCGTCCCCCTTCTCGTAGTCCAGATTTTCGAAGTTGCTGCTCGTCTCTTAATCCCCCGTTACGACCAGTCTGGCTTGCGCACGGCGCTCTTCGCCTTGGAACTGATAACTTTTCCCAAATCTGAGTTCATCTTAGCGGTTAGCCCGCGCATGGCCTCGGATCCTAACTTCATCTTCTCGCTCCGCCAGCGCTTGATCGTCGCCAGATCGGCGGTAGAGATACCGGCCTCCTCAATGAGGCTATCCACAACGGCATCCAGGATCTCCCTGGTCTCCTCCTGGTCCAACTCCAGTCTCATTTGGCCTCCTTACGACTCGGCCTGCGGGCCGCGACATCCCGCGTCGTGGAGTATCGACCCCGCCGCCTTACTGTCCGCTTCGTACTCTCCTCGATCAGCGCTCCCAGCGCCTCATTAATCGCCTCCGCCAAGTCGGCCATCTGAACGGATCCGGACGCCCGTTCACTTCGCCAGTTGCGGATCGCCCGTTTGGCATCCTGCGAGATGCCGCTGTTATCGATGACGTTCGAGGTTACGGCCGACATCATTATCGCCGCCTCGTCCGGTTCTAGTATGACTTGCACTCGCTGTTACCTCCTACCTTAAATCAGCGTCCTCGGAACTCTGGCTTTCTCTTCTCCTGGAAGGCCCGAACTCCCTCGGCCCGGTCCTCCGTGGTCTGGATGATGACCGTCAAATCCGTCTCATAGCGGAGCCCCTGCTCCAAGGGCATCTCCATTCCCCTCAGCACAGCCTCCTTGGCGAAGCGCACAGCCAGTGGCCCTCGTTCAGCCATCCTCTCCCCGATCTCTCCCGCCCCCGCCACTACCTTCCCCCGAGGCAAGACGGCACTCACCAGGCCCACCCGCAGCGCCTCCGCAGCATCTATCGGATCCGCTGTCAGGATCATCTCCAGCGCCTTTCCTCGGCCCACCACCCGGGCCAGCCGCTGGCTGCCACCGCCCATCGGCACCATCCCCATGGCCGTCTCTGGAAGCCCAAACTCCGCCCCCTCTGCCGCTATTCGGACGTCGCAGGCCAGAGCCAACTCCAGCCCCGCGCTCAGGGCATCGCCGGTTAGAGCACAGACCACCGGTCGGGACATCTCCGCCAGACAGCCAAACGGGTCGCTCATCATCCCGTCGTGGCCGACCGCCGAAAGATCTTCCCCGGCCAACGCCTCCCAGTCCCAGCCTCGGGAGAATACGGGCCCCTCTCCACTCATCACCACCGCCCTTACTGCTTCGTCCTCAGCCATCGCCTGGCAGACATCAGCCAACTCGCGCAGCACCGTTCCGTCGATGGCGTTCTGCTTCTCCGGCCGCCTCAACGTCAGATAGGCGACGGCTCCTCGCTTCTCCAGGGAAAGACTTCGCACTGTAAAGGGCACCTCCAGCGAACCGCATTGTAGCAAAGCAACTCGCAACAAGAAACAGGGCCGGGGAGACGGCATCCCCGCCATACGAGATTGACCTGTTCCTAGTTGCCGCCTCCATATAGTATCATCGCCCTCGAGCCGGCCTCTACCAGGAGATTCGCCCATGCCAGACCTCGCCCTCGCTGGCCTTCGTGTGATCGACCTCAGCCAGGGGATCGCCGGGCCTTACTGCACCCGCCTTCTGGCCGATCTGGGCGCAGAGGTGATCAAGGTGGAGCCGCCGGAGGGCGACTACGCCCGCCGCTTGGGCCCCTTCCCGGACGACATTCCCGACCCCGACCGGGCCGGCCTGTTCGTTCACCTCAACAGCGGCAAGAAGAGCCTCACCCTAGACGTCCAGGCCCCAAGCGGCTGCGTCGTCCTCCGCAAGCTCTTGGCCGAGGCCGATCTCCTGGTAGAAAGCGGTGCCCCCGGCCACCTCGCCGCTCTCGGTCTCGGCTACGACGATCTGAAGGCCGAGTTTCCCAGTCTCATGTACTGCTCTATCACTCCGTTCGGCCAGACGGGGCCCTACCGCGACTTCAAGGGGAACTCGCTAGCCTGTATGGCCCTCTCCGGCCTCATGTACGTCACCGGCGACCCCGATAGGGAGCCGCTCTGCAGCGACAGTGAGCCTGCCGACTATTTTACCGCCCTCAACGCCTGGGTGGCCATCCTAGCCGCCCTAGAACTACGGGCAGCTACCGACCAGGGCCAACACCTAGACGTTTCGATGCTTGAGTCGCTGGGCGCTGCGGACGAGGGCGACACCGCCATGTACTGGAGCCTCGGCGGGGCAATCCGCAGGCGCCACTACGCCAACCACCCAACCGCCTATCCCCAGGAAATCTACCCCTGCCGCAACGGCTACATCGCGGTGGTAGCCAGTGAACGCGCTTTCCCCGCCCCTATGGCCAGGCTCCTAGAGGACCCCAACTTGGAGCGGCACCCCCTGTTCGTAGACGGTTGGCAGCGCCCAATCCAGTGGCAGCAGTTCGAGGAAATACTCCGCCCCTACCTGCTGGAGCACGACTGGCAAGAGATCCTGGCCCGCGCCCAGCGGCTGGGCCTGCCCTTCGCCGCCGTCCACGGCCCTCAAACGCTCCTCGAGAGCGAGCACCTCAAGGAACGGGGATTCTTCCAGGAGGTCAAGCAGCCGGGGCTGGGCCGCCTGCCCCTGGCCAGTGCCCCTTTCCGGATGAGCGAGACACCTCTGAGGAGCGGGCCAGCGCCGCTCCTGGGAGAGCATAGCCCCGATCTCCTCCTGGACCTAGGCTATAGCCCCGAGGAGACTATGATATTGCGCGAACGGGGGATCACATGACGCCCCGCCTGCCCCTCTCCGGCGTCCGCATCCTCGACCTTTCCCGAGGCTACGCCGGACCCACCTGCACCCGCATCCTGTCCGAGTTGGGAGCTGAGGTCATCAAGATAGAGGACCTCGGGCACGTCGACCCGGCGCGCAGCCGGATCCTCGCCGGCAACGACGCAGCGGGTGACTTCTGGAACCGCTCTGCCTTCTTCCTATATCGAAACGCTGGCAAGAAGTCCCTAGCCCTAGACTTCACCACTCCACAGGCCACGGAGCTCCGCGAGCGCCTAGCCGCCCGGGCCGACGTGGTGGTGGAGAGCTTCGCGCCTGGGGAGGAGGCAAGGAACAGCCTGAAATTCGAGTCACTACGCCAGCTCAAGGGCGACCTCATACTGACCCACCTCTCGGGCTACGGCCAAACCGGCCCCTCGCGCGAATATACGGCGCTCGGCGCGGGGCTAGAGGCCGCCGCGGGCATCGCCTCCGGCACCGGTTACCAGGACGGCGACCCCACCAGCAGCGGCACCTCCCTCGCCGAGCCCTACAGCGGTGTCCTAGCGGCCGGAGCCATCCTAGCCGCGATCCACTACCGCCGCCGCACCGGCAAGGGTCAATACATCGATCTCTCAGAGCAGGAGGCGACCATTCCCGTCACCGGCCACGCCCTCATGGACTACCTCCTGAACCAGTGCCCCCCCTCGCGCAGCGGCAACCGCAGCCCCTGGTTCGCGCCCCAGGGCTGCTACCCCTGTCGAGGCGACGACTGCTGGCTCGTCCTCACCATCCGCGACGACGCCGAGTGGCAGGCCTTCTGCGACGCGGTGGGATATCCCCGGTGGGCAACGGACGAGCAGTTCGCCGACATCCTGGGCCGCTTCCGGCACCACGACCAGCTAGACGAGAAGATCGCCTCTTGGAGCCGCCAACAGGACCAGATAGAGGCGATGCACCTGCTTCAGGGAGCTGGGATTATGGCCGCCGCAGTCCTCAACCCAAAACAGGTTCTCTTAGACCGCCACCTGCGGGAGCGCGAATACTTCGAGACGGTCAATCAGCCAGGCCTCGGCCGCGGGCCAGTTCCCCGCCCACTCGGCGCCCGCTTCTCGGCTTTCGAGATGGCCGGCCGCCGCCCGGCACCCAGGCTGGGGGAGCACAACCGCGAGGTGCTTCAGGGGCTTCTCGGCCTCGGCGACGAAGAGTTAGCCAGACTTGAGGAGGAGGGGACGATCGATAACACTCCCGCTGCCACCGATCCCATAGAGACGATCCGCGCCAGCCTTCAATGGCCGCTGGAGGAGCTCCTAGCGATGGGCGCTCTGGCCGCCATAGAGCCCGGCTACAAGCAGCAGCTGGGGATCCACTAATGGCCCTCCCCTCCCACACGGCTTTTCTCAGGCTAAAGGCACCGGCCCAATACGGGCGGAATAAACGTCACAAGTTAAGACGGCATTACTCGCTGGCTGTCACATTTCGCATCGCGCTGCCACCGTTATCGCTCCATAAGTAGGCCATCGCTGCCCGTCGGGGCATTTAGGGAGAAGGGGACAACTGGGGCAGAGCGGCCGCTTCCGGCACACCGCCTTGGTATGGTGCACGATCAGTGCGTGGTACTCATTGAATAGCGGTCCTTCCGTCGGCAAGGCATCCATGAGAAGCCGCTGCCACCCCTCGTAGTCGTCGTGCGGCGGGGCCAGCGACAGTCGGGAGAATAGTCGTCGAGTGTAAGCATCCACCACGAAGAGCGGCCGTCCGGCGGCGTACAGGAGAATGGAGTCGGCAGTCTCCGGCCCGATCCCATGCGTGGCCAAGAGGATGGGTCGCAACTCGTCGGCGGGACAGGCCAGCAGCGCCTCCAGATTGCCCTCGAACCGTTCTGACAGTAGGGCTAGAAACGCCTTGAGCTTCCGGGCCTTGGCGTTGTAGTAGCCGCTGGGATAAATGGCCCGCGCCAGCTCCCCTTCGCTAAGCCACCGCATTGGCTCCGGCTCAAGAGCGCCCGCCGCCCTCAGGCTCCCGATCGCCTTCTCTACGTTGCTCCAAGCCGTAGACTGCGTGAGGATTGCCCCCACGACTACTTCAAAGGGCGTCTCCGCCGGCCACCAGTGCTGAGGCCCGTGCGTTGCGTAGAGCCGCTCGTATACGTCCAACAGGCGCTGGCCCTGGCTTTCGTCCTTCACTCTCAGCCTCTTTCCGGTCGGCTCTTCCACCTCTCCTTGATCCACTCTGGAGCTGTCCGCCAGATCCATGCGGGGAGACGGGCATCGGGCAACGCATCGTAATAGGGGATGTACGGCTTCACATCAAGCACCGGCGTCCCGTCCACGGCGTCGAGGCCGCGAACTTCGAGGACGTGCCCCTTCACGGTCAACAGCGGCACCACGCTGACCAGGACAGGATTGAAGCGTATTTGGCTGCGGGTGGCCAATATCCCCTGGAGCGCGTACTCCGGGTCGTCCAAGGGGTGCAGGCGGAGCTTCGAGCCGCGCTCGTCGTCCGGCACCAGATGGGGCCAGAACAGGACAATTATATGCGAGTAGCCCTCTAGCCCAAGGAGCGCCTCCTCGATCTCCGGGCGCACGATGATGCGGGAGGTGACCTTCTCCCAACCGGAGGGCATGGGCTCCTTGACCCGATTGCGGACCAAGCCGATGGGACTAAGAGTGATCTCCGGCGGCTGCACGTACGGCTCGTCGTCATGAGCAAAAAGGTGGCGGATACGATTCAGCATAAGAGAGACTCGGCAGGGATACAACGTGACCTGGTCTTTCCTGCTCGCGCTAACCATTATAGCGCCCACCACGCCCGCACCCGCCGCGCCTGCTGGCTTTAGGGCGGTCGCTGCCCGTGTCCGGCGGGCGTTGCCTGTGTCCACGGGCAGGGCAACGAGCGCGGCCACGGAATCAGCGGTGGCTGTAGGGATCTGCCCGCTCACGATGGGCCCTTTGTGCACGCGCGCCCACATCTCTGGCCAAAAGGGAACTCCCGGTAGCCTGAGGATCCCCTAGGGCGTGCCAAATACGTTCAGATATGGTAGGATGCGCGTAGCGTCGCGAGGACGCTCCCTATCTGATGCCAAAAATCGCCGAAAGCCGGTATACCTCCGCTGATATCCAGGTTCTGGAAGGGCTGGAGGCTGTTCGCCGCCGGCCCAGCATGTACATCGGCTCTACCGATGAGCGTGGCCTCCACCACCTGATATACGAGATCGTCGATAACTCCATCGACGAGGCGATGGCTGGCTTCTGCAACCGCGTCGAGGTGGTCATCCAGAAGGATGGTAGCGTCACCGTGAAAGATGACGGCCGCGGTATCCCTATCGACGTCCACGTCCGCACCAAGAAGTCGGCGTTAGAGACCGTGATGACCTACCTGCACGCCGGCGGCAAATTTGACCACCAAGCGTACAAGGTCTCCGGCGGCCTGCACGGAGTAGGCGCCGCCGTGGTCAACGCCCTCTCCTCCCATATGTGGGTGGAGGTCCGCCGAGACGGCAAAACGCACCGGCAGGAGTACACCCGCGGCAAGCCTACGACCCAACTGACGGTAGTGAAGAACGGCACCAAGAAGAGCAACAGCGGCACGGAAACCGGCTTCCTGCCCGATCGCGAGATCTTTGCGGACACCGATTGGAACTTCGACACCCTGGCCCAGCGCTTCCGCGAGATGGCATTCCTCACCAAGGGCATCTGGTTTCACTTCCGCGACGACCGAAATGGTCGCCAAGTGACCTACTTCTTCGAGGGCGGCATTAAATCCTTCGTGCGGAGACTAGCCAAAGACCGGGATACGCTGCACGACCCCTTCTACATGGAACGGGAGAGCGATGGCTGCGTCGTTGAGGTCGCTATCCAATACAACGACAGCTTTACGGAATCCACCCTCGCCTTCGCCAACTGCATCCACACCATAGACGGCGGCACCCACCTCACCGGCTTCCGCTCCGCCCTCACCCGCGTCCTGAACGATTACGCCCGCAAGCAGAAGATCCTCAAGGACAACGACGCCAACTTGACCGGGGAAGACGTCCGCGAAGGGCTGGTGGCCATCGTCAGCGTCAAGCTACCGGAGCCCCAGTTCGAGGGGCAGACCAAGACCCGCCTGGGTAACGCCGAAATGAAGGGGCTGGTGGAGTCAGCCTTGGCAGAAGAGCTCAGCCGGCACCTAGAGGAGCGCCCCTCAGACGGCCGCCGCATCATCGAGAAATGCCTAACCGCCGCCCGCGCTCGTGAGGCCGCTCGCAAGGCTCGCGACCTGGTGGTCAAGAAAGGGATACTGGACGACAGCATCCTCCCCGGCAAGCTGGCCGACTGCTCAGAGCGGAACCCCGAACTGCGGGAGCTATACCTCGTAGAGGGCGACTCCGCCGGGGGCTCGGCCAAGCAGGGCCGCGACCGGCGGTTCCAAGCCATCCTCCCCTTGTGGGGGAAGATCCTCAACGTGGAGAAAGCGCGGCCGGACAAGATGCTGGCCCACGAGGCGATCAGGGCGATCATCACTGCCCTAGGCGCCAGCTTCGGCGAAGAGTTCAACCAAGAGAAGCTCCGCTACCACCGCATCATCATCATGACCGACGCCGACGTAGACGGTTCCCACATCCGCACCCTTCTCCTCACCTTCTTCTTCCGCTACATGCGGGAGGCGGTAGAGCACGGCCACCTATTCATTGCCCAACCCCCGCTGTACCGCCTGCAGAACGGGAGAGACGGACACTGGCTCTACTCTGAGAAGGAGAAAGACACTCATCTGAACCGGCTCAAGGACGCTAAGAACGTCAGCCTACAACGCTACAAGGGTCTGGGAGAGATGAACCCCACACAGCTATGGGAGACCACCATGGACCCCGCCCAGCGCACCGTCCTCCAGGTCGCTATCGAGGACACTATGGCTGCCGATAGCGTCTTCACTGCCCTCATGGGTGAAGAGGTGGCTCCCCGCAAGAAGTTCATACAGAGCCACTATAACTTGGCCCGCCTAGACGTCTGACAGGTTACGGTCTGCCCTTGGCCAATCTCGAAATAGCCTTCTAGCAGCGGGACGAGCTCTGCTACATCCACTGTCAGAACCAAGGCACCGGTGCCTTAGCCTCTTACCGGTAGGGTCGCGAGGGGAGTATCGCTGTCGCCAAGGACGCTTGCCCAATAGAGTCCATAGGGGATAGCGCGGATCTGGGTTACTTCTTCTCCTTCACCCACTCCGAGCGCTCCGGGTGCTCCCTTCCCAGTTGCCCGACACGGGAGTTGGCGAACGCTATCGATGAGTGCCCTTAGTTAAGCGAAATCACGCCGGGGTTCCCGAAGCATATGCCAGAGTTGGCCAATATGGCAGACTCACCTACATATTGGCTCGGCCTAGCGGTAGAGCCCCTTTTCGCGGATATACCTCTCTACTCCTTCCGGCACCAAATGGCGGATCTGCAGCCCGGCCTTCACACGCTTCCTAATCTCGGAGGCACTGATCTCCATCTGTGGCATCAATAGAGAGATCACGCGCTCCGCAGGTCCCGGCAATACTGCCGCCAGCCGCTCTACGCTTCGTTGGCCGGGAAGGCGAGGCGCCACAGCTAGGCTAGCCAACGCCAAGATATGCTCCGAGTGCTGCCAAGCCGGTAGGTCGGCCAAGGCATCCTGGCCCAAGATGAAAAACAGCTCGGCGGCGGCCTGCTGCTGGCGAAACCACTCTAGTGTGTCCACCGTATAGGTAGGACTGAGCCGCTCCACCTCTACCGTAACGACGTCGAACGTCGCGGCGTGGGCGGTGGCGAGTTGCAGCATCTGAACTCGATGCTCTGCTGGGGCCACAGTGCGGTTAGCCTTTCGCCAAGGCTGGCCCGCCGGAACAAACGATACCCAGTCTAGTGATAGCTGCTCCTGAGCAGTTGTTGCTAAGGTCAGATGCCCTTGGTGAACGGGATCAAAAGTTCCTCCCAGAATGCCTAGCCTCACGCTAGCCACTCCAGCTCCACTTGGCCGAGCCGGATCAGGTCGCCGGGTTCGGCACCTGAACGTCGGATGGCCGCATTCACTCCCCACCGATCAAACCGTCGCCACAGCTCGGCTCTCGCTTCCTCTTGCTCTATCGGCATCATCTCTGCAAATACTACGGCTCGCTCACTCTCTACTCGAAAGCCACCGTCCTCCAATGTCACCCAAACACCTCGGTGGGGGATATGCGGACGTAGAACGACGGGGGCAACTTCCTCCGATACCGTCGATGCCGTTTCACTCTGGCGGAGCAGCTCGGCTAGCCGCAGTGTTACCATCTCTACCCCCTCACCGGTAGCACCCGATAAGAACGTCAACTCAATATTAGCCTCCGTAAATTGCCGCTCTAAAGCCTTTCTCCTCCCCTTCACTTCCCTCTGATCTATCTTGCTCACCACTACTAATTGCCGCCGATCTTCCAATCCCATGCCATACTGTCTCAACTCCTCATTGATCAGTATCAAGTCTCGCAGTGGATCCTTAGCAGCCCCATCCACTAGATGAAGTATTAGCTTTGTCCTCTCTATATGTCTCAGGAAATCGAGTCCCAGACCAACGCCACTATGTGCACCCTCTATAAGACCTGGCATATCTGCTACAACGAACCGCTCCCAACCACAATTCACTACTCCTAAGACTGGTTCGATAGTTGTGAATGGGTAAGCGGCAACCTTTGGCCTCGCCTCCGACATAGCCCTCAGCAATGTTGACTTCCCCGCGTTCGGCATCCCTACTAATCCCACATCTGCTAGCAGTTTTAGGTCTAGCCGCACCCGTCGTTCCCTCCCTGCCTGTCCCCTCTGTGCTATCCGCGGAGCCCGATGTGTTGAACTTGAGAACCGAGCATTTCCCCATCCTCCTCTCCCTCCCTCGGCCGTAATGAGCTGCTGTCCCTTTTCAACCAGATCCGCTAACCTCTCCCAACTTCCTTCCTCTGTCCACCACATCACCTCAGTCCCAACTGGAATACGAATAACTAAGTCCGAGCCCCTTCGTCCATGCCGATCGCTTCCCTCTCCGTGTTTCCCTCTCCCTGCTCGATAGATCCGCTTGCGACCGAGCTCCTTCAGTGTTCTCACCGACCGATCTGCAATTAAGATTACTTTGCCACCATCACCACCATCGCCTCCATCAGGCCCTCCCCTCGGAACAAATTTCTCCCGACGAAAGCTCACACAACCAGAGCCTCCGTTACCACCAATAGCTATAATTTCAATCCGATCAATCATCGTTAGAGTCAGTATAAGAGAAATAATAGAAAAATTAATTTACAGAGTCATCGTAGTAGATATGTTGAAGATGTGAATTCTTAAAGGGAAGGTAGCGGCTAAAGCTGTGGACTCAGTGTGGAGAGAGGCAAGGATGATGTGTTAGGAGAGTGGATAAGACGCCGTCGCCTCGCGGGTGGACGAGGCCTAGGCACTAACGGCGGCCCGAATCGATGTGAGTTGACTGGTGAGAAGGGGATCGCCGTTGAGGGCGTGGGTAACCTTGTTAACGCCGTGGATAACGGTGGCATGGTCACGGTGGCCCAAGAGAAGGCCGATTTGCTTGAGGGCGAGATGGGCGTCCTCTCTAAGTAGATACATAGCGATGTGGCGGGCATCAGCGACAGACTGCGTTCTGACCCTGCTTGTAAGAGTGGGTAAGGTGATGCCGAAGTGTGAGGAGACTGCGCGGAGGATCCTATCGGGGTCTGGGGTGGAGGTTCTCGTGGGGGTGAGAGCAGCCAGGGCACGAGTCGCTACCGCCAAGGAGATAGGGCTAGTATTAATGAGGCGAGAGTAGGCTAAGACACGGTTCAGAGAGCCTTCAAGCTCTCTGATGTTATGCCGGGCACGGAGAGCTAAGAAATTGCTGACCTCGGGGCGGAGTTCCACGTTCTGCGCCAGCGCCTTGGCTTGGAGAATGGCCAAGCGGGTCTCTAGGTCTGGTGTCTGGATATCCGCTATGAGTCCCCATTGGAACCGAGAGCAGAGCCGACTCTCAATTCCACTGATGGCAGCGGGGGGCCGGTCATTGGTCAGGACCACTTGACAGCCGGAAGCATGAAGATCGTTGAAGGTGTAGAAGAACTCCTCCTGTGTCCGCTCCTTACCAGCAAGAAACTGCATGTCATCTATCAAGAGAAGCTGAAGAGAGCGGTAGCGGCGCCGGAATTCATCGCTGCGGCTCTGGGCAATGGCCGTAACAAACTCATTAGTGAACCGTTCAGAGGTGACGTAGAGGGCGTTGTGGTTTTTACTCTCGGCGCGTGAGGCGATAGCTTGAAGCAGATGGGTCTTGCCTAGGCCTGGGGCGCTGTAGATGAAGAGGGGATTATAATCCTTTCCCGGGTTGTCGGCAGCGCCTAGGGCAGCGGCGGCGGCGAGGTTGTTGGAGGGGCCAACAACGAAGTTACCAAAGCTGAACGTTGAGTTGGACCGCTGCGGGGAGGGTGTGGAGCCGGGCACAGGGGCTGACGCGACAGTCGGGGGAAGGATATGCCCATTTCCATTTCTGCCGTCGCCGTTTTCGGGTCCGATGATCTGAAATGACACCTCCGTAGGCCGTCCAATAACATTGTCTAGAGCCTGCGAGACAAGACTTCGCATGCGGGTGGAGAGCCACTCCTTTACGAACTCCGTAGGGGCACCCACGATAAATCGGTCGGCGGCTAGTTCAAGGCCAACCGTCTCCTTGAGCCAAGTATCGTAGTTGGGCTTGGTGACATGAATCTGGAGCTGGCCAAGTGCAGCATCCCAGATTCGTTTTGGGGTGGGCTCAGCCATCTGGACTCCTCATATGACCCGCGGTTTTCGTCCTAACGGGGACTGGACAGCGGAACAATATCAAGAGGCGAGCAGGGGAGTCAATCAGCTTATGTCAACGTGGGGAGGATGATGGGGGGGCTTTCCAAACTGTCAAAGAAATGGGCGGCTCCGAGCCGCCCTAGTGGGGGAAGTCAGTTCTTGACTTCCCCCACACTGCGTGGATATACTGCGTGAGGTGTCGCTCCCTCGGGAGCGCGTTTTGAGTTATGGGCGTCGGCCAGTGGGCAGGCTAGGCCGAAGTGGCGCAACGGAAGCGCAAGCGATTTGTAATCGCTAGGTTGGGGGTTCGACTCCCCCCTTCGGCTCCATATATTGGGTTCCCAGGCGGGGTGGGTGAGCGGTTAATACCACCGGGCTGTAAACCCGGCGCCTTGACGGGCTACGCAGGTTCGAATCCTGCCCCCGCCACCAGACCGTGCGAAGAAAGCCCACGTAGCTCAGTTTGGTAGAGCACGTTCTTGGTAAGAAC
>PVBE011649408.1_pt1 | contig 16238 bp, 14 predicted proteins | sample 1631181 | NCBI WGS metagenome assembly PVBE01 (sample SAMN08397723, study PRJNA350692) | Marine metagenome, whole genome shotgun sequencing project. | isolation source: water | place: Pacific Ocean | collected 2012-04
ACCAACGGCGACGTCAACTCAATCGCGCTTGGCCTGGTGGAGAAGCTGCCCAGGCCGTTCGAAGGCGACCCGCGGTGGCGGCTGCTCAAGATTATCAACGCCAAAAACTACACCGCCTTGGCCAAGCGCGTCGGCGGTGAGGAGGCGGTCGGGCATTATCAATTCCGGATTGGTGACGACTGGACGGTGCCCGGCACGGTGTTCACGCCCGAAGTGCCCAAGGCCACCACGCTGCTCATTGCCGACGCCGGCCGCAAGGCGCAGGCCGGGCGGGTGGAGGCGCTCTTGGCCGAGGGCCAGCGTGTCGTGTCGTTCGATCCGTTTTTCTTCGGCGAGTCGAAAATCCAGAGCCGCGATTTTCTGCACGTCATCCTCATGCACGCCGTGGGCGAGCGGGCGCTGGGCGTGCAGGCCGGCCAAATCTCGGCGGTGGCCAACTGGGCGGCAGGGCAGTTCAAGCAGCCGGTAGAACTCGAGTCCGTCGGCCGGCGGCTCAGCGTGGCAGCGCGGCTCGCGGCGGTGCAGAGCGGTGCAATCAGCGCGTTGAAACTGCATGGCCCGATGCGGAGTCTCAAGGAAGTCATCCGCGAAAACAAGGGGGCAAACCAGATGCCGGAGATGATGTGCTTCGGCCTACTGGAGTCGTTTGATCTACCGCAGATCGAGGCCCTGATCGCCCCCCGCCCGGTTGCGACCGCGGAGTAACGGCCGATCAGCGCTTGGTGTGGGAGCAGATACCACGCTGGCTGGTGGCGACGAAGTCTATGAGCTGTTCCGCCAGCACACCGGAGCAGTCGGTGCGGGCTTTTACGAGCGCATCTTTCATCAGGTCGCCGGAGAGAAAAATGGCGTGATAGGCTTTCTTGAGCTGTCGCCGTTCCTCCGCCGAGAAGCCGGCGCGTTTCAAACCGACGCTGTTCAGGCCGCACATGCCGTTGATGCCGCGCACGATCGAGAACGGCGGTAGGTCGAGGCTCACCCCGGCGCAGCCCTGCATCATCGCCATCGCGCCGACGCGGCAGAACTGGTGCACCACGGCGTTGCCGGCGAGAAACGCCCCGTCACCGATCATGGCGTGGCCGGCAATTAACACGCCGTTGGCGAGTATGGCCTTGTTGCCGATGATGGCGTTGTGGCCGACGTGGCTGTTCGCCATGAAGAAGTTTTCCGAGCCGATCTGCGTGTCTTCATCCAGCGTGTTCGACCGATGTACGGTGACGTGTTCGCGGAAGAGATTCCGCTCGCCGATGATGAGCCGTGTCGGTTCGCTGCCGTACTTCATGTCCTGCGGCGCGTCGCCGATCACGCAGCCGGTGTGGAAGCGGTTCTCCCCACCGATCGAGGTGTGGCCGGTGAGGTGCACGTGCGGACCAAGCTCGCAGCCGGCGCCGAGCGTGACGTGTTCGTCGATCACGGAGTACGGGCCAACCCGCACGCTCTCGTGCAATTGCGCTCCGGGATGGATGATTGCGGTGGAGTGGATCATTCGTAAAAATATCCAAGCTCGCGGAGCGATGCGTAGTCTTTATCGCGCTTCGCCGTGCGGCGGCCGAGGATGATGTGGTCCAGTACGTCGATTTTCAACAACTTGCCGGCGCGGATGATGTCGCGCGTGAACTTGATGTCGGCCTCCGACGGGGTGGGGTCGCCACTCGGGTGATTGTGCGCGAGGAACAGTGCCGAGGCGTTGGCGGCGATGGCCGGGCGAAACACGTCGCGCGGATGCGTCACCAGCGAGTCGAGCGTGCCGCGGGCGAGCGTCTCGACGCGGATCAGACGCCGTCTGGTGTTCACGAGCACGACATGAAAATGCTCGACCTCGAGCAACCGGTTGTCTTCGCGCAGCAGGCTGGCCAACTTCTCCGGCGTGTCGAGCACCGGCGCCTCGCCGCGCAGTTCGTCGGCCATGCGCTTGGCCAGGCTGAACGCACTCTTGAGCGTGACTGCTTTGTCGCGGCCGACGCCTTTCACACACAATTCCTCGATAGGCGCCTTGGCCAGGGCGTCAAGTGAGCTAAATTTACTGAGCAGCGACTGGGCTACATCGATCGCCGACAAGCCCTGCGTCCCGGTACGAAGCAATATGGCGATTAATTCATTGTCCTTAAGAGCCTCCGCGCCCTTGGCTAGGAGACGTTCACGCGGCTTTTCGCTGTCGGGCAGATCCTTGATTCGTGTCGCCTCGGGCATGCGGTTTATTGCTGGGCGGCCTTGCGTTTGCGTCGACGTTCGCGCTTGGGCTTGTTGCCCGCCGGTTTCTCCACCTTGAACTGTAATTGCTTGTCCCACGAGTTGGTCTTGCGCGGGCGATAGAGCGGGCGGCCATCAATCTTCGGTTGGCTGCCAATGATAGCTCGGAATTTTTTAAGCGCAGCCAAGTGCTTCGGCTTGTCGCTGTTGAGCAAATTATTTTGCTCGAGCGGATCGGTTTTGAGGTCGTACAGCGCGGTGATTTTTGGCTCGTGCTCCAGCCAGACCTTGTAGCGTTTGTCGCGAAGGACGCGGTCCGCAAAATCGTTGGTACCGCGTACGCCGTTTTTGTCGAGTCGCCCTGCACCGTGGCCAAGCGCCATGATCCAGTCGCGTGGCGAGTCGTCCGTCTGGCCAAGCAGCAGCGGAGCAAACGACTTGCCGTCGAGCGTAACACCCTTAGGCAGCTTTGCTTGGCCAAGTTCGGCGAAGGTCGGCAGTAGGTCGGAGAAGTCGGTCAGCGCGTCGGTCTCGCGGTCGCCGGGGACAAGGCCGGGGCAGTTGACGATGAACGGCTGGCAGACGCCGCCCTCGTACTTCGAGCCCTTGCCGCCGCTGGGACGCTTGCCTTTGGTCGTGCCGCGCATCCCGCCGCTCGTGCCGTTGTCGGTGGTGAATATCACGATTGTTTGGTTGCGGATGTTTAGGTCGTCGAGCGTGCCGACCAGACGCCCGACGAGTTTGTCGGTGTAGTGCACCATGGCCTTGAGCTTGTCCTTGCCCGCAGTGACCTTCGGCTCGTCAGGAGTCGGCACAAGCGGACCGTGCGTGAGCGCCATCGGGAAGTAGAGCATCATCGGCTCGTCGCGATGCTGCCTCATAAAGTCGATGAGGAAGTCGCAGTAAATGTCTGGCCCGAATTTGTCCTTGTAGGTTTTGCTTCCGGCGCGCGTGTGGATGTAGGCATCCCAGTAGCGTTCGTTGCTCGGCGGGTTGCCGGTTTCGTAGCCTGTCCAGACCGCCCAGTCGTCGAAGCCGTGTTTTCGCAGCGCCTCCGGTTCAAGCCGGAAGTCGTTAATCTGCCATTTGCCGGCGATGGCCGTGGCGTACCCGGCGGATTTCATGACCTCCGCGAAGGTGGTGTACTTGGCCCAGTCAAAGTAGCCGACACCCCATCGCGGCACGTCCCAATGATTCACCCAGCCGGTGCGCCACGGGTATTGTCCAGTAAGTAGTGTGGCACGTGTGGGCGTGCACTGCGGCATCGACCATGCGTTGTGAAACTTGAGACCGCCCTTGGCCAGGCGGTCGATGTTCGGTGTGTCGATGTCGTCCGCGCCGTAGCAGGAAATCCAATCCTTGCCGAGGTCATCGACCATGATGAACAAAATATTCGGCTTGGCTGCGGAGATGGATTGCAGGCCAAGCGCACAAAGAATCGTCAGAGAAAAAAACAGGCGCTTCACACCGGCAGCGTAGCCGCCCCGCCGCCTCAAGCCAAGCGCTTGGCCAAGCTGGGTATCTAGAGTTTATCCTCGGGGCCGAAGAGGAGGGTGCGGATGTCCTCGAGAATGAGGTACATTGAGGGCACGAGGATCAGCGTGATGACAGTGGCAAAGATGACACCGAAGCCAAGCGAGATGCCCATCGGCACGAGGAACTTGGCCTGCAGACTTCTCTCGAGCAGCAGTGGGGTAAGGCCGGCGAAGGTGGTGAGCGACGTGAGCAGGATCGGCCGAAAACGGGCCAGGCCGGCCTGGCACGCCGACTCCATCTCGCTCAGGCCGATGCCGCGCTTGCGGTTGACATAGTCCACCATCACGAGGCTGTCGTTGACGACCACGCCGGTCAATGCCACGACGCCGAAGCCGGAAAGAATGGTGATATCCATGCCCATCACGACGTGCCCCCAGACCGCCCCAATCAGCCCGAACGGAATCGCTGCCATGACGATGACCGGCTGGATGTACGAGTTGAATGGAATCGCCAGCAGCCCATAAATGATGACCAGCGCGATGATGTAGAGGTACTGCAGGCTCGCGAGAGTCTCGGCCTGCTCGCTCTTCTCGCCCTCGAACGACCAGTAGATGCCGGGGAACTCCAGCTGCATTTTGGGGAGCAGTTCGGTTTCGAGTTGACGGTTGATCTCCTGTGTGTTGCCGATGGTGGCATCGACGTCACCGGTGACGTTGACGGCGCGCCGCCGGTCGATGCGCCGAATCGATTCGTAGCCGCGGCCGTGGGTCACGCTGGCCACCTCGCCAAACGGCACCTCGATGCCGCCCGGCAGGCGGACGCGCATCCGCTCGAGGTTGGCGACGCTGCGGCGTTCTTCGCGCGGATAGCGGAGCATGACCTTGACGTCGTCGCGCCCGCGCTGGAGCCGCTGCACCTCGTCCCCGTAAAACGCCTGCCGCACCTGCCTCGCCAGGTCGGCCTGCGTCAGGCCAAGCGCCTCAGCCTCCGGCTTGATCTTCAACTGCACCTCTTCCTTGCCATGTCGAAACGAGTCAGTGATGTCGATGACGCCTCTGAGCTTGGCCAATTCCTGCTTGAGCCACCCGGCAGCGTCTTGCAGTTGGTCAAAGTCCGCACCGGTGAGCACGACGTTGATTGCGTCTCCGGCCTGGAAGATGTCGGCGGTAAACTGCAGTTCTTCGGCCTCCGGCATGTCGCCGACGATATCGCGCCAAAGCCGCGCCACCTCGTAGCTGTTGAACATTCGCTCCTCGGCTGGCAAAGCTTCGATGTGTACCTCACCGGTATTTGTGCCCTTGATGGAGGAAGTGACCCTGCCTCCGGCTCGACTCTGGTCGGTGTTGAATGGTTGGCTACCCACTGAGCTGAGCATGTGACGAACGATGCTGGGGTGGTCTCCCGGTGTCCTGGCATCGAGCCGTTTCTGTACCTCAATAGCGGCCTTCTCTAGTTTCTTCACGGCGCGCTTGGTTTCCTCGGTGGGGGTGCCCAGCGGCATGGTGACCGTGGCCGCCACGTTGTCGCCCTCAACTGGCGGGAAAAATACAAATCGGATGTGCCCGCCTGCCACGAGTCCCATCGTGATGGCGAACATCGCCACGGCGATGGCCATGGTCATGTATCGCCACTCGAGACACCAGCGCAGGCTCGGCTTGTAGATTCGGAGGATGAACTGGTCCATCCGCACGACGAACCGGTGCTGGAACCGCCTCCATCTGCCGACTAACCCGGTACCTTGTTCGATGTTGTCGACCCTACGCAGGTTGCTGAGGTGTTTCGGCAGGATGAACAGCGACTCGATCAGCGAGAAAAACAGCGTTGGGATCACGATCAGCGGGATGAACTTCATGATCTTGCCGGTGTTGCCGGCAGTGAAGATCAACGGCGCGAAGGCGGCGATCGAGGTCGCCACAGCGAAGAATACTGGCTTTGCCATTTCTGTGGCGCCAGCGATTGCACCCTTTAGCCCGGGGGTGCCCTGCTCGTGATGCGCGTGGATGTTCTCGCCGATCAGAATGGCGTCATCCACCACGATGCCGAGCACCACAATGAACGCGAAGAGCGAGATCATGCTGATCGACACGTCCAACGCCGGCATCAGCCAAAACGTGCCGAGAAACGAGATCGGGATGCCCAGGCTCACCCAGAAGGCCAGTCGGAAACGTAAAAACAACGCCAGCACGAGGAACACGAGACAGAACCCGGTGAGGCCATTGCGGATCATCAGGTCGCGCCGTCCACGCAGATACGTCGAGTCATCCTGCCAGGTCGTCAACTCGATGCCCTCCGGATAGCGATGCCTCGAGCCAGCGACGTGCTCATGAACGATCTCGGAGATGGCAATGGCGTTCTCCTCGCCGACACGGAACACCTTCACGAGGGCGCACGGCTTGCTGTCGAAGTACGACTCGCGGTCGTTGTCCTCAAAACCGTCGTGGATCGTCGCCACTTGGCCAAGCCGCAGACGCGTGCCGTCCGGGCGCGTTCGCAGCACAATTTGCTCGAAATCCACCACCCGCTTCGCTTGGCCCTTGGTTCGCAGTAGGATTTCGCCCCCGCGATCGGCCTTGATCGAGCCGCCTGGTAGGTCGATGGACGAACTCCGGACTGCCCGCGCCACCTCGTTAAACGTCAGGCCGTACTGCCTCAGCGTATCCTCAGAAATCTCGATCGACACCTCGAGGTCGCGCACATTGGCTAGTTCCACCTGCGTGATGCCGGACAGCGCCATCAACTCGTCGCGCACCTGCGAGGCATAATGCCGCAGCGTCGCCTCGGAGACATTGCCCGCCTCGCCAGACACGGCGACGTTGATTACCTGCTTGCGCATGATGATCTCCTCGATCACCGGCTTCTCGGCCTCTCCGGGAAAGGTGTCGATGGCGTCGATACGCGCCTTGATCTCGTCGAGTGCGCGGGAGGCGTCCGAGCCGGGCATCAACTCGACCATGATCGCGGCGGCATTTTCAGACGAGATCGAGTTGACCCGCCGGACATCCGTCAGGCCATACACCGCCTCCTCGATTTTTTGACAGACGCCCTCCTCCACCTCCTCCGGCGCTGCGCCGGGGTAGGGCACGGCGATGTGAATCATGTCCGACGAAAACTCGGGGAACACCTCCTGCCGCAGCGTCCCGATCGACAGGAAACCGACCACGACGATGAACATCGCCAGCAGGTTTGCAGCGACGCCGTTCTTCGCGAACCATTCGATCAGGCTATTCATTCGTCGAGTCCGGTTCGCGAACCTTCACGGCCATGCCGTTGATCGCTCCCGCAAGCAGTGAAGTGATCACCTGCTCGCCCGCCCGGATGCCATCCGTGACGACCACCTGTCGGGCGTCCGCGAAGGAAACAACCACCGACCTGAATGTAAGCCGGTTTTGGTGACCGGGCTCCCTGTACCCCAGCCACTTATGCAGGGTGCTTTCTTCGCTCACGATCCAGACACGATCCTTCCCGCGAAGCGCCTGACGCGGCATCACGATGACATTTTCCTGTGTGCGGCCTTCGATGCTGGCCCGCAAGAATGTCCCGCTCCGCAGCGGCGCGTCGTTGCGCTTGGTCAAGCCGTACGGGTCGGCGACCTGTGCCACCACGTAAACCATTCGGTTCACCGGATCGACCGTTTCCTCCGAGCGCATAATATGGCCCTGCCACTCCGTGCTCCTTTTCCCGACCCTTGCGCTGAGGATCACCTTAGGCGCTTGGCCAAGCGCTGTTTCCCTGTCAGGGCTGGGCAGATTGATGAAGCCCAAGTCACTGGGATTCAAAGGTAAACGCACCTCGGCAACGTCGGTGGCAAACAACTCACCAATCGGCGTGGCCAAGGCGACGAATTGTCCAAGGCGCACATTCGTCCTGGCCACCATGCCGTCGAACGGCGCACGCATCTCGCACCGGTCGAGGTTGCGCCTGGCCGCCTCCTCGGTGGCACGGGCGGCTTCAAGCGCGGCGCGGGCGCTGGCGAGTTGCGGCTCGCGCGCCTGCAGACCGGTCGGCTCACCCTGGTTGAGCAACTGCCATTCACGACGAACGACATCCGCCTCCTTGATCTCCATCAGCAACCGCAACTCCGCCTGGGCGACCTGTGACTTCGCCTGCGCGAGCGTCAGTTCGTAGTCCCGCGAATCGATCTTCAGCAGCACGTCGTCCTTCGCAAAAACCTGTCCGGCGTCGAACGACTCCGCGACCGACACCACCTTGCCGCTGACCTCGCTCACGAGCCGAATGTTTGTCCGGGGCAGGGCGGTTCCCTGCGATTGAATCCGGTACGTGTGCCGGGTCGCTTCCGCGATTTGCACCTCCACACTCGGTAGCTTTGATTTGGCGATTTGCGATTCCGGTTTCCTGCCGATCTTCACCAGCACGGCGGCGAGGCCGATGCCGATGATGGCCACGGCAAACGTACCGGTGATTTTCAGCCTGCGGTTGGGGTTACTGCCTTGCGGTTCCATTGCTCTTCAACGATTCAAACCCGCCGCCAAGGGCGAGGTGCAAATTGATCCGGTTCTCCAGTTGGCGACGCCGTGCGGCCCTCCATTGGCCCTCGGCGTTGATCGCGCGGCGGCGCGCTTCGAGTAGCGTGATCATGTCCCCGAGTCCGCGGTCGAATCGTTCCTGGGCGACTTGCGCGGCGGCTTGTGACTGCTCGTATGCGACGCCAAGCGCCTCGTCCATCGTGGCCAGTTGCCGACCGGCGTCGAGTGCGTTTTCCACCTCGCCCATCGCTACGAGCATTGTCGAGCGGAAGCTTTCCTCGGCGGCTTTCAGGTTGGCCCGTTGCAGGCGAACGTTGGCGCGCAGCCGGCCGGCCTGGAACACCGGTTGTGTCAGGTTGGCGGCGACATTCCAGACCACTGAGTCCCCCGAGAGCAGCCCGGAGAGTTCGCTCGTCGAGGTGCCGCTGCTGCCGGTCAGGCTGATCTGCGGGTAGAGCGTTGCCCTGGCTTGGGCGAGCGTCGCACCGGTGGCGAACAGTCGTTGCTCGGCGGCGACGAGGTCGGGCCGTCGCGAAAGAATCTGTGCCGGAACGCCCGCCGGGATCGCCGGGGGCACCTCGGGCAATTTCGCAGGAATCGCCAGTTTGTTGGCCGGGAATTGGCCAAGCAGAATCTCCAGCTGCCGAATCATTTGGCTGGCAACCGACTCGAGTTCAGCGACTTGCGCTCTGGCCACGGCGAGGTTGGCCCTGGCTAGGCGCAAGTCCAGTGACGATAAAATGCCTTGCTCAAACCGGGTGCGAACCTGCGCCACCGTCGTCTCGTGCGTGGAGACGGCAAACTTTGCCAGGCGCGCCTGTTGTCGTGCTTCAATGGTCAGCATCCAAGCCTTGGCCACTTGGCCGGCGAGCGAGTGGCGAGCCCCGGCGAACTCCGCCGCTTGGCCAAGCGCGTTCGCGCGGGCAGCGCGTTTGCCGGCGCGTATGCGGCCCCACAGGTCGAGTTCCCACTGCGCGCCCAGTGTCAGGTTATGGCGTTCGTTCACGAATGCGTTGGGCAGATTCCCCCCCGGTAGTTTGAAGCCGAACTGCGCCATGTTCAGTTTGCTTTTTGAGAGGCCGCCGCTGAGGCCGATTTGGGGCAACTGTTCCGCGCCGGCGATCCTGGCCTGCGCCCACGCGCCCTCGAGCCGGGCGGCGGCGCTCCAGACATCCGGATTGGCGGCGAGGGCTTGCCCGATCGCCTCGCTCAATTGGTCGTCGCGAAAGTTGTGCCACCAAAATGCCGCCGCCTGGCCGGTGCTCACGCCCGGGGCCGTCCATTCGGTGGGTAGTTCGTTGGCAAAATCCCTAGCCGTCCGGTTGGAGTCGGTGGCACAACCGGCGAGCAGAAGGCCCGCCGCGGTGATGGAGAGTGGGCGGCGCATTTACGTCCTTTTGGGCTTCCGCTTGGCCCGGGCTTTTTTCGGAGGCGGACTGACCCTGGCGCGGAAGCCTGCTGCGGTGAAATCGATCAACCGCCGCACCGTTGACTCGTAATCGGAGGCGCCGGCGTCGGTGCCGGTGAAGCGGACGAGTAGGTCGGCGTTGCAAAGCGTGTGCGCCATCGCGCCGGCCATGAAGTGCGAGCGCCAGTCGGACTCCTCCTTGGGTAGTTCCGGCAACGCGGCCTCAATCGCGGCACTGAACTGGATAATCACCTCGGCCAGTTCGCCCATCATGAACTTGTGAAGCCCCTCGTTGCGCTCCCCCATCACGCGTCCGACTAGACGCGCGAAGGTGGGGCCGGCCTTGGAGTTGGCCTGCACGCGGAACAGCGGACGGAACAGGCACTCGAGCACATGCTCCAGTTTCACCGGTCGCCTGCCGGCCTTGATCCGGATCTCCGCAAGCTGGGTCAGCCGTTCCTCGTTGATCGGGCGGAGCCGCCGGGAGATCACCGCGTGAACCAGCGCCTGCTTCGAGCCGAAGTGGTAATGCACCGCCGCGAGGTTGACCTTGGCCGAGGCGATGATGGTGCGCAGCGACACGGCATCGAACCCCTTTTGGGCGAACAGCCGCTCGGCGGTGTCGAGAATTCGTGTCTTGGTGTCCGTTTTTGCCATTTAATTCAAACGACTGTTTGAAACAGGCGTTTGTTTTAGCCGCCGGCGCTCCGGACGTCAACCCTGTTTTTTTGGGTGCGGCGCCCAGTTCCGCCGTTGGCCGGCTGCCGGTCAGCCGGGGATTCCGCTTGGCCAAGCGCTTGGCCGTGGGCACTCTCCGCCCATCATGCGTTTCGACAAAAAGAGGATCATTCGTTTTGTTGCCGCCGTTTCGCTGTCGGCTGCATCGGCTGCCGCTGAGGAAAAGGCGGAGAACGGATTTCGGCCGCTGTTCAACGGGAAGGACCTTTCCGGCTGGGTGCCGGTGAACACTGCGCCGTCGACCTGGACGGTGCGCGACGGAATGATCGTGTGCTCAGGCCAGCCGACTGGCGAGTTGCGCACGGTGCGGATGTACCAAAACTTCATCATGGAGGTGGAGTGGCGGCATATGAAGCCCAGGGGCAACGCCGGGATTTTTGTCTGGGCCGACGACATCACGGCGCGCGGACAGCCATTTCACCGCAGCGTTGAGGTGCAGGTGCTGGAAAATGCCTACGGGAACTCCGGGGGGCACACGGTGCACGGCGACATTTTTCCGATCCACGGCGCGACGATGACGCCGGTCAATGGACGGGGTGGCAGCCGGGCGTTTCCAACGGAGTTTCGCTCCAGACCCAGCCCGGAGTGGAACCATTACCGGATCGTTTGCAATGACGGGAACATCTCGCTGGCGGTCAACGGTAAGGTGGTCACGCGCGGCAGGGAGGCTAGCCCGCGCAAGGGCTACATCTGCCTCGAGTCGGAGGGAGGCGTGGTGCATTACCGTAACCTGCGCATCAGGGAACTGCCAGCGACACCGCTTGAGCCGGGGCAGGTGGCTATTTCCAATCGAGGTTATCGCTGCTTGTACTCGGGCGTCGATTTTTCCGGGTGGCGTCTGGGCAAAGGCAGCGAGCCACATTGGCAGTCGCGCAACTGGATGTTTCGTTTCGACGGCAAATCGGAGGCGACGGACAAGTCGATCCAGACCGCCGAGTTGTTCGGTGACTTTGGCTTTATCTTTGATGTTCGCGTGTCCGGGGAAAGCCAGCCGTGTGCGTTCCAGCTTCGCGGCTCGAAGGCGACGGCCATCACGATTGCGCCTTCGTTGTACAAGGACACTCTGGTTTTGAAGGGGCGCAACTGGAACCGGTTCGAGGGCGGGTTGCGCGGCGACCGGCTTAGCCTGAACGTCAACGGCAAGCCGGTTTTCACCGACAAAAAACTAGGCAGCGTGCCGGCCCGAGGGCCGTTGAAGATTGTGCCGACCGGCCCAATCGACTTTGCGAACGTTTATGTCCGTGACTTGGCCAAGCGCTGACATTTCCCCATGAGATTTCCCGTTGGCCGGTGGGTCAGTCACTCTCGCTGAACTCCATCCAGCGCTCGGCGTTGTCGCCGTAAAAGAGCTTCAGCTTGTTGCCATCCACCTCGAAACCCTTTGACATATGCAGCATCTCGAAGAACTTGAAGTCGAGTGAACCGGGCATGCACAGCATCTCTGTGGAGTCGAAGCCTTTCCCAAACTTCAGCCAGTTGCCTTTCTCCAGTGTGAAGGTGCCGAAATAGCTGTTGCAGTCGTTCCTGCCGGTGACATTGCCGTTGCGGGCCAAGTTCAGTGTGTGCTTGCGCCCTGTCTTGGGCCGGGTGATCTCGTCCGCTTCATGGAAGGCGACCAGCTTCCACTCCCGGTCAAGAAGTCCATCCTGAAACAGTTCAGATTTTGTGACCACCCGGTAAAAATGAGTCTCCCCCAGTTGGCTGCGGAGATCCTTGAACCAGGCTACTTGTCCGTTGCCCGGATACTGGCCCACGATCACCCATTTTTTCAGGTCCCGGCTTGCCTGCACGAGGTGGTAGTCTCCATCGGATGACGGGAATCGTAGGGATACCGTTGCCGCCTCGAAGGAATCAATGTTCGACGCCTCCTGACCTAGGGCCGGTGCGGCAAGCATCAAGGCAAGCAGGAATGCGGTCCGGCAGGTTAAATCCGCGAAATGGAGTTTCAGAACCACGGCCGCGAGGTTTGTCCTCCTACGCTCCAACATCAAGTCGGATTTGGGGAGCCCAAGCGCTTGGCATGGCTGCTGCGATTTCACGGGATTCACTCGTGGCTTGCTCTTGGACAGGGGGTTCCCGACACTCGGCCGCTGGCGTGGTGCATGGAGCCCGCGAAAACCGGGACTCAGCAGATATGGGAAAGACAATACTCATTGTTGATGGTTCGCCGACCTGGCGGAAGATGGTTCAGGTGACGCTGACTGCGGCCGGCCATGAGGTGCTCGAGGCGGAGGATGGCGCACAGGGACTGGAACTCACAGAGACTGAACCGGTGAACATCATTTTTTCCGGCTGCCAACTGCCTGACATGGATGGCCCGAACTTCACGCGAAAAATTCGCTCCCTGCCGGAGCACAAGGAAACGCCGGTGGTCGTTATTTCAGACATTTCGGACGACGAACGGAAAGAGGCTGCAAAATCGGCGGGGGGAACCGGCTGGATGGTGCAGCCGGTGATGCCCGAGAAATTGATCGAGGCGGCGGAGGGATTCGCGGCGCGCATCGACTTGCTCGAGGCCAAGGCCAGGAAGAAAGGCGAAGTGAAGAAAAAAAAGGACGAGGCCGCTGCCGGATAAGGTGATCCCTCAGGCCTGCTTTCATCGGCTTGGTTCAGGGGAGGAAGATAAACTCGGGGTTCACTTCAGCCGATGTTCATGGGATTTTTTGAACAATCAAATTGTTGGTGCCACTTCTGGTGCCACTTTTTTGAGGCCGTCGGTGGCACCGCGATACTCAGCCAGCCCGTCCCGCTCGATATTGGTGCAGATCGAATGCCTTCCTTTGAGCTCTGAAAATGGAACCCACCAAATCTCATCGTGCGGAATCAGAACCACCGAAATAGATTTAATCGCTAACTGAGTAAAACTTGTAGGTCGCTCCGATCACCTCTCTGGCTGACTGGCTCGTATGATTTCGGTTCAGCCATCAACCTTTAATTTTTAAGGCTGAAAGCTTTTTGCGGCAACAGTTAAAACGGCTTGAAAACTGCGCTCATTGGGTTGACAGTTCCCTCGCTATGAAATCACTACTCGTTTCAATCGTCGCAGCCGTTGCGCTGGTGGGGTGTGGTGAATTATACAACTTATGTTTAAACACATAAAAAAATTCTTTAAGGGAAGCCTACATGGGGCGTGCTACAAAGGTGATATTGAAGCCGTGGAACGCCACTTGGCCGCTGGTGAGGATGTGAATGAGATCGATGGAGGAAGAACTCCTTTGCATGTGGCGAATTTATTGGGTGGTCACAAGGAAATCGTCGAACTGCTTATCGCCAGTGGCGCGAATGTGAATAAAAAGGATGTTCGTGGGTCGATTCCGTTGCATTTTACGGCTTGGCAAGGAAGCAAGGAAATCGCCGAACTCTTTATCGCCAAACGTGCGGGTGTGAATACGAAGAATGAAGATGGCGAAACACCACTAGATTGGGCCATCAAGGACAAACGAACCGAAATCGCCGAACTCCTCCGCCAACACGGCGGCAAGACGGGTGAAGAATTGAAATGAAACACCTCCTACTCACAACAATCGCAGCCGTGCTTCTGGTGGGGTGTGGTGAGTCGCAGCAGTCGGCTCCTGCACCAGAAGCGAAACCAGTTGAACCCGTTGCCGAAGCTGCAAAGCCAGAACCGCCGACAGCCAAAGCGGTTTCAGCGAATAAAGGTGCTGATCCTGCCCGAGGGATAAAACCAGAACCGATGACAGCCAAAGTACCCGTCATCTCAATTCACGATGCTGCCGCTAAAGGAAACATCGAAGCCGTTAAGCATCACTTGGCTGCTGGTGTGGATGTGAATGCGAAGAATTGGGGTGGTAAGACTCCTTTGCGTTGGTCGGCTCTTGATAGTCGTCAGCAAGTTGCCCAAATAAATGTAAGCGATATCGGGGCCGTATTATTTCTAATTGCCTTGGTTCTATGTCCCATAATTTTCTTTGCTGGTATAATTGCCTTGATTATTTGGGCTGTTAAAAAAGGTAAAGGTAGCGGCAAGGGGGGAAGTAATTATGATAGTGGCTATTATGGTAATAGCTGTAGCAGCGATTCGAGTAGCAACGATTCAAGTAGTAGTTGTGGAAGTAGCTGTGGTGGTTGTGGCGGCGGCGACTAAAACTTAAAGCTGAAGCGAAATGAAACACCTCCTACTCACAACAATCGCAGCCGTGATTTTGGGTGCCAGTACGGTTGAAGTGTTTGGTGAGGAAAAAAGGCAGAAACAGATTGCTTCTTCAAACGAGGAGTTAACAGGTTCCATAAACGGAGGGACTGTTTTCGTAACTTTGGTTTCCCATTTTGATCGACCCTGGACAATGAGTTCAAAGGATTTAACAGCCTTGCAAACGTTAACCAAGAACCACCCAAAAGTGCGTTGGACCCATCTCTTCAATCCGGTCTCCTATACCACTCCCACTCCACTCTTAAAAAACATTGAAACTTTCCTCAAAGAATCACAAAAAAAACACTTTGCTGAAATTGGAGTGCATCTGCACATGTACCAAACCTTTGTTGAAGGTGCCGGAGTTGAGTTTAGGATCAAACCCAGCGTGTCTGCAAAACAAGCCAAAGGCAGCTTTGACAGATCGGGTTACAGTGTCCCCATGTCTGCCTATACTGGTGAAGAAATATTGCTGATGCTCGATTTTACGCTGGCTCAGTTCAAGTCCCGGGGATTCGGCGTGCCAAAAACATTCTGCGCAGGTTTCTATACGACAAGCTTAGAACTGCAAAACAAGATCGCTTTGAAGGGTTTTACCTCTAGTGCAGCTGCATTTCCTCCCGGAAAGGAAGTAGGCTCTCAATATGCACCTTCTTGGCACGAATTAGCAGGTTGGGATAATAGTATCACGATTCGCTCTGTTCCTTACAGAATCTCCAAAAGTACCATTTTGCCAACCGGTACCCAGCCATTTATCCAAACGGTTGATGGAAATCCATTGGTGGAAATCCCCCAAAACTGCAAGATAGACTGGATGGTTACTGCTGAGGATATGAAGATGATTATCAACCACCACGTTCGATTTGCTAAAAATGGCAGGCCAACTGCTGTTTGTTTGGCAATTCACGAAGGTAGCGCTGATCGTTATTTCAGCAAATTTAACGATGTGCTTGAATATGTTGATGACTTATCCGCAAACCGAAATGCGCAAGTAAAAGTTCGGTACGCAACCGTGTCTCAAGTTCGGGCCAAATTTATTGAACATTGGAAATGAAACACCTCCTGCTCACAACAATCGCAATTCTATGAAGATATTATTCCTCAGCACCCTAATCGCCCTAGCGCCCTTGGTTTCCGCCGCAGAAAAAGAATGGATACAACTGTATAACGGCCGGGATTTGTCCGGTTGGGAGACTTCCGGTAATTGGCTTCCTCAAAAGGATGGCACTTTGCTGATTCAACCGCGACCGGGTGAAAAAGGGTGGCAGCGTTACGGAGCCTACCTCTGGAGTAAGAAAAAGTACAAAGATTTTGTCTTACACGTTGAATACAAATATCCACTCGGTGGAAACAGCGGGGTGTTCTTTCGGGTTGGTGATTTAGATAACCCAGTTCAAACAGGGATTGAGGCCCAGGTTCTTGATTCGACTAAAAAGAAAGGCAAGGTAGGGCCTCATGACCACGGAGGCATCATCCGTACCGTGGGCGCCACAAAGAACATGTCCAAGAACCCTGGAGAATGGAACAAGATGATTGTCACTTGCAAAAAACATCACCTTCAGGTGGAACTTAACGGCGAGAAAATAGTCGATATTCAATTGGATAAGACGCCGATGAAAGACCGACCGCTCGAGGGTCACATAGGACTCCAAGACCATGGTGAACCAAACAACCTCTATTTTAGAAACATAAAGATTAAGGAGTTCTAGTTTTTGGGACTTAGAATTGCATAACCCTCATGAACCGCTGCTCTCATTTGCAAGCAGGAGCATGGCGGGTGAAGAATTGAACG
>PVBE011676868.1_pt1 | contig 16238 bp, 10 predicted proteins | sample 1631181 | NCBI WGS metagenome assembly PVBE01 (sample SAMN08397723, study PRJNA350692) | Marine metagenome, whole genome shotgun sequencing project. | isolation source: water | place: Pacific Ocean | collected 2012-04
AGTAAAGTTGAGACCACGTTTTACCGCTACAAGATCATCTTAGGCCCGGCAATGCGAGCGAGAGGATTGGCGTCACAAAGAGTCGCAGCAAGAATTGGGTGCAAGATTCTAAACACGATGACGGAGCTGGGGATGCCTTGCAGTGAGATGATCGGATGATGCGAATCGAGACCAACCGAACACTCGGCCTCTATCGGAATTGTGCAACAAGGCAACGCACGGGCCATCATAACTCTGATTCCCGCTCAAACTGCGCCCGTCGCGAAGTCAAATCCTTACTGGAAAGACCCCCCCGGCTTTTCTGAAAAACTGCTTGCAATTGGCAACCAAAGCGGTTAAACAAGATCAAGACAGGCTATTTTCCTCTCTTTTTTCTCCAATCTTCATGGAGTCGTACTATGTTCATTTCACGTTCGGCGCCTCGGCGCCAAAGAGGCTTCACACTTGTGGAGCTGTTGGTTGTTATTGCCATCATCGGTATTCTAGTCGCCCTGTTGCTGCCCGCCGTCCAGGCAGCTCGGGAGGCCGCGCGGCGCATGTCGTGCGGCAACAACATGAAGCAGATGGGACTAGCTCTGCACAACTACCACGACACCTACAAGACCTTTCCGCCAGATGGGATCTGGTTCGGGAACCCGAAAGGGCGCAACTCGGCCGCCGGTGACCAGCGGCATTACACTTGGATCGCGATGATCCTTCCCTTCCTGGAGCAAGGGCCTCTTCACGATTCAATCAATTTTAAGATTCCCGCAGCTGTCGGAACAACGGAACAAAGGATCAACGGCGTACCGGTGAGAGAGATCACTTTTGATACTTTGATCTGCCCCTCGGATCCAGATTACGCACAGCCGCCGCATGGATGGGGAGTTACGTCGTATGCCGGCGCTTTGGGTTGGGATCACCATCGGCGCCGACATGGAGACAATCGCCTGGCTGGTGTTTTTTCTTTGATGGATCCAACTCGAATCCGCGATATCATAGATGGAACCTCAAGTACGGTCATGGTGGGTGAGGTTTCGTTGCCCGGCCGTGGTCCTCGTAATCAACGCTGGTCGGGCGGTTCAGGTAGGGTCCGCGCCGGTAATAATCGAGTTTTCCGAACGTCGCTCGTGGCCCCGTCTTCGTGGGTCACCAACCACGGTTGGGTATTGGCCGCTCAACAGGGCGCGATTCTTGATTTTAAAGGAGCTACAGCTCCGCAGGGCAGGTGGACGGTGGGTCATAGCGCTCCGTACGCCCACAAACCGTCCTTCGCTTCCCACTGGCCGATCAACACGGAATGGCCAGGTGCTGCTAGTATGCATCCCGGAGGCGCTCAGTTCACGTTGGCGGACGGCTCTGTGAGGATGATTGCGGAAACGATTACAACCGGGGACAGCCGACACGATGCCTGGGGCCGATATGGTAATGTTTGGGCTGCGGCGAACGACATTCAGGGAATCGACGACCAGGCGATCGTCGAACTGCCCTAATGACTGCAGCAAGCCACTGATTCAGAGGGGGACGTGCAGCGGTGCCCCCTCTCTTTCTTCTGGTCCCATCTGCTTGTAACATCATTGGAGAATTGAACCAAATTTTAACAAAGGAAAGTATGTTATGAAGCGATTTATGTGTTTCGTTGCCCTGATCATGTTCGTTGTTGTGGTGCCACTGGCGGGTTGCGGTGGCCCGGAGGTTGCGGGGGAGGGAGAAGAAGGGATGGTTGATCCGGGTGCAATGATGGACGCAGCGGCGATTCCTGATTCACCCTATGGAGGCACGGCTCCCGATGGAGGCACGGCTCCCGATGGAAGCGCGGCTCCCGGTGGAGGTGCAGCTGCCAATGATGCGAGTCCCTGATTCGGAAGCAACTCCAATGCCCGGTCGCTGTCGCGCCGGGCATTTTTTATTGATCGCTCAGGTTCTATTGTTGATTCCACAGGCGATACGAGCAGATGTCACGTTGGAGGCTCCCAATTGGCTTGGCGTGTTTGGCCGCGACGGCTGGTTTGCTGGTGTGGATCATTTGGAAGCCAAACAGTAGAACTGCCGCGCCGGACAGCAGGGACGTGTCTCAGGCGGCATCCCAGCGTAGCCGCGTGGAGGTTCCACGCGTATCTAGCGATCAACTGCTACGGAGAGCTGGCCAGGCGTTTCAGCAAGGAGACTATCGCACAGCCGAACAGCTGGCGGCGCGTGTTCCTAAGTCGGCTGAGTGGGCAACGACCGCCTATCGTTTGGCTGGTGAATCAGCCGCACATCAAGGCAAGTTCAGTGCCGCGATCACCTACTTCGACCAGATGACGGATGTCCGTAGCCCCGATTTTCTGCTTGGTAACGTCATCGCCGGCGATATCCTCCTAGCGAGGCAGTATCGGATGTCGGAGGCCGAAGAACGACTTCGCCGCGTGTTGCGGATCGATCCACAACACGCGGACGCGAACCTGGCTATGTATAACCTACTCTCGTCTTGTGCCCGGCGACGTGAAATGGTTCCCCACATCTTGGCAGCGATGCGCCAGGGCGACTTCCGGCCCGATCAACTCTTGGCCTTGGGCAGCGAGGCTCAATCCTTTAACCCGCCTCCGCTTCTCGAAAAGTGCCACGCGAACGAACCCGATCACAAGGGAGTGTTGCTGGGGATAGCACAGGTAGCAATCAATCAGGGAGAGACGAAACGAGCTAGAGAGTTGCTTGACCAAGCCGTTCAAATTGAGCCCGGCTTTCTCCCGGCGCAATCGCGGTTGGGGGCTTTGATCTTGCAGGAATCGAATGCAGAGGAATTCCTGAGTTGGCACAGGCAACTCCCCACCCAAGCCGATCAAGACCCGGACATCTGGTCGCTCCGCGGCGACTGGGCCGAGACGACACGTCAGCGACCGGTTTCCATCCGTTGCTACTGGGAGGCCGTTCGGCGCGACCCGAATCTGCGTACGGCTGTTTTCCAATTGTCGAAGTTGCTTGCGTCTCATGGAGATCACGATCGCGCCGAACCTTTTCTGATCCGCTCCCAAAATCTGCAGCTTCTGAAAGAACAGGAAGCAAGGCTGAACGTTGAGGGACCAACGGTTGGCGTGATTCGTGAAATCGCCACACAGATGGAGACGTTGGGGCGGGTTTGGGAAGCCTGGGGCTGGTGCCGCGTCGCGCTAGATCGAGACCCCAATCTCGCTTGGGCGCAGCAGCAGGCAATCGCGCTCGAGGCCGTGCTCATTGAGAATCCACCGCAGACCCTGGCCTCCGCAAATCCGGCGCGGCACACGGATTTGTCGGATTTCCCGCTCCCTGACTGGGCGGTGCCGTCGTCGATTCCCTCAACCGGTGTCCCCTCGGACGTGGCGCACGGAGCCATCGCGTTCAAGAACGTCGCATCGGTAGCAGGATTGAACTTTAGCTATTTCAGCAGCCCAGCTCCACGCGGGGAGGGTCGCAAGATGTATGAGCTGACAGGTAGTGGAGTTGCAGTTGTCGACTTTGACGAAGACGGCTGGCCGGACATTTACTTGACGCAGGGATGCTCTTGGCCACCGCGGGAAGGCGTCTACAGTCACCTTGATCGGATGTTTCAGAATCGGGCCGACGGCACGGTAATTGACGTTACGGACAAGGCGGGACTGGTGGAGAATCGGTTTAGCCAGGGAGTCGCGGTCGGCGATTTTGACAACGACGGTTTCCCCGATATCCTGGTGGGCAATATTGGCACAAATCGGTTGTACCGCAACAACGGCGATGGCACCTACCATGACGTGACGACGGACGCCGGTTTCAGACGAACTGATTGGACCACGAGCTGCGTTATTTGCGACGTCAACGGTGACGGTCTGCCCGATCTTTACGAAGTCAACTACCTACAAGGGAAGGACATCTATCAACTCGTATGCGAAGGCGCAAACAAACGGCCACGGTTGTGCAAGCCAACGGCCTTTGAAGCTTCGCAAGATCGACTGCATTTGAATCTGGGCGATGGGCATTTCGAGGATGTTACCGACCAAGCAGGGCTCCAACTGTCCGGCGGCAAGGGGTTGGGAATTGTGGCTGCGGACTTCGACGGATCAGGAAAGCTGAATCTGTTTGTCGCGAATGACACTCGCGCGAATTTTTACTTTCAGAATCAAACACCGCGGCGCGGCGATTTTCCGGCGCTCGTCGAACAGGCTTATCCAAAAGGTCTCGCCTTCAACGGCAGCGGTCTCGCCGAAGGTTGCATGGGAATCGCCATCGGTGACTCCAACGGTGATCAGCATTTAGACCTGTTTGTGACGAATTTCTACGCTGAATCAAACACTCTCTATTTGCAGACCGACGGAGGTTTCGACGACGCAACACGCCGGGCGGGACTAGACCACGAATCGACCTCTATGTTGGGTTTTGGAACCCAGTTTGTGGATGCCGACTTGAACGGCCATCTCGACCTGATCGTGACGAACGGGCATATCGACGATCTGCGTGATGAAGATATACCGTTTCTAATGCCACCCCAGTTTTTCCGGAACCAGGGTGGTGGTCATTTTCGGCTCGTGTCGTCAGAATCGCTGGGCGAGTATTTCGAAGGCAACTACCTGGGACGCGGACTGGCTCGCCTCGATTGGAATCGAGATGGGCGGGAGGATGTTGTGGTTTCGCACCTGGATGCCCCCGTGGCATTGCTGGAAAATAACACCGAGGGCTCGGGACACGGCCTTGTCATCAAGCTGCGGGGAACCCGCTCGGACCGCGATGCCATCGGAACGGTGGTGACCGCGGAGGCCGGTGGAAGAGTCTTTGTCCACCAGCTAACCGCCGGCGATGGATATCAGGCAAGCAATCAGCGGATCGTGGTTTTGGGTCTCGATGCCGCCACGTCGATCGATCTGTTGCGCATCCGCTGGCCGTCCGGAACAGAGCAAGAATTCGCCGACGTACAAATCGACAGCGAAGTGGTTATTGTCGAAGGGTGGCCTGAACTCATCAGGACCTCGCCGAACGTGGCGTTATGAAGATCGCATTGCAAGTCGATACAACGTCCAGCTGGTGTAACCGCTCGGTGAACGCGTAACATTCGCAGCGCCGGCGCGTTTCCAGAACGGCTAGTTTTTGGTACGTGGCGCAGGCGACGTGTCTTTGAGATACGATGAAAGCGGGACGTTGCTGTGATCTGTGGGTGACGGGCTGAGATCTTATTGATTTCTAAAACCACGGCCTCTGGCCGTGCGACCCGAAGAGCTTCGGAGCGATCCGGCGTGTTCTGGGCGCGCGAAAAAGTGCATAGGATCTGTTCCTGGGAAGGCCTCCTGGGAACAAGGAGAATCCTATGCACGAATGGCAAAATTTGTCCCACGTGAAGTGGGAGTGTAAGTATCACGTGGTGATCATACCAAAGTACCGACGAAAAGTGTTGTACGGTCGGATGCGAAAGGAGGTGGGTGCGATCCTGCGTGAGTTGTGTCGTCAACGTGGGGTTGAGTTGTTGGAAGGGCACCTGATGCCTGACCACGTCCACATGTGCTTGAGCATTCCGCCTAAGTATAGCGTCGCCCACACGATTGGTTTTCTGAAAGGCAAGAGTGCTGTTCGTATCCATCGCACGTTGTTGAAGGAAGGGCGGATGAGTGGACTGCACTTTTGGGCAACCGGCTACTGCGTGAGTACCGTTGGTTTGGACGAAGAGCAGGTTCGACGGTACATCCGTGAACAAGAGAAAAAGGACAGTGGCCAAGGTGAGTTGTTTGACTAACACGATACGTTAACCCTAGCGGCCCCAGCGGGGCCTTCCCTATGTGAACGGCCCGTTCGGACGGGCCTTCCTAATACCCCGTCCTACGGACGTGGTCGATTATTAGCGGGAACGATTCCAAGGAGTGTCGTTCCCTTCGACAAGGATCCATACTTGGTCGACGGCCAAATCGTGAAATACTTGTTCGCCTCCATCAGGCCAGCGGATCGTCAGTCGTTCGACACGATCGCAATCCCCCAGTCCCACGACGATCTGCCGCTGATTGCTGGCTTCAAAACCATCTCCGGCCATTTGCTGAACTGTCCAATGGCGGTCGCCCGTGGTCAAGTCCACCACCGCCCCGATGGCGTCACGGTTGGCAAATACGCCGTGAAGTTGGAGCGCGACAAAGCGACCGCGACGCTGAGACGTATTGACCAGCAGCGCGGTCGGCGCCCCCATGTGCGTCACGCAGAGGTCACTCAAGCCATCACAGTTCCAATCCAACCGGGCGAGGGCACGGCCAAAGTAGCGGCCGCTAAAGTAAGGGCCCAGTTGAGCGGCGGGCAATTCCACGAATCGCGCCGTGCCGTCGTTTTCGAAGAACTGTGGCCGCATTGCGCCGGACGACGGCCCAGCGGTATTTTTGTCGAGATGCCCATTCGCCACCAGCAGGTCCAAATCGCCATCCAGTTCGGCATCCAGAAATTGTGCGCCCCAGCCCACCATCTCGATCGACGACCAATTCAGATTCGTCGCCAAGCTCCTTTCGTCAAACAGCACGTGCGGTTCCCGCGCCATTTGGACGAACATGTTGTTACACTCTTTGAAGAAATTGGTGACGAGAAAGTCGAGCATGCCGTCTTGATTCACATCTCCCGCCGCGATCCCCATCGAACCTTGAATCCGAGCCAGCTCGTTGTAGGCCACGCCTGCGAGATGCCCCACCTCTTCCATCCTGATCGCTCCCCCTGCACTGCGGTTGACAAATAGGAAATTGGCCATCGTGTCGTTGGTAAGAAACAGATCGAGATCGCCAGCGCCGTCGACATCCGCGACGAGTACGCCCATGCCTTTGCCGGCCCCCTCGGCAGGGATCATCCCGGCGTCCGCCGTGGCGTCACGAAAGCGGCCGTCGCCGAGGTTCACGTAGAATCGATCCCGCTGTCCCGGGAAATGAAGTGGTGAGCATTGAATGGGCTGGCCGCCTCCTGTACATTGCCTGCTGAGAGCATCACCACCCAGGTAGTTGGCGACATACAAGTCGGGTAGCCCGTCGCCGTTCAGATCGGCGATCACCACGCTTAGAGAGAACTCGTCTCCCGCAGTCCCGCTGACGTCCGTGCCGTCTTGAAAGGTCCCGTCACCATTGTTCAGGTACAAGCAATTGGCGCCCAGATTTGCAACATAGATGTCGGGGAATCCATCGCTGTTCACGTCACCAATTGCCGGTCCATGGCCAAAGCCCTGGTCGCCAACTCCGGCCAGCACCGTGGTCCGTACAAATGACTCACCGTCTAGATTTCGAAACAATTCGTTCCGCGGTTCCTGCCCCAAGTCGACTGGCGGCCAGCTGCGTGATTGGGTCAGGTAAAGGTCCGGCCAGCCATCCTGATCGAAATCCAGCGCGCCCACACCTCCCCCCGCGAAATCGAATGTATAGACACGCGTTTTCAGCCGCTGATGGTCCAGAAAGTACGTGAAGTCCAAGCCAACCTGACGCGCCGCATCGTGAAAAGTGACTGCGGAACCCGTCCCCACAGTGGTGGGCGGCACCGTCAACTGCAAGTCCCGCGGCCAGGCAGGTAAAGGCAATCCCGATAAATCGATCGCGTTGGCCGGGTTCGCTTCGACCAGTGTCAGCGGCGTGTGGAAGTTCAACCGTCGATCCAACCTCAAAATCGCATCCTGGGCGAATTCGGAAGCAGGATCCGTCTCCAACAAGACATGGCTCCAGCCCAGTGCCTCCCAGAGACGGCCCAGGTTCTCCAAGGCCTTGATCATCTTGATCACCGTTGCCGGTAAACGTCGCCCGTCCTCGGTCTTTTCGCCTCGGATGAGCAAGTCATCGAAGACGAGCAGCTGATCACCGCGACGCTGAAAAGCCGCAGCTGCCTCGGGCTGGCCGATCGCAACCAACAGCTTTGCAATCAACAAGTGAGCCGCGCGATCGCTAGGACACCGCCGAATCGCTTCCCACAAACACCGCACAGCCCCTGGCGTGGCGCCTTGCTGTTGTGCCCACCTGCCACGTGTCACCCAGATCGCTGGATGCTGCTCGGCCTCGGCGGGAAGTTGTGAATGCCAAGCCAGAAACTCGCCGCCGGCACCTGTCTCAAGAAGCAGTTGTCCCAGCATGGCCTGCGCTTCCATAATGTCAGGATTTGACGCCACCAGGGTCGCCAGTTCTTCACGTGCCATGGCGACGTCGCGCTTCTGCGCGAGCAGCAGGCGCAACGTGCCGACAAGAGAAAGAGGGTCATCTGGCCGGGCGTTATGACAGTAGTGCAGAAACGGCACGTCATGAACGGGATTGATCCAGGTTGCTTCAAGCGTTCCGCCGAGTTCCAAATGCGCCACGACAAATTGCTTTTGACGTAACGCCTCGTGAAGATGAACCAGCGACTCCCAACCGCGACCTTCCAACCGAAGAAGATCGAGCAACCGCTCATGCGCGTCAAGCCGCCTCGGGTCATGCGCCAGCACGCGGCGAAAATACGACTCCGCATCGCCTAGACGCCCCAACTGCATACACAACACTCCGCAATCGACAAGTGACTTGATCGATTCGGCGCTGCCATCATCGGGCACGTGGCTCAAGAAAGCCAGCGCGACTTCGTTTTGCTGTTGAGCCAAGGCAGCGCGACTGGCCAGCAAGAGCGCCTCACGGGAGTCGGTCTGCTTCCGCAGGATCAACTCGGAGATCCGCAGTGCCTCGGCAAAGTCATCGCGGCGGAACGCCGACTCGGCATCCGCGAGGCTGAGGATGGCCAGCCGTCTGGCAATGTGGAACGTCGCCAGAGCGGTCGACAGGATAAGGATGATTCCCAGGACCACGGCGCACCGCCTAGCCTGGCGTTTTAGCCTATCGCGCGGTTCGTTCACTGAATACTCGTTTCCAAACTAGGCAGAAGAAGCACGGGAGCCGAACGTCCTTGAATCAACATCAACTCTCGATCAGCAGGCACATTTCGGAAAACTTGCTCTGACTCGTCGGGCCAGCGGACCTTGAGTTGTTCAATCGAGTCGCAATCGCCGAGCCCGACAAGGATCTGTTGTTGGCTGGCGGCTTCAAAGCCACCCCCGGCCGTCCGTTGGACAGTCCATTGTTTCCCGCCCGCCGTGATTTGAACTGTCGTACCGATAGCGTCGCGGCTCGAATGGACGCCGCGAAGTTGAATGGCGGCGAAACGCCCCCGACGCTGGGACGTGTTTTGCAGAAGCGTGACGGGGGCCTCCATATGGGTAATGCACAGATCCTCCAAGCCATCTCGATTCCAGTCCAGCCGTACCATGGCGCGGCCAAAGTAATGGGAAGCAAAATACGGTCCGAGTTGGAGGGCTGACAATTCACGGAATCTCGTAGCATCCTGGTTTTCGAAAAACTGAGGTTGCATTTTGCCGGTTTCAGCCCCGGCCGTATTCTGGTCGAGATATCCGTTGGCTATGGCGAGGTCCCAGTCGCCATCGAGTTCCGCGTCCAGAAACTGGATTCCCCAACCCATCGCGAGCAACGAAGGCTCCGATAGGTTCATCGCTAAGGACCGGTCACCAAACAACAGACTCGGCTGCTGCGTCGTTTGCACGAACAAGTTGTTCCGTTCTTTGTAGAAGTTGGTTACAAACAAATCCATCAGGCCATCTTGATTCATGTCCCGCGCGGCGATCCCCATCGAACTTTGCACTCGGCCGAGGTCATCATAGGCGACGCCCGACAGCGCCCCACGCTCTTCCAACCGCACAGCCCGCGATCCAGGTTCCGACTTGTTGACGAACAGGAAGTTGGCTGTCGTATCGTTTGCGACAAACAGGTCGGGGCCACCGACGCCGTCTAAATCTGCGGCGATGGCATCCATTCCCTTGCCGATTCCCTCGTAGTCCAGGATCCCCGACTCGTCCGTCACTTCGCGAAATCTACCGTTGCCGAGGTTCAAGTACAGTCGGTCCTGTTGTCCTGGGAATTTTAACGGCGAGCATTGAATCGGCTTTCCGTCCCGTTGGCACTGCCGTGTCATGGCGTCGCCGTCCAGGTAGTTCACGACGTACAGCTCTGGCAGCCCGTCCCGATTCAGATCCACGAACACGGCACTGAGGGAATAGTCATCTCCCGCCGTTCCGCTCAGTTCGGTCCGATCGGTGAATGTGCCGTCGCCATTGTTGAGAAACAGGCGATTGCGGCCCAGATTGTTGATGTACAGATCGGGGAATCCGTCTCCATCGACGTCGCCCACCGCCACTCCGTTGCCGAAGCCGGAGTCGCCCACGCCCGCGAACCGGGTGCAGTCCTTGAAGGACTGGCCTTGATGGTTACGAAACAGCCGGTTCTGGTGAGTCTGGTTTGCGTCGGTCGGCGGCCAGACACACGACTGCGTGAGGTACAGGTCATGCCAGCCGTCCTGGTCGAAGTCCAATACGGCGACGCCTCCGCCGGCGAAGTCGAACGTATAAACGAGCTTTGCCAAACGCTGCTTGTCCAGAAAGTAGGTGAACTCGAGTTTGGCCTGCCGGGCAACGTCGTCAAAAGATACAACCGACTCGGAATCCTCCCCAGGGGACAAATCGGCAGTCGAGGACAGATTGGGCAGAGGGAATTCGGAGTAGTCCATTGTGGTCGCCGGATTCGCAGACGCCAGCGTTAGCGGCGTCTGCGGTCCCAGCCGCTGATCCAAACGAGCGATTGCCGCTTGGGCAAACGATGAATCCGCGTTCGTCGACAGCAGCACTTGGCTCCAGCCCCTGGCCTCCCAAAGGCGTCCGAGCCGTTCGAGGATTTCGATCATTTCCGTGGTCTGGGCATTTGTCTCGACTTCCTGTAAGTCACCCCACATCAGCAGATTGTCGAACATCCGCAGGTCTTCACCTCGTTGCAAAAAGAAAGCCGCCTGCTCGCTTTCGCCGATCTCCGCCAGCAGGTTTGCCATCAACAGATTCGCGGCCCGATCGTTCGGATAGATTGTGATGGCCTCCCACAGGCACCGAATTGCGGCGCGGGTTTGCCCTTGGCTACGTGCCCAACGTCCCCGCGTGAGCCAAATCGATGGATGCCGGTCGGCCGATTTCGGAAGCCGTGAGTGCCAGGCAAGAAAATCCCGGTCGGCGCCGCTGTTGAACAGCAGTTGTCCCAACGCGGCCTGCGCTTCCATCAATTCCGGGTTCCAAGCGACGATCTTCAGCAGCCCTTGCCGCGCATTGTCCAAATCGCTGTCCTCCATGATTACGGAACGAATCAGACCGAGTAGGCAGAGTAGATCTTGCGGTGCGGCCCGGGCGCAGTATTCCAGAAACGGGACATCGCGGTCCGGGCTGAGCCACACAGACTCCAGCGGGCCGGCCAGGGCCAGATATTCAAACACGTATTGCCGTTGGCGAAGCATCTGATGAATTGCGGGGAGGGCTTCCCAATTGCGTCCTTCGATTCGCAGCAGGTTCAGCAGTCCTTGATTGGCCGCAAGATGCTCCGGGCGATGTTTCAGCACGCGTCGATAGAACGCTTCCGCCTCGGTCAGCTGACCAAATTTCATAGTAAGTTCGCCGCAGTGCACCAACGCTTCGATCGATTCGCCGCTGCCGTCATCGCCCACCGCACGGAAAAAGTGAAATGCCACCAGATGTTCCCCTGTGGCCTGGGCTGCGTTGCCCGCAATCAGTCGCGCTTTTTTGGAATCGGGATCGATTTGCAGAATCTGTTCGCTCAGACGAAAGGCCTCCGCAAAGTCGCCTTGCTCGAACGCGGACCAGGCGTCCGCAATGCTGGGTGGTTTCAACAGCTTGGTGATTAAAACGGTGGCCAGCAAGGCGCAAAAAATAATGGCAATTCCCACAAACACCACCACTCGTGTGCGCCTGTCCAGCCGCCGCGTCGGATGAGTCCGGGACCGATTCATGTCAGGAGGAAAGCAATGATTGAGAAGGGACACTGCTGCCACCGCTACTTGCAACGTTGTTTTCTTGGCGTGGTGGCAGTGGAGAAATCACTGGTGATTCTACAATAACGGGATCGATATCACAGCGTTCACGCGCCATTTGTTTCATTTGATTTTGGTAGTCCTCAGCTTCAATAGAGGCGTGCAGTTGATTTCAAGTTGGTCACGCCGTGTGGGTGGATGGATCAGCCCCTGAATTGGATGAAATCTCGCCGTCCTTGGAGGATCGTAATGATCTGATCTGGCTGCACATTGCGAAACTCCTGCGTCTCGCCCGTCGTGGGCCAGAAGATTGCTAACCTCTCGATGCTCGTGGCTTTGCCCAGACCGATCGTCTGTCGCAGTGGATTAGCGCCGAAGCTACCACCGCTGTTCACATGCTTGTAGACGGATCGTCGCTGTCCGTCTTCGACGATGTCCAGACGGATTCTCGCGCCGATTGCCGAACGGCTGGATTGTAGGCCTACCAGCTGTAGGGTGATCCAATGATTCCCAAATCCGGGATTCTCATATAGTGCGTCAAGGAATTTGTCTCCCGCCAAGGCGCCGCCCATCTGTTCAAAAATATCCTGATCGCCATTATTGTTCCGATCGATAAATGCAATAGCATGCCCCTTTTGCACATGACCAAATCTGCCCGCCGATGTGACGTCCGCGAAGCGTTTCCCACGCTGATTGTGGTACATGACGCTGGGTGATAGTTCTTCATAATTCGGAAACCCAGTCCCCAGATAGAAATCCAAAAAGCCGTCATTGTCGAGATCACCAAAATTAGCTCCCATGGGACTGTTGGGGCGCATCAATCCCTGGTCTCTTGTGACGTCCTCAAATCCGCCGGCGCCGTCACCGCGGTAGAGACGCGCCGTTTCGGCCGCGACCGGCAAACCAAGATGCGCTGCAGCGAGCTGATCGATTCCAGCGACATACGCCGCCACATAGATATCAAGATGCCCATCGTTGTCGAAATCCCAAAACCAAGCAGGAAAACTACCGCTCGGCCGTGTGAGGCTCAAATCGGGCGCTACATCGGTGAACGTACCGTCACCGTCATTCCGGTAAAGTCGATTGTCTCCCGAATAATTGGAAACATAGATATCGGGCCATCGATCTCCATCGTAATCCCCCCACACGACGGCCTTGGTGAAGAGCTCGTTGGTGACTCCCGCCTCCTCCGCTACATCCGTGAAAGTTCCATCTCCCTCATTAAGAAAAAGCTGGCACGAAACAGGGTTGTTGCGCGAGGCTTCATTGCCGACGTACAGATCGAGATCTCCATCATGATCATAGTCCGACCAGGATGCCGTCTGCGTTCCCAGATCAACGTCTGCCAGGCCCGCGTCAAAGGTAACGTCCGTAAATGTGCCGTCGCCGTTGTTGTGGATCAACGAGTTGGGATGGTCGCCCGGATCCAGCCATGCTCCGCGCAAGACAAGGATATCGACCTGCCCATCATTGTCGTAGTCCGACTGCACGAGGTTCAATCCGCCAAGCAAGCCGTCGAGTCCAGCCTGGGTTGTGTGATCCGAGAAAGCGCCATCTTGATTGTTGTGGAAGAAGCGGATCTGTCCAGCCGGGTCCCAAGTGGAAACAACCAGGTCGAGATAGCCGTCGTTGTCGAAGTCATCCGCAATCGCGCCGCCACTGTTGCTGAAAGTGTCGAGCCCCAACCGTTGCGATATGTTGACAAATTGCGGGAACTCCTCTTCGGATTCGAACGAAGCCGGCGGAATCAGATATTCGGTGGGTACAGCCTCAGGAAAAGTACCAAGCGTCATATGCGCAACGTTGAGCAACCAACGAGCTTGTAAATGCAGGCGAGAATTCGGAGGCACGCTACGAAGCACCAGGGTAAAATACTCAATGGCGTTCTCGGACCCCTTTCTGTCTTGATGGATGCCGTCGCCGCGGATCGGCAGAATGCAACTGTCGGGCGAATTTCGAAAAACACAGTTCTGCGTTTCGCCAAAACGCATATTCGCCACACCCATCTGAAACACCATCTTGATGGTTCGCTCCGCGGGTATCCTTTCTGAGATCTGGGCAAGTAGCTGACGGCATGTGGCGTAGGTTTCGAGGGCCTGTTCTTCACGGCCCAGGCGGAGTTCGGCATCCGCAAGGTCAAAATAGAGCTTGCATTGGTCCGCTACCGGTTTCCCCGATGCATCGCGAATGGCTTGCCTCAGCTCGCGGGCACGCCGGTCACCAAGGTAAATATTCGTATCCGGAGTCCGCGCGAGCGTCTGCCTGAGTCGCGCCAACATCTTGTCGTGTCCTGAGACAATGGTCGCGGGACGTGGCTGAATTGGCTTTGACGCGGCTGTTGGTTCGGGGATCGGAGGTTGGTCTTTGACCGCCCCTCCACAACCCAGCGCCAGCAATAAGTAAACCAGCGGCAGGTGGGTCGAAAGAGACCGAACGAACCGTCCAGCAGCGCGCCGTCGTCCGCGTGGACACGGGCCGAAATCTGAGTCGTGATTGCTTCGATTGTTCTCAGGAGCTTGAGTTCGATTCAACACGGACCGGAGCCTGGTTCGAGTCAATACTGGCCTACAAATACTCTTGACTAACTTTATACTACCCGGATGTTTCTCAAGCTGCCATAGACGACGTAACCACGCTCTGTTGAGCCGTTCGGTGCGGTCCAAGAGGAGTCAACGGCCCGGATCGTTCCGAAAGCGCGCCCGACCGCTCTATGACCTGGGAAAATTGGATGGAGAACAGGTCAATACTTTGACAAGAGAGTAGCCTGCGGTGTAGGTTCAGTGTCCGGATGGGGATTAGAATCGGTATCAATCGACCTGCATTGAGGGAAGAGGCGGCATACTCTCGATGAACCTTCCGAGACCAGACCCGCGCCGAAACTGGATCGTCTCGTCCGTCCTTCTTGCCTTGGGGACTGCGGGCTGTGGAGAAACCGACAGCTTCAGAAGTGAATCTCTCGATGGCGGCGACCCGAGAGACGAGATTGCCGCGCGTGACACTCCGCGAAACGGCTCACGGGGCGAAGTGACCCACGAGCTGCTGCTCGAGATTCCCGAAGATCATGGAGGGAGACGGCAATGGCTGCGCGATCGGTTGAAGAAACAGCTCAAAGACGACTACGACATCCCTCTTCCCAAGGCCACCGAGGAGGATCTCCGCAAGGGCGCTGAGATCTGGAGCCTCCTGTGTCTCGGATGCCATGGGGAGGGCGGGCGAGGAAGACGGGCGCTGTCCCAGATGCTCCCGGTGCAACCCGGAGACCTGACCGATCCAGCCCGTCACGCGTTCTTTTCGGAGCAGGCCAAGCTGCACATCGTTGCGGAAGGAAGTCCAGGAACGCCGATGTTCGGCTGGAAAGAGATCTTGACCGAGGAGAACATGCGGGCTGTGGTTGCTCATCTCGCGACTCTCGTGAGATCGGAGCTCGTGACGCCGGAGCGCGAAAAATCGAAAGCAGCTCCCGTGGAACCGAAAGAAGGTGATCGATGAGGACCATTGGCGAATTTCCGTGGATGATCCTTCTCCTGGCAAGTGTGCTGTTCTCGGAAGCAGGTTGCCAGGAGTCCGGCTCGACGACGACCTCATCCAGGTCTCCGTCGGCGATGCCCGAGAGTGTACCGCAGGAACTCAACACTGACGAAACCTCCTCGCAGGAGATCCAGATCGACGGCATCAACGCCGACGGGGAGATCCTAGCCCGGGACTTCGAGTTGACTGACCACCGGGGCCGTCGCTTTCGGCTGCGAGAGGAACGTGGCAGCGTGGTGCTGCTCTTCTTCGGTTTCGCCTACTGTCCGGACGTTTGCCCGACCACCCTGTCGAGCTGGGCAAAGATCGAAGAGGCGCTAGGCGACATGGCGAAGCAGGTCACCTTCGCCTTCGTCACGGTGGATCCTGAGCGAGATTCGGCGGATCGTCTCGCCAAGCATCTGGGGGTCTTCAGTCCAGAGTTCCTGGGCTTGCGCGGAACCCAGGAAGAGCTGGCCCGGGTGTATGAAGCCTACCGGATCACAACCAAGAGAGTCCCGTTGCCGGAGGGCATGGTTGGTTACGTGATCGACCACTCCACGCGGATGTTTCTAATCGACCAGAAAGGCGTCCTCCAGCGGCAATACGATTACCGCACATATCCCTACGAGATCGCCAATCAGATCAAGCGGCTCTTGGATCGTGTCAAGACTGCCGAGGAACCATGATCGCGAAAGCACGAGAATTCCGTTTTCGGGGCATTGGTTTTCGGATCGGCTTGTTGTTTGGGGCGGCAGCCGTGGTCGGCTGCGATGCCCGCCCGCGTACATTGCAGGTGCGCGACGCGTGGTCGTGGCCCACGGCGCCGGGGCAGCACGACGAAACGGCCCGCTCGACGGCTCCAGCCGAACCGGGGGAAGAGCTGGGCCCCGGGGTCGCCTACTTCACCATCGTCAACGACACCTCGCACGACG
>PVBE011450001.1_pt1 | contig 16237 bp, 13 predicted proteins | sample 1631181 | NCBI WGS metagenome assembly PVBE01 (sample SAMN08397723, study PRJNA350692) | Marine metagenome, whole genome shotgun sequencing project. | isolation source: water | place: Pacific Ocean | collected 2012-04
AAAGCGATTCAATCTTATCGGGCGACGCTCTAGGATCTGATCGAACTCCTCGGGCGTGGTGTCCCACGAAGTGGTCTCGATCGGGCCTGAGCCGCCGGCGACGTTGACCAGGATATCGACCCGTCCGCCGAACTCGGCCGTGGTCGCGGCGATCAGCGCATCGGCGTCTTCCGGGCTGGTCACGTCGCAGCGAACCGTAACGGCCCGCCGTCCGAGCGCCCTCACCTTGTCGGCCACTGTCTCGATCGGCGCCATGTCACGACCGGCAAGCGCGAGGTCCGCCCCCTCACGCGCCAGCGCCATGGTGACCGCTTCCCCCATTCCCTTCGCCGGGCCTGTAATGATGGCGATCTTGCCGTCCAACTCCATGGCTCGTCCTCCTAATGCGACAGCCGCCGCGCGAGATCGTACAGGCGCCGGTTCCTGGTACGCTGGCTCTCGCGCATGGCGATCACGTCGCGGATCACCGCCTCGGCGTCGACGGTTGGGAACGCACCGTCGTCGAACACGATTTCGCCGTCGATCATGACGGTCCGCACCGACCGGCCGCGCTCCGAGAAGACGAGCTGCTGCGCCGCATCGTTGAGCGGCGCGAGCGTCGGCGTCCGAAGATCGTAAAGCACCAGATCGGCGCGCTTGCCGGGCGCGATGGCGCCGAGCGAATCCGCCAGCAACGCCGCCGCGCCGCCGGCAGTCGCCATGTCGAGGGCCGTATCGGCGCTCGGCCAGTCGGCCGGGTCGGCGCCCGCGATGCGCGGCAGCAGCAGCGCCAGGCTCATGGTCTCGTGCAGGCTCAGCGTGTCGTTGGTGCTGGCCCCGTCGGTGCCGAGCGCGACCGTGACGCCGCGCGCTAACATGCGCGCGACCGGCGCGACGCCGGCGCCCAGCTTGGCGTTGCTGTGCGGATTGTGGACGACGACCGCGCCGCTCCCGGCGAGAAGCTCGATGTCGCCGTCCTCGACCCAGATCGTATGGGCGAACGACCAGCGGTGATCCAGGATGCCGAGCGAGTCCAGGTGCTCGATCGTCGACTGGCCGTAGCGCTCGCCGGCGATCGATTGCTGGATTCGCGTTTCCAGCAGATGGGTGTGCACGCCGAGATCATGGCGTTCGGCGATCCCGTGACACGCGACGAGGAGGTCGTCGCTGCAGCGCAGCGGATTGGACGGGCCGGGAAAGATCGTGATGCGCCCGCCATTCCATCGCGTGATGGTGTCTTCGCACATATCGGCGAGCTCATGAGGTGCGCGCGGGACCAGGGGATTGTCCCGCGCAATGTCGTCGGCGAGCGACGGGCCAATGCCCTCGATGTTCGCCGGGTCGATATCGTCGTAGCCCCGGTCGAAGACACGGAGCGCGATCGCCGCCCGCATGCCGCTGTCGGCGTAGGCCCGCGCCACCGGACCGACCGCGCCGGCCGTGCAATTCTGCTCCGGGTAGTGGTCGATCGCCGCCGTGATGCCGGAACGGATCATATCGAGACAACCAAGCAACGCGGCGGCGTAGATCTCGTCATCGCCGCGACCGGCGGTATCGGCCTGGTTGGTCCACATGAAACCGACGTGATCCATGCCGTCGGCCGTGCCCCTGAGGACATTGAGCGGCGAATGAGTATGGGCGTTCACAAAGCCCGGGACCACCAGTCGATCGGTTCCCTACAACACCGAGGTGCCCGCGATCGGGGCGGCGTTGGGGGCGGCGATCTCCGCGATGACGCCATCGCGGACGACGATGTCGCCGTTGGCGAGGCGAAAGCCGGCCTCGGAGCGCGCCAGATACGCGCAGTCGCGGATGACCGTCGTCGCGGCCACGCCGGTGTCCACCGTCACCGGCAGCCTCGATCCGAGCCTGCCCGCGAAACCGGTGTCACTTTTCGGCGCGGACCGGGTTGCGCAGCACGCCGATGCCCTCGATCTCGATCTCGCAGGTATCGCCGGCCTTCATGAACACCGGCGGCTTGCGCACGAAACCGACGCCGTGCGGCGTCCCGGTCAGGATGATGTCGCCCGGCTCCAGAGTCATCACCTTGCTGGCGACGCTGACCAGTGTCTGGGTGTCGAAGATCATGTTGGCGGTCGACGACGACTGCAGCACCCGGCCGTTTAGGCGGGTCTCGATCTTGAGCCCCTTGCCGCCCTTGGGCAACTCGTCGGCGGTGACGAAATCGGGACCCCAAGCGCCTGACTTGTCGAAGTTCTTGCCGAGCGTCCACTGCGAGCTCCGCATCTGATAGTCGCGGACCGAGCCCTCGTTGGCGACCGAATACCCGGCGACATGGTCGAGCGCCTTCGATTTGGCGATGTTGCGCCCGCGACGGCCGATCACGACGACCATCTCGCATTCGTAGTCGAAGTGCTTCGACGCCTTGGGCCGGATGATGGCCTGGCCATGTCCGACGACGGAGCTTGGCACGCGCAGGAACAGGATCGGATAGTCGGGCGGCTTGAGCCCGGCCTCGGCGGCGTGATCCGAGTAGTTCAGCCCGACGCAGATGATCTTGCCCGGGGTCTCGATCGGCGGAAGAAACGTTCGGGGCGCCTTGATCACGGCGCGCTTGGGCGCCTGGCGCGCCGCGCGCGCGGCCTTGTTCATCGCCCCCTTGCCGGCGGCGAGCAATCCCGCGAGATCTCGCGGCAGACTCTTGTCGGCGACCGACAGATCGACCACATCGCCATCCCGGCGAACGCCCAACGTCGCCACCCCGTTCTTCTTGAAATTCACGATACGCATTGTTGATGCCTTCCTTTCGCGCTCGAGCCGGTTCTCTTCGCGGAACCGGCGGTTCAGCCCTCGGGGTCGCCGAAGGTCAGATAATCCCACATGCGTTCGAAGATGCGCCCGCTCGAGACCGCCCTGGCTTCCGCCTCGGCCTCGGTCATCTCGACCGGCGTGACGCGATCACCCGCGGCCAGCACCGCGAGCTCCGTTCTTGCGGCCTCCTCGAGATAGAACGCCATGACGATGCTTTCCTCAACGCTGGCGCCGGTCAAGATCGCGCCGTTGCCCCGCATTACGATGGCCCGCGCGAGGCCCAGCGTCTCGGCCAATCGGGCGGCGGCTTCATCGGAGCGAAGCAGCGTCGCGTCGTCCCACAGCGGTGGCGCCGGTGCGAAATAGCTGCCGAATCCATGGCGTGCGCGCGGTGTGAGGCGCATCGTCGACAGCGTCATCACGTCGCGCAGGAACGTGCGGCAGATCCCGTTTACGTCGGCGCGGCGCTTGTAGATCTGCTGGTGGCAGCGCACCTCGCCAAGCACACCGTGCGGCAGCTCGCCTTCGATGGGCACGATGTCGCCGGCTTCGCCGGGGGCGATCAGCCCCATGGGTTTCGGCGCGCAGACCAGAAAAGTCTCGTCGTCGAGCCGGGCGCTGATGTGTCCGTAGGCGTGACCCAGACCGTGGCGCGGCAGCGCCCGCGCCGCCATGCGCACCCGGCGTTGGGTCTCGCCGATGGGTTCGCCCAGCGCGCCGAACTCGCCGTCCGTCATTTTCAGGCCTGAAACTCGGGGATGTCGGGGCGCGCGCCCCAGACGCAGAACGCGCTGTTGTCGAACGGGAACTGACGCGGCCGGTAATGGGGATCGTCGATCAGCCGGACGCCGTGGGAATACTCGTAGACCATCCCGTCGGGTCCCTCGAAGTACAGGAACTGGGCGCCCGACGTGGCGTGACGGCCGGGCCCGAAGACGATGCGCACCTGACGGTCGGTCAGGAAATAATACGACCGCATGATGTCGTCGACGCTCTCGACCTGGAAGTTGACGTGCTGCACGCCGGGCTCGGCGGCCGGGAACAGGGCGATACGGTGATGGACCGCATCGAACGACATCAGCGGCACGTCGCCTATCCAGTCGTTGGCGCGGATGTTGAACAGGGTTGTCCAGAATTCTTCATCGCGCGGCGCGTCGGTGGTCTTGAGGCCTACATGGCTGAATTCCGTGATGCCGGCATCACGGCTCGGGAAGTAACGCCGGCCGCTATGGAACGGGCGCAGCACAAGATCGATGCTGTTGCCGGTGGGATCGTCGAAGTTGATAAACGCCATTACCCGGCGCTCGGCGCATTCGGCTTCGCTGCCCCGGCGAACGGCGACACCGGCATCCTCCAGCTCGTTCGCCGCGGCGTCCAATTCTGCTCGGGTACGAACCTCGAAACCCACTGTATGGTTCCGGGGATCGCCCTGAATGTAGCAAACGTTGTGGTCGCGATCGTCGCCTCGGACATAGGCGTTCCCGTTCTCGCGTCCGACGAGCTCGAGCCCGATCGCCTCGGTTGCGTATCGGACAGCCCCGTCGAGATCCGCGGTCCCAAGCCGAACGTAGCGTATGTCCACCAACTCGATCATATTGTCTCCGCGAACGTTGCACGTGTCGCCAAAAGCATTGCATCGGCCGGCAATGATACAGGTAGAGCGACGGCGTTCAACCGTGATTTGACGGCCTTGGGCCGCGCTTGGCGTTGACGTAACGTTTACGCAATTTGGCAATTCTAACCGCGGTTAACCAATCGAGGGGCGCTTCGGTTTCGCCCCGCGCTTTCAGACTTCGGGCCGGCATAACCGGCAGCACGCGACCAGATGGATCAGACCGCGCAGGCAGAGCTATCGGGACGAGGAGATCGTGGCGCCGTCCCGGCCGTGGGCGGCGGGTCCTCGGGCATCGGTGACCTAATCGGCGTCTTCTGGCGTCGCAAGATGCTGATGATCGGAACGGTGGCGTTCGTCACCGGTCTGTCGGCCTTGATCGCCTTCCAAATTCCACCGGAATACACCGCAAGCGCGCGTTTGATGATCCATCCCATCAAGCCCGAGACCGCGCTGGCACACCTTGACGGGACAGCCGCCCGCCTGCTTCGCGACAATCGATCGGCACTCTATGGCGAAGTCGAGGTCATGAAGGCGGACCGGCTGATCGAAAAGACGGTGGCGCGTCGTGGGCTGGACGACGATCAGGAGTTCAACCCGTCGCTCCGTTCGGGAATGTTGGCGGCGCTGTCGACGCTCGGTCCGGTCCAATGGCTACTGGACGCTCTCGGTCCCGCCTATGACACCGTCTTGAGCGACGCCCAACAGGACCGGCACATCGATGCCGAGATCATGGACAACGTGCGCGAGCGGCTGATTGTCCAACCACCCGGACTGTCCAACGTCGTCCGCGTCGAGTTCACATCAAGGGAGCCACGGAAGTCGGCCGAGATCGTCAATTCGTTCACGGAAATCTATATTGCCGATCGGATGGAGCGCCGGTTCGAAGCCAATGTCAGGGCGCGCGAATGGCTTGATAATCGGCTGTCGAAACTGCGCGAGACGATGGTTCTATCGGAGCGCGCGGTGGCGGATTTCGAGGCCGCGCATGGACTGTCGGCAGGCGGTCGCACGACGCTCGCCGACCAGCAATTCTCCGAAGCCAACCGCCAGCTCATGCGAGGCAAGGCCGAACTCGCGGAGCGCAGCGTCAGGTTCAAGCAGATCCTCAAGATCCTGCGTTCGCCCAAGGGCTTCAACTCGATCAAGGAAGTTCGGAATTCGCCCGTCATCCAACGGCTGCACGAGCAGGAATCCGGTGTCATTCGCCGTGCCGCCGAGCTCGAGACGCGATTGGGCGAGCGCCACCCAAAGATGATCAACGTGCGAGCTGAGCTCACCAACCTGCGCTCACGGATCGAGGAGGAGCAAAGCCGGATCATCGACGAGCTCAAGAACGAGGTGCGGGTCGCGGAAGCGCGGGTCGCGGCGCTGCGACTCGAGCTCAACGAGCTCGACGAGGCGCGCACGTCGATCAACCGCGAAAAGGTCAAGCTCAATCAGCTACAGCGCGAGGCAACCGCGAACCGCAACCTTTACGAAGCCTTCCTCGCCCGGTTCAAGGAGACCAAGCAACAGGAGTCGCTGCACGACAGCTCGGTCGAGGTGATCTCGCCGGCTCGTGCGCCGCTGGCGCCGACCACGCCGAAAAAGGGCATGATCATCGGCTTCGGGCTCCTCATATCGATCGCGCTGGGCGCGGCGCTGGTGGTGCTGCTGGAACGCCTCGACAACGGCTTCCGCACCCTGTCCCAGGTCGAGCGGCTGCTCGACGCCGTGCCTCTGGGGGTGATCCCACGACCGAACCAATGGCGCGGCAAGAGTCTTTCCGAGCTTATTTTCCAGGACGCCGGCACACCCTATGTCGAGGCCGTGCGGTCGCTCCGCACCTCGATCTCGCTGTCCAACTTCGACCGCCCGCCCAAGGTCATCCTCATCGCGTCCGCGCTGCCCGGTGAAGGAAAGACGGCGCTCTCGGTCTCGATCGCGCGCTTGGCCGCCATATCCGCACTCGAGGGCCGGGTGATGCTGATCGATTGCAATCTGCGCAAGCCTTCGGTCGCGCGAGAGCTGGGACTCAAGGCCGAAATGGTACTGATTGACCTGTTCTCGGGTCAGGTCAAGTTGGACGACATCGTCTTGACGGACGAGGCATCCGGGCTCCACGTGATACCGGCGGTCACGGGGACGCCGAATCCACCGGAACTGCTCAACTCATCACACATGCGCGAGTTGATCGCCGCCCTGTCGCGGAGCTACGACACGATCATCCTCGATTCGCCAGCGCTGGCGGCGGTGTCCGATACCCGCGTGCTGGCGCGACTGGCCGATGCGACCGTCTTCGTCGTCGAATGGGAGACGACGCCGCGGCCGGTGGCCCTCGAATCATTCCGATCGCTCAAGTCCAGCGGCGCACGCATCGCCGGCGTCATCATGCAGAAGGTCAACGCCCGACAGTCCGACCGCTACGCCTATTGCGACGAAGCGGCCTGATCCGTCGTCTCCGGCTTAATACCAGCGCCCTTTGCCTCGTCGATCGCCGCCAACAGTCGGCGCGGCGTGATCGGCAGCTCGCATACCTCGACGCCAAGCGGCGCGAGCGCGTCATTGATCGCGTTGGCAATCGCCGCCGGCGGGCCGATCGCACCGCCCTCGCCGATGCCCTTCTGGCCGAACTCGGTGTAGGGGGACGGCGTTTCCATGTGATCGATGCGGATATCGGGAATATCGGTCGCGCCGGGCAGCAGATAGTCGGCGAGCGTTGGCGCGAGCGGCTGACCGTCGGCGCTGAATGGCATCTCTTCGTAGAGCGCGGTGCCGACGCCCTGCCCGGTCCCGCCATGGACCTGCCCGTCGACGATCATCGGATTGACCAGCACGCCGCCGTCCTCGACGACGGCATAGTCGATGATCTCGACCACGCCGGTCTCGGTATCGACGGCGACCACGACGGCGTGGGCCGCGTAGGAAAACGTGCCCGAATCGCGGAGCGGCTTGTAGCCGGCGGTGACCTCGAGCCCACCCGCGTCGACGTCGTCGGGCAAGTCCTGCGGCTTGAGGTACCAGGTCCGCCCGACCTCGGCGATGGTGACGCTGCCGCCGGGCCCGACGACGCGGCCGTCCTCGAGCCGGACGTCATCTTCTTCGGCCTGCAGCAGCCGGGCGCCGATGCGGGCGATGCGCTTCGACATCTCCTTGCAGGCCGCTGCCACCGCGCCACCCGATACCACCATCGAGCGCGAGCCCCAGGTGCCAGTGGAATACGGCGTATAGGCGGTATCGCCGTGGACCAGGCGGACGTCCGCAGGGTCGATGCCGAGCACCTCGTGGGCGACCTGAGCCAGCGTCGTCTCCATTCCCTGGCCGTGGCTGTGGGCGCCGATGCGGAGCTCCAACACGCCGTCCGGCGTCAGCCGCGCGCCGGCCTGCTCGAACCCCGGCACCATCGGGATGCCCCAGCCGGCGTAGATCGAAGTGCCGTGGGCGGCCTGCTCGCAGAAGATCGAGAACCCGAGGCCGAGGCGCCGGCCATCCGCCTCGCCCCGTTGCTGTCGGGCGCGAACGGCGGGGACATCGATCGCGGCGGCCGCGCGTCGCATGCATTCGGGATAGTCGCCGCTATCGAAATGCTTTGCGGTGATGTTGTCGAACGGCATGGCGTCGGACGGGATCAGGTTGGCGAGGCGGACCTCGTGCGGCTCGCGCCCGACCGCGCGCGCGATGGCGTCCATCATCAGCTCCATGGCGAAGCAGACGCCGGTGCGCGCGACGCCGCGGTACGGCAGGATCGGCGGCTTGTTGGAAGCGACCGACCAGGTGCGGCAACGATAGCCTTCGAAGTCGTAGGGGCCGGGCAGGATCGAGGCGACCTGCGCCGCCTCCAGGCAGGCCGAGAACGGATAGGCCGAGTATGCCCCGGCATCGACCGTCGCCTCGGCATCGAGCGCCAGCAGCTTGCCGGCCGCGTCGGCATAGGCCGTCACCTCGTAGGCATGCTCGCGGCAGTTGGCGTTGGCGATCAGGTGCTCGCGCCGGTCCTCGATCCAGCGGACGGGGCGGCGGGTCTTCATGGCGAGCCAGCCGACGCACACCTCCTCGGGCGCGAGGATGCCCTTGTAGCCGAACCCACCACCGACATCGGGCGCGATCACACGAACGCGCCCGTGATCGATGCCGAGGCAATCGGCGAGCCCGGTGCGCACGATATGCGGCAACTGGGTCGCCGAATAGAGCACCAGCTGGTCGAGGCGGCTGTCCCACTCGGCGACGACGCCCTTGCCCTCGATCGGCGCCATGCACTGGCGCGCTGTACGGAAGCGACGGGTGATCTTTACGGCGGCCTGGGAAGCGGCGTCATCGATGTCGCCGTCGACCAGGGTCTCGAGAAATACGTTGTCGCCCCACTCCTCATGGACCAGCGGCGCATCCGGCGCGCGGGCGGCGAGCATGTCGGAGACCGCCGGCAGCTCGTCGAACTCGACGACTACGCGATCGACCATGTCCTCGGCCTCGGCCCGGGTCGGCGCAACGCACATGGCGATCAGCTCGCCGACTTGGCGCACCTTGTCGGTGACCAGGGCCGGCTGCGCCGAGGGCTTGAATCCGGGCAGGGCGGAATCAGCGCGGATCGGCGCGACGCCCGCCATGTCGGCATGGGTGAAAACGCGGTCACGGATGTCGCCCGGAATGTCGAACCCGGTGATCCTGGCGTGCGCGACCGGGCTCCTCAGGAACGCGACCTCGTTTTGGCCGACGAGCGCGATGTCGGCGATGAAGCGGCCCTGGCCGCGCATCAGCCGCCCATCCTCCTTGCGCGCAAGCCGTGCGCCGATGCCTTTTCCGCCGGTTGCGGTCACGATTTCAATACCCCGCGTCGCGATAGACCGTGTTGGCCGGGATCCCGCCGGCGGCCGTCTTGCGGATACCGTCGGCAAGCTGCGGCACGATCCCATCGGGCAGGATCTTGCGCGAGCAATGCGGCATCAGCGTGATCCCCGGATGACGCCACAGCGGATCGTCGCCCGGCAGCGGCTCGGTGCGGTAGACGTCGAGCGTCGCGGCCGAGAGATGACCCGAATCGAGCGCCGCCATCAGATCCGCATCGACCACGTGCTCGCCACGACCGAGATTGATCACCGCCGCTCCCTCGGGCAGCGCCGCGAACGCCTCGGCATTCAGGATGTCGGTGGTCGCCGGCGTCACCGGCAGCAGGTTGACGACGATCTCGGAGCGGGCCAGGAACGGGGCGAAACCATCGGCGCCGTGAAAGCTCTCGATTCCGGGCGCATCCTTGGGCGTCCGGGTCCAGGCGGCAACCTGGAATCCCATGTCGCGCAACCGTTCGGCGCCGGGCCGCGCGACGATGCCGAGGCCGAGGAACCCGACGCGGCGCTCGCCCGCCAGCTTCTGGTCGAGCCGTACCCACTCCGCGCGCGCCTGGGCGGCGGCGTAGGCCGGAAGCTGGCGGTGATGTCTGAGCACGTGAAGGATTATGTTCTCGGTAATCTGGGCGTCGCCCGCCGGATCACCGCCACGAACGACCGGGACGTCTCTCGGCAGGTCGGGATCGGCGAGCAGCCGGTCGACGCCCGCGGTCACCGTGCCGATCATCCGAAGATTGGGAAACTCCGCCAGCATACCGGGCGGCACATAGGTAATGATCGCGCATGTGATATCCGCCGGGTCCGTCACCTTCTCGCGGGTGACGAATGTTTCCTCCGGCAACAGCTTCTCGAGCGCATTGATCCATAGCTCCGGTGGGAACGGAGCGACGTGAACCAGGATCGCCATGGCCTCCCTCACGGTCGTTTCGCCGCATCGGCGCCACCATACACCAATTCGCTCGTCGCTACCCGGCGGTTTGCACCGGGCCCCGAATCGCGGCATTGTCGCGGCGCAATTTCCAGGAGGGTGCGATGACGACGACGGTGGGAATGGTCGGCCTCGGCATCATGGGCTCGGCGATGTCGTCGAACCTGCTCGGGGCCGGGTTCGCGGTGACGGGTTGCGATATCGACCAGAAGCGGATCGACGACTTCCGGGCGAAGGGGGGAAATCCCGCCGCCTCGCCGCGCGAGGCGGTGGCGGACGCCGAAATCGCCATCCTGTCGCTGCCCAGTATCGCGGCATTCGAAGATGTTGTCGGCGGTCCCGAAGGACTGGCCGCGTCGGGACGGCAAGGGCTCGTGGCGATCGAGGCCTCGACCCTGCCGATTCCGGTCAAGGAACGCGCGCGAGATTTGCTGGCCGAAGCCGGAATCGCGCTGATGGACTGCCCGTTGAGCGGCACCGGCGCGCAGGCGGTGACCAAGGACCTCGCCGTCTACGCCAGCGGCGAGGCGGCCGACTACGAGCGTTGCGTGCCGGTGTTCGAGGGATTCGCTCGCGCCCATTACCACGTCGGCGCGTTCGGCGACGGCAGCCGCATGAAGTTCGTCGCCAACCACCTGGTCGCGATCCACAACGTGGCCGCGGCGGAAGCGTTCGTGCTCGGCATGAAGGCCGGTCTCGATGCTGAGACGATCTACCGCGTCATCGGCGACGGCGCGGGCACGTCACGGATGTTCGAGGTGCGCGGGCCGATGATGGTGGCGGGCGACTACGACGCCGCGACCATGAAGAACGCGGTGTGGCAGAAGGACATGAGCATCATCGGCGCCTTCGCCAAGGAGCTCGACTGCCCGGTTCCGCTGTTTGCCGCCTCGGGCGAGATCTACTCAGCTGCCATGGCGCAAGACCACGGCATGCGCGACACGGCGGCGGTCTGCGCCGTGCTGGAAGCGATGGCCGGTCTGAAGCGCGAGTGAGACCTTCCCTTTTCCGCAAGCGGAACGGGGCGCTGACGCCGCTAAAGTGACAACCGGTTGTTCGCGTCGAGCGCGGCGACCTTGTAGCATTCGGCGAGAGTCGGATAGTTGAACACCGTCTCGACGAAATAGTCGAGCCCGCCGCCGAGCCCGATGACGCATTGGCCGATATGGATCAGCTCGGTCGCACCGGTGCCGATGATGTGGGCGCCCAGCAGCCGTCGGTCTTCGCGATGGAAGATCAGCTTCATGAACCCGGTGTCGTCGCCGAGGATCTGGCCGCGGGCGATCTCGCGAAACCGCGCGACGCCGACCTCGTAGGGCACATTGTTCTCGGTCAGCTCGTGCTCCGGCGCGCCGACCATGGAGATTTCCGGGATCGAATAGACGCCGATCGGGAAGTGCGCCGGCATCGTGCCGGAGTTCGCGCCAAACGCCTTGCAGGCGGCGAGCCGGCCCTGCTCGGACGAGGTGGCGGCGAGGCTCGGGTAGCCGATCACGTCGCCGGCGGCGAAGATGTTGGGCGTGCCGGTGCGATAGTTCTCGTCGACCACCAGCCGGCCGCGGTCGTCGGCCTGGAGACCGGCGGATTTAAGCTTGAGCGCGGCCGTCGCGCCGGTCCGACCGGCGCAGACCAGCGCCATGTCGGACGCCATGCGCTTGCCCGAATTGAGGTGAACCACGACCCGGCGCAGCCCGCCCTCCATGATCTCGAGCCGCTCGACCGATTCGGAGAGGCGGAAGATGACGCGCTTGGCGCGCATCTGGTGGATCAATTCGTCGACCAGCTCCTCGTCGAGGAACTCCAGCGGCCGCTTGCGCCCGTCGACCACCGTCACCTCGACCCCGAGGGAGGCGAACATGGACGCATACTCGATGCCGACGACGCCACAGCCGATGACCACGATCGAGCGCGGCAGCTCGGTCAGCTGCAAGATCTCGTCGGAGGTAATTACCGCGGGATCATCGACCGAGAGCTCACGCGCCGACATCGGCCTGGTGCCGACGGCGACCAGGATGTTGTCGGCCCGCACGGTGCGCTCGCCGTCGCTGGCGCGCACGACAATGGTATGCGGGTCATCGAATTCGCCGGTGCCCGAGATGACCTCGATGTCGTTGCGCCGGAGCTGGTCTTCCTGGACGCTGGTCTCACGTTCGATGATTTCGGCGACACGCGCGAGCAGCTCGCTCGCCGTCGGTTTTTTTCGTTTCCCGTCGCCATTTCGCTCGTCGAACGGATTGGCCCGGTTGGTCAGGGAGATGACGGCCTCGCGGAAGGTCTTGGACGGAATGGTGCCGGTGTGCAGGCAAACGCCGCCGACGAGCTGTTCTCTCTCGAGAACGGCGACGCGCTTGCCGAGCTTGGCGGCCTGGACAGCGGCGCGCTGGCCCGCCGGGCCGCTGCCGATACAAAGAAGGTCGTAGTCGTAGGCAATACTCACAACTTGCTCCCAATACGCGATCGCCGCGACGTCCCGGCGGCCTATCTGGCACGAATTCGCCAGGAAATTCGGATTAGAGCAAATGATGGTTGCTTTTTAGTTGATTGGCCCCACTTCGACCGCTGAACGCCGGGCTATTGATCGCGTGTGGCCTTGCGACATAATGGTAAACAACCAATAAACACCAGGGAGCGAACGAGATGGATCCATTGCGGGTGAGCGCGCTCAGGAGCGTGGACCTGGGTGTCCCGGACGTTGCGGCCAACGTCGCGTTTTATTCCGAGATCTGGGAGCTTGAGCCGGTCCTCGAATCGAATGGTTCGGTGTACCTCCGGGGGACCGGACCGGCGCACCATATCCTGGGCCTTCATCCGCGGCCCGAGGCGGCGATCCTGGAAGTGACGTTTCAGGCGGCGGACAAGGAGACGGTCGATTCGTTGCACCGGCACGCCACGGGCCTCGGCGTGGCCGGTCTCGACGCGCCCGCGCCCGTGACCGCGCCCGGAGGCGGCTACGGGTTCGGGTTCGCGGACCGGGAGGGCCGCCTCATTCGCGTGCTCGCGGGCGACGAGACCCATGACGATGCCCGGGAGGTCGCCGATCGGCCCTGTAAGCTGTCCCACGTGGTGTTCAACTCGGGCGACGCCGAGAATGCCAGCGGCTATTTCGTCGATGTCCTCGGATTCCGGCTCAGCGACCGGACCCGGATGATGGATTTCGTTCGCTGCAATCGCGACCATCACAGCGTCGCCTTCGTCCGCGCCGAGGGATCGACGCTCAACCACATCGCCTACGAGATGCCGGATCTCGATTCGGTCATGCGGGGCGCCGGGCGGCTGCGCGACAACGGTTACCCGATCGAGTGGGGTGTCGGCCGTCACGGTCCGGGTGCCAACGTGTTCTCCTATTTTATCGGCCCCAACAATGTGGTGATCGAATACACCGGGGAAATCGAGCAGGTCGACGACGACTACCCGACCGGAATGCCCGAGGATTGGACGTGGCCGCCGGGCCGGTCGGATCGCTGGGGCGTGGCGTCCGGTCCGTCCGAGCGGCTTCACGAGATTGGCGCCCACGGCGTCACCTTTCCCGCGATGTCGTAGCTCAACCCGCCTCGCGCCGCAGATCGACAAATCGCTTCGACTTCAGCGTGTCGCCCGGCTTGAAGATCTCGTCGCGCGGCGTCAGCGCGATCTCCGGCGTAACACCGCTGGCGCGTTTGACGCGCTCGGCGATCGCGGGTGCATCGGCACCGGGCGACAGTGCGAGGCGGAGCGTCAGGCGGTCGGGTGAATGCCGATCCGCCGCATCGCTGCGCTCGATCACCACCTGATACTCCTCGACCCCCGGCTCGGCCATGATTGCCTCGCCGATGAGGTCCGGATTGACCAGCGTCCCCTTGATCTTGACCAGAGAATCGATGCGCTCCGGCATCGACACCAGCCGTTCGGCCGAGGCGCCGCAATGGGGGCACTTTTCGTGCGACAGGATCGCCACGTCGCCGAGCGCGTAGCGCAATAGCACCGTGCCGCGCCGCCTGAGATGACTCAGGAGCACCAACCCTCGCTCGCCATCCGCCACGGGCGCGCCGGTCGCGGGATCGACGACCTCGATCAGGTACTGATCGGGCGCAGGGTTGTGATAGCCGCTGCCGGGCGCGCACTCGACCAGGCCGCCCTGCATTTCGGTCGCGCCGTACGAGATGCTGACGAACGGATCGCGTGCGCCGAGCGCGGCCAGACGGTTCGCGAGATCGGAGCGCAACGCCTCGGGCGCCGCCTCGCCGGTGATGAAGACCAGCCGAACGGCGGAGAAGTCGGCATCGAGCTCTAGCGCGCGGATCAGGACGCGACGGATATAACTCGCCACGCCCCACAGGATGGTGGCGCGGCGCCGCGTGACCAGCGCGACCACCTCGTCGACGCCCCTGCCCCAGCGAAAATGCTCGGACGGATTGCCGGGAAGCGCCGAGACCACCGGGATATTCATCACCGCCGCGGCGTGGGGCACACGCGCATACGCGCCGTGCGGCCAGACGGTCAGCGGGAACAGGTTGGCGATGATATCGTCGTCGCGAACGCCGCGAAGCTCGAGCATGCCACGTTGCAGGGTGAGGATGTCGTAGAAATCCCAAGTGGTCGAATAGAGCGGGGTCGGCCGACCGGTCGTGGTGCCGGTGGTGTACATCACGTCCCACAACGCCGTCATCTCGGACGCGAGGCCCGTGGTATCGAGGCGAAAGTCCTCGGGCGCCGACATGTAGTCGCGCTTCTCGGTCACCGGCAACTTGACGATATCGGCGAGCGTTGCGAAGTCGTCGCGCTTCAGGCCCCGTTCGGCCATGATGGCGCGGTACCACGGATGGCGCTCGACGACGAGATCCATGGTCGCGGCGAAATTCTCCTCGCGCGCCGCCATGATCGTCGCCGAATCGGCGAACACGAAACCCTCTGCCATCGCTCGTCGCCGTCCGCGTGGTTGCTGGTCCGGATCGTGATCTTACGCCGGCCGCACGGCGATGCCCATGGCTCGGCAACACCTCTCGAGCGCGGCAACGGTTGACGGCGGCGGCGGCACTCTGTATTAGCGCGCGATATTCAAGCGCCATGCGCCTATCCGGGAGGGAGTCATGGGGGTCTCCAGCGTGACGGTCTTCGGCGGCTCGGGATTTGTCGGCCGCCATGTCGTCAAGGAACTCGCCAAGAGCGGCGCCAACGTGCGGGTCGCCGTGCGCCGGCCCGACCGCGCACTGTTCCTGAAGACCATGGGTGATGTCGGCCAGGTCACGCCGGTCGCCGCCAACATCCGCGATGACGCCTCCGTCGCGGCGGCGGTCGAGGGATCGGAGGCGGTCATCAATCTTGTCGGCATCTTGTTCGAAAGCGGCAATCGGACCTTTGACGCCATCCACCATCTCGGCGCGGAACGTATCGCGCGCGCGGCGGCGGCGGCGGGCGCCAAGCGGCTCGTCCATGTCTCTGCCATCGGCGCGGACGCCCAGTCACTGTCGGACTATGGGCGCTCGAAGGCGGCGGGTGAAGCCGCGGTCCACAGCCAGTTCGCCGCGGCGGCGATCGTCCGGCCAAGCATCGTTTTCGGCGCCGACGACGATTTCTTCAACCGTTTCGGCTTGTTCGCGCAACTCTCACCGGTGCTGCCGCTGATCGGCGGCGGCAAGACACGTTTTCAGCCGGTCTATGTCGGCGACGTCGCCGCCGCCATCGCGGCAATCCTGGCGAACCCCGACGGCGGCGGCCGGACATATGAGCTCGGCGGACCCGAGATCTTTACCTTCCGCGAGTTGCTGGAGTTGGTGTTCCAGGCGACCGGTCGACGCCGGCTGCTGGTGCCGGTCCCGTTTTCGGTCATGGAGCTGAAGGGAGCAGTGCTCGGCCTGGCGCCCGAGCCATTGCTGACCCGTGACCAGGTTCGAATGCTGCGCACCGACAATACCGCCGAGCATGATCTGCCCGGGTTGGCGGATCTCGGCATCACGCCGACGGCGGTCTCGGCCGTGCTGTCGAGCTATCTGAGCCGATATGGTCGGGCCGGCGCGCTTGGACCCAGGCCGAACGCGGCCTAATACCAACCTGCAATGATATCGACCTATTTCACCGGGAAGAAATTCACCACCGGGCAGGAGCGGTTCGCGCCGTGGTGCGGAGCACCACAAGCGGATCGCGACG
>PVBE010105861.1_pt1 | contig 16236 bp, 10 predicted proteins | sample 1631181 | NCBI WGS metagenome assembly PVBE01 (sample SAMN08397723, study PRJNA350692) | Marine metagenome, whole genome shotgun sequencing project. | isolation source: water | place: Pacific Ocean | collected 2012-04
CCTCGACACCGCATTTGTCGCAGATAACTCCCTTATAGCGTATCTTTTTATATTTACCGCAGTAACATTCGAAGTCTTTGGTCGGGCCAAAGCTTCTCTCGCAGAAAAGCCCGTCCCTCTCCGGCTTCAGCGTGCGGTAGTTGATGGTCTCCGGCTTGGTTACTTCACCGTAGGACCAACCTCTGATTTGCTCCGGTGAGGCCAGCGAGATGCGTACGGCGTCAAAATTATTAATTTCCAGCATTTTCTTCTTCTACCTCACTCTGGGACGAATCTTCAATAAGTTTCAGCTCTGTCTCCAGGCTGGGGATTTTTTCCGTAAGTTCCTCGGTAGGAGCTGCCTCGGCCACTTCTTCCGTGATTACTTCCATGGCCAGCCCTAGGCTTTGTAATTCCTTCACTAGTACTTTAAATGACTCCGGCACACCGGGCTGAAGGATGTCATCGCCTTTAATGATGGCTTCATAGGCTTTGGCTCTCCCGTTGACATCGTCCGATTTAATGGTCAGCATTTCTTGCAGGTTATGTGCGGCGCCATAGGCTTCCAGTGCCCATACTTCCATCTCACCAAAGCGCTGGCCTCCGAACTGGGCCTTGCCCCCCAAGGGTTGCTGGGTAATCAGGGAGTAGGGTCCGGTGGAGCGGGCATGGATCTTATCTTCCACCAAGTGGATTAACTTCATCATATAGATATTACCCACGGTCACTGGCTGGTCAAACTGCTCACCGGTGCGTCCGTCGCGGAGTGTTATCTTGCCGGAGATGGGTGGGGTGTGTCCCCCTTCTCTGGTTACCTTTTCCACGGTTTCCCTTAGTTCCGCGGCATTTAGTTTACGGTTGTCTATGCCCAAGTCTTCCAGCCAGAGTCGCAGGCAGACCTCCCGGGCCGCTCCCGGATAGTCATCACTGAATACCCGGGTTCCGTCATGACCCCGGTTTTTAATCCAAGTCTTGGCTGATTCCAGCTGTACTGTCTGGGTCTTGATACTCGGGTCAGGATTAACCGCGGACGCTTCTTGGACGAGCCAAGCTCTAGCCAGAGCATCCTCAATAACGACATCGGTGGCGCCGTCAAAGACCGGGGTGAGTACCCGGTAGCCCAGAGTCTGGGCGGCCCAGCCCAGATGGGTTTCCAGTACCTGCCCGATGTTCATTCGTGACGGGACGCCTATGGGGTCGAGTACAATGTCAACCGGCGTGCCGTCCGGTAGGAAGGGCATATCCTCCTTGGGGGCGATGAGGGCAATGACTCCCTTGTTGCCGTGTCGGCCAGCCAGTTTGTCCCCGACGGCGATCTTCCGTCTCTGGGCTATCCAGACCTGCACCCACTGATTAACGCCGGAAGGTAGTTCATCACCGTTGTCTTTGCGGGAGTAGACTTTCACGTTAATAACTTTACCCCACTCGCCGTGAGGTACTCGTAGGGAGGTATCTTTCACGTCCCGTGCTTTCTCGCCGAAGATGGCCCGTAGTAGTTTTTCTTCAGCAGATAGCTCGGTCTCACCTCTGGGGGTGATTTTACCGACTAGGGTATCGTCCGGGCCTACTTCCGCACCAATCCGAATAATGCCGGTTTCATCAAGCTCGCGCAGGCTTTCCTCACCCACGTTGGGTATATCCCGGGTGATTTCTTCGGGGCCGAGTTTGGTATCCCGGGCTTCCGCCTCATGCTTGGCCATGTGAATGGAACTGAACTTGTCTTCTTCCAGTAGGCGGCTACTGATGATGATGGCGTCCTCAAAGTTATAGCCTTCCCAGCTCATAAAAGCACACAGCACGTTTTGTCCTAGGGCCAGTTCTCCTTGTTCCGTAGCCGAGCTATCGGCGAGAACTTGGCCCGGCATTACCTGGTCGCCTTTCTTTACTAGAGGACGCTGGTTGATGCAGGTCCCTTGGTTGGTGCGCACGAATTTCATCAGTTCGTAGGTGTCTTTTTGGCCGTTGTCTCCGGTGACGATGATGTGGTACCGGTTCTCTTCTTCATCTTCTTTATCGTTGGTCATACCGCCAACCTTGGTAACCACGCCGGCATTCCTAGCGAAGAGTACCTGCCCGCTGTGCCGGGCAGCTTCCGTTTCCATGCCCGTGGCCACTAGAGGCGCCTCGGGGCAGAGGAGAGGTACCGACTGCCGCTGCATATTGGCGCCCATCAGGGCGCGGTTGGCATCATTATGCTCTAGGAAGGGTATTAAGGCCGTGGCTACGCTGACTATCTGCTTGGGGGAGACATCCACCAACTCGATTCTATCCGGTGTTTCCAGTAGGTAGCGGTCGCCTTTCCGGGCCTCAATATTTTCTTCCAGGAATTGGTTATTTGCGTCAAGCCGGGCGGTAGCTGGGGCAATGGTATGCTTTTCCTCTTCATCGGCGGATAGGTAGACGATGTCGCCCGAGACAACGGGCACCACTTTTACGGTGACGTTGCTTAACCTGCCCAGCCTGCTGGCAAGCTCGGGCGTAATGGTCGTGTCGGCTTTGATTACGGTAGCTCCCTTCTTATTAGTGACGGCCTCACGGGTTGTTTTCCCAACGAGCTGGTCACTGGTGTTGTCCAGCTCGTTGATGACCTTACGGTAAGGTGTTTCAATAAAGCCGTACTCGTTGATCCGACTGTAAGTCGCTAGCGAGCCGATGAGACCGATATTGGGTCCTTCCGGCGTTTCGATGGGGCAGATTCGGCCGTAGTGGGAGAAGTGGACATCGCGGACGTCAAAACCGGCGCGCTCTCGGGATAGGCCACCCGGCCCCATGGCCGACAGGCGGCGCTTGTGGGTCAGCTCGGCTAGCGGATTGGTCTGGTCCATAAACTGTGACAGTTGGGAGCTGCTGAAGAATTCTCTCACCGAGGCCACTACTGGCCGTATGTTCACTAAGGCGCTGGGCGTAATGCCCTCGGTGACGATCATGCTCATCCGCTCTCGGGCGGCTTGTGCCAGGCGCAGCAGTCCGACATGAAACTGGGTCTGTATCAATTCGCCGACGGTACGTACGCGGCGGTTACCGAGGTGGTCAATATCATCGCCAGTAGCATTGCCGTTGTTAATCATAATGAGGCGCCGGGTTATCTCCACGATGTCCTCATTGGTCAAGGCGCGTTTTTTCAAGGGAACGTTCAATTCCAGCCGCTTGTTGAGCTTATAGCGGCCGACGGTGCCTAGATCATAGCGCTGCGAATCGAAGAACAGGTTGCGTATTAGTTTCCGGGCGTTTTCCAGATTGGGCAGCTCTCCTGGCCGCATTTTTTTATAGATGTCCAGTAGCGCTTCTGAAGTGCCTCTGATGAGCGGTTCGCGCTCGATGGCCGTCCGGATATACTGGTGTTCCGGAGAGGCGTCCTCTGCAGCGAACATGCTGAGCAGCTCTTCGTCACTGCCGTGACCGATGGCTCGTAGTAGCGTGGTGATGGGGATTTTCCGTTTTCCGTCTATCTTGGCCGAGATGACATCACGGTTGCTGGTCTCAAACTCGAGCCATGCCCCTCGGGTAGGGATTAATTTGGCGAAGCAGAGGTCACGGCCGGTCACGGCGTCTTCCTCCACGGTGAAATAGGCACCTGGGGAGCGTATTAGCTGGCTCACCACTACCCGCTCGGCACCGCTGGTGATAAAGGTGCCCTTGGCGGTCATCATAGGGAGATCTCCTAGGAATATGTCCTGTTCTTTGATCTCTCCGGTCTCTTTGATGAGTAGCTGTACTCGAACATAGAGTGGCGTTGAATAGGTTAAGTTCCGTGCTCGGCAGTCGGCTTCGGTACGGCCCGGGCGTGGCTCACGGAACTCGTAGGCGATGAAGATGAGCTCCAGCTTGTTACTGGTGAGGGACCGGATGGGTGAAGCCTCCTCCAGTAATTGCTTCAGCCCTTGTTCCTGAAAACGCTGGAAAGAGTCTGATTGGACTTTAATCAAGTTGGGGACATCCAGTATCTGGGGTAAACTGGCATAAGATTTTCGGGAGGTGGGGAGGGTGCTCTGGTCGGAAGAGGTCGGCAATACTGAAACCATATCTTACTCTACTCCTTAAACAAACGTCCTTAAACCGGCGTACTCGGGAAATTATATGGCTACTCGGAAATAAGATATGCTGCGATAACAGACGCAGTCATATCGGGTGTAGAATGAGGTATGAATAAAAACACTTGGGGCATTATGCAAAATGTAATGATACCATTTATATCGGAAGCTTGTCAAGACCTGTTAAAAAATATTTTTACTCCCGCTTTATAGGGGCAATGGTTACCAGTCAGCCCTGTCGCCCTGCTATAATGCAGACGGAAGGAAACGGGTGAGAAGATGAAAGCAGCCAGACTGGTAGTGGCCATTATCAGCACCATAGCCGTGGAGGCCGCCTTATATACTGTCTGGCGGTGGGTGCTACCGGAATGGGAGATTGAAATTCCCCTGTCGGTGTTGATAGCCGTGATGACCGCCTGGGCGATATTTGCCGTGGTTGATTTCTGGTTTGTTACCCAGACCATAAAGCGGCAGACCTTGGTGGGACTGCCCACTATGGTCGGCAGTCGAGGTAGGGCGGTCAACCCACTGTACCCGGAGGGGCAGATTGCCATCAAGAGTGAACTCTGGGGGGCGGAATCGATTGATGGGAACATCGACACTGGCGAGTGGGTTATGGTGGTGGGGCAGGACGGGCTCAGGCTAATGGTACGTAAAGCATATGGCCGTGATTTAAAGAGGGCGAAAAGTTAAGTCTACACATTGAACAGGAAGGTGATAACGTCGCCGTCACGGATGGTGTAGTCCTTGCCTTCAAGTCGCAGAACTCCGTGCTTGCGGGCTTCCGATAGGCTGCCGCATTTGACCAGATTATCGTAGCTGACTACCTCGGCTCGGATGAACCCTCTTTCCATGTCAGAGTGGATTTTACCGGCGGCTTTGAGAGCGCTGGTACCGTTGGGAATAGACCAAGCCTTGACCTCACCCGAGGCGGTGGTGAAAAAAGAGATTAGACCCAGTAGCTCATAAGACAGCTTGGTGACGCGGTCGAGTCCGGACTCTTTCAGGCCGAAATCGGCGCGAAATTCCTCGGCGGCGCGGTTATCCAGCTGGGCCAGCTCCATTTCCAGCTTGCCACAGAGGGTAATGATACGGTAATTTCCCATGGCGTGGCGTGAGTTTAGTTCTGCCTCTAAAGAAGTCGTCCCGGGCAGCTGTTCCTCCCCGATATTGACCACGGTTAACAGTGGCTTGACGGTGAGGAACTGGTAGTTGGCGATGAGCTTGGTTTCACCGGGGGTCAGCCCTAGTTCCCGGGTAGGTATATCTTTTTCTAGGCCAGCCTTGAACTTTAGTAGGGTTTCTTGCTCTCGGAGAAGGTCTTGGCGCTCCGGCGGCTTGGCTCCTTTTAATGACGTCTCAATTCTCTTCAGTCTTCTCTCGATTATTGACAGGTCTGAAAAAGTAAGCTCCAGACCCATGGTGGCGATATCCCGTTCTACATCCAGGCTACCCTCTATGTGGGGTATGCTATCGTCAACAAAGGCCCGGATGACGTCAATCAGGGTGGCAGTATTGCTCAGCTGGTTCAGGAGCTCGCCGCCGATACCCTTATCCTCGGCTAGGGTTTTGACGGAAGCGCCGACGTCAATGTGTCTTACCTCGGCCGGGACGACCCGTTTGGGTTGCAGCATATCGGTTAATACCTTCAGGCGTGGCTCTGGGACCTTGGTGACGCCTAGGTGTGGCGTCAGGCTTTCCGCAGTGTAGCTTCCGGTATCCGTCTTACCTCTGGTCAAAGCGTTGAAGAGAGTCGTCTTGCCGCTTTTGGCCAGTCCGACGATGCCAATATCAATACTCATCAGCCTGACCGCCCGTCTTAGTATTACGCGGTAAGATTATAGCGGGCTTGTCCTTTTTAATACCTCTCTGGCTTTCTTCAGGGCAAAGTCTCTTTCTTTGGTTATCAGTCCTTCGTTGGTCGCCAGTTCCAGTAAGGCGACGAAGGCTTCACGAGTGGATATTTTAGCGAGCTGTTCGATAGCGTTAGTTCTCAACTTGGCCGGGAGTGTCATGTCAGCGGCATAAGCCAGCACTTTCTTGACTTCCGTAGGTCTTTCTTCCGACATTAGTTCACCTCTCGTCTTCAGTAATATCAGCGGTCGGTGCCTGACTGTTATTTAGTCTACTCTTTGTGTGATTATTTCTTATTGGTGAAGGTTTGTCAACTACCCGAGATCAGGTAATCCCATCTCCGGTGTGGTAAAATAAGAATAATTTTCTAGGGAGGGGCGCGCTTTGCTCTACGTGCTTTACGGGGAGGACGATTATTCCATTCATCAGAAGCTGGAAGAGCTAAAAAAAGAGATTGGTGACTCGACGGCTCTGGTGACCAACATGACTGTCTTTGACGGTGCGCAAGTGACCGTGGATCAGCTAAAGGCCGTTAGCGAAGCGATGCCCTTTCTGGCCGAAAAACGTCTGGTCATTGTTTACGGTCTGCTGGGGCGCTTTGCACCCAAAGGTCAGTCCAGTCAGCGGAAAAAGTCCACTAGGGTGTCCCGCCCGCCGGAAGGGTACCGGGCGCTGGGTGAGTACCTGGGCCAGACACTGGAGACCACCATACTGGTCCTGGTGGACGGTCGGCTAAGAGGTAAAAATCCTCTGTTGCAGGAACTTGCCGGTAAAGCCAGAGTGATGTCTTTCCCTCTGCCCCGGGAGGCCAGGTTGCTTTCGTGGATTCAGGACCAGGTGCGGGAAAAGGGTAGCAGTATATCCCCTCAGGCAATAGGTCTGCTGGTCCGGTTTGTGGGCAGTAACCTGTGGATAATGTCCAATGAGATTGAAAAGCTGGTTCTGTTTACCTCGGGCCGTCGTGTTGAGGAGGTCGATGTCCGGCAGGTGGTAAGCTACGCCCAAGAAGCCAATGTTTTTACTATGGTGGATGCTATCCTTGAATTCCGAGTCGGGGTGGCTGGGCAACTATTGCAGCAGTTGTTGCAGCAAGGGGCGTCTCCGGCTTATCTTTTGGTAATGCTGACACGGCAAGTCCGCCTGGTAGTTCGGGTAAAAGAGTTGACCAGGCAGAAAAAGTCGCTGAAGGAAATGCTGGCCCGACTGGAACTGGCTTCGGAGTATGTTTTACAGAAGACGCTGGTTCAGGCGAGCCGGTATTCTCTGGCGCGACTCAAAGAAGTCTATCATAAACTCCTGGAAGTTGATCTTTCTATTAAGACCGGTCGATATGATGCCGAACTTGCTCTTAATATGCTGGTGGCCGAACTGTGCCAGAAGGATAAGTTAGGTATAGTTTAGCTATCTGATTAAGAAGACGTGGGTAACAGAAGGACGAAGACCACCGGATGTATTTATATCTTTAATCGGGAGTTTTAACGAGGCGAAACCCCTCCAACGTAACCCTTCCCTCTTCTTCCTACCAAAGTAGCCACGTGACAGACTATCGGCGCTGTACTGTGCACCTACTTGACACGTGGCGAGCGATATACTGCAATACGCTTTGATACAATGCAATTAATGGAGAAGGATAAAATGCATAAAAGACTGATATTAGCTTTGGTTATGGTGGTAGTACTGGTTGGTGGCTTGGCGGCTTGTGCCGCTCCAGCTCCAGCTCCAGCTCCAGCCCCGGCACCCGCGCCGGCCCCGGTACCCGCGCCGGCCCCGGTACCCGCGCCACAGCCCCCGACACCAACGCCGGCCCCGGCACCTGCTCCCGATGCCTCCCCAGAGAAAGTAAGTCCGGAAGCACAACGCGAGCCACCCACTGTTGTGCCCCCCCCCGCACGTTAGTGGTTGAGCCCATAGGAGAAGGGAGTAATGCTGTCGGCAGCAGCTATTTCATGCTATCGGATGACTTTCTTCAAGGGAAAAATCCTTTCGGAGAATGGTGGCGTGGCAATACTGGTGAAGAGTTTCTTTACATCGATGATATACTCAAAGATACGCCAGCTATTCATTATGAGGTCAAGGTACCTGATGACCAGAAGGTTTATGGTAATGCTGCCGGGGCAACAATACCTTATTCAGGCTTTATGCTTTATCCAACTACTGAAGAAAATCCTTACGCATTCCAGCCTCCAGATACAGATTCCAGCGTCGGGTTTCCCCATAACCAAACGCACATGCAAGGAATGGATGAAGCGCCAGTATTCGCCGAAGCTGATAAGCATTACCCCTTGATTGTCTACTCCCCCGGGATAGGTGATTCACCAGTCGGTGATGTTCTCCCGGAAATAAAATGGCTGGCCTCTCATGGTTACGCTGTACTGGCGATTTTCCCTGGCGACAGAAGGTTCCCCAGTTTTGAAACCAGTCCAACTCCGCAGGAAATTACCTTACGACCGCTTTCAATTAAAGCCTCTCTTGATTATCTGGAAAATCACCCTGATTATAAAGAGCATCTAGATTTTGACAAGATTGGTGGGTGGGGAGGCAGTTATGGGGGTACGACCATGTTTGCAATAATGGGCGGTAAAATTATCGATAAAAGTTCCTCAATGGGAGACACTCTCGATAAAACTGTTTCAGATACACGGATAAAGGCAGCAGTGGGCATTCTTCCTTACATGGGGGACACTAATTTCCCTACTGTTATGGGGTATAAGTCTTCCATTTTTGGATGGAGACATTCCGGTGCTCAAGATGTAATAGGCCCCTATTTAGCAATTGCCGGCGCCATTGATACGCGCGCCGTATATGATTACACAAAGGAAGTACTGAAAACAGCTAAAGGGGAAATGTATCTGATAAAATGCGAAGGCGAGGGTCATGGGCTAAGTGAAGGTGCTGACCAAGATGCAAGGACATGGGCACTCACCTTTTTAAATGCTTATGTAGGCGGTAATAAAGACGAGCTGGAGAAATTTCAGCAGATGCTATCGGTTGCAGGTGGTGCTGAGGATGTATTTGTTGAAATTGAGTAAGACCGTGACTGGCCCTCCGAAAACCGGTCCAGGTAAAATGTTAGACTTGGACTTGGAAAGAAAGGGGGCATATCTATGGGCAGTCAGATAACGGGCCGGAGTTTACGGCCAAAGCCATCAGAAGCTGGAGCAATCGATTAGGAGTTAAGACCCTGTATATAGAACCGGGGAGCCCCTGGGAAAATGGGTATATCGAATCATTTAATGGAAAGCTTCGGGATGAGCTTTTAAACCGGGAAATCTTTACGACTTTTGAGGAAGCTAGGGTCTTGATAGAGCAATGGCGTAGGGAATATAATCAAGTACGGCCTCATAGTGCGCTTCGGTACCGGCCACCGGCTCCAGAGGCCAGGATGGCTGTTACTCTAACTTAAGAAGTGGTATCCTTTACGGGGGCAGGTCATGGGGGATTATCTTTGGGAATAGTTTCGCGCATCCCTAAACTTCCGGTTCCAATAAGTCGTGGTTGATAGTTACATTTTTGTTTTATCCTTCACTTTACTTTTTGCTCTGGTTACTATTTTACTTACCTCCCTTAATCAACCACGGCTTATTGGAGTCCGCTATTTTAGAGTGTTGACAGAATATAATAAGAGGACTATGTGTAAAATACACAGAAAGTGATGGTTCTTGAATTGCATACCTGGGAAGCTGACAAAATAGTAGGAATTCTAACAGCGTTTAAGTGGGACACTCTACAAACGATGTTTGGCTGTGCCCACAATTCAATTATCGGTTTTCTCTCGACTATGTGGATTAACCTAGCAAAGGATAATTCTGTTTTAGATGGGGTACCCTCCCCAATCATAGGTGCCGGTAGAAGCGGTCAGCGAAATGCTGACATACTTCTTTGTAAAGCCGATAAGCCGTTTATTGTAGTAGAGGTTGAGACCAATGTTAGCAAATATCCCCAAAAATTGGAGTCTATACGAAACTATATAAGTAGCAAATATTTTGGAGGACTTCAGTTTGGTCTTCTGATAATGTCGAATCTTTGCACAGGTGATAAGAAGTATAAGCATAACTGGGAAGATATAAAAGAAAAAGTAGGACGAGGACACGATAGTATTGCTCTTGTATCAATAGAGAAAGAGAACCAAAGGAAAAAGAAACAAAAGATACCACCTGAAGAATCCGTATTGGATAAATTGAAAAGGCGTAACGGTTATTATCCATGGCAAATTGTTAATATCGACTATTGGGTATATACAAAGGGTGACATCAAAAAACAAGGGGATTTAGTAAGTAGGAATTAGCTTTGGGAATAGTTTCGCACATCCCTAGGACTGTACAATTATTGACGGCGTTGTGAAATCTATAAATGAACCCTAATGCGTGATACACCTTCTCTTGATTTCCTCAAGTGTACATAACATTCTGTCACTTTCCTACTACCAAAGGGAAGGGGGATAAAAGGGGATGGGGTTACCTAAAATGAGGCACCTCATAAAAACTTAGTCGGGTGAGGTTGGTAAGCTATGTCGCAGACCGGGAAATACGGACGACCGGTTCTGGCCGTTGACCTGGGCGGGACTAAAATAATGACCGCTCTTGTCTCTACTAACGGTCGAGTGCTGGTTCAGGAGCGCCGCTTTACCTTGGCTAATGAGGGGCCTGATGCGGTCATTGACCGGCTCTTGGCCGCGCTGGATGATATCCTCAAACGGGAGAATATAGTCCCTAATCAGCTAGGCGGTATCAGTATCGCCGCGGCCGGAGCGGTGGATTTAAAGAGAGGGTTGATTACTTCATCTCCGAATCTCCCCGGCTGGCACGACGTGCCACTCAGAGAAATGGTGCACAAGAAGTGCGGAGTCAATACTTACCTGCTCAATGACGCTAGTGCTGCCGCTCTTGGAGAACACCGCTTTGGCGTGGGGAAAGAGGTCAAGAACCTCGTTTTGCTGACCGTGGGTACGGGTATCGGCGGTGGCATCATTATCAACGATAGATTGTACCAGGGTTCATCGGGGATTGCCGGTGAGATAGGGCATATGACTATTGATGTCAACGGTGCTGACTGTACCTGCGGCCACACCGGCTGTCTGGAAACATTTGTTTCCGGTCCGGCCGTAGCTGACAAGGCTAGGCGGCGGATTGAGCTGGGAGAGAAATCTTCCTTGGTTGAGCTTGTCGGAGGTAAGGTGGCAGAGATTACCACCGAAGAGGTTGGCACGGCGGCCCGGGGAGGCGATGCTTTAGCCCAAAGCGTGATTGCCGAAGCCGGGGCCTATCTGGGAGTGGGTCTGAAGAACGTGGTTAATAGCTTTAACCCGGATATGGTGATTATCGGCGGCAGTGTCGCCCGGCTCGGCGACCTTTTGCTTGACCCGGCCCGGCAGGTGGTTAAAGAGACCGCTTTCCGACTGGCTGCTCGGGCAGTACGCATCGTGCTTGCCCGGCTGGACGATGGTGCCGGGGTGATCGGGGCGGCCGTTTTCGCCATGGAGAGGAGAGGTCAGCGCAGTCGCCCTTGCTGATTCTTGCCTCTCATTGACAGCCAATCTGTCTTACTCTAAAATCAAATAATTAACCTTTGATTTATAGGTATTGACAATCACGCAGACAGGGTTATAATTAGCATACCTGATTGTTAAGCTAAGGAGACAAAGACAATCGTTCATTACGCCGATTGTACTTTCTGGAATGTACTCGGGAAAGCCGGTATTCTCGAAAGCTGAGAGAAGGCGAGTAACCTCAGCTATAGTCGGGCAAGTGGCATTAGTAACAAGGTTGCTTCACGTACATATTCTGAGGTTAAAAAGTATGGTGTTACGGCTGACTACGTTACCATGAAAACTGAGAGAGAAATGGTGTTAGGTAGAAGCTAGAGTAACATTTCGTCAGAATGCTGAGTGTAGAAAAACAAACGTTTTTGTGTACAAGGAGTGTGATCAGTGACTGGTGATGAAGTAAGGTCGGTTTATTTAAAATTCTTTGCCGAGAAAAAGCATGAAATCGTGCCCAGCGCTTCCCTCATTCCTCACGGCGACCCTACCTTGCTGCTGACCAGCGCGGGTATGGTGCAGTTTAAGGCTTACTACCTGGGCGAGGAAGTGCCGTCCAATCCCCGCCTGACCTCCTGCCAGAAGTGCTTTCGCACCACCGATATCGAGTTGGTAGGGGACACCAGTCACCTTACCTTTTTCGAGATGCTGGGCAACTTCAGTATCGGCGACTATTTTAAGCGGGAATCGATTCGCTGGGCTTGGGAGTTTGTTACCGAGCGCCTAAAGCTGGCGCCGGAACGCCTGTGGGCATCTATCTACCTGGATGATGACGAGTCCTTCGACTACTGGCTGGAAGAGACAGGTATCCCCGAGTCGAGGATATTGCGGTTTGGGGAGAAAGAGAACTTCTGGGGTCCCGCCGGCAACTCTGGACCCTGCGGACCGTGCAGCGAAATCCACTATGACTTCGGGGAGGAAATCGGCTGCGGTAAAGCTTCCTGTGCCCCGAACTGTGGCTGTGCCCGTTTTTCCGAAATATGGAACTTGGTGTTTACCCAATATAACCAGGATGAAGCCGGGCAGCGCACCCCGCTGCCGAAACCTAATATTGATACCGGTATGGGGCTGGAGAGAATAGTCGCTGCGGTCAGCGGTAAGACCTCGGTTTACGAGACCGAGCTGTTTCTACCTCTGCTGGATAATATTGCTGGGTTAACTGGAAAGAGTTATGGTGCTGACGCGGCGACTAATGGTGCCATGCGGGTGGTTGCCGAGCACGGCCGCGGTATCACTTTTCTCATCGGCGACGGCGTCATCCCCGGCAACGAAGGGCGGGGCTACGTGCTGCGCCGTTTGCTGCGGCGGGCGGCGCTCTTCGGTCGGAGATTGGGACTGGACAAGCCGTTCCTGACGGAAATAGCCGGGGTTACCATTGAGCGGATGGGACACGTTTACCCAGAGATAAAGCAGCGACGGGCCTTTATTCTCAAGGCAATCGAGCTTGAGGAAACCAGGTTCAGCGGGACGCTCAGTGCCGGGCTGGAACTGCTGGATGGTATTGTGGCGGAGCTGGCCGAACGAGGGGAAAAGGAAATATCAGGCAAGCAGACTTTCAAGCTTTATGATACCTATGGGTTTCCCGCGGAACTGACCACTGAGGTCGCCCACGAGCGCAGTTTCTCTGTAGATTTAGAAGGATTTAACCACGAGATGGAGAAACAGCGGGCCAAGGCCAGAAAGGCGGCGCTATTCGCTCCCGGCAAGGAGGCGGCCCGGGCAGCGGCTTTACTGGCGCGGGCTTATGATACGACACCTTTTGTGGGCTACCACAACCTCAAGCACCAGTCGGTGATTATTGACCTGCTGGTGGATGGCGCGCCAACCGAAGCGGTAAACCAGGGGCAGACGGCTAGCCTGATTTTAGAGACTACCCCCTTCTACGGCGAGATGGGAGGACAGGTGGGCGATACCGGTGTAATACGCCGCGCTGGCGGTAAATTCTCGGTGGCCGATACCGTTCGTATCCCGCCGGATATTATTATCCACCAGGGACGAGTTACCGAAGGTGGTTTTTCCGCTGGCGATGAAGTTACCGCCGAGGTGGACGGTGAGCGGCGCCGGGACATTGCCTGCAACCATACCGCCACCCACTTGCTTCACCTGGCTCTCCGCCGGGTTCTGGGCGAGCATGTCCAGCAACAAGGTTCGTTGGTCGCTTCGGAACGGTTCAGCTTTGACTTTTCCCACTTGTATGCCATGACCGCCGGGGAACTGGCGGAGGTACCGAGCATTGTCAACGAGAAAATTCGCCAGGACCTGTCGGTGTCGACCGAAGACCTTCCCTATAAGCGGGCGATAGATGAGGGCGCCATAGCTCTTTTTGGTGAAAAGTATGGTGATGTCGTCCGGGTGCTCAAAGTCGGTAGACCGCCGGTCAGCGTGGAACTGTGTGGCGGCACCCACGTCAAGGCTACCGGAGAGATAGGTTTCTTCGGCATCTTAAGCGAGCACAGTATCGGTGCCGGACTGCGCCGCATTGAAGCGGTGACTGGTCGGGGCGCGGAGGCGCTTATCCGCCACCGTTTTGCCAGCTTGAAGAATATCGCTAGTCGACTGAATACGTCACCGGATGAAGTGGAAGCTAAAACGTACGAAAAGATTGAGGCTCTGCATACAGAGTGTCGGCGTAGGCAAGACCTGGAGCAGGAACTGGCTAGACTGAGGGCCGAGTCTTTGCTGGGCCAAGTCGAAATGGTCGATGGCGTCAACGCACTGGTGGCTAAAGTCCCGGCAACGCGACAGGAGATTCTGCGGGAAATGAGCGACTTTCTTTGCGATAGACTGAAAAGCGCCGTGGTGGTGCTGGGCACGGTTGACAAAGAAACTGGCCGACCCCCGTCTCGTTACTATCAGGGCGACGATCCCGACCGATGGTCCCCACCACGACCATGGACAGGGCGGTTAGTTTTTCTGGTGGCGGTAACTCCGGACCTGGTGGCTCGGGGCTATGATGCTGGGGAAATAGTTAAACAGGTAGCTAGCGTCGCCGGGGGTGGCGGGGGTGGTAATCCTGGCCTGGCCCAGGCGGGAGGTAAGGATAAAAGTAAGCTGGATGAAGCCCTGCGCTTGGCAAAGAGACTGATTAAAGAAAAATAATGCGTAGTATGGGGCTTGACATTGGCGACAGGCGAATCGGGGTGGCTCTCGGTGACCCGCTGGGTATTATGGCCAGTCCCCTGACAATTATTGAGTGCCTGGACGAGTCGACCGACATCGCCGCTATTATCAACCTTATCGGACAGCATCAGGTGAGGCGAGTTATCGTCGGGCTACCGATCTCTATGGACGGTAGCTTGGGTCAGCAGGCCGGGAAGGTAAAGACTTTTGTCCAGGAACTGTGCCGCCATACTGAAGTCCCGGTGGAGTTCCGGGATGAACGTTTGTCCACGGTCTCGGCCCGGCGCCTGGCGCGGGCGGCGGGTAAGACTAGGTCGGTCCGGCATGATGCGGTGGCGGCGGCGCTCATCCTGCAAGGCTATCTGGACGAAGAGCCTTCCTGAAGATTGTTTATTAACCCCATCCCCCAGAACTATCCGATTTCGTCTGTTAGTTGCTCTTTGCCGGTTCTGGAAGTTTTTAAAAATGACGCGTGGCTTAGTATCTTGCCGGACAGTGCCGTACGTCCCTGCTTGTTTCCAGGAGAGGCAGTAATTAGAACACCCGGCATTATTAAAACGGGGCAAGGAGAGTCCAAGAAAAATAATTCTAAAACCGTGCTTAATGGGAGTCTGAGAGGGACGAAGTCCCTCTTTTTTATCTTCCCCCTTCCCCTAGTTAGGAGGAAGAGGGAATAAAGGGGGATGGGGTTTTCAAATAAAGTCTAAGGAGGTGAGTTTTGGTCAAAGGTAAGGATGAGGTTACCATCTTTCCTGTGCCGGAAGGATCACATAATCTGAGGCGAGGGAGGTAAAAGGGTGAGTTTTCAAAAAAATCTTATTCTCGGGGGTTGACAAAGGTAATTGCGGGTATTATAATTACTTTGATAAAGCAATATCTACTGGTAAATTATTATGACGCCACTGGATAATTATTATAACGTAATTGAGGCTGGACGCCGTCTCCGGATACATCCGGAGACGGTGAAGCGGCTGTGTCGGCAGGGAGATTTGCCGGCCTCCAAGATACATAATACTTGGCTGATAAGCGGGGAGATTCTGGATAACTTTGCCGGGACCTATATTCCCAGGCGTGGTGCTAGAAAAAAGCTGATAAATTAGACGGTGAATCAAGGGCTTCACTTGATAGAGAAAGGCTGGGTTGGTCATGAAAAACGGTAAGACCATCCGTATACTGGCGGCAGCGATTCTTCTTTCCCTGTTAATGACGGCTCTACCGAGCACACCGGCCTTGGCGGCACCGGTGATTACCATTTCTCCGGAATTAGGTGCCGCCGGAACGATGGTTACCATCGCCGGGATGAACTTTGAGTCCTACCGAGGGGATGAAGTTTACATCTTCTTTGATGATGACGAAATACCCACCAGTCCGCTGGTAGTGCCGCAGGCTGGCAGTTTTAGTTTCAGTTTCAATATTCCCGGCAGTGCCGTGCCCGGCAAACACTGGATGAAGGTCAAGACGGAAAGTACCACCCTGGCTAGCGCCATGTTTACCGTACCAGAAATAGAAATTGAGCTGGATGTGGTCCGAGGGCCGGTCGGCACCAGGGTAACCATTGACGGGAAAGGTTTTGCCGCCGATAAAGTGGTCACTTTCTATTACTACAACCGTGCCCGGGAGACACTGGGCAGCAAACCGGCCACTTCTACCGGTGAATTCAGCTATACTAACATTTTCATTACGCGGAACAGAACCTTTAGCTTTAATGATTGTTGC
>PVBE012363978.1_pt1 | contig 16232 bp, 17 predicted proteins | sample 1631181 | NCBI WGS metagenome assembly PVBE01 (sample SAMN08397723, study PRJNA350692) | Marine metagenome, whole genome shotgun sequencing project. | isolation source: water | place: Pacific Ocean | collected 2012-04
AAATATGGTCAAAGGGGCTTCCAGAAGCGGTCAAACCGCTAAAATCAGACCATCCGATGGTTGCTGGAAAATATGGCTACTACTGGGAGTGCCATGATGGTACGGTTTCCATGGATTTGGAGGCTATCTGGGGAATGTCGGGTCAAAGAGCGGCTTGACCGGCTGGGCGATCCGATCGGCCTTGTCAGCGTCGTGATAAAAGGCCGTGTCTGTCATGCCCAGGGGCTTGAATATGCGGGCTTCGAGGAATTTGTCCAGAGTTTGGCCCGAGGCGATCTCGATTACACGGCCGAGAACGTCGGTTGAACGGCCGTAATGCCAGGCCGTGCCGGGCTCGAAGCGCAGTGGCAATTTGGACATGCGGGTGGAAAATTCGTTGAGGTCGATGTCATGCGAGGTGACCTCGGCCTCCTTGTACATCTTGCCTAGCGGGCCCGAGTCGAAAACACCGTAGATCAGACCCGAAGTGTGGCGCATCAAGTCGCGGATGGTGATGGTTTCCTTGGCCGGTCGGGCGCCGTCCTTCTTGATCAGAAACGAAGATCCCGCCGGTTGGAACACGGTCATGTCAGCGAAATAGGGAATGTAGGTGGCCAGCGATTCGTCGAGATCCAGTCGGCCCTCTTCGACCAGCATCATCGCCGCCACGCTGACGATTGGTTTGGACATGGAATAAATGCGGAAGATGGTCTTCGACGTCATGGGGCTTTTGTCTTCGGGCCCCTGTTGGCCGGCGGCCTCGTAGAAGCCCACCTTGCCTTGGCGTGCGATCAGCATCACGGCGCCTGGCACGCGGCCGTCGGCGATGTCCTTTTGCAGCGCCTGCCGCACTTCCTCGAGTTTGGCTGGATTCAAGCCGATGGAAGCGGGATCGACGGTCTTGACGTCGGCATAGGCAACGGATCCAGCCGTCAGGCCGGACAGCATGATAAGAGAGCAAATGAGACCAATTTTTTTCATTTAAACATCTCCCTGTTGTTTGTTGCCCCCCCTAGTAAGCGCAGCCTGGAGAACGATTGCGTCAAAGGCAAGCCCGGGCATGGCGTGAAGGCACCGGCGGGGCTTGACGGCAGATCGCGGCTGATCTATATACAAATAACTGTTCAATTGTTCATATGTTTGTTTGATGGGATCCACAGCGCCACCGACCCTTTCCGACGACCAGGCTCGTGAACTGGCCGAAATGTTTCACCTGATGGGCGAGCCCAACCGCTTGCGTCTGGTGCTGGCCTGCCTCGAGGCCCCGGCCGCGGCCGGCGAGCTGGCCCGCCGGCTGGGGCTGTCGGCCTCGCTGGCCAGCCATCACCTACGGCTGCTCCGCGCCGGCCGCCTGCTCAAGGCCGAGCGCCGCGGCAAGCAGATCTTCTATGAAGCCGCCGACGACCACGTGCGCGCCGTCATGCGCGACATGGTGAGCCACGTACTGGAACCCGAGGAGGAGCATTTATGAGCGCCGGTTGCCGCCCCCCCGAGGCCGAACTTGACGACGAGGCCACCCGCCGAGTGCTGCTCGTCGTGCTGGTCATCAATGCCGCCATGTTCGCCGTCGAGGGTTTGAGCGGGTTGCTTTCCGGCTCACTGGCGTTGCAGGCAGATGCGCTCGATTTTCTCGGTGATTCGCTGACCTATGGCGTCAGTCTTTACGTTGTCGGGCGCTCGCTGGCCTGGCGCGCCGGCGCGGCCACGTTCAAGGCTGCTGCCATGGGGCTTTTCGGTGTCTGGATCCTGGCCGCCGCCGTGGCCCGCGCCGTCGCAGGTCCCACGCCTGAGGCGGCGGTGATGGGCATCGTGGGATTCCTGGCGCTGGGCGCGAACCTGGCTGCGGCACTGCTGCTCTATCGCTTCCGCAAGGGCGACGCCAACCTGCGGTCGGTTTGGCTTTGCAGCCGCAACGACGCACTCGGTAATGTCGCCGTGATGCTGGCGGCGGTCGGCGTCTTCGGCAGCGCCAGCCGCTGGCCGGATCTGGCGGTGGGGGTGCTGCTGGCCAGCCTGGCGATCTCCGCCGCCTGGCAGATCCTGCGTCAGGCCCGTGGCGAACTCAGGGCCGGCGTGCCGGCGGAATAAGTGTCGGCAGCAAAAATAATCGAAAAAAACTCCAAAGTGTGACGGCCGTCGCTTGTGGTTGGGTGGAACCGCCCCCACTTGAGGGTCGTCAGGTGTGGTCATGGTTAACGATTTACACTGGCCAATGGGGGCAAAAATGAATTTCGATCGGGAACGACGCAGCAAAATTCTTGGGTGGCGGGTGGTTTTCGCAGCCTGGGTGGTGGGTACCGCGGTTTGGGGGACTTCGTTGTCCGGCCTTTACCTCTACGGCTGAAGCATCTCCAAAGTGAGCATTTCGTATCCCACGCGAGGGCTGAAACCACGCCTTTCGTAGAGCCGCAGTGCGGTCACGTTGTGGCCGGCCACCTCGAGATGTAGCGCCACAGTGCCGCCAGCGGCGGCCTCAGAGATCACCTGGTCGAGAACATTGGCGCCCAAGCCCCGGCCGCGCGCGCCGGGAACGAGAAAGAATTCGTCGATGAAGGCGTCACGGCCACCGAATTCCAAGGAATAGCCATAGCAAAGCGCCAGGTAGCCGATCAGTTCCGTCGCATCCTCAACGCACCAGACGATTCCCATACTTGGGTCCCGCAATAGTTCGGTCAGGGCCCGGCGGCGATGCGCGGCCGTCGTCTTCAGCCCCTCGAAAGCGTGATAATCAGCCACCAGCGGCAACAGCCGTTCCAGGTCAATCGGCTGGGCTTTGCGTATCAGCAGCTTTTCCATGCCGGGAGCCTCAGGACCAATCGCGGCAGCCGGCGTCCGGGGATTGATTCCGAAGGCGCCCAACCGGCCTCGCTGGCACCCATACGGAGATAAAAGGGTACGGCGCCCGGATCCGCTTCGATGATCATTTCGTCGGCGCCCAGTCCGCGCGCCGTTTCCACCGCCCAGGCCAGCAGCCTTCGCCCGATGCCGCCCTTCTGCCACTCGGGATCGACGAACAACTTGAGCAATTCGGCCTGGCTGTCGCGAACACTCACCTGCGCCACTCCGACCGGACCCACCAAGCCTTCGGCCACCCGCAGGAGCGTGGTACGGAGTTCTTCGGGACGGATGGTCAATTCGGTTCGACAGGCCGCCATGAACGCCGCGTCATACCCCCAGCTCGCCTTCGAGCGCAGGCAGAGGTCGCTGAGAAGCGGCAATTCGTCGGTCCAGACTGGGCGCAATGTTACCATTGTTTCAGGGATTTTGTTGCACTACGGAGATATTCAAGGCGTCACGGATTATGTTGCGGCGCAGCGGCTGCCAGATGCTCAGCCAGGAAATCGAAAACCCGGCGCACGCGCAAGCTGGTCTTGAGTTCGGCATGGGCGGTCAGCCAGATCGGCAATTTTGGCAACGCGGCGCCGGCGATCTCAATCTGCTGCACAAGAGGCTCGGCCAGGCCGAGGGCGAGCTGGTTGAAGCCGATGCCGAAACCCGCCACCACCAGACGCCAGCACACCACCTGGTTGTCGCAACGGAAGGGGAAAAACCGCCTCTCGACGTCCAGCCCGGCGGCCCTCATGCCCTCGATGATGAGCTCGCTGCGGTCGTAACCGACGACATCGTGGTGGCGCATGTCGGCCAGGCTTCGCGGTCTGCCGCGACGCTCGACATAACTGTTGGCGGCAAACATGCCCAGCGGCATTTCTGCGACCTTTTGCCGAAAGACGTCGGCCTGGGTCGGGCGGTACATGCGCACGGCGATGTCGGCCTCGCGTTGCAACAGGTTCTCCGTGCGATCGGAAGCCACCAGCTCGATCTCGATCTCGGGCTCGGCGCGCCGTAACGCCGTCAGGATGTCGGGCAGCAGGTAGGTGGCGACGATGTCGCTGGCCGTGATGCGTATGCTGCCGGCCAGGGTCTCGGTGCGGCCGGCGGCGGCCAGCGCCAACCGGTTGGCGGCACCGGCCATGCCGCGGGCGTGCTGCAATAGCTCGAGGCCGCTTGGCGTCAGCTCGAGACCGCCGGTGCGGCGCTCGAACAGCCGCACGCCAAGCTCGGCCTGCAGGGCCGCCATGTGCCGGCCCATGGTTGGTTGGCTACCGTCCAGCAGCCGCGCTGCAGCCGACAGCGAACCCTCTTCGGCCACCGCGACGAAGGTTTGCAGATGGCTCCAATCGAACGTCATAGATTCATCGTCCTATGCAAATTTGAATGGCTGATAGCCGAAAACATGCAATCGCAATCCAATATCGAATGTTTATGTTTGCCTCGTCAAGCCCAACCAAGCCGCAAGGGAGAACGCCATGCCGGGACAAGTCGTCGTTTTGGGAGCCAAGGGGCGTTTCGGGCGTGCCGCCGTCGCAGCCTTTCATGCAGCGGGCTGGCGGGTCCGTGCTTTGGCCCGCACTAACATCGATTCAGGGGCCGCCGAAACATTTACCGGCGATGCCTTCGATGCCACTACGCTTGTTGCCGCGACCCGGGACGCTGACGTCATCGTCAATGCCTTGAACCCACCCTATCCGCGCTGGCGGTATGACCTGCCGCGCCTCAGCGCTAACGTCATCGCTGCGGCGCAGGCCACGGGGGCAACGGTTATGATTCCGGGGAACGTCTATAACTACGGCGCCGGCATGCCCCAACGTCTCGACGAGCGGACGCCGCAGCGCCCGACCAGCCGCAAGGGCCGGTTGCGCTGTGAGATGGAGCAATCCTTTGCCCGGGCCGGCGTGCCGACCATCGTTTTACGGGCCGGCGACTTCATCGAACGCCAGAAGACGGGAAACTGGTTCGACAGCCACATCACAGCCAAGATCGATCGGCGGCGGCTGATGTACCCCGGACCGCTGGACCGTGTCCACGCCTGGGCCTTTCTTCCCGACATGGCCCGCGCCATGGTCGGCCTGGCGGAGCGGCGTGCGGATTGGGCTCGCTTCGAAGAATTCGGATTCGCCGGGTATTCAGTGAGCGGCGGTGAGTTGGTTGCCGCCATCGAAAGCGCCGCCGGGCAGTCGCTGAAAGTCAACGGCCTGCCCTGGCCGCTGGTGCGGCTCGCCGGGATGGTCGTTCCGCAGTTCCGGGAGGTGGCGGAGATGTCATATCTTTGGCGTGTCTCCCACGCCATCGACGGCAGCAAGCTAGCTCGGGCTCTGCCCGAATTCCTCCCCACGCCACTGGCCGTCGCCATGGCCAAGGCCTTGGCGGACGTCAGCGGCAAGGCGGTTGCCTCCCTTTCACGTGCGGCCTGATGGGTTCGACAGCCCCGCGGTCCCAAAAAACCGCGCCCGTGGCGCCTATTTCGGCGCGATGACCATCGTCATCAGGCGGCCTTCCATCACCGGGAATTGCTCAACCTTGGCGATTTCGACGACCTCGTCACGAACTCTGTCGAGCACCTTCATGCCGAGATCGAGGTGCACCATCTCGCGGCCGCGAAAGCGCAGCGTCACCTTGACCTTGTCACCGTTGCCGATGAACTTGACGATCGAGCGCATCTTGACGTCGTAGTCATGGGTGTCGATGCCGGGGCGCATCTTAATTTCTTTGAGTTCGGTGGTTTTCTGTTTTTTGCGGGCAACGTTGGCCTTTTTCTGGGCCTGGTATTTGAATTTGCCGTAATCGAGGATCTTGCAAACCGGCGGCTCGGCGCCGGGCGCCACTTCCACCAGATCGAGCCCCGCTTCGGCGGCGGTCTCTCGTGCAGTCTCGACGGTCACAACGCCTACCATGTTGCCTTCCTGATCGACCAGCCTGACCTGGGCATCGTCGATCATCTCGTTGACGCGCGGACCCTCGCGGGTCGGCGGCGCCATCATCGGTCTTCTTGCGATCTATCGTACTCCTTGTTTGTTGTCGCTAAGCTTTGCCGTTGTTCTTGCTCTTAGTTAGTCCCGGGCATCCGGGCTTCCGACTTAAGTTTAACTAGCGCCTCTTCGAGTTCAAGGCTTTGTTGGCCTTTGTCGCCGAGCCGGCGTAGCGCCACGCTGCCCTCGGCCGCCTCGCGTTTGCCGATGGCGATGATGGCCGGCACCTTGGCCAGCGAATGCTGGCGCACCTTGTAATTGATCTTTTCGTTGCTCAGGTCGAGCTCGACCCGCAACCCGGCCTCGCCCAGCCTGGCCGCCACGGCGCGGGCATAGTCGTCGCCGTCGCTGGTGATCGTCGTCACCACGACCTGCACCGGCGCCAGCCAGAGCGGGAATTTGCCCTCATGCTCCTCGATCAATATGCCGATGAAACGCTCCAGCGAGCCCAGGATGGCGCGGTGCAGCATGACCGGCCGGTGGCGGGCGCTATCGTCGCCAACGTAGTCGGCGCCCAGACGTTCGGGCAGCACGAAATCGACCTGCAGGGTGCCGCACTGCCATTCGCGGCCGATGGTGTCGGTGAGGTAGAAGTCGAGTTTGGGGCCGTAGAAGGCGCCGTCGCCGGGATTGAGCTGGTATTCCAGCCCGACCGCCTCGACGGCATCGCCCAGCGCCTTTTCCGCCTTGTCCCAGATGGCATCGCTGCCGGCCCGCACCGGCGGCCGGTCGGCTAACTTGACGCGCACGTCTTCGAAGCCGAAGTCGCGGTAGATCGACAACGCCAGGGCACAGAACTGCTCGGTTTCTGAGACGATCTGGTCCTCGGTGCAGAAGATGTGGGCGTCGTCCTGGACGAAGTTTCGCACCCGCATCAGGCCATGCAGCGCGCCCGAGGGCTCGTAGCGGTGGCAGGAACCGAACTCGGCCATGCGTAGCGGCAGGTCGCGGTAGCTTTTGAGGCCCTGGCGGAAGATCTGCACGTGGCAGGGGCAGTTCATGGGCTTGAGCGCATAGACCCGGTCCTCGAATTCCGAGGTGTACATGTGCTCGCGAAACTTCTCCCAGTGCCCCGAGGCTTCCCACAACGAGCGGTCGACGAGCTGCGGCGTCTTGACCTCGACGTAGCCGGCACCCTGCAGGCGGTTGCGCATGTAGGCTTCGACCGAGCGCCAAAGCGTCCAACCCTTGGGGTGCCAAAAGGCCATACCCGCGGCCTCCTCCTGGAAATGGAAGAGGTTGAGCTCGCGGCCGAGGCGTCGGTGGTCGCGGCGCTCGGCTTCTTCGAGGCGCCTGAGATAGGCCTTGAGCTCCTTTTCCGTGCGCCAGGCGGTGCCGTAGACGCGCTGTAGCATCTCGTTCCGCGAGTCGCCACGCCAATAGGCGCCGGCCACCTTCATTAGCTTGAAGGCATGGCCCAGCTTGCCCGTCGACGGCAGATGCGGGCCTCGGCAGAGATCGACGAAATCGCCCTGGCGATAGACCGTGATGTCCTCGTCGGGCGGCAGGTCGGCGATGATCTCGGCCTTGTAGCTCTCGCCGCGTTCCTGGAACCAGGCGATGGCGTCGTCGCGCTGCCAGACCTCGCGCACGATTTCCTCGTCGCGCGCGACGATCTCGTGCATGCGCGCCTCAAGCTTTTCCAGGTCGTCGGGCGTGAAAGGCTCGCCGCGCGAAAAATCGTAATAAAATCCGTCGTCGATGTTAGGGCCGATGGTCACCTGGACATCGGGGTAAAGCTCCTTGGCAGCTTCGGCCAGGGCGTGGGCGGCGTCGTGGCGAATAAGGCCCAGCACCGTTTCGTCGTCGTCCTTGGCGGTGACGATGGCAATCGTGGCATCGGCTTCGATGGGCCGGCCAAGATCCCACAGCGCGCCGTCGACGCGCACCGCCAGCGCCGCCTTGGCCAAGCCGGGGCCGATGTCCGCGGCGATTTGGCCGCCGCTGGAAGCAATTTCGTAGTCCCGCACCGAGCCGTCGGGGAGCGTAATCGCGACCATTTTCTTCTGTTCCGCCTAGTGTCCCGCCGTGGCGGGTTGGGAAAGCGCGCAACCTAACGCTTGTGCGGGTGCTGTCAAGCCGGCACGGAGACTGCCGGTGGTTGTCGATCTGGTATACAATTGTGCCATGCCGGACACCCCCCCCCCGCAGACCTTCGGCCGCCGCGACGTGGTCCGAACGACGTCGGCGGCAGCGCCGGAGTTCGTCGGCCGGGCCGGAGAGCTCTGGGTCATCATCCTGGTCAATTTCCTTCTTACCCTTGTGACGTTAGGTATCTGGCGTTTCTGGGCCCGTACCCGCATCCGGCGCTACCTCTGGAGCCATACCGAATACCAGGGCGACGTGGCCGAATATACCGGCACCGGCGGTGAGCTGTTCGTCGGTTTTCTGATCGTCTTTTTTGCCATCCTGCTACCGCTTTCCATTGTCTTCGCGTTGCTGAGCCAATGGTTGGCGGTGGAGCTGCCGGAAATAGCCGTCATGGTCCAGTGGATTCTCAATTTCCTGATCGTCTACCTCATCGGCGTCGCTCTCTATCGAGCCCGGCGCTATCGCCTGAGCCGTAGCGTCTGGCGCGGCATCCGTTTCGCCCAAACGGGCTCCAGCCTGCGTTTCGCCTGGCTCTTCGTCGGCTATGTGGTCACCGGCGTTCTATCGCTGGGTCTGGCGCTGCCCTATTGGCATCTCAAGCGCTGGTCGTTTCATTGGAACAACACCTGGTTCGGCAACCGGCCGTTCAGCTTCCATGCCCCCGTAGGGCCGCTGTACAAGCCCTTTCTCGTCGCCTGGCTGCTGTTCTTGCCGACGCTGGGAATCTCCTACGCCTGGTACAAGTCGGCGGCGCTCGAACATCTCTCCCGGCACACGCGCTACGAAGGCCAGAGCTTCGCCTTCACCGTCCGCCCGGGCCGCCTGATAGGCTTCGTCCTGCTCAACCTGCTGCTGGTCCTGGTCACGCTGGGGCTGGGCCAACCCATTGCCCAATTGCGCATGGTCAGACTGATAACCGAGCACATCGGCCTGCCCGAGGGCATCGACTTCGAGGCCATCGCCCAGTCCGTCGCCGAACGGCCGGGCATCGGCGAGGGCCTGGCTGACGCCTTCGACGTCGGCGCGGTATAGAGTGACGAACAGGTGACCAGCGGGCGTTTTTTCGACGGCGCCTCAGCCAAGGCCCGCGAGGTGGACATCGTCCTCGCTGCCTCGTCGCTCGCCCTCAAGGACCGGGACAGCGGCCGCACCATGCTCTGGCCGCTGACCGACATCCGCCTGATCGAGCGCCGAGGTGCCCGGGGTAGCGTGCGGTTGGGCTGCGTCGGCTCCCCCGATGCCAGGCTCAGTTTCAATGACCCGGTCTTGCTGGCTAGCCTGGAGCGTCACGCCAAGTTGCCGACCGCCAATCGGGGCCGGGTGCCGCGGCACCTGGTACTGGTCGCCGTGGCCGCCTTGGCCGTCCTGGTCGGCGCCCTGGCGCTCCTGCCGAGCTTCGCCGGGCCGCTGGCCCGGGTGCTGCCGCCAGCCTGGAGCCAGGCGCTGGGGCGGCAGACGCTGCAGCAGTTCGAAGCATTGGGCCGGACCTGCAAGCAGGCCGCCGGCAGCCGTGCCCTCGAGGCCTTGCTGGCCCGCCTAGTGGCGGCGGCGGACAGCCTCGAGCCTCTCCTGGTTCACGTGCTCGACCACAAAATGGTCAACGCTTTTGCGCTGCCGGGCGGCCACATCGTGTTTCTGCACGGTCTCATCGAGGAGGCAGATTCGGCCGACGAGGTGGCGGGCGTATTGGCCCACGAGATGGGCCACGTCATAGCCCGCCATCCTCTGCAGGGCCTGATCCGGCGGCGGGGCTATCAGATGGTTGTCGCGGCCATGAGCCTGGGCGCCACCAGCGCCCCCGGCCTCAGCGATGCCGCGGCTGGCGCCGGGGCACTGCTGCTCGAATTCGCCAACACCCGCGAGCACGAACGCGTCGCCGACGAGGCCGCCCGTCGCATCCTGGAGCGCGCCGGCATCAGCCGCCAAGGCATGGCAGATTTCTTCCGCCGGCTGGAAGCGGAACACGGATCCGCCGAGACCGGCAGCGCGCTGAGCTACCTCTCCACCCACCCGCCGCTCGAGGAACGCGCGCAGGCGGCAACCAAAGGCGAGGCCGTGGGCGGCATCTTCGGCCGCGGCAAAGCCATGCCGCGCGCCGACTGGCAGGCGTTGCGCGCCATTTGCAAAACTTGAGACTCAGCCCAGGTCGGCGGCGGCCAGGACTTCATCGACCGCCAGATCGTCGAGGCGCTGACGGCGGACGACCCTTACCGCCTGGCCGCGCGGAGCGCAGAGCGCCGGGTCGGAGGCCGCCGAGAAGAGCACCACGGTGGGGCGGCCGGTGATGGCGGCCAGATGCAAAGGACCGCTGTCGTTGCCGATCACCAGCTCCGCGCCGCGACACAGCCCGACGACGTCGAACAGATCGGTGCGGCCGCCCAAATCCAAACCGACCTCGCCAGCTACCCGCTGCGTCAGCGCGATCTCGTCACCGCCACCCAGAACCACCGGCTGGAGGCCGCCGGCGGCCAGGCGATCAGCCAAAGTGGCGAAGCGTTCGGCCGGCCAACGCTTGGCCGGACGATGGGTCGAGCCGCCAGGGAGGAGAACCGCATAGGGCCCGGTAACGGCGAAGCGATCGGTATCGGCTGTCACCCAGTTGAGATCGGCCGGGGGAATGTGGTCGATGCCAGCCAAGGCAAGCTGCTCGGCCTGGCGCTCGATGGTGTGCATATGGTCGCGGTCGGGGTTGGCGTGGGGGTGCGAGCAACCGTGGGCGATGCCCGACCATTCGGGCTTCGGTTGCATCAGGCGGAAATAGAAGCCGGTGCGGTCCGAGGTCTGGAGATCGTAAATCCGGGCGAAGCCGGCGGCGTTGAGGCGGCGGCGCAGTGCGAACCAAGCGCCGATCTCCAGCGCTCCAGGCCGGCTGTCGATCCAGATATCCTCGAACAGCCCCGAGGCTCGAGCCAGTTCAGCGTAGGGCGCCGTGGTGAGCAGCACCAGAGGCGCCCCCAGGTGGTGCGCCCGGATGGCCTTGAAAGGGCCGATGGCCTGGGCGAAATCGCCCAGCGCGGCCAGCTTGATGACCAGGATCGGGGGCTCGGCTGTCACGCCACTCCCTTGAGCCGGCTCTGCAGCAGGTCCTGGTAAAGCTCCATGGTTCGGCTTTGCATCAACTCGACGCCGAAATGGGCCTCGACGTGGGCCCGCGCCGTTTCGGCCATCTGGCGCCGGGCGGCCTCGTCCAGCGCCAGCGCCTGATCGAGTGCCGCCGCCAGGGCCGCAGGATCGTCCGGTGGCACCTGCCAGCCGGTGCGGCCTGGCAGCATCGTTTCGCGCGTGGCGCCGTGGTTGGTGACGACCACCGGACGGCCCATGGCCTGGGCCTCGACGGAGACCCGGCCGAAGGCCTCGGGATCGGTCGAGGCCGAGACCACGACATCGGCCAGCATGTAGGCCGCCGCCATGTCGCGGCAGTGATCGACGATCCGCACGACGTCGCCCAGATCGCGCTCCGAGACCAGTTGTTCGAGCTCCTGGCGATAGCGCAGGCGGCCCTGGTCGCCGCCCACCAACACGCCGCGCAGGTCGCGCCGGCCGAGCTTGGCCAGAGCTTCGATCAGCACCGTCTGGCCCTTCCAGCGGGTCAGCCGGCCGGGCAACATGACCACCGGCAGGCCATCTGTCAGGCCGTCGGTGAGGCGCCAGGCCTTGGCCAATTGGATGATGCGTTCGGCACTGACACCGGCCGGGTTGAAGATGCGAGTGTCGATGCCGCGCGGAATGGTGACCAGGCGCTCGTCATCGATGCCGTAAGTCTGGCGCACGTGACCGGCGATGAAGTCGGAGATGGCGATCACGCGCTGGCCCTTGGTCATGACCGAGTTGTAAAAGCGCTTGATGGCGTTGCCGGCGCCGTAGGTGCCGTGAAAGGTGGTGACCAGGTGGGCCCGGCTGCGCCGCGCCGCCAGCAGCGCGCTCCAGGCAGGCGCCCTGCTGCGGGCGTGGATGATGTCGACCTTGTGGTCGTACATCAGGGCTGTCAGCAGGCCGGCGTTTTCGTGCAGCGCCAGCGGCGTCTTGGCATCCAGGCGCAGCGTCACGTGGCGGGCACCGGCGCGTTCGACTTCGTGCACCATAGGGCCGCCGGCCGAAGCCACGATGGCCGTCCAACCGGCACGCGAGAGCGCCGCCGCCATATCGACGGTGCCGCGTTCGACGCCACCGCTCTCCAACGCCGGCAGCACCTGCAACACCACCGGTGCCGGCCCAGCGCCGGGCAGGGCCCGCCCGGCGCCGCCTTCGATGGCCGTCAGGCTTGACGCCCCGCCGGCCTCCCGCTGAGATGAGGGCATGACTATTCCCACGACGACCTTGCCCCGGCCGGTTGTGCTTGAACGCCCGGACGGGGCCACCATCGCCTATCATCGCCTCGCGGGCAAGTCACCCGGCGTGGTTTTTCTGGGCGGCTTCATGTCCGACATGGAGGGCACCAAGGCCCTGGCGCTGGAGGCGCACTGCCGCGAGGCGGGCCGCGCCTTTCTGCGCTTCGATCATTTTGCCCACGGCCAGTCGTCGGGCGATATCGCCGAGGCCACCGTGGGGCGCTGGCGCCAAGACGCCGTGGCCGTGCTCGACGAGCTCTGTGATGGCCCGCAGGTGTTGGTGGGCTCCAGCATGGGTGGCTGGGTGGCCCTGCTGGCCGCCCTCGACCGGCCCCAGCGGCTGGCCGGCCTGGTCGGCATCGCCGCCGCGCCCGACGCCACCGAGGTCCTGATGTGGGACGAATTCGATGCCGACATCCGGGCCACGCTGGAGCGCGACGGCGTTTATTATGCTCCCAGCGACTACGACGACGGGCCCTACACCATCGCCATGAAGCTGATCGAAGAAGGGCGTCGGCACCTGATTCTGGATGGTCCCATCGAGATAAATTGTCCGGTGCGCATTCTGCAGGGCATGCAAGACCCCGACGTGCCCTGGCGCCACGCGCTATGGATCACCGAGGCACTGACGAGCGACGATGTCGTGCTCACCCTGGTTAAGAACGGCGACCATCGCCTGTCGGAACCCGCCGATATCGCCCGGCTTTGCGCTAGCGTCGAGGACTTGTGCCGAGAAACACCCTGAACGACCTCCCCGAGCACGCCGCCCTACAATTGCGTCCAGAAATAGGTCCCTGTCCCTAATTTTGTCCCTAATTTTTCCGCCGGCATCGCCCGGCTTTGCGCTAGCGTCGAGGACTTGTGTCGAGGATCGCCCTGAGTCCGGCTCGGTAATTGGGGTATTTCAATTCCACGCCCAGCTCCTGTTTGATGCGGCCGTTGCGCACGCGCTTGTTGTCGGCATAGAAGGAGCGTGCCATGGGGCTCAAATCGGCCGTGGCGAAAGGCACCAGCGGCGGCACCGACAGGCCCAGCAGCTCGCAAGCAAAAGCCACTACGTCCTGGGGCGGGGCCGCCTCGTCGTCGCAGACGTTGTAGACTCTGCCCGGCCGCGGCTGGGCTATCGAGGCCTGCAGTACGGTGACGATGTCGTCGACGTGAATGCGCGAGAAAACCTGGCCCGGCTTGTCGAGGCGCCGCGCCTGGGCGGCATTGTCGAGTTGGCTGCGTCCGGGCCCATAAATGCCGGCCAGGCGAAAGATGTGCACCGGCACGCCATGGCGGCGCCAAAGCCCGAGCCAGGCGTCCTCGGCGTTGCGGCGCCAGAGGCTGCGCTCCCCTGTGGGCCGGCGCCGCGAGCCTTCATCGACCCAGCCGCCGCGACGGTCGCCGTAGACACCGGTGGTCGAAAGGTAGCCCAGCCACGCGAGCCCTTCGAGCCCGGCGATGGCCTCTCCCAGGGCGTCGCAGACGGCATCGCCCTCGGCATCCGGCGGCACGCTGACCAGGATGTGCGTGCAGCCCTCGAGTCGCTCCGCAGCCAACGGCGTCTGGCGATCGAAGAGCGCCACCTCGAAACCCCGGGCCGCCAGTCTGCGACGCGCTTCAGGCTCGCGGCAACTGCCGGCTACACCCCAGCCGGCCGCAACCACGGCGGTGGCCAGGGCGCTGCCGGTGTAACCGAGGCCGAAACAAAACAGCCGATTATTCATTGTCAACCTGCGGAACCCTGTGGAGCCCTGTTGATCGCTGTTGATCCCTGCGGAAAAACTTAAACGTAGGGCTTGCACGGCGGCAATTCTCGTCCGACTCTAGTCGCGATGGCAAAGGGGCAACAAGCGGTCTGTCTGGGGGCGGGCTTGTTGGCGGCGATCTGCCCATACGCGCTGCCGGCGGCCCTGGCGGACGAGCATCACAGTCCCGAGATGCGCTACCTGGCGTGCGTGGCGTTGGCCGAAAGCGCGCCCGAGGCGGCCCTGGACCGCGCCCGGGACTGGCGCGCGCGCGGCGGTGGCACGGCGGCGCGGCACTGCTTGGCGCTGGCCCTGGTGTCGCTGGGCCGCTCGGAGGAAGCGGGGCGCGAGCTTGAAAACGTAGCCGAAGCGATGCGCCGTGAGGCCGGGCCGCAACCCGACCAGAACGAGACCATGGCGCTGGCAAATGTGTTGGCCCAGGCCGGCAACGCCTGGTTGCTGGCAGGTCAGGCCAAGCGCGCCCGAAGGGCCCTCAACCAGGCCTTGGCGCTGGCGCCCGAGGATCCCGACATGCTGGTCGATCGGGCCGTGGTGTCGGCCGCACTGGGGGATTTCGGCACGGCGCTGGCCGATCTCGACCTGGCGCTGGCAAATGAATCAGACCACGTCGACGCCCACGCCTACCGGGCCAGCGCGTTGCGCCGCCTGGAGCGGCCGGAAGATGCCCTGGCGGCAGCCCAAAGGGCGCTCGACATCCTGCCCGGTCACCCCGGCGCCCGCCTCGAACGCGGCGTTTTGCGCCACCAGGCGGGCGATGCGGCCGGGGCTCGCGAGGACTGGCAGTTCCTCATTGATCAGGCGGCGGGAACCAAGGAGGCAGAAGCCGCGGCAAAATATCTCAAGGCCATGCCAAGCGGCAAAAACTAATTGGGCGGCGAGTCGAACGTCGACACGGTTTTTAGATGTTGGCGAATGACCTCCGGCAGATCTTCCCTGGTCATCGGGACGCGGAGACGCTCAAGCAGCGTCTCCAGGGGCAAAAAGGCGCGCTCGGCGTCGATCAGGGGGGCCAGGTCCGGAGCCGAGCCCCCGAGCTGTTCGAGAAGCTGCGCCAGAGCGGTGTCCTCGCGGGCCAGTCTTTCGTGGCGCACCAATTCCAGCCGCGCTACCGCCTCGTCGGCCGCCTGGGCTGCAGCACTCGGGATCTCCAGATACACCTGGCGCCGGGCATCATGGAAATCACGCTCACGGCAGGGCATTGACAGGGGATAGCGTGCCCGCAGCCCCGCGATGAACCGCTCGGTATCCGCCAGGCACAATGTCAGATAGATCGCCTCCTTGGCGAGGAAGGTTGCGTAGAGCCGATAGGGATGGCTCGTCGCCAGGTCGGGATCGCTCTCGTCGTCAGCCGGCGCGAGAGGATCGAAAATTGCCTCTATGGTGCCGCCAAGGTCGTTGGGCCAAGTTAATGGTGCGTGGCGGGCATTGGCATCAATTTCGGTGTTGACGCGGATCAGGCTCTCGAGCAGCTCGCGGATGTGGGTGGCTGTCGCTTGCGGCGGCGTTAGTCCCAGATAGCGGAAAAAGTTCTGCGCCACCTCGATCTGGGCGATCTTTTGGGTGACGTGGCGAAGCGACATCAGCCGTTCCGGACCTTCGATGGCACCCCGATAGCCGGTAACCGAAAACGTCAACGGCGCACCGTGCCGCAGGCCGAGCAGCACCAGCAAATCTTCGCCGCTGCGGCCGCTGCCGTCCTTCGCAAAATGGGCGACTTGGAACAAAAAATCGACGATGGCGAGCACTTGCAGAAACGACACCTCGTCATTGAAGGGTCCCACTTCCTCCAGTGCTGCGAATGTCCGGGCGATGACGGCTTCCGCGAAGCGCGGATGCAAGGTCTCGAACCCGCCGGCGTTGCCGCGCCCGGCGGGCGGACCGCCAAGATCATCTAGTTCCGTGCTGTAGAACGGGTCGCTGGCACCGTCCGCGAAAAAGCCCAAGGAGTCGTTGTGGCCGACCATCTGGCCGCGGAACACGTCCTCCTCGAAATAGCTGCGGTTGATGGCGTAAAAGGCCTGGTGTGCGGTTACACGCCGCGCTGCAAAGTCAGGTATTAGCTCTAAACGCACGCGGTCCGAGGCGCGACGCAGTTGGCCATATGTTTGCCGCCGGAAGGCTAGGAATGCGTCGTCGTCCATCTCGTGTGACGTGCTCTAGTCTCCGATCAGCCGGAGAATGTTGCCGCTGGCCACCAGCTCGCGGGTTGCGGGCGTCAATTGTGACAGCAGCAGCCTTACCCGATCGACCTTGATTTGGTCCGATGAGAGGCG
>PVBE010827546.1_pt1 | contig 16231 bp, 10 predicted proteins | sample 1631181 | NCBI WGS metagenome assembly PVBE01 (sample SAMN08397723, study PRJNA350692) | Marine metagenome, whole genome shotgun sequencing project. | isolation source: water | place: Pacific Ocean | collected 2012-04
CCTTCGCCATCGTCGAAGTAGCTCGCATCGACCGCCACGTACGGCTCGCCCAGCACTCCGAAGGTGACCCCCGGCCCTTCCCACGCCACGGACACGTGGTCGCCGCCGCCGCCTTCCTTGTGCAGAGCTTCGACGAACACGACCTCGTCCTCAGCGAGCGTCACCGGAGCCGACTCCTGGCTCGGATCGGCGTCCCACTGATGGTGCGAGGTCCACCCCACCACCTCGGCCACGAGCGCGCCATCGACCCACAGCTCACCGCCGTCGTCCGATGCGATCCAGAAGGTGTAGTCGCCCGCCTGGGGAGCCTGGACGTAGGCCGAAAGCCGCGAGCCGTAGGCCTCGGCGTAGTTGACCGGTCCCTCGAACTCGACCGCAGTCTCCGTCTCGTCGGGGCTGGCGGGGTAGCCGGGCGCCGACGTCAGGTCCGCCACCGCCGAGCCGTCGATCCCGAGCCAGCGCTCGATGAGCACGCCCGCGTAGGAGACGTTGATCTCGATCTCCGAGGTCGCGGTATGGCCGGTGCTGGAGGTGACCGTGTACGTGAAGGTCTCGGTCGCTTCCTCGGCGGGCGCGGTCCAACTCCAGGTGCCGTCGCCGTTGTCGTCCAGGTCTTCGTCCACCTCCAGCACGGCGACGCCGTCGTGCGACAGCGCCTCCCCCTGGAGGTCGAAGGAGATCGTGGCCCCGGGCTGCACCGCGAAGCTCCCCTCGATCCCACCCAGGGCGGGGAGCCACGGCGGCAGGGCGACGGTGGCGTCCGACGGCGTCGTCACCAGTCCCCAGTACGTGACCATGAACAGCGACAGGTCGTGCCCCGAGACCTCGGACCAGCGGTTCAGGAAGAGATCGCGCTCGGCCTGTTCGTCGTCGGGCTGCTCGGCGGCGTCGTTGTAGAGCGTGAAGACGTCGGTCCACGTGGCCCAGCCGAAGCCGTCGCGCAGCTGCAGGTACATGGCCAGCTTGTCGCCGACCCCCAGGTCCGCGAACGTGCTCGCCGACGTCGTATCCAGGGCCCGCTGCATCACGTCGACCCGCTCGCCGGTCCAGCTCCAGCCGCCTCGCGAGGGCTGCCCGATCTGGTCGTACGCGTAGCTCGTGAAGATGTTGACGGTCGCCTCGACCGCGCCGTCGAAGGTGTACGGGTTGTCCCACCCCCAGCTCTTGTCCGGCCGCCGCTGCGCTTCGTGCCCGAGCTCGTGGTACCAGCCCCAGGTTCCGCTGGCGTAGAGGCTCTCGGTGTCGGCGATGTCGAGCGACGCCCAGTCCGGTCCCTGGGTGGGGTAGCCGGCGTGCAGCAGGCCGGCGCTGATCTGCACGTCGATGTTCATGCGCTCCGCCATCGACCGCAGGTGGCCGTGGTTGGCGAGCGTGTCCTGATGGGTGACGACGTCGTCCCAGTGGGTCATCACCGCCTCCATGTTGTCGACCGTGTCGACCAGCGAGGAGGAGACCGAGATCGTGCAGTGCTCGCTCTCCAGCTCCGCGTAGGGGGCGGGGAGGTCGCGCTCGTCGGCGATCCAGACCGCGTCCGTGGTGTCGCCGAGCACGAAGTGGGGCGCCTCCACCGCGTCGGCGAAGGTGACGTCGAAGGCCGCGTCGGTCGGCTCCGCCCCGATGTCGACGTACAGCGCGCCGCCGAAGGGGGAGGCGATCTCGATCGTCTCGGCATCCAGCGCGAAGGAGCGCGAGACCCGGGGCATGCGCGACCAGGTACCTCGGCCGGCGATGTTGTCGACGTGGCCCGAGATGCGGACCAGGTACCCCTCCCCGATGACGGCGGCGGGGGCGGTGACCGTAACGATCTCGCCCGGCGCGGCGTACAGGCCCGTGCTGTGCCAGCGGGTGCGGGTGGTGTCGATGGCGACGGTCTCGGAGACCCGGTCGGCCGATCCGATCGCGCCGAAGCAGCCTTCGGCGGAGCGGTGCTCGACGACGTCGTCCAGCGGCAGCGCCTCCAAGATCGACAGCTCGCGTAGGAGCATTGCCTGGTCGAAGGAGTCCGACACCGGCGTGGCCGGCGTGGGCGTGATCGTCGAGACCGCGGTGATGAAGGCGGCGTCGAGTTCGAGCGCCAGGGGGTCGCCCTCGGGCAGCGCGTCGTAGATCCGGGTTAGCAGGCCCGCGGCCTCTTCCAGCTCGTCCGTGGTGTAGCCGCCGGAGCCGTTGATGAGCACGTCCAGGAGCAGGTCCGCGTTGACCTGGCCGACGCCCCGGAGCGTCGCATCGATGGTGTCGTTGTCCCAGCTGTTGCCCGAAGCGAAGCCGATTCCGGCCTCCCGCAGCAGCTCGTTGCCGGGGGCGCCGGAGATCGGGCCACCCCACCACCAGTCGTAGCCGGCGCCGTACTCGGCCAGGAAGAGGCCCCCGCCGGCGGTGACGAAGTCGGCGACTGCGTCGGTCGTCGAGGCGCTGGGGTTCGAACCGAGCCAGGCGGCGACGAACACATCGGCCGTGGCGAGGTCCGTGGAGAGGGTCCCCGTGGTGCTCGTGGTGACGTCCGTGAAGCCCTGGCTGGCGAGCCAATCGGTGATGCCGGGGCTGAGCGTGACGATGGCGACGTCCAGCGCCGTGGAGTCGGCGAGCCAGCCGATGCCGTTGATGTAGAAGGTGCCCGACTCGACCCCGTAGGCGTCCATGTTGAGCATCTGGTGGTCCGGCACGGCGATGACGCGCCCCGCGCCCCACGAGGCCACCGCGATGAGGGGTCCCACGCCGACGCCCTCGGGGTAGTGCGTGATCGCGTAGGCCTCGGGTCCGAACGCGACCATGCGGCCGGGCTGCACGCCGCCGTGGACGGTCGTGACGCCCAGCAGGATCGCGTCGCGGGCGGCTTCGGCGTCGAGCAGCGCGTTGACCGCGATCGGCAGGGTCACGAACACGCCGGCGGTGCCGCCGACGTCGACCTGCAGCGAAGCGGTGCCCGCGAAGCCGGCGTTCGGCTCGAAGACGAGGCCGTCCAGGGCGGCGTTGATGTCGGCGCTGCTGCCGGTGAAGGTGGTCTCGGAGTCGTCGGTGCCAGTGCCGACCGTCAACGCCAGGCCGCTGATCGTGGGCAGGCTCACCTGGCCGCTGTTGGCGATGAGGGTGACCGGATCGGTGGGCTCATGGGTGCCGCCCAGTTGCACCGCGTTGAAGTGCGCCGAGGCCAGCTCCAGGGTCCCATCGGTGCGCGTGGAGGCGACGGAGGGGAGTTCGACCGTGGCCTGCGCGAAGGCGCTGGAGGCGGGGAGCATGAAGAGGAGGGCGACGAAGGCGGAGAGGGCGCGGAGCATGACCCGGGAAGTTATCCTTCGTCCATGGATGACGCTACTCTCGCGCGCTGCGCGGCGCTGATGCGCCTTGCGTCTTGCCTCAGTGACCCTTCGGGCCGCCCGGCTGTTTGGCCTTCGCCTTCGGCTTCGCCGCCCGGAACACCCCCACTCCTCGCTCATCGATCGAGAAGTATGGGTTCTCCACGGGCACGCCCGCGTCGCGGGCTTCCACCCTCACGTTCTTCGGCGCGTACCGCCGGGCCAGGCCGATCAGTACGGCGTCGGCCTCGGTGCGCTCCATCGGGCGCGGCTGGTAGTCCTGCAGCCGGTTGTTGATCCGCATCGGCATCAACTCGATGCGGTCGATCGCCTTGTCCTTGATCACCATCCGCGCCAGGAGCCCGTAGCCCGGCTGCATCTTGTCGTGGCCGAACCGGCCCTGGGTGCCGAAGAAGAGGTTGCCGAGGCTCCACAGCACCGGCACGCCATCCCGCGCCCAGTAGCCCTGGGCGGCGTGGTTGTGGTGCCCCACGATCGCGTCGACGCCCGCTTGCACCAGCCACTTCGCCATCCCCTGCTGCGTGCCCTTCAGGCGGTGCTGGTAGTTGCGGCCCCAGTGCGGGAACGCGACCACTAGGTCCGCCTCCGCCTTCGCCGCCGCGATCGACGCGGGGATGCTCGCCTCGTCGAAGAACAGCACCCCGCTGCGGTCGTCCGTGGCGCCCCAATCGGCGTCCACCTTCTGCTTGAACGTCTCCATGCCGGCGACGATCGCGACCCGGGTCCCTCCCGCGTCGATGATCAGCGGCTTGCGCGCATGCGCCAGGTTCCGGCCCGCGCCCGTGTAGGGGATCTTCGCCTTCTCCAGGTGCTGGAAGGTGTCCAGCATCCCCTTGCGGCTGCGGTCCAGCATGTGGTTGTTGGCCAGCCCCACATGCGTGATCCCCGCGGCGGTCAGCCCGTCCACCATCTTGGGGCTCATGTTGTAGCTCCAGTTGCCTACACCCTTGCCCTTGCGCCGCTCCTTGGTGATCGGGACCTCCAGGTTGGCCACGAACGCCACCGCGTCCGCCGACTCGATCGTCGCCGCCATCTTGCGGCTCATCCAGTCGTGCCCCTCCTGCTTGAACTTCGCCTTCACCGGCGTGCTGCCGCCCAGGTTGGTGTCGCCGCCGAACAGGATCGCCACCTCGCCGGGACCCAGCGGGCCGAACCGGTCCACGGGCGAGTCGTCGAACGTGGGGATCTTGTCGCGCCCGCCGGCGATGGCGAGTCCGAGCATCACGAGCAGCAGCAGGATCGGGAGGGTCTGGCGCACGGGTCGGATCACCCCGCCTCGGCGGCGTCGTCGGCCAGCGGGTCGGCCCACGGGGCCTCGGTCCAGCCGTTCAGGTCGTACGCCCCCAGGGCCGTGTCGACCAGGTCCGTCCACTCCGGCACGTCGCCGTTGCGCTCCGCCATGAACAGGTTCTCCAGCCGCACGTTGTCGAAGTTCCCCGCGTAGCTGCGCTCGAACAGCTCCTGGCGGGCCCCGAACTCGCTCCCGATGGCGTCCCACGCCAGCTTCCAGAGCTTGATCCGCTCCTCCGCCGTGGCGCCGGAGCCCCGGTAGTACTTGTCGATGTACGGCCGCAACTGCTCCGCCAGCAGGTCCTTGCTGCTGCTGGGCAGCTGGATGAAGCCGCCCGCGCCGACCAGCTGGATCAGCTCGCGGACCTTCGGGTAGATGGCCGGGCCCAGCGCCCGCAGGGCGAAGATCGCTCGATGCGACGGGGCCACCGTGCCGTTGGGGCCGGGGTCGGGGCTCGTGCAGGCGTCCCGCACCAGCGCGCCCACCGTCCACGCGTAGCCGATGACCTCTCCGATGCGGATGCGGATGCCCCGGTAGTTGATGGTGCCGTTCTGCTCCGCCAGCTTCGTCAGCATGCCGGCGAGGAACTCCAGCTTCGTCGCCAGCCGCACCCCGCCGTGGAGCATCAGGTTCTGCACCACCTGCGCGTGCACGAAGAACCGGTTGGCGCGGTCCGCGTCGCGGTAGACGAGGCAGTTCTCCCAGGGGACGAACACGTCGTCGAACACCATCGTCGAGTCGTTCTCGTCGAAGCGGCTGCTCAGCGGGTAGTCGAAGGGCGAGCGGTCCTTCGCGGCGAGCTCGTAGCTGGGGCGCGACAGCAGCTTCAGCCCGGGCGCCCCCGTCGGCGCGATGAAGACCAGCGCATGCTCGGAGTCGGCCTCCTCCAGCGGAACCGGAGCGAAGGAGAACACCAGGTTGCAGTGCGTGAACGCGGCCGCCGTGCCGACCATCTTGGCGCCGCTGACCCAGAAGCCGGCGTCGTTCTCCCGCGTCACCTTGATGTTGATGTCGGGGAGCTCGTGGGGCCGCTTGCTCCGGTCCACCATCGGGTTGACGCCGATGTGGTTCATGAACAGCACGTCGTCCGCGAGTCGGTCGTACCAGGCCTGGCAGTTGCCCTCGAACGGCGCGAAGAAGTCCGGCGAGGCGCCCAGCGACACGGCGAGCCCCGCCTTGTAGTCGGGGCTGCGGCCCATGAAGCCGAAGTGCATGCGCGACCACGTCCGCATGGCGCGGGCCCGGTCCAACAGGTGGTTGCGGGTCTTGGCGAGCTTGAACGCCTTGTGCGAGACCGCGCCCCGGGGGGTGGTCCACGTCAACGTCTTGTCCGCCGGGCTCTGGTGCAGCGTGTCGTACAGGTGCGCGACCGTGCGGGCGGCCATGGAGAAGCCGGGATGGGCGGTGACGTCCTCGACCCGCCCGCCGTCGATCCAGACCTCACGGCCGTCGCGAAGCGAGTCCAGGTACTGCTTGGATGTGAGCGCCAAAGAGGGTCTGCCTTCCCGGGTCCGGGGGCAAGGAATACACGAGCAGGTCGGCCCTGACAACGTCGGTTCGGGGGGCGTCGCCGACCAGGGCGGGAGGCTGCCCGGTCAGCGCAGGACCAGCTGCGCCGGCTGCAGCAGCAGCCGCGTTCGACCGCGCCGCTTCTCGATGAACGCGCCGTCCAGCCCGGCGCGGCCGATCATCACGCGGGTGTCGTGGATGAGCTTGGCGAGCGTCGAGCTGGCCTGGTTCTCCGCGGCCCGCCGCCCCCAGATGGCGGTGCGCAGCGCTTCGTCCTCGACCCAGTCGCCGCCGGCGTCGGCCAGCACCCACAGCAGGTGGAACCGGAGCTCCTGCTCGGTCCAGACGCCGCGTTCTGGGCCGTTGGTGACCGTGATGTCCCCGAACTCTCCCCGCTGGGTCAGCTCCACCCGGTAGGCCCCGAACTTGTGCTCGGCCATGCCTCCGGCGTCGACCGTGCGGGTCAGGCTGGCGGCGTCGGTGGGGGGCGTCAGATCGTCCACCGTCCAGGCTGCATCAGGGCCGAAGCGGACCACGTCGCCGACCGTGAGCTTCGTCCAGTCCGTCACCCTCACGGTGCCCAGTGCGGTCCCGTTTCGGGAGCCCAGGTCGTTGAGGTAGAAGCCGTCGCGCCGCCACTCGAGGCAGGCGTGGTACGTGCTCACGGATTCGCCGCCGATCACCAGATCGTTGTCGGCCCCGCGGCCCACCCGAAGCTTTCGCTCGAACCTGACCGTCGCTCCGTCGCTGTTCCGAATGCCCGCCATCGAGGGCGGCGAGGCTATCACGGAGGCCCAGTCGGTCTGCCTCCTCACCGCGCCTGCTCCCGGGCCTCGTGGGCTGTCGTGACGAGCTCGGCGAAGTCCGCGGGCACGTCCTCCTCGCCGGCGAGCAGGGCCAGGAGATCGGCCGACGATTCAGCCCGCATCTGGGCCTGACGGGCCTCCCGGTCGGCCTCCGGATCCTCCAGCGCCGCCGCCTCCGGGACCGGCATGGACGGGGCGGCCCGGGGCGGGGCCGCCAGGCCTGGGGAGCGGGCGTCGACCGCGGTAACCCGGGGGCGCCTCGGCCGCTCATCGGTCGAGGCGGTCGGCTCCTCGGGGGCGGGGGCCGAGGGGCGCCCCACCAGCACGGCGGCCCCCAGGAGGACCGCCGCGCAGGTGGTGGCGACGCCTGCGCGCACTACTTGCTCCCCTCGATGGTGCCGACGAAGGCCAGTCCGATGGTCCCGGCGATGCCGAAGCCGTCGCCCAGGTTGGCGGCGCAGGCGAGCTCCCGGTCCGCAATGAAGTCGGCGTCGAGCTCGAAGCCGGCGGGCTGGTCGATCCCCCCGACGATCGCCGCGAGGCTCACGTCGGCGCAGATCCAGTTGCTCGAGTTGCTCGCGAACCCGTTCAGGGCGAGGCCCGCGGACAGCAGGCTCCCGTGGGCGGCTCCGTCGTTGTTGTTCAGCAGGTACCCGAGGGTGAACGTCTGCGCAGCCGCCTCGTGCTGCACCGTCGCCGGGTACAGGCCGAACCAGTTCGAGACCCAGCCCCACGAGCCGACGTTCATACGCAGCGCCGTGGGGAGCAGATCGAGGGCGCTGTCGTTGAGGTCGACGATGGCATCCGTGATGACCGCGGCGGCTTCGTCGCAGACCTCATCGGGGAGCCCGGGCTTGCTGCAGGAGGCGAACAGGTCGTCCTCGATGGCGTCCGCTTCGGCCTCGTCGATGCCGTCCACGTCCAGGGCCACGGACAGCCGGCCACCCCACGTCTGGGTGCCGTCGGGCGTCACCGCGGCGAGCCCCAGGTGGAGGTCGAATGCGGCCGCGGTGGGCGCCACGGCGTACTCGCCGGCGAAGTCGCGAGCGGGGGTGTTCTGGGACGCGGCGGCGGCGCCGGGGACGGCCACGCCAAGGGCCAGGATCAAGAGTCGAAACGTCATGGGGTCCTCCTTCGTTCGATGCGAAGAAGGTAGTGGTGCGAGGGGGGCGGGCCTCGTACCCGACCGTTACCTCACAGCTTCTCGATGAGGTCCGAGTCGCTGTCGTCGGGGAGCCGGACAGGCGCCCAGTCGGTCGATGTGTCCATGCGATCGAGGAAGTCGTCCAGCCCCTCGTCGGCCACGCGCACCGCCGCCAGCAGCTCGGAGTCCGTCGTAGCCGCGCGGAGGTCTCTGAGGAAGCCCCGGGCGTGGACCATGCGGGCCAGCCGACCCAGCATCCACAGCTGCGTGCGGCGGTCGTCCGGGGGCGACAGCACCACCAGCGCGACGTCCACCTTGTCGATCCCCCGGCTTCCCCCCCGAAGCACCCAGTTCAGCGGCCGGCGGCTGGTGAAGATCCCGAGACTCGTTGCGGGGATGCCGTTCTTGGTGGCGCCGATCAAAGCCACTCCGCCGGACAGGGCGGTGGGCTGCTGCTGCTCCCGCTTGTGTAGCTTGGACAGGATGGAGTCGGCCATGTCCACGCCCAGCACCTCGGCGTGGCGCCGGGCCATCTTGACCAGCAGATCGTCCTTGGTCTTGACCTCGACCCGCGCCCCGCAGGCGGCCCACGTGGTGAACATGCCCAGCCCGCCGAAGGGGGCGGCGCTCTGCCCCGGGGGCTCGAACCGCGAGTGCACGGCGTGGCGGGGGGCTTTCACCATCAGGACCGAGCAGTCCGCGGCCGACGCCATGGCATCCTCGGGGCTCCCGAACAGCATCGAGCGGACGGAGGACTCGCGGGCCGCCCCCAACACGAGCAGGTCGTAGTCCGCCGTCAGCCGGGCGATCGCGGCGTTCGTATCCGCGGTTCGCTCCACCACGCTGTCGGTCTTGCTCCGGCACAGCTCCGACAGTTCGCGGTGGTAGGCGCGGAACCCATCGATCTGCATCTGCTCCGCCTGCTCCGCGACGAGGCGCAGCAGCGTGATGCTGCCCCGCGAGGCGGTCGCGATGCGGTCGGCCACATGCACCACGAGCGAGTCGTACGGACCCGGCTTGGCGAGCACGAGCACGCGCTTGTAGGCCGGTTCGCCCCGGTCCTTGAGCACCGCCAGATCGCACGGCGCGTGGTCCATCCACCACGCCATCGGGTTCCGCACGACGATGGCGCGTCGGCTCTTCTCCGGCCACGACATGACCATCCACTCGGCGCGGGTCTTGGCGGCGTGGTCGTGGGTCGCGCGCTTGGCGTTGTGGGTCAGCAGGTCGTGGAAGGCGACCTTGACGTTGGCCTTCACGCCGATGGCGTAGGCGCTGTCGGACAGCGCCTTCATGGCGTCGTCTTCCTCGATGGAGGAGACGAGCATGGTCTGTGTGGGCAGTTCCTCCAGCCGCATCACCTCGAGCCAGCCGTCGTCCACCATCACGGTGCCCAACCGCATCAACCGCTCGGGGTCCCGCTCCCAGCCGAACAGCGGCGTGATCACCCGCGGCGGCTGCAGCCCCAGCTCCTCGTCCTCCTCCAGGTGCTGGGTCTCCGCGAGCACGTGGGCCTCACCCCAGACGTGGGCGAAGGCGGACTTCCGATCCACCCGGCTGCGCACGTAGATGAAGTACCAGAGCGTGCCCGCGACGACGACGGCGAGCACGCCGGACAGCGCGAAGGTGCCGACCGCCGACAGGAGCGCGACACCGCCGATGATCCCGAGGATCTGAACCCAGGGGTACAAGGGCGAGCGGAACTTCGGCTTGTACCAACGGACCTGCGTCTCGCGCAGCACGATCACGGCGACGTTCACCAGCGTGAAGATCACGATCTTGAAGCCGGAGGCGAGCTTGGCGAGCTTGACCACGGGGAGGAAGAAGACGAGCAGGAACAGCGCGACGCCGGTGATCAGGATCGCCGGCATCGGGGTGCCGAAGCGCGGGTGCAGGGAGTTGGTCCACGACGGCAGCAGCCAGTCACGCCCCATCGCGAACGGGTACCGCGACGACGACATCACGCCCGCGTTCGACATCGAGATCAGGCCCAGCACCGAGATGACGGCCATGAAGACGACGAACGGCCGCCCCCCGATGTTGGCTGCGGCGTCGGTCACCGGGGTGGCGCTCGTGGCCAACTGCGCGGGGTCGACGTTGGCGACGATGATCCAGGCGATGATCGCGTAGACGGTCATGCCGGTCAGGTGCGCCGCGATCATGCCCCGCGGGATGTTCTTCGCGGGGTGGTGAATCTCCTCGGCGACGGAGCAGATCTTGGTGACGCCCGCGTACGCGTTGAAGACGAAGGCGGCGCCCAGGACGATCCCGATCTTGCCCGCGGGGAGGGGGTCTTCGGCGAACACGGTGGGGTCCCGGCTGACGAACCCCATCAGGCCGAAGCCGGTGAGCGCGGCCAGGCACAGCGCCACGATCGCGTTCTGCACCTTGGTCGCCTTGCCTACGCCGAGCACGTTGATCGTCACCAACCCCACCAGCACGGCCAGCGACACCGGCTTGACCAGCGAGGCATCCGCAAACAGCGTCAGGTAGGCGCCGAGCCCGGCGAGCACGAACGCCGTCTTGGAGACGAGCGAGCCCCAGGTCCCGATGCCGGTGATCGTGCCGATCCAGGGCCCCATCGCGCGGTCGATGTAGACGTAGGTCCCGCCCGCCACGGGCATCGCGGTGGCGAGCTCGGCCTTGGACAGCACCGCGGGCAGCACCATGAACCCGGCGAGGAGGAAGCTGAGGCTGACCCAGGGGCCGGCGATTCCGGAAGCGAGGCCGGGCAGCACGAAGACGCCGGATCCCAGCATCGCCCCCACGGAGATGCTGAACGCCGACCAGAAGCCGAGCTTCCTATCGAGTTGCTTCGCGATCTGTCTGTCCCCTCGTCCTCACCAGCACTCTACCGTCGGGGAAGCCCCTGATTCAGCGGTTTACATCGCGGAGGGGCAAGAGCAGGATGCGCCGCCATGAGCAGCGAGCATCACTTCGACGTCGTCATCATGGGCGGCGGAATCGGCGGAAACATGCAGGCACGTCACCTGCTGCGCACGATTCCGGGCATCAAGGTGGCGGTCATCGACCCCCGCTCGGACGAGCGGATCGCGTCGGTGCACAAGATCGGCGAATCCACCGTAGAGATTGCCGCGATCTTCATGTCCCAGGAGCTGGGGCTGGTCGACTACCTGCTGGAGAACCACCCCCCCAAGTGCGGGCTGGCGTTCCACTGGGCCAAGGAGGCGGGGCAGACCGACACCCTCGCGGACGACTACTTCTCCATCTGGCCCCCGCGGTTCCCCAAGGTCATGACCTGGCAGATCCACCGCGGCACGTTCGAGCGGGACCTCACCGCCATGAACCGCGCCGACGGCGTGCACTGGTTCATGGGCAAGGTGAAGGCGTTCGAGGTGGGCGCGGGCGACCTCCCCAACACCGTGCGGGTCAAGGGCACCCACGGCGGCGAGGACGCGGAGCTCAGCTGCGATCACCTCGTGGACGCGGCCGGCCGCGCGTGGCTCACGGGCAAGAAGTTCGACAACATCCGGCAGGACGCCGAGAGCCTGTACGGGCTCAACACCGGCGCCGCCTGGGTGCGGGTCAAGGGGGTCGATCCGGAGCTGTTCCAGGAGGGCGGGGCCGACGGCGAGCGGGTCGCGACCTCGCAGTTCTATGCGACCAACCACTGGATGGGGGAGGGCCACTGGCTGTGGCAGATCCCGATCTGCACCGAGACGCACACCGTGTCGGTCGGCGGGATGTTCCACCACGACATCATCCCGGGCGCGCAGGTGGGCCGGAAGGAGAAGCTCCTCGACTTCATCAAGGCCAACCACCACGCCCTGTGGAAGATGATCGACTCGGCCGACGAGGTCGTGGACTTCATCTACTGGAAGAAGCCGACGCACCTCTGCAAGAAGATGTTCTCGTCGGACAACTGGTACGCGATCGGGGACGCCGCCTATTTCGGCGACGCCTTCTACAGCCTGGGCATCTCGACGGTCGCCATCGCCGTGACGTCCACCACCGAGCTGATCCGCGCCAAGATGGCTGACGAGCCGGACGTCGAGACCAAGCGCGAGTGGTACGACAAGTTCAACGTCTACTTCGGCGAGACCGCGCTGCACCTGTACCGGGACCACGACAAGCACACGGGGCATGCCTCGGCGATGAGCTGGCGCATCTACCTGGAGTACATGTGGTGGTTCGGCATGTGGGTGCCGATGTTCATCGGCCGCTGGCACCTGGACGTGGAGATGTGCCAGGCGATCGTGGGCAACTGCGAGAAGCCGTACCTCAAGTCCTTCTACGACGACCTCACGCGCATGATCGAGCAGGGTGGCAACGCCGGCTTGATGGACCCGTACCGCGCCGACCAGCTGATCGGCGGGTACCACCCGACGACGGAGCACGTGCACTTCCTGGAAGACGCCGAGTTCGCGCCCGGGCGGCTCGATCTGTACGCCTCGCTGAGCAAGACCTACATGCTCAACATCGTCTTCCTGCTGAAGTTCCAGTGGCGGGCGTTCGGGCTGTTGGGGGTGCTGTCGCCCCGCACGCTGCGTCGGGTCGCGCACCTGCTCCGGCTGGGCATCTGGATCAAGATGGGCAGCTGGCGGCACAAGTTCCGGCAGCGGAAGCTCCCCGCCAATGCGAAGTTCGCGAAGCAGGCGATGGAGTTCCAGGGCTACGCGGGCACCGCGGAGCTCCAGGATTGGTCCGGCAAGGAGCCCCCCGAGGGGGCCAAGAAGGCCGACGCCGACGCCGCCGCGTAGGACCCGCGGCATTGGCCCGCCAGATGCATGCCGGAACCGGCATGACGACGCTGCGCACCCTGCTCCTGCTCCTGGCCGCCACCCTGCTCGTGGCCTGCCCTCCCGTGCTCACCCCCGGGACCCCCTCGGACGACGACGACACCGTCGGCGATGACGACGACGACGACGACACCGTCGGCGATGACGACGACGACGACGACAGCGTGGGCGATGACGACGACGACAGCGTGGATCCCGGCGACGACGACGACGACAGCGTCGACCCCGGTGACGACGACGACGATGACGACGCCACCGACGATGACGACTCGGGACCTTGCGGCGTGGACGACCTGGCGTTCACGGTCCACATCGAGGACGTGGCCGGCACGATCGGCACCGCCTGGAGCACGACCGACGACCTGATCGCGGTCGGCACCGTCACGAACACCTGCCCGTTCGACGTGTCATTCGTGACCAGCTCCACCTGCCTGCTTGAGCCCTGGACGCTGGCCGGCAGCTCCACCGGCCGGGGCTGCGGCGACGCGGAGACCGGCTGGACGGTCCTGCAGGGCGACGTGCTGCTGGACGTCGAGCCGATCGGCACGCAGGCGGCGGACACCTACACCTTCGAGGCGACGTTCTTCAGCGACACCCAGTCGGTGGTCTTCACGGTGAACTGATCAGGGGAGGCCGCAGCCCTCGCCGTCGAAGCGGCCCACCACGACCGCGCCGAGCGTGACGTTTGAGGGGCTGCCCTCCGTCTTGCCCGTGGCGATGAGGTCGAACGACACGGTCACCGATTCCTGGCCGGCGTCGGTGGCGTTGAGCTGCTCGCCCGGGAGCGCGACGGCGCACGACAGGCGGCACAGGTCCACGTCGTAGGTGCCGAGCTGACGGTCCAGTACCTGGACCGGTACGGAGGTGTGGTCAGCGTACGGACTGTCACTGATCCACCCCCGCAGGCAGCCGTCGTTGGCCTCCGCGGTGCGCGCGAGTACGTCCTGGAGATCGAACTGCTCGTCGGCGAGGAGGTGGAGTCCGTGGTCCAGACCCGCCGTGGCCGCGTACTGGAACGCCTTCTGGCTGTGGAAGCTGGAGGTCTGAGCGAGGCTGTAGTTCGCGATCGAGACGGACCCCATCGCGCCGATCGTAAGTACCGACAGGCCGATCATCGAGACGAGCAGGGCGTGGCCGGCCTGGGCGTGGGTGCGGGTGCGGGTGCGAACCATCAGGACCTCCTAGTGCACGATGCGCGTGCCGGCGACGCGGAACCGGGTCCGCCGCGACGTCAGGGTGATGTGCACGACGTCGGGGGCCCCGTCGTCGCCCGCGTCGTGGGCGAAGTAGACCTCGCCGTGGGACAGCACGGGCCGGCTGAGCACGCCCTCGAACTCGGCGTACAGCCCGTCGACGATGGTCGCGTCGTTCTCGGGGCCTGAGCCCCAGCCGCCCTCGCAGATAGCCAGGTCGATGGCGTAGGCGCGGCCCTGCTCGGCGTCGCAGGAGCCCGCGGCGGGCCGCGCGGTGGTGAACACCACCTTGGAGTCGGCGACCATCGGCTCCGCGGTGAGGAATTCGCCCAGCCCGGGCCCGGTGGCGTCCATCAGGCTGGAGGCGGCGGCGCAGTCGATGGGCACGCCGGCGCTGCAGCCCAGCGGGTCGGGATCCTTCATCGCGTAGAGCGAGCCGCCCTCCTCAATGTCGTAGTCATCGAAGCTGCCGGTGCCCCAGATGACCACCACCTCTCCGTCGCCGGTGCGGGGCAGCGCCGGTGCGTGCACGATGGGCGCCGTCTCCTCCAGGGTGGGGGTCGCGAAGCGGCAGATGGTCGGCTGGGTGGGCGCGTCGGGGTTGAACCGGGCCTTGTACAGCGTGCCGGTCGAGTCGCCGAACCAGGCGGCGTCGACGGCCCGGTCCCCGTCGAGGTCGACCATGGCCACCGCGCCGGAGGCGCCGAGCGGGTCGGTGGGGTAGGTGGACTCGCCCGCGGCGGGAGCCTGCACGGGCAGGGCGAAGCCGGACTCGGGGTAGGCGGTGGGGGCGTCGCCGAAAGCGGACACGAGGTCCTGGACGTGGAGGCGCCCCTGCACGCTCGGATCCGCTTCGTCGTCGGTGGCGGTGTCGGGGAGTCGGATGCCGCTGAGCCAGGCGCCGATCCAGCGGGTCTCGTCCGCGGCCCGGTCGAAGAAGGAACCCACCGACGGGGCGCCGATGAGGCGGCCGGCGCCGGCGCTGGTGTCCCCGCGCTCCCAGAGCACCCGGGGGGCGTCGGGGACGGTGACGTCGAGGGCGTAGACGTGGCGGGAGCCGGCGCCGCCGGTCCACAGCAGGACGCGGTGCCACTTGCAGCCGTGGACGTCGGGTCCGTCGTCGTCCATGGAGCCGACGTAGCCAGGGGCGGAGCACGAAGGTGAACCGTCGACCGAGGCGAGGCCGTTGGACCAGCCGTCCAGGAGCACGTGGTCGAGCACGAGCCGGCCGGCGTTGACCGGGCTGGCGCCGTCCTTCAGGACCGCGCCGAACTGGTTGGCCTCGGGCTCGGGCGCGAACAGGCTGCCCTTCAGCTTGGCCGCGGGCACGTAGAACCAGCGCTCCTGCCCGGCCGTCCCGGTGGCGCCGGCGTCGAACGCGTGGAGCATGCCGGCGTCGGAGTTGAGGTAGACGACCGACGGCAGCACGGCGACCCGGGCGGCGTACGCGTCGAAGGCGGGCGACACGGAGGCGCGGCCGATCAGGCGGGGAGCTTCCACCGCCACGGACCGACCGGTCGAGCCGATGCGCCAGGGGCCGCGGAGGGTCTCGGTGTTGAGGATCTCGGACGTGGCGACGCCGCGGACGAAGTCGACCAGCAGCGCGGCGTCCTCGAGGTCGGAGTCGCAGTCGCCGTCGAAGTCGGCGGTGAGGTTCTGGCAGGAGGGGTTCTGCGCCTGGGGGGCGTCGTCGGTGATCAGGTCGACCAGCGGCGAGCCTTCGTACAGCGCGGTGTGGTCGAAAGTCAGGGGCGTGCTCAGGAAGCTGCCCTCGGGGAGGCGGTGTAGCCGATGCGGGCCTCCAGGGCGTGCACGGCGCTGCCGTTGGACTCACCTGAGGCCGCGGGGCGGTCCTTGAGGAGCGTGGCGGCGTCCCAGACGGAGCCGTCGGGGCCCCCGCCCACCTGCACGTCGCCGAAGCTGTCGCCGCCCGGGCTGCTGAGGTCGAGGTCGTACGCGTACAGCGAGCCGCGTCCCAGGGGCGCGTCGTCGGTCCAGCGGCTCCAGCTCACGTAGACCCGGTCGCCCAACGGAGAGGCGCTCAGCCCGGGGGCGGCGACGCCGTTCGGATCGGGGACGAGCCCGCAAGCGAGGTCTTCGCGGTCGTCGTCATCAGAGTCAGAGTCAGAGTCGCTGTCGCTGTCGCTGTCGGAGTCGGAGTCGCTGTCGCTGTCGCTGTCGGAGTCGGAGTCGCTGTCGTCGTCAGAGCACTCG
>PVBE010042072.1_pt1 | contig 16230 bp, 9 predicted proteins | sample 1631181 | NCBI WGS metagenome assembly PVBE01 (sample SAMN08397723, study PRJNA350692) | Marine metagenome, whole genome shotgun sequencing project. | isolation source: water | place: Pacific Ocean | collected 2012-04
AACTTCCCGATTAAAGATCCAACTGAATTTTCTTTGCTCAATTCTGGATTTACGGCGCTGGGCTCGCTCGGCCAATTTTTTATACCGAGAACCAAGGAGGCATAAATAATCCTGTGCTTCTGCAGCTTTGCTGCTGAGGCCGGTTAAGTTTTCCACGTTCCAAGTACGGACCAAGTGTTCTACTATTTCTGAATAGTGTTTGGCGGTGTAAACGCCCAACTGTTGTGCAATAATCGAGAAATTATCGAACAGGTTAGGATCAGCGCCATCTTGCATCAAATGAGAGGGCATTACGATTTGGGCGCGCATTAAATCACGAAATGCTAGCATGGCGCCATCAGGATCTTGTTCAAAAATATGGCTAATGAAATTTGTATAGACCTTTTCGTGGCGGGCTTCGTCAGCGGCAATGGCACTACAGATGCCTTTTAAGTTATCGTCGCCTTCTTCTCGCGCAAGTTGTGCTACATTTTTATGTGAAATCTTAGTGGCTCGTTCCTGGAATGAAGTATAAATGAATCCTCTATATGGATCCTGCGCTGTGCTTGGATCAAAGCCTTTTGATAATAAATTTTGGATTGTCACTTCTACTGCACGCATGTCGACTCGACCAGTTAAGTAGAGGTATTTGTTAAGTAAGTCGCCGTGTCGGTTTTCTTCTGCAGTCCAGCCCCGAGTCCACTGCGCCCAAGGGCTTGTGTCAGTGCCGGTTTTGTCACTGACTCCTTCGAATCCATTGATTAATGTTTGATAGGTCGGTAGAGCCTCTTCAGTTACCATGTCTCCTACCAATACTACGAGAACTGCGTCTGACAGTCCCTTGGCGGGTTCGCGGAACGTTTGCACGCGTTCGGCCCAATCTTCACTGGTCAGATCAGGTAACCAATCCTGTGGCTGCCAGCTATCTTCGACTGGCTTCAAATACTTTAGCTGAGTCGATACGAAATCCTCCATTCCAGAGATGACTTCCTGCTTTGAGTCTGAAAAACTATTCATTGTCAGATTGATTTACTGGTGATTATATCCGTGCTAAACCATATACATAGTCGGATCGCTGGCCAGTGCAATAATCTCTTCAGAGTGGTCTATTTATTTAATCTTAGTAAACAGGTTAATATCTCTACTTTTAACGTTCGATTTGGTATTAAAAGGGGCTGTTATTTTGTAGAAAATTTAATTTTTCGATTCGAATGAGTGAATGCTAATCAGTTTCCTTTTTTGGTAATCCTTTCCAGATCTTCTTTTCCATTTGTTCCAAGTCTGAAAGTGATTTGTTTACATCTTGAGGGAACCATCTTGGCTTTCCTCTGATATGACTGCGGCTACTGGGTTGGGTCTGACGATTACCATAAAGAAAAGCCCAGTTAGTGGGTAGCCAGTATTGGCGCCATAGGGCGTTCTTAGTAATGAACGCCTCCCGTAATGTTTCGTTGCCGGTAGAGAGTTGCGATGAAAATCCAAGTTGTCTTGCGATTACTTCAGCCGCAAGACGGTGACCTTCAGTGGAGAGCATCTGACCATCATTAGTAACTGGCTTCCCTTTAAGTTCAGCAAACAAATCGACTACAGGTAAACCTCGATCATCGGCAAGTTCACGGATTGTGGCAACATATTTAGCGAGATTTATGTTAAGCTCTTCGTAGTCCAATCCGATGCCGAGCGGATCCTCAAAGGGAGCCGGAGTGATGAGTACTACGCGTCCAGTATAATCGTCAAGTTGGTTGAGGATTGCTTCGTAAGATGCGCGGAAACTCGCAGCATTTTTTTCACTGCCAGTTTCCAGTGACTCCATCTTGCCAAACCAGAGGAAGATAGTGTCGGCGGCAATCGTGGATCGGTGATCAGCTTCACCGTAACTGGGCTTGGAAGTACTGAAGAAATTTCGTGGACGTTGTTGTTGGTAAACTGTGTCCGCAGGCCAGGCCATGTTGCGAAAACTCAGTTGATGTTTTGGGTGCTTTGTTGAGATGAGTGTCTCGATCCAACTGTAACGGCTACTTTCAGCAGCATTGGCTCCGCCGAGAAGGATAATAGTCTGATCATCTGTAATTTTGAAGCCTTTAGAAAATGCGGGTACAGGCTTAGCTGGCCTAGTGAGTGGACGAAGGAAAGTATGAACTTCAGCTTGTTTATTGAGCGTATTCAAATTCGCTCCGGGGGAATAGTGCCACAGATTGGCGAGGGGAACCTTTTCCTTTCCCAATTCAAGGAAGAGTTGCTCTGGTTTGCCGGCGATGCCTCCGGGAGCGCCGTGATCCATGACTCGTACTGCAATCGTGTTCTTTCCAGTTTTTAGGAGATCTGCAGGAACGGGATAGTTGCGTGCCGTGTAATGGTGGCCGGGGGTTTCGTAGCCACCGACCCGCGTGCCGTTGACCCAAGTGACGTCCATGTCATCGATTTGTCCGAGATGCAGGATGGCCTTGGACTTGGCCTCTTCGGGGGAAAGCTCGATGGTTTTGCGGAACCAAACTACTCCATCGAAGTTAGGCAACTGAGTAGTGTCAAAATGACTAGGAATTTTCATGGTTTTCCACTTGGAGTGATTGAAACTGGTCTTAGTCCATGCGTCGCCTTGGGAGCCTGGATCAACTGCCATAATTAACCTCGTCCAGTGGGGTAATGGGGTGGGGGTCGGCTCTTTGGATTCGGGTTTCGATTCGGCAACTTCGTGCAAGGTGCAAACTCCGACAATAATTAGCAAGGAAGCCAGAAGGGATACCAATGGTGCTGTAACATGAATAAAATAACCCAATGGATGCATCTTCATGGTTGCGGTTTTTTCACGGTTTCAAGAGTGCTGAGATATTTGATCAGATCTCGCAATTCAGTACGCGTTAAGTTAGCTGTGAGTTGCGGTGGCATCACGGTAACGCCTTTGGTCCGTTGCTTTATGTTGTCAATTTGCAGGGTGGCGATTTTACCGGTGGTAAGATCACGGATGCGTAGCACAGTTTTATCTTCACTGTGAGCGAAGCCGTTTAATACCCGGCCATCTTTTGTTAATACTGTAGTTGCCTGATAACCTTCTTTGATTTGCCGGTCAGGCCAAAGTACCGATTCTATGATAATATCCACTGGTAGCCCCGCCGCCAATGCTGTGAGGTTTGGTCCTTTTAGGGTCGTGACAGTACCCTCTATGCCGTCCACCGCGTGACACGCTGTACAACTGATGATCGGCAACTGGAATATTTTCTTACCGTTCACTGCATCACCTTCATTTAGTGCTTCTTTGGCCAGCTCGGCAACATAGTCAGGATTGTATTTCTGTGTAGTGACCTTGAGACCAATGATCTTATTGAGCAATTCAGTAAGTTTCGGTTCATTGCGTCCGGTACTGTTGAGCCAGCGAAGCATGAGCTTAGCGGTGTCAGTAGAGATTGTTTCCGTAGCCAGCGTGGCTACAAGTTCATCAGTGCCCCTGGTGCGTTGAAGTAGAGCTGAGAGTAATGGCTCGATTTCTTTTGCTTCAACCTTTGTGAGAAGTGAAGCGGTTAATGATGCGGCCCGTTTGACATCACGCGTGGCAAGGCTTCCTATTGCCGCGGCGCGAATGATGGGAGGGCTTTCAATTGCAGTTAATTTCTCAAGTGTTTTAATAATAGATGGATCATTCATTGAGCCGAGTGCTTCAGTGGCTGCTAGGCGTAGTGCTAATTTCTCGGGTCGGTCAGCGGCGATCGAGCCGATTGTTTCACTGTGTTCATTGAGTGACCACAAGCCACTGAGCCGGATAGCTTCAATCCGGATTGCGTTGTCTTGGCTCACTAGGGCCGGGCGAATTAATTGGGCCGCACCGGCCGGTGCTTGCAGGTTGCGTGCCCGAGCAGAGTCAGTCAGTGCCAATAAAACTTCAGGCTTATCAATACCAATTTTCAGTGCTCGCTCTGCATCGGTAGAGTTTCCGATACCAGCTAGAAGTGCAATTAATTTTGTGATTTCTTGAGGTTTTAGTTTCTCGGTTGCTAGTTTTTGACGTATTACCTCAACTACTTCATTTCCACCGATGGTGCTCACCACACGTAACAGGTGTGAGGATTGGTTGAATTTTAGATTCCCGGCCATCAGTGCTGGCTTCCAATGATTGGCAAGAGCATGGACTGCTTGAGTGAAGGCGAAGTCTATAAAGCGGTCTTTTGGACCGTCAGTTGCCTGGGCGGCAATAATGATCGAGCCAGCTTCTCGAATATCGCTAGCAGAGACGATTGCCTCAAGGCGCACTCGAGAGTGTTTGTCGGTCGCGCTGTTTTTTAAAAGAGCTAGAGGGTCTTCAAGTAGGTGATGCCACCGGCCGATCACGCGAGTGGCATAGGCACGGGCGCGATGTTCCTTTGCTGCTAGCAGTTGTTTTAGCAGTGAGACGTTCATTGTTTCGTGGGACTCGAACACACCGATTGCCTCGAACAGCTTGTGTTCGAGCCTTGGATCGTCGGGCATAAGCTCATCGATCCATTTTTGAATTGCGGGAATGGCATCAGTTTTAGGTAGGTCCATGAGGCGCAGTTTGGCGAGTTTACGGATTCGTCTGAGCGGCGCACCGAGTTGTTCACAAAGTTCCGAGGCTTTCATCTTGGCCAGTGAAGGAGAATTCAATGGTGGGCTGCCCTTGGCACTAATGCGCCATATTCGACCATGATCCTTGTCTCGGTCGGGATGTCGCAAAGATGCCTGGTAATGTCCAATGATGGGGTTGAACCAGTCGGCTATGTAAAGTGCGCCGTCGGGACCGATGTTCAGGTCTACCGGGCGAAAAGCGTTATGCGAAGAAGTGAGCAGCGGTTCGAGTGTTGTTAATTTATGTCCAGCTCCATCAGTTGTGGGTCGGAGCCGAGCAATGTTGCGTGCGAAATATCCAGCAATCAGGAAGTCTCCCTGCAGGTCCTTTGGAAGGTGTGGTGAGTCGACAATATTAATTGCCATGGATTTGATTTTCGTTGCGCCAATCTGCATTGCGCCTCCCCAGTAACCACCGGCAATGTGGTCAGTGTGAATCATGCTCGGCAGCAGTTCACTGACTTCACCACCGTTGCTCTTAATGAAGGGTTCACCCCAGTCACCAAAAGCAAACCCCCATGGGTTGCCGCCACCCGAAGTGCGTCGGTAGCTGTGCAACTGACGGCGAAGTGGCCGGAGGCGCCAAGAGCCATGCTCATCGAGTCGGCGAATGCCCCATGGTGTCTCTACGCGCGAAAAACAGTGTAAACCTTGACTAAAAAGCAACTCTCCACCGGGCGTCCATGCGAAAGAGTTGATGTTCTGATGCGTGTCACCAGTGCCGAAACCGGTAAATAGAACTTCCTTCTGGTCGGCTTTGCCGTTCCCGCTTGTGTCTTTGACATGAATTAGGTCACGACCGTTACCAATATATGCGCCACCGTTTCCAAGAGCGAATCCGGTCGGCATGTTTAATCCGTCGACGAAGATGGATCTTTTATCTGCCCTGCCGTCTCCATCGGTATCTTCAAGGATGATTAGTTTATCGTCTGCTTTTGTTCCTGGCTTTAATTGAGGATATGCCCAAGTGCATAACACCCAGAGACGCCCGTGTGGATCCCAGCGGAAACAGATAGGGTTGGAAATGCCCATGGTTTCATCTGCAAAAAGGTTAGCCTGGAGACGCGAGTCAATCGTGAAGGAGGCTAATTCAGCTTGAGGTGAGTTATTCTTTTCTGGCGGGGAAACAGAGAGGGGGTTCTGCCCACGAGTTAAAGTGCCCGTTGCCAGAAGCGTTGCTAAAAATAATCCAAATCGAGTCATTCTAACCTATAGGTAGCACTAAAAGTATTGAAAAAAGGAATTGGACCTCAAACAATTAGCTTGGAGTGAATTCCTAATCTTTTGCGATCTTATATTTTTAGGATTTGGCAGTAAACCTTTTAATTAAGACAACGGTTTCACCCTCTGGAAGAGCTAAGATTTCCTTACGTGCGCTATCTACCCAACTAGAAGGAATTATGCGAATACCTGCTTTTTTTCCGCCCAAATTTCCGCCCGATTTTTTACCTCAGTTGGGGGAGTTGTTGTAACTCGTTGGTATTTAAAGTGCTCGGAACAGGAATCGAACCTGCACCCACGTGAGTGGACTAGATCCTTAGTCTAGCGCGTCTACCAGTTCCGCCACCCGAGCATTATTTATGGATCTGAAATTCTGAGTTTTGAATCTGCAACGTGCTAGGCCATCGATCAAGTATATCTTTTTAACTTACTCGGACTTGGAGTTGTCAGTTCTTTGTGGAGTAGCTTCACAGACCTGACGCCACCCGGGGAAACGCCATTTGTTAGGAAAATTACTGCATTGATTGGGTTTTGATTGATGTACTTTACAGGAATTTCCTTCAAGGAATATACAGGATCCGTCGGATTTCTCGGCCAAAGTCAAACCAACACGAGATTGTCGCAGTGTAGTGAAATTTTGTATGAATTCATTTTCGCTACAGCCCATATATTTAGACATATTGCTAATTTCACTTTCGCTGAGAAGAACTTCCCCTGGCCATTGGCAGCATTTGCCACACCTATCGCATTTATATTCAATTGTTGCGGTTTCCATGTATTAATTCTTTTCGGAATGTTCAATGAAATGAGACTGACTTTGACTTATAAAACAAATCAAATTGCCTATATTGTTGAATAAAGAAACATGATAAATAGTAGCGTAAGTCGCTGTATATTAGTATGATGATATCATTATACCTCTATTTTTTTCACCAAAAAGATTTATCAAACATTCAGATGAGTGGTTTAAATTAAATAAAAAAGTCTATAATATCTTTATTTTTAAGTTTTCTTAATTGGATTTGTTAGTTAATAATTAATTATCCTGATTTATTTACGAGTAATTAGGGTCCTGTTTTGTATGATTAGCGATTCCACCACTGGCGATTTAGCCTCAGTTGATAATTAAATTTTGAATATTTTCTATAAACTATTTGGCCTCCTTAATATGGATATTGGTATCGATTTGGGTACTGCAAACACTTTGGTCTACCTTAAAGATGAAGGTATTAAAGTTCGAGAGCCATCAGTCGTCGCCGTTAAGACAGGCACAACAGAAGTCGTCGCAGTTGGAGATGAAGCGAAGCGAATGTTGGGCAGGACTCCTGACACGATTTCAGCTATTAGGCCATTGAGGGATGGAGTGATAGCTGATTTTGAGATTACAGAAGCCATGCTTAAGCATTTCATTAGGAAGGCAAGGACTAAGGAAAAAGGTAATGGGACCAAGCTCATTAGGGCTTCAAGGATCAGGGTTGTTGTTGCTGTTCCATCAGGAATCACCGAAGTTGAAAAGAGAGCAGTTAAGGATTCAGCAAAGCAGGCAGGTGCTGATGAGGTTTATTTAATTGAGGAGCCCATGGCTGCTGCGATTGGAGTGGGTCTGCCGATACAGGATGCGAGCGGTAACATGATTGTTGATATTGGAGGGGGAACAACTGAAGTTGCGGTCATTTCTTTGTCCGGAATTGTTCAGAGTAGGAGTCTCAGGGTCGGTGGTGATAAGCTTGACGAATCAATCATTGCTTACATGAAGCGTAAATACAATTTAATGATTGGTGAACGCACAGCTGAGATGGTTAAGATTAAAATAGGATCAGCGACTGTAATTGATCAAGAATCGGTAATGGATGTTAAGGGCCGTGATCTTGTAGATGGATTGCCTAAAACTATAGAGGTAAATTCCAAAGAGATTCGTGAAGCGATGTCGGAGCCTTTGGCTGCGATACTTGGTTCGATTAAAGAGGCCTTAGAGAGATGTCCTCCTGAATTAGCTGCGGACCTGGTTGATAGAGGAATTATGCTGGCAGGTGGGGGTGCTTTATTGGGTGGTCTTGATGTATGGTTAACTGAACAGACAGGTGTTCCGACTCACCTTTCTGAGGACCCGCTCATTGCAGTGGTCGAGGGGACGGGTCGTGTTCTAAGTGAAGTTTCGTACATAAAGAAAATGGCTTCGGGCGGGGTATAAATATGGAAATAAGTCTTTAATTTGTTGAATTTAGAGCAATGAAGAAGTCCAATCTTGTAGCTCTTGTAATATTCTCACTAGCACTGGTTTGGGTTTTTACTCTTGATAACAAAGAGGTTCATTCAGTTCAGTCTAAGGTCCTTGGGCTTTTTGGCCTTGCTCATGAAACTGTAGTTAATCTCACGTATGATGATGACATTATTAATGGTGAGCCAATTTCTGCTAACGAGCTTTATCGAAAATATGAAAAGGAGCAGTTGGCTTTGCGCTATAACAAGTCATTGAAGGAGCTCTTTGAATTGAGGGCATGGCAAGGCCAAATTGATCTTCTTAGGGAGGAAAATATAGAGTTAAAAAGATCCCTTAATTTTGTTGAATATAAGGGAAAGCAGAACCAGCAATTAGTTGCTGCTCGCGTCATAAAAAGACAGAGCAATAGCTGGTGGAGGACAATCATTATTGATAAGGGTTATGAAGATGGAGTGATGATTAATAGTCCAGTAATGACTCCAGTAGCAGTTGAGCGTGTTGATCAAGTTGAGGGTGCATTAGTTGGAAAGATTGCTTCGGTGGGCCAAAGTCAATCGACGATAGTGCTGGCGACTGATGTTGAATGCAAGGTCAGCGCCTATGTGCATTCTGCTTTTGCAGAACCATCTGGAAAGGGCCAAGAAAGGGTTCAAGGGATACTTTCTGGTGCTCCTGGCGCTGGGAGGGAAGTTACTCATTTATTACTACAGAATTTACCTAAGGAGGCTGACAGGTACGGAGTTTCTGCAGGTGCTAAGGTGTATTCTTCAGGAGTAGGAAATTCCGAGGCTAAAGGCATTTTTCCTCCAGGGCTTTTGCTCGGTTACGTTAAGGAATTTGAGGTGAAAGAATTCGACGCAGTTGCTCGTGTGCAGCCTGCAATAAATTTTAATCAACTTAGCTACGTTTTTGTTTTAGTACCTATCACAACTCAAGAAGTTAAGGGACAGGCTTCAGTGCTCCGTGAGTTACGGTCAAATTCAAATGAACTTTCCAACGAAAATTAAAATTAATGTATTTATCCCGCCTAATTTTCACGTTCAGCTTAATTTCATTAATTGGAATTGCGTTGATGTTGGATGGATTTTTTTCGACCCATCTTAGTCCTTTTGGTGTCAGGATCTTACTTCTTCATACTATATTTCTAACATGTTCACTTACAGTTTCATTTCCGATGATGCTGGGCCTGGCTTTTGCTGTTGGTTTTATTTGGGATTCAACCCAGATGGCTGTCACGGGCGTAAATGATGTTGGATTTGGATATTCTATTTTCCTTTTAGGTCTTACAGGGTCGCTGATGCAGGGTGTGCGTCCATTATTTAAAAGAGGCCGTTGGGAAGTTCCGGTCGTATTGGTCGGGGTGGCAACTGCTTTACTGATAGCTACGGAGTAGTATTTTATAAGCTTTGGTAGAGCTAAATTTATTGTTCCGGAAAGTTTCTGGAAAGAGCTATGGGTTTCAGCTTTATTGGGTATGCTCGCATCTCCCATTTTCTTTTACCTAACATTCAAATTGAGCAGATTGACTGGCTGCCCCATACTTTCAATTAAGAGTGGCCTTAAAAATGGATTCTGAAGATTATGACATTCAGTTATAGATTAAGATTCTATCTTGTTGCCTTGATTTTAATAGGTGGATTTTCTGCTCTCCTGATCCGTTTATTTGTCATACAAATTAACAGGTACGATGAATTTTCTTCTAAAGTACCAGGGACTTCAGAAGTTAAGGTAAGGATACCAGGAGTGAGAGGCATTATTCGTGATCGGAGAGGAAGGGTCCTAGTGGAGAACATTGCTCGTTACGAGATGCAGTTTAACCTTAAGGAGATTCTTAATAACTATAGAAGAGTCACAAAAGACGAGAATTTAGCTATTAGTAAAACGAATAGAACGGCCACAGTTAAAAAAGAGCTCAAAGATATTCCTGTTAGTATTTTCAACTTTAAGGATGGGAGCGGAATTAGTAGGAAAAGGAAAGAGGAAGACATGGTGAGCATTGTTTCTGAATTGATTTTCCCTTATTTGGCAAGGATAGGACTTTATAAGGAATTTCATGCAGGAGATCTACAGAGGCATTGGCGAACCCACGGAGGGCTCGTTCCTTATACTTATCGTGATGATCTCACTTTTGAGGAGTATGCTATTGCTGCCGAGCATTCGTTAGATTTGCCAGGAGTTACAGTAGCGGCGCGGCCCATGCGGAAGTATGTCTATGGAGCATTGGCATCTCATATCTTAGGTTTTGTTAGGCAACCTGATATTAAAAAAGTTCCTTCCGAAGAGAGGAAAGAATGGGAGTATTATGTGCCTGATGATTTTGGAGGGGATGGCATTGAAAAGACGATGAACCATTTTTTAAGAGGTAAGCCAGGGCAAAGGACTATGTTAAAGGATGAGAAGGGCAGGGTTGTAGATTCTAAGAATGAGGAGGGCAAAGTTATTGGCGAAATAGCTTATGAGCCTCCGAAGAGCGGTTCCGATGTCTGGCTCACGCTTGACCTTCGCTATCAATACATTGCTGAGCAGGCATTACGAAAAGTTGGAAGAGGTGCCGTAGTGGTAGTGGCGCCGACATCATATAAAACAAAATTAAAATCCCTAGGTAAAGAAGAAGAGCATTGGGTTTATGCTGGAGACATTTTGGCCATGGCTTCCGTTCCTTCGTATGATCCAAATAAGTTTATCCCATCGATAAGTGAGGAAAATTGGAAAAGGTATTTGGAGAATGAGAATGACCCTCTTATTAATAGAGCTTTAAAAGACCATGCGCCTGGATCGACATTTAAGATTCCCGTTGCCCTGTCTGGTATGCTAATTGACGCTGAACTTAAGGCGTTTCCTTGTTTGGGTGGTGCACGCTACGGCCCTAAGGTCTTTATGAAGTGTTGGGCAAGGGCTAAGGGGTACGAACATGGTGCAATTAAAGTTCGAGGGGCCATTAAGACTTCGTGCAATGGGTTCTTTTACAGATATGGAAATGACACTGGGATTGAAAATATACTGAAAGTTACGAAATGGATGGGACTCGGAACAAGGTCAGGAATTCCTCTCAATAATGAAGATCCGGGATTTATACCTAGTCCACAATGGAAGCGGGTTCAGGGATTAGGGAATTGGGGTGCAGCTGATACGGCTCAAGTTTCGATTGGGCAAGGTGCTACTGAGGCGACGCCTCTTCAGATGGCCATGGTTGCTTCAACTATAGCTAATGGTGGAAAATATTACCGCCCAAGGCTAATTCACAAGACAGTAGAAGAGGGAAAAGAAAGGCTCAAAGCTTCAGAAGTTCAATATGACCTTACAAAATTAGGAATTCCTTCTGAAAAGATTGAAATTTGTAGGAGTGGAATGTGGGACGTGGTGAATGAGATAAAAGGTACGGCTAGGCGGGGAAAATCCAAAATTGTCCCATTATCAGGCAAGACAGGGACTGCTCAGACAGGCCGCAAACGTCCCAATGGAACTAACGAAACTAATGCCTGGTTCATATCATTTGCCCCTTATAAGGAGCCAAAGCTCGCAGTGTGTGTTATGGTTGAGAATGGAAAGGCTGGAGGTACAGTATGTGCTCCGATAGCGAAAAGAATCATTAATGAAATAATGTCTGTTGAACAATTCAATTTTAACCCTCAAATTGCTCAGGTAAAAGAATCGGAAGGGAATTTTGACTTTGTGGAACTTGTGAGCTTTGATGATGACCCCACTGAGGTCTTTATCGGTGAAGATGATGGTGAAGATGGGACAGCTGTAGCGGCAACGCCAGCACCTGATACGGGCTATGCCATTAGGAAGGCCCGAGTGATTCCAACCGTAAAAAAAGCTCCAGATACTAGGGGTTCGGTTAAATCAAGGACAGTAAAACAACGAATAGGAATATTAGATAGGAAAGGCAGACGGCGCTAGTAGCTACTGCTGAATGAATTTTGGTAATTAATTACGAAATAAGAAGAATTTAAACCTGAGTCATTATTATGGCTTGCAAAATTATTTTGAGAAATGTTCAAAAAACTAAGGGAGGCAAGGCGCCAGAAAGCGCTAGCCGCAGGATATCAAATTATAGTAAATGTTGAGAAACTTGAAACAAGGGTAGCTCAACTAAGAGAATCAAAACTAGTAGATTATACAATAGAGCGGACCGGAGATGAGAATATTGTAGGTAGTATTTTCAAGGGTCGCGTTAAGAACATAGAGCCTGGTCTAAAGGCTATGTTCGTTGATATAGGGACTGAAAAGAATGCTTTTTTGCATTTTTGGGATGCTATACCTGCCGCATTAGATCAAGGGCTTGAAGAAGTTAGTCGGAAAAAATCGAAGAAGAAACCGAAGTATATAGCAGCGAAAGACATACCAAGTATTTATCCTGTAGGTTCTGAGGTTCTAATCCAGGTTAGTAAGGGGGCGATAGGAGAAAAAGGGCCTAGGGTAACTACGAACATAACCCTTCCGGGTAGATGTATGGTGCTGATGCCTCTTAATGATCAATTCGGAATATCAAGAAGAATAGATGATCCAAAGGAGCGGCAAAGGTTAAGAAAAATCACAGAGAAAATGAATGTTCCCGAAGGAATGGGGGTAATTTTGCGTACCGTATGTAAGGGACAGCGAGCACGTTTTTTGATACGAGATTTACGCATGCTTACGAGTCAATGGGAAGAAATTGATCAGCTGAGGCGAGACAATAAAGCGCCAATATGTGTTTTCCGTGAGCCGGAGCTGGTTGAAAGAACGGTCCGAGATTTTCTTACTGATGAAGTGGCTGAGGTTCTTTGTGATGATGAACAAACTGTTCAGCAAATGCAGGATTCAGTGGCTAAAATATCACCTCGATCGCGAAAGAGAATACATTTTCTTTCAACAAAGCAGCCTATTTTTGAGAAGTTCAATGTAGAGAAGCAAATAAAAAGTGCATTTGATCGTCAGGTTTGGATGCCTTGTGGAGGTTATATAGTGATTGATGAAACCGAGGCGCTCATATCCATCGATGTTAATACCGGGAGAAATCGTGGCGGAAAAAATAATTCAGATAAGATGATCCTTGAAACAAATTTGCAGGCAGCTGATGAGGTAGCTAGGCAATTGAGGTTGAGGAATATTGGTGGTCTCATTGTAGTTGATTTTATTGATATGAAGGGCCGTAAGGATCAGAACGCTGTGCATCGACGCATGCTAAATCAAACCGATACAGATAAGGCAAAGATTCAGGTGCTCCCTCTTTCTCAGCTTGGGTTGATGGAAATGACACGGCAAAGGCTTAATGAAAGTTTGAGCAGATCTATGTATAATTCTTGCCCTTCTTGCCAAGGATCTGGACGAATAAAATCCGCGGAAAGTATTAGCGTTGAGCTTCAGAGGAAGCTTTCGGGACTTATTCAGAGAGGTGATGATAGTTTAAGTGACTTGGTTATTGTTGTTCACCCGGAGGTAATGCAGAGGCTAAAGGATGAGGATTCAAATGACTTATTGGAGATGGAAAGAAGGCATCATGGCAGATTAACATTCCGCAGTGATCCAAGTGGTGCCCGGGAAGACTTCAAGATCGTGTGCCAGTCCACAGGTAAAGAATTTACGTCCTAAAACCAAAAACTTTTCTACAGATAGGTGCAATCGCTGCAATCAATGAGATTGCTCCGAGTAATATTGAAAAAGAATCTCCAATCCTGGTATATAAAGTTTGCTTTGGATTTTTAGGAATCCGAATAAGTTCTGGTAAAGAGTCGGTAACGAACGTGTTTTTTTCTGTGTCGCCATAGATTATTCGTTTCCCTCCAGGAGTCGATGCCCATCGATCATGAAGATTTCCGGTCGAGTCAATGATGCAGCTAATGCCGGTATTAGCGCTCCTAATCATTGGGCGCCTCAGTTCGATGCAACGGAACATTGCATTTGCTAAATGCTGCTCGGAGGCGGCGCTTTTCCCGAACCAACCATCATTAGTTACGTTGACAATTAATTGGGGTTCATTTTTGATGAATTTTCTAGCCAAGTTACCGAAAGTATCCTCAAAACATACTAACGGTATAACGCTATAAGGTTCAGGAAGAGTCATTTTTATGGGGTCCGTCTTTTTGCCGGGAGTAAAATCAACGCCAATGGCATTGGAAGCTAGTTTTTCGAGGAACGGCAGCGCTGATCTTAGTGGAACATACTCGCCGAAAGGGACGAGATGAATTTTTCGATATGTTTTGGCGGTGGAGGTATTTTTCCTAAGAACAACGATAGAATTATAAATACCTTCTTGTGGTATGTTTTCATTTAATCCTAATACCAGTTCAAAGTCATCAATGGATAGAATGTTATTTAAATAGGTTTGTGTTTCTTTGTCGTGTAACGAATAAGGTAAAGAGCTTTCGGGCCAGACGACCAAATCGAAATTCGCGTTTTCAAGATTCAAATAGGGAGCAGTCAAATCCCAGTATCTTTTGTATATTTTTTGAGCAGAATTAGCGTCCCACTTTTCGATTTGATTAATGCCTCCTTGTACTAGGAGGACGCTCACTTCGATGTGATTCTCTTTTTCTTTGGTAAGGCGGTTCGTTCCGTAAATAAAAACAGATGCAATAAATATAATTCCGACGGCAAAGTCAGGATGCGCTCTGAGTTTACTTGTCTTTATTTCTCTTGTGATGCGTAAAATTAATGAAGTGCAAATGGATGAGCAGAATACGATTACAAAAGAAAGACCGGTGACGCCAATTAGATCTACGATCTGTATCATCACTAGATCGTTTTTGAGTCCTACGCCAAGACCGTTCCAAGGAAACCCTGTGAGAAACCATCCTCTAAGCCATTCTAATCCGCACCAAGCAGATCCATTTAGAAATGCGCATCTGAGGCTTTCAATGGACGGGCTAGAGAATAACTTTTTTGAATTTAAAGAGTTATCAGTTTCTCTAGAGTCAACGAATGAAGGTCTGCCTATGGTAGCGGCAAATGCACCCCATATTGCAAAGTATAAAGCTAGGAATGCTGGTAGAAGAGTGCAGGCGGCTAAATGAATGTGATGTAGCCATGAGAGGTTTATTAGAAAAAAAATTAAACCGGCGATATAGCCCAGAGAGGCTCCTCTGAGAGCACGTTTTTTAAAAGTCGTATTAGAGGATCCCAACCATATTGCAGAAATTAGAGGGATGAGTGAAATCCAAATGAGTTCTCCGAGATTAAATTGAGGGTAGCAGAGAGATAGAATGATGCCGGATAACAAAGATGCAATTGTTGCCCAGGGTCTGAAAAGTATTTTAAGTTTTTGGAGCAGAATAAAATTAGGTTAGTTGCACTAAGATAGTCTTTTTTGAATATCTTTTTGAATCCATTCCCAGAGAGAATTCAGACCTTCGGATGTTTGTGATTTTATTACCTGAAGAGTCTTGTTTTGTATTTCTTCCTTTGATGCGTGCCCATAAAAATAATATTTTATTTTAGGTTCAGTCCCAGAAGGCCTCACTGCAAATCGGCGCCCATCATTGAGTTCAATGAATAGCATTTTTTCTTTTGGGATAAGATCACCTTCAGCATCTTTGATCGTTTCTTCAGTAAAATTGATGATCTTTTTAACTTCTGATCCACCACATTTAATCGGTGGTTGATTGGAGTATGATTGTATCAGGGTTTCTATTAATTTGGCGCCGTCGGCACCTTCGAATACCTTATTAGTATTCATTTCTATATAGTATCCAAATTCAGAATATACGGTGTCTAGAAGTTGGAGTAAGCTCATTCCTTTGGAGGCTGCAAATGCAGCAGTTTCAGCGAACAATACAACGGCACTGTTGCCGTCCTTGTCACGAGTGAAATCACAGGCAAGATAACCGTAACTTTCTTCTCCTCCAAATATAAAGAAAGTTCCTTTTTCTAATTGAATCTCTCGAGCCTCACTGACGTTGAGTGACTTGTATGTGGATCTTATATCATCAGGCAAGGACCTTTCATATGTTCCTAGTTTTTGGCTGATATATTTAAAACCTGTCAAAGTATCAATGACTTTTATTCCATAATGATCTGCAATGCTTCGTTGCAGTTCGGTAGTGACAAAGGTTTTAATGATTACAGAATTGTGCCGGTTCTGCTGATTTAGAATATCTAATTCGAATAGTGTTTTGATTCGATAGTAGAGGAGCAGTGAACCAATTTGATTTCCTGTCAAAAGCTCCATTTTTCCAGATTCGTTTCTTACCGCGACACCCATTCTGTCACAATCTGGGTCAGTTCCGATTACTAGGTCTGAACCGTTAGATTCA
>PVBE012023358.1_pt1 | contig 16230 bp, 9 predicted proteins | sample 1631181 | NCBI WGS metagenome assembly PVBE01 (sample SAMN08397723, study PRJNA350692) | Marine metagenome, whole genome shotgun sequencing project. | isolation source: water | place: Pacific Ocean | collected 2012-04
AAACAGCATGTAGTTACTGCGATACATCGCGGATGTAGGCATCTAAACCAAAAAATTGCACAATGGAGCGTAGCTGGTAGGATAGATGTCCGCATATCACAATATACACTTACGTGAGCGTGGAAGAATATCAGCAAACCCCAATTAGGCCTGTATCAAGTGTTCCCTGACCTAGAAGAACAAATGATATAACAATGGCAGATAAAAAGAGAAAGATGGTTTTCATTAGTTAATGTTTGAAATTGTTAAAAAAAGGATGGAGTCTAAACACTCCATAGCACCAAATTCGCAATTATTTTCGTGGCCATTACTGACATTCATCATGTAATTGTTCCCATGTCACATTCTGCCCCAATTCCTGATGCTTGAATTTTATGCTAATGATCCGTTCCAAGGTATTCATTGAATAAAACTTTGAAGTGGTTGGACTCAATTTTCAGCCAAACAGCATAATGCAATATATACCGCTAATGCCAGAAGCAGGTGAAAATTACAAAATTCTGTTAATTGTTCCCTTTTCAACCCTCCCATGTTTCAAACCCACTGCACAATACCAAACAATTAAAATAGTTTCGGAGCAGATTCCTATTTATGGGCGTTGTAAGAAAACAAGGATTATTTGGAGGTATACTGATTTACATCGGTGTGGCCTTGGGTGCGGTGAACATTCTGATCCTGTTTCCTAGGATACTGGAACCAGAGCAATTTGGATTGACAAGGGTTCTGATCTACATGACTGCCATTTCAACTCAATTTGCCCATTTGGCCATGCCACCAGTCATTATTCGGTTCTTCCCATTCTTTAAGGATAACACCAGGAAACACCATGGATTCTTTGTTTTTGCGGTTGGGTTGGCGATTATCGGATTTCTCCTTGCAGCCCTGATTATGACAATTGGTGAGGACTTTTTCCTTGGCTACTTCATAGAAAAATCACCCTTACTGGCTCCTTACTATTACCTCTGGATCCCGTTGACGTTATTCCATATGTTGTTCAACGTGTTCGATGCGTTTGCTCGATCCTTTTTTAACATCACGGTTTCATTTTTTGCCAAAGAGGTCTTACAACGCCTGGTTTTTACGGTCAGCATCATTGCCGTTTCGCTGGGCTTCATGGGTTTCGATAGTTTCATGATTGCCTTTACAGCCGCTTATGCATTGATGGCTTTAGTGGTACTCGGTTACCTGATTAAAATTGGTGAGCTCTTCCTTGTTCCTCCCAATTTTGATGTACTCAAAGAAAAGCTACCGGAAATCAAGACCTATGGCATGTACTGCTTTCCACAGGGCGCAACACAATTTGCCTATCAAAGTATTGACGTGCTAATGATTACCGCATTGGTCGGATTGAAATTTGTGGCTGTCTATTCAGTAGCCTTTTTCATTGGGCAATTCATTTTCATGCCCTTCAAATCGATCCAGAAAATCATGCAACCTATGGTGGCAACAGCCTGGAAGGATGAAAACCTCGAGAAGATTGATCAACTCTACAAGCAGTCTTCTGTAACCCTGTTAATTGCCGGGACATATCTTCTCCTAGGCATCTGGTGCAATATTGAAAATATCCTCATCCTTCTTCCAGAAGATTATCAAACCGTCAAGTACGTGGTTTTGGTGATCGGTTTGGGCAAACTCTTCAACATGGCAACAGGAGTAAATCAGGACATTATCGCAACTTCAAAAGCCTACCGTTGGGCTTTGTATTTCATGGTTTTCCTCGTGGCAATCGCAATTGGTCTGAACCTTTGGTTGATTCCGATTTATGGGATTCTTGGCGCAGCATTGGCTACCTCTGTTTCCGTTATACTTTTTAACACCATAAAACTGATCTTCATTTATTGGAAGTGGAAACTTCAACCGATAAACAGAGGGTTTTTTATAGTTGCGATTATTGGTTTGGTGGTTTGGGGATTGAACTTATTGATCCCTCAATTGGGGCATCCGATACTCGACATTTTGATTCGGGGAGGTTTTGTGACAGTGGCATTTGTCTTTCCGGTTTACTTCCTGAAAATTTCCACTGACGTAAACAGTGCCATTGACATAGCGCTGGCAACTATAAAAAAAGCCGGAAAATCGTAAGGAGTTTCCGGCTTTTTGGATCGGAAGCTAATCCGAAATAGTCGTCTTAAATATCAAACTCGATGCCTTGAGCTAATGGCAATTCAGAGCTATAGTTAATCGTGTTTGTTTGTCTTCTCATGTAGGCTTTCCAAGCATCCGATCCTGATTCGCGGCCACCGCCCGTATCTTTCTCGCCACCAAAAGCACCACCAATTTCAGCACCAGAGGTTCCAATATTCACATTTGCAATTCCACAATCCGATCCTGCACATGACAGGAATTGCTCAGACTCCTGCATATCCGAAGTGAAAATGGCAGATGAAAGTCCTTGTGGAACATCGTTGTGCAACTCAACTGCTTCATCGATGCTTGAATATTTCATCATGTACAACAGCGGTGCGAAAGTTTCGTGTTTTACAATGTTCAGATTACCTGAAACCTCTGCAATGCAAGGCATCACATAGCAACCTGACTCATAATTTTCTCCTTCCATCACTTCACCACCGATCAGGATCTCTCCACCTTCGGCTTTCACGGTTTCGATAGAACGTAGGAAATCATCAACACCACCTTTATCGATTAGTGGCCCAACCAGCGTACTGGCTTCCAATGGATTTCCAATTTTGATTTGCTTGTAAGCGTTCACTAGTTTTTCCTTGAAAGCATCATAAACCGATTCGTGTATGATCAATCTTCTGGTTGAAGTGCAACGTTGCCCGGCAGTTCCAACAGAACCAAAGACAACGGCTCGCAAAGCCATATCCAAGTCAGCTTTTTCTGAAATGATAATAGCATTGTTTCCGCCTAATTCCAGGATGGAATTACCCAAACGCTCTCCAACAATTTTTCCTACGCGCTTACCAATGCGGGTAGACCCCGTAGCAGAGATCAAAGGAATTCTTCGGTCTTCCAACATATTGTCACCAACATATTTTGAGCTTCCTGCAACCAGGTTCAAAACACCTTCAGGAACATTGTTGTCGCGTAACACCTTGTTCATGATTTTCTGACAGGCAATAGCACACAACATAGTCTTGGATGATGGCTTCCACACCACAACATCACCACAAGCCAAAGCAATCATGGCATTCCATGCCCACACTGCTACCGGGAAATTGAAAGCTGAAATCACTCCAACAATCCCCAATGGATGCCATTGTTCATACATTCTATGTGAGGGACGTTCGCTGTGCATGGTTAATCCATAAAGTTGTCTACTCAATCCAACTGAAAAATCGCAGATGTCGATCATTTCCTGAACTTCACCTAATCCTTCCTGGTAGATTTTCCCCATTTCATAGCTCACTAATTTGCCCAAGGGCTCTTTGTATTTCCTGAGTTCATTTCCCATCTGGCGAACAATCTCACCTCGCTTAGGAGCAGGAATCTTTCGCCATTCAACAAACGCCTTTTGCGCGGTTTGAATAACCTGTTCGTAATCTTCAGCGGTGCATTGTTGAATACTGGCAATACGGCTACCATCAGCGGGAGAATAAGATTTCAGTTCATCCCCCTTGGTATCGAGCCAAACAGTTCCGGTACAGGCACCACGGTTAATATTTTCAATACCGAGTTCTTTCAGGAAATCGGTATTTACAGCTGTTGCTACTTCTGACATTTGTATTTATTTATGATTCAAAAATTGAGGTGCGAAGATACGAATACCACATGACCTGAATGTGCAAATTCAATTTCAACCAAACAGGTCTTTTTCGACCAGTTAGGGTGAAATTGAGTAGTAGATTCCAAAATCCTTAACTTCACTCCGCGTTCAAACAAGCCCTACATCCGGTGAAGAATTTTCTCTCTTTTTTAATGGCATTCTTCTATTTATTCGGAGGAATCACAGAAGCCCAACAAGTCGTTTTCGCAACTCTTGATGGCACGCCCAACATGAACACTACCGGTTGGAACTTGACTGGGCTCGCAAGTGTAGGGGACACGCCAGGCGATGCTGACCCCAACCCGGATGAAATGATCCTGATGCCTCCAGTTAACAGTAGCAGTGGGGGGTGTTTCTACAACCAAGCTCTCAACCTGGGTTTATGCAACAACTGGACAGTGGAATTTGATTATCGTATTTGGGGAGGGTCAGGTTTTGCCGATGGCATCGCGTTTTGTTTCCTGAGCAACCCACCTGTTGGATTCGTAACAGGCGGTGGGGTTGGGATACCTTCTGCACCGAATGGATTTTGCGTAATACTAGACCAATGGGACAATGGTTGCGGTGTGAACCCGGAATTGCAAATTTTCTATGGAAATGGAGTAGCCAATTACAACGAGTGCGCAGCGCAAGTCAGAGTTACTGGTGTTGGGATTGTACGGCAGCCTACCTATAATCGAATGAAGATCACGTATAATCAGGGCAATATTGATGTCTACATCAACAACACCTGGTATATGGGCGGGTTTTACAACGCGAATCTTACCGGCTTTGCTGGTTTCACTTCTTCCACAGGTGGCGCAAATGACCAACATTCGGTTAAAAACGTGATTATTTACACGGAACAACCAGCATCAAATGCGGGAACAGATCAGATTATGTGTTCTGGAAGCACGATTCAAATTGGCACCGCATCTACTCCGGGTTATGGCTATTCCTGGACGCCTACTTCAGGGCTAAATGACTCAACAATTTCAAATCCATACCTAACCTTAACCAACAACACGGCTATACCCCAACAGCACACATTCATCGTGACCACCGATTCGGCAGGATTGACTTGCCAATCGAATGACACAATTGTGGTGACAGTTGAACCACTCTTTGCGGATGCAGGCACAGATGAGATAATTTGTGATGGCGGAAGCGCTCAACTCAACGGAACAGGTGGAACCCAACTTGCATGGAGTCCTGGAATTGGCCTTTCTGATTCAACCATTGGAAATCCAATCGCTTCACCTCTTTCAACAACAACTTATGTGCTCACTTCTACCGATTTAACGGGAAACCTTGTAACAAATGGAGATTTTGAGTCTGGCAATACAGGATTTACATCTTCATATACCTATGCAACCAACTTGACTCCGGCCGCCACCTATTGGGTGGGAACCGATGCCAGCACTGTTCATAACGCCTTTGCGGGTTTCGATCACACCTCAGGAGCAGGCAATTTCATGGTGGTAAATGGATCAGGTGTTGCAGGAACCGATGTTTGGTGCCAATCCATTTCGGTGATTCCAAATACCGATTATAACTTCTCCACCTGGGTTTCAAGCGTAAATGCCGGAAATCCAGCATTGCTCCAATTTTCGATTAACAGTTCCGTGATAGGTTTGCCATTTCCGGCACCACCCGCACTCAATACCTGGATTCAGTTTAATGCTACCTGGAATTCGGGAGTGAATACCACAGCTCAAATCTGCATTGTAAATCAAAACACAACCACCGGTGGAAACGATTTTGGTTTGGATGATATCACCTTTACTACCATGTGTATTGCAACCGACACCATGACTGTATTCGTAAGCACGCTCATGTCACTTTCGGATTCTGCCACAGATGTGAATTGTTTTGGAGGAAACGATGGCAGTATCGATCTGACCGTGAATGGAGGAAGCATTCCATACAACTTTAACTGGTCGAATACGGATGTTACTGAAGACGTTTCAGGTTTGACCATAGGAACTTATTCCGTTACGGTTCAGGATGTAAACGGTTGCACGGATTCATTAACTACCACAGTATCAGAACCGTCAGCTGTTCAGGATTCATTGACTTTTGTGGATGTTACTTGCAATGCTGGTACAGATGGATCCATTGATTTGACAGTTTGGGGTGGCACTCCAGGCTATTCCTTCAATTGGTCAAACAATTCTGTTGTGGAAGACCAGGTAAACATACCAGCTGGAAGTTACATCGTTACCATCACAGACAACAATGGTTGCACTTCTACCGACAACATCACAATATCAGAACCTCCGGCAATCACGGTTAGTGCATCCCTCATTCATGTTACTTGTTACAATGGTTCAGATGGTGGGGCAATCTTGACGGTTAATAATGCTACAGCTCCAGTACAATTCCAATGGTCGAATGGCTCGACCAATCAAACTCAATTTGGAATTCCTGCAGCGAATTATGGCGTAACGGTGACCGATGATTTGGGTTGCACAGGTACCTTCAACTTCGACATTTCCCAACCTCCACTTTTACAGGTGTCAGCAATTGTGACTGATGTTAGCTGTTTTGGCGAATTAGATGGATTCATTGATGTCACAACATCAGGAGGCACCCAACCTTATAATTTCAATTGGAGTCATGGTTTCGGAGGTGAAGATTTACTGAATACTGGTGCTGGTAATTATTCTCTAACAGTCACCGATGACAATCTCTGTACCGCAACTGCCAACTACATCATTTCGGAACCTACTGCCATTTTAAGCGACATTGATGTGTTGAGAGAAATCAGTTGTTTCGATTATTCCGATGGGATATTGAAAGTGAATGCATCGGGAGGTGCTGGAAGCTTTACTTACAATTGGAATACTGTCCCAACTTCCGACCAAACTACAATTTTCGGTCTTGAAACTGGTTTATATGCAGTAACCGTAACCGATGCCATGAGCTGCACAATTGAAAGCGCACAGAGCCTGCAAGAACCCGATTCCATTTGGATTGACTTACCCCTCGAACATTATATCCACTTGGGCGATTCGGTCAGTCTCTTTCCTCAACTACACATAAACTCAAGCGTACAATTCGAATGGGAACCGGATTTTGCCATTACCTGCGTAGATTGTGCCTTCCCAGCTACTTACCCACTTCACAACACCGAATACACACTCACAATTACAGATGAAGAAGGATGCCAAGCAGCTGTCACCACCACAGTTTACATCATTGACAACACCATTCTGTACGTGCCAAATGCCTTTAGCCCAAACAACGATGGCTGGAACGACTTTTACAACATACACACTGGATTCGTACTTGATTTTGAACTCCGGATTTTCAACCGCTGGGGCCAAATGGTTTTTCAATCTTTCGACCACACTGAAAGATGGAATGGTGAAATAAATGGCAAATTGGCGAATCCGGGAGTTTATATTGTGGATGTCAGCGTGGAGTTCATCAATGGTCTTCACGCTTCGAAAACGAAGAGTTTGACGATCCTTCGCTAAAGGTCTATTTGCCTCAATTGCTCAAAAGGGTTGGCCAGTTTCAAATTCACTGTGAAAGAAATGCGTTCGTAAAACTTTGTTCGGCCCGAAATGTCCTGGTTGTCCCGTATGTTTTGAGTAGTCACAAAGGGAACATTAACCTCCACGATATCCTCCCAAAGGATCAAGGCTACCCCCATTTCGGCTGAAACATCAGCACTTGTGTTGAACACATCGGGATAAAGAGCAAGAGCTCCAAATACGCGAAGTGGCACTTTTGAAATCACTTTCGAATTCACATTTATTGCACCCATCCACTTGTGGGTTTGCCCCAAAGATGTAAGCGACCTGAACCCTCCGTCATTGCGCACAATTTGTTGGTTTAAAAAACCATCCACCGCATCACGTCCAAAGAAGTATTCTTCAAATAAATAGTCTTTATGGAACGGGCCAATACTTCCGGTATAAGTATTCAATCTGAATCGGGGATCAACCAAAGTGGGCTCGTATAAGGGAAATACACCTGCAAACACACGTACATTGAGTCCAAAACCGGGTTTGTTGTAGGTGAGTTGATACTTGCCTTCAAGACTGATTTTAATAAAGTCCTCGTCATTCATCAAGCTCTGTTCGTATTCAACCTTCAGGCTTGAAGGGTTTAGCGTTCTGTCATTGGAAAGTTCGAAAATCAACTCGGCCACATGAAAAGATCGTTTCTGTTCTATCAGGTTGGCAAAATCTGCAGGATCTTCCATTTTCCAATTCAGAATGATGGAAGTATGCCGTGCAATTAATCGTTTCTTAACCGGGCTACGCGCACTCTTCTTTTTGAAAAGCAATGAAAGTTCAGCAATCACCTTGTTGTAGAAAGTAGTGTTGTCATTCCAACTGAATCGTCTGGCACCAACTGAATATCTCAAGTGTTGAATCTTCCCTTTTTTCGGATGTTGGTTCAGCGCTAGGTTCGCAATTCCTGTTCCTGTTTTAGATCCAAACGCATACATTGGTACAACAGTGAACTCAAACGGTTGGAAAGGAATCGTATGATTGTACAGCGCCAGCCCAAGCATGTGCCCATCATGTTTATTGAATCCATAAGCTGGCATATAATACAATTCGCTTTTATCCGGATTATCTGGGCTTCCCAAAAGTTGAAACCTTATGCGCTCGGTCTTTTTCAGTGCTTTTTGCAATTTCAAAGAATTGTTTTGCCGATTGATCTCCAGCATGTCAAGGCCACCGTCAATCTTTAATTTATCCAACCCAAATGTTTTGAAATCAACATTTTTTGTGGCCTCGGTTCCTGAAAACCATCGAGTACTCACCAACGAATCGGCAATAAATCCAGAAATGGAAAATGGTGCATTGATATCGCCTTTGTTCTTCACTTTTATTGAACCGCCCTTACGCGCTTTACAAATCTTGTAATCTACTTTCCCGGTGCTTTTAATCAAGTCATCAAAAAACCAACTAAGGTCTTGCCCTGTTTCTTCTTCGAAAATTAACCTCAGGTCATCGGGGCCCGGATGTTTGAATTGCCAATCTCTATAATAGCGTTGCATACAGGCATCGTAAAGTGAATCGCCAAGGTATGCACGCATGTATTCGAAAATCAGCCCGGTTTTACAATAGGCAATGCTCCCATAGTTCATAGATGTGTACTCACCAGCATGAACCTGGCAAGCCTGGTCAGTATTAACCGTTCCACCAAAAGCGTAAAGCAGCTCGTATTTTTCCTTGTTCAGCTGATACCCAAGCCCAAAAGCTTTCATTAAACCTTGTTCTGCCCGCTCACCCATCATCTTCCTTTCAGGGTATTTGTTCTCGAAATACCGGATTTCATTGGCCGTATTCACCCCTTCATCCATCCACGAGTTTTCCCGTTCATTGGTTCCCAGAATTCCATAAAACCAATTGTGACCCACTTCATGCACAATCACTTCTTCAAGAGAAAATGCGCTGCCCGACCAACCGATGATAGTAATGGTTGGGTATTCCATTCCGCCACCCGCTGTCAAAGCTCCCTCAACCGCTGTTACATGATTGTATGGATAATCACCATTCCAAAGAGAATAGTAGTAAGTGCCGTCTTTTAAATATTCGAGGCTATTCTTCCATAGATCGGCTTCATAATCTGTAAAGAAAGACCAGGTTTCAACCCTACGCCCGCTGTGTGGCAACTCAACTTCACCCACCAAAACATGCCAACGTTTATCCGCAAACCATGCAAAATCGTGCACATTGCCCTGAACGTACCTTACCGTTTTAAATTCTTTTGAAGATGGCGGAAATGAATTGTCAGATCCGAACTCTTCAATCTTGGCAGTTTCCACAGCTTTTTCGAGCAACCACTTTCGCTCATCCACATTTTGCAGATCACCTGTAGCAGCAATCACATAATTCTTTGGAAGAGTTATTGAAACGTCAAATCGCCCAAATTCTGAAAAGAATTCTCCCTGATCGAGGTAAGGCATCGGATGCCAGCCATTACGATTATAAACTGCCGGTTTCGGAAACCACTGCGAGATCTGATACGATTCTCCGACATGACCCAATCTTGAAAAATTGCCAGGAATCTTCACTTTAAATGGTGTTTCGATGTCCAACTGTTCTCCCGGATGTAATGGCTCATTCAACATCACTTTACAAATATCTATGTGGTGAAAATCGTACGACCACGAGGTTGATTTCCCATTCACCTTGAATTCCAGACTGTCGATATAGCCTCGTTCCCACTCTTTAGCGAAGTATAAATCTGTTTGGCCATTTTCCACCTGTTGCTTCACCAAAGCGGTTTTCCGATTGGCGTATGCATTTGGCCACAAATGGAAATAAATGAAATTCAGCGTATCGGGCGACTTGTTTACGTACTGCAATTTCAGATTTGCATGCAGCAAATGATTTCGGTCATCGAGCTTTACGGTAATTGTGGTATTTACTTCTTGGTGCCAATAAGGTGTGCCAGTGTCTTGCGCAAAGTTTTGCAAGCTGATTTCAACAAGCACAATAACTATGGCACAGCCAAAAAAGAATCGATACATTTGAATTGATTATGCGGGCAACCCCGCGAAAGTACTGCTTGTTCACCAAATCGATAGGCCGTTGATTTTCTGCGGTAATTCGTCTAATTTGCACTCGATTTCCTACAAGCCCTTTGATCAAACCACCCAATGAAACACGGAGAACTCGATAGATATTTCAACCAGGAATTACAGGATTTAGTCACTCGTTTCGAAGAAATGCTAAAAGCAGATGATCGCTGTTTTTTCGAAGAGTCTTCATTGGAACGATTGATTGATTACTACGAAATGGACGATAAGATTGAGTTGGCCATGGAGGCAGCAAATCTTGGAACTGAATTATTTCCTTTTTCCGCAAGGTTTTACCTAAAAACAGCACAACTGCTTTTTAACCTCAAGAAAATTGACGGGGCTATTGAAGCACTCGATCAAGCACAATTGCACGATCCACGCGAAATGGAAATCTTCCTTTTAAGAGCCGACATAAATGTTTGGCTATCGCAACACCAGGATGCAATTGATGTTTTGAATGAAGCCATTGCAACACTTGATCACACGGAAAAAGAAGATATCTATCTAGAAATAGCAGATGTTTTCGAAGATTGGGAGAAATACGACAAGGTGATTGAGTATTTGAAAGGTGTGTTGCATATCAATCCGAAAAATGAAGAAGCGTTGGGTAGAATTTGGTTTTGTGTGGAATTAACCGAAACCTATCAGGATAGCGTAGAATTCCATTCCAGTTTATTGGATGAAGAACCATACTCCTATATGGCATGGTTCAATCTTGGTCATGCATACTCGGGGCAAAAAAATCACGAAAAGGCTATTGAAGCTTTTGAGTTCGCGATTGCCATCAACGATAAATACGATCATGCTTATCGCGATTGTGGAGAAATTCTATTGGAAATCGGTGACTACAAAAAGGCTTCGGAGTGTTTTATTCAGGCTAGTTTGTTAAGCAAACCAACCAAAGAATTGTATTTCAACATTGGCATTTGCTTCGAGAATCTAAAAAACTACAATAGGGCCCGGTATTATTTCAGGAAAGCTACGACCGTGGATCCACACTTCGACAAGGCTTTCTTTAAGATCGGAGAAAACTATAAACGTGAAAATCGCTGGCCACAAGCAGTTCCTTCATTCGAAAGAGCTGTGAAACTGAATAGTAAGAACAGCGCTTATCTTGACGCAATGGGTGAGGGCTACAGCAACATAGGCAGATTGGATGATGCCATTAGCGCATACCAACGTGCCGTTGAATTAGCTCCGGCTGAGCAATCAAATTGGTTGCAATTGGCAAAGGTTTTATTTTTGAGCGGTGAATTCCGGAGGGCAATTTCCTTTCTCGATGAAGCCGCAACGCGTTTTGACAACAATGCCGAAATCCACTTCCTACAATCGGCATATCAATACCAAATCGGCAATCGCAGGGATGCTGTTCGGAATCTTGACAAAGGATTGAACAAAGATGTAAATGGCTATGACCTCACATTTGAGGTTACCCCTTACATGAAAAACGATCCGGCCATCATCCAGATTCTGAAAAAACATGCCCGAAGCTAAACGCACCGAAAACTTTCTCTTAAAACACATTCCCGAACGTGCTCAAAAACCCCGCGATAAAGGCATCGCGATGGTGATGGACAAGGGTATGAGTATGCGAGAGATTGAGAATTTCCTTCAGATTGCAGCACCTTATACTGATTTTGTAAAACTGGGATTTGGGACAGCTTATGTAACCCCTAACCTGAGCGACAAACTTGCCGTTTATCGAGATTTCGGGGTGAATACCTATTTCGGAGGAACACTCTTCGAAGCTTTTGTGATACGCGATCAGTTTGAGGATTACATTCGCGTTTTGGAAAAGTACGATATGAAATTTGCAGAGGTTTCAGATGGTTCCATGGAAATTCCGCACGACGAAAAACTAAACTACATCAGAAAACTCTCGGAACACGTAACCGTTTTGTCGGAAGTTGGTTCGAAAGATGCAGAGGTTGTGATTCCACCTTATATGTGGGTAGAACTTATGCAAAAAGAAATTGAGGCCGGTGCCTGGAAAGTGATTGGTGAAGCTCGTGAAGGAGGAAATGTGGGAATTTACAGAGGTTCTGGCGAAGTGCGATCAGGACTGGTTCAGGAGATTTTGCACCTGATTCCGAAAGACAAAATTATTTGGGAAGCACCGAAAAAGGAGCAACAGGTATGGTTTATAAAATTAGTTGGTCACGAAGTGAATCTTGGCAACATCGCTCCTAATGAAGTAATTCCACTTGAAACCCTCCGTTTGGGACTTAGGGGAGATACTTTCCATCACTTCCTTGACATGGCCAACAACGATTGATCCCTTCATTTTCCGAAGAACATCTCTCCTAATAAATGAACAGAAAGAATTTCATCAGCCTTTTTCTGAAAGGCATGGCAATGGGTGGGGCAAATGTGATTCCCGGAGTATCGGGGGGAACAGTAGCTTTCATCACCAATATCTACGAGGAGTTGATCAACTCCATCAAGTCATTCGATTTCAAAGCAATTCAACTTCTCTTGAAGTTCGAGTTTAAAACTTTGCTCGAACATTTAAATTTCAAATTCCTTCTACCTGTTTTTCTTGGTGTAGCAGTGAGCATACTCAGCCTTGCCAAACTGCTGGAGTTTGTATTCTGTCGATATAAAACGCTGACCCTGGCATTCTTTTTCGGATTAATACTTGCATCGGTTTACCTGGTAGGCAAGCAGATCAAGCAATGGAATTTAGTGTCAGTTTTTGCCCTGGTAATTGGAACAGCCGTAGCGATGAGCATTTCATTTTTCAATCCAGCACAGGCAAACGACAACGTGTTTTTCTTGTTTGTATGCGGCATGGTGGCCATCAGCAGTATGATTTTGCCCGGCCTTTCCGGTAGTTACATTTTGCTGATTATGGGCAACTACCTTTTAGTGTTGGGAGCTATCACCGGCCTCAACTTTGGCATTTTACTGCCATTCGCATTTGGCTGTGGAATAGGGCTGATATTCTTTTCCCACCTGTTGGCTTTCGTTTTTAAGCGATGGCATGACGAAACAGTTTCTGTGTTAACAGGATTTGTTTTTGGCTCATTATTGATCATCTGGCCATGGAAAACGACTACCTATCTAACCAACTCAGCTGGTGATTTCATCAACAAGAAGCAGGATATTGTTACCGACCTTTGTAAAGATGGGGTTGTGTTGAATTATGCACGCAAATTGCCAGAAATGAATGGTGAAATGGCTTTCGCAATTGCATTAATTCTGATTGGAGCGATTTCAGTTATTGCTCTGGAAAGATTAGGAGAGGGCAAACCTGAGAAGAGCACATGAAAAAACTTTTCGCTGTTGTTGGCTATCCACTGAGCCATTCATTTTCCACCAAATACTTTTTGCACAAGTTTGAAAGAGAGGATCTCTCAGATTGCAACTTTGTACCGTTGGAATTAGAAAACATCAACACCTTTAAAGAACATTTGAAGTTTCAGGATGGATTCATGGGTGCAAGCATCACCATTCCACACAAATTGAATATCATTCCGCTCCTGGAAGACTTGAGCCGGGAAGCGCGCCAGATTGGTGCAGTAAACAGCATCAAGGTCAGGAATGGCAAAGCCTGGGGATACAATACTGATCATGTTGGATTTGCAAAATCCATTGAGCCTTTGCTAAAAGCCCATCACAAAAAGGCATTGATCCTGGGAAGTGGAGGAGCCGCAAAGGCAGTAGAATATGGATTTACAAATCTTGGCGTTGAGCCCAAGATAGTTTCGCGAAAAGCCGGGGCTGGTGATCTTTTGTACACAGACTTGAATGAAAACCTAATGATGGAACACACCGTTGTGGTGAATTGCACGCCTTTGGGCATGTATCCAAACCTCGAAGGATTTCCTGACCTTCCTTACCAACATTGTTCTGAACGCCATTTATTTTACGACCTCACCTACAATCCAGAAGTCTCGAAATTCCTCGAACTTGGAATAGGACAAGGAGCTGCAATCAAAAACGGGTTGGAAATGCTTCACATCCAAGCTGAAGCTTCCTGGAAAATCTGGAATGAGGATTAAGGAAATAAGCCCTGTTTGGGAGCTTCGGGTTCCGGAAGTTCGTTTAATTCGGAATCTTCATCAGCGGCACGATCCAACAAATTCTGAGGGAGTTGTTTGGATGCTTTTGCCCCAAGGCTCTTAATCTGTTCAGCTTTTCTAACAAGGTTTCCAGTACCCGTAGAAAGTTTGTTCATGGCACCTTCGTAAGATTTCTTGGCTTGATCCATTTTCTTACCCATGTCGAGCATATCGTCAACAAAACCAACAAACTTGTCGTAGAGTTTTCCGCTTTCCTGAGCGATTTCAAGCACATTTCGGTTTTGATATTCCTGCTTCCAGATGTTGGCAATGGTTCGTAAAGTGGCCAACAGTGTAGATGGGCTCACGATCACAATATTCTTGTCATACGCTTCAACATAGAGGTTCTCTCCATATTGAACAGCAAGACTAAATGCCGGTTCAATGGGAATGAACATCAACACAAAATCGAGTTTTTGCCCTTCGCCCAGTTCATGGTATTCCTTCCCATGCAAATCGCGAATATGGTTTTTCACAGATTGAATAAAGAGTTTCAATTTGGCGTTTTGCTCTTCCTGGTCTTCAGCCGTTACAAACTGCTCATAATGCACCAAACTCACTTTGGAATCCACCACGATTTTCTTGTCATCTGGCAAATTGATTAACACATCGGGCCGCCTTCTTTTGCCGTCTTCACTAGTAAAACTCTCTTGGGTGCTGTACTCAATTCCTTTTCGTAATCCAGATCTTTCAAGTATCTTCTCCAGTTGTAACTCCCCCCAATCGCCCTGGGTTTTTGTGTCGCCTTTCAAAGCTTTCACCAGGTTTTGGGCATCCTCGCTCATTTGTTTGTTCAAATCTTTCAAGCCGGCAAGTTGTTCGCGAAGTGCTGCATTTCTTTCAAGACTTTCCTTGTTTCCTCGTTCAACTTTCTGCTCAAAATCCTTGATCTTTTCCTTCAGCGGGTCAAGGATTTCCTTCATATTGGTTTTGTTCTGCTCGGTGAACTTCTGGCTTTTGTCTTCCAGCAGCTTATGAGCAATCACCTCAAACTCGATTTTCAATTTTTTCTGAACTTCCTCCAGCTCTTTCTTCTCTTCAGCCAATCGTGCTTCCAGGTTCGCATTTCGTTCCAAAACTCGTGAAGCTTCTTTTTCAAGATCAACGACCACCTGTCGATATTCGACCAATTCCCCTTCAGCGTCAGCAAGTTGCTTTTTCAGCATGGCTGCACGTTCTTCTGCACCAACAGTTTCGGCAACGCTTTTTGATTTTAAAACCAGATAGGCAGCACCTGCTCCAACCAGCAATCCCACAATTAGTAGTATAATTTCCATCTATAAAACCTGAAAGTAAAAAACGGCTTCCATTAACCCCAATAAAAAAGCGACCCCGAAGATCGAAGTCGCTTTTTCAAAGTTTTTGGTTCAGCCTATTTCACTTTTTCATTGATCTTTTCGAGCAATTTTTCAGTGATTTCGTATTCCATATCGTTCTTCTTGGCCAAAGCAATGGCTTGTTGAGCATATTTTTTTGCATGTGCGAACTGGGCCGTAACGAACAACAAGTGTGCTTTTGTATCTGTATTGTAGTAGTTCATTTCCTGGTTGATCGACTTATCAACCCACTCCAGGGCTTTTTTCAAACGATCACGATCTTTCGAATTTTCATAAATCGTCCAGGCAGCATCATTCAGCCAGTTATAGTCAAACGCATCGTATCGATCTATTAAAACGATGGCAGTCTCGTAGAATTTATCCCAGTCTTTCTCTTTCCTGGCATGCTTGTACTCAACCTTCATCAGGTGTGTTTCTACTTCTTCTTTTCCAACGCTTTTTGAAAGGTCGGCCTGATGTTTAACAGCAAAAGTGTGTGCTGCTGACCCGTAGCTATAAGTGGCATGCTTAAGCATTGTCCAGTTCTTTTTGGAAAATTGCTCTTCTTCAGTCAGCAATCGATGATACTCT
>PVBE011484435.1_pt1 | contig 16228 bp, 14 predicted proteins | sample 1631181 | NCBI WGS metagenome assembly PVBE01 (sample SAMN08397723, study PRJNA350692) | Marine metagenome, whole genome shotgun sequencing project. | isolation source: water | place: Pacific Ocean | collected 2012-04
GTCACCTATCAAACAAATCTTATGGTCTACGGGCCAGGCGGCTACAAGTTTATGGATTTCCCAAAACTCGGCATTCCACTCACGTTACTTGTTGCGATTCTTGCAACACTCATTGCCCCACAGGTATTCCCATTCCTTCCAGTGGCATAAAGTCCATTTCAAAAGTAGCCACACTGCTCAGTCTTGTGGTTATGGGATTGTGGATTGTTGGAATTTTTTTCACCGACAGATGGGGATGGAGTCAATGGCTCACTTGGATTCCAACCTCAATTGTCCTTTGCCTCGTTGCTCTTACAATAATAATTGACTCTATCGCAAAACGAGTTAAAACGATTATTGGGTTGTTGATCGTTTTTATTGCCATGCTCTTTTGGTTCGTCTCTAAAGAACATCGATTTTTATCTACAGGAATTCAGACTGGAGAAATTCGTTTAGTTGGATGGACAATGAGCCACTCCAAAAAACTCGTCTCAAAAGAATCCGCTGAAGAAGTCGTTCGTCTTAACGGCGATATAACATTGCTCACGCATGGCTGGTATGTCAGGGGCGAGCCAAGTATTAAAGAGTGGTTAGGCACAGGGAGTAGGAGAGTTATCAGTGGTCCGTTCACAATCTTAACAAAACTCAATGTGATTGAGGTTCGGACACTTGTTGCTTCCGATGGTATCTATATTTCGATGTTTGTTATAGATACGACTGAGTCCATTGGTAAACCACTTGTACTGTGGGGAATTGATTTGCCTTCTGATTTAAATATTCCAAGAATCGCAATCGCAAGGAGAGCAAAGCGTTTGCTTGAATCTATTGACACTCTTCAACCAGATATTGTCATGGGTGATTTCAATATGACAAGAAATAGTTACTCTATAAAGACCCTCTTTCCTGAACTGGTTGATGCGGGTGATGATGGCGGCACAGGGCTTCTCGCTTCATTTCCAATGCAAATACCCCTATACCATATCGATCACACCCTAATGGACGATGGCTTAGTGTGTGATTCATATACATTAGTCAACCCACACATAGGCAGGCACCGTGTACAAATAACCGAATTACACACCGAGAAAAGTAAGTAGATTTTTCAACTTATTTTCTTGAGAAAATTTCGTAAATAACGTCGTCAAGATCGCTAATGGTTTCGATGTCAACAGGTGGAAGATTGCGGAGTTGTGTGCGAATGACAACATTGTCTATCCATGTAACCGAACCGTCTCCGCGCAACTCGTTATACCCAATTTTATGGCTGAAGTCATCCTTTGTTTGGAGACCATCAGTGAGAAGCACTAACTCGCGACCCTTCAAAAGGGTGTGACGTCTTCCTGTTCGCCAATCTTTGTGACCAGCGTACTGGTAGTTACTATACAGAGGCTCTGTAATCAATTTGGCTTTCCATTGTTCGCGGCATTTTTCTATGGTGTGTTCGCCTTCGTGGCTGGGGCAATAGAATGATTCAGGGGCACTGCAATAATGCCATTTATAGAGATGCCCTAAGCCATCCCAGTTTGAATCTTTTAAAGGTTCAGGAATCGGATTATTAGAAGCATCTGCAAAAAACATTAATTCGGCATCAAATCCGTTACGAACCATAGCAAGCAACCCTGGATTTGGTTCTGGTTGATCTAAAACACTAGCAACAGGAAGGCTGTTTCTGTTATCACCACTATACATTGTCAACGATTGGCCCAGCTGTCTTTGGTTTGATCCACAAAGAACGCGATGTGCGTTTTCTCGAACCGATGAAAGTGTCGGCATAAGAAGACCCATCAAAAGTGACGTGACACTTATAACAATAATCAATTCAAGCAGACTAAACCCTCTTCGTTTTTTGTTGAAGCTAGGCAGCTCACAGCGTTGGTCAAATGTATTTCTTGTATCACTCATATCAATTGTGTGACGGTGTTTATTATCGCCACATACATAGCATAGTACTTATTCGATGAAATACGATATTATTCTGAAATCTTCTTCAAAAAAATGCTACACTTTAATTTGTTTTATACAGGACGTCTAGTTTTGTTAGGGTCTTGTTAGTATTTGGAGCGTGCTTTGCCAAACGATGAACCAGACTATAGATTGATGCGACGAGTTGCTCTTGGTGAAGAGGATGCTGTTGCTGAACTTTACGATCGTTATTGTGCACTCGTTTTTAAACTTTCTATCCAGTTTTTATCAAATAATGCAGAGGCAGAAGATGCTGTACAAGAGATATTTGTGCGGCTTTGGAAGACTGCAGATCGTTTTGACCCCAGAAAAGCCAAATTAGTTACATGGGTTATGCTTATTACCAGACGTCATTTAATTGATCGGATTCGCAAAAAAACCGTTCGCCCCAAGCAGAAGGAATTTACAGAACACCACGAGGTTTCTGCAACCGAAAGTCCCATACCGTCGAATATAGTGTTACATGAACGAAACGCCCAGCTCTGGGAGGCACTAAAATCGCTTTCAGAGATACAAAGAACCGTGATTGAAAGGGCTTATTTTCAGGGCTTCACTTTACGAGAAGTGAGCCTACAACTAGACACACCGCTAGGAACGGTGAAATCTGCTCTCAGCCGCGGACTACTCCGCCTACGAGAGCGCGGAATGAAGGACGTATCTTCAATTTGATAAGAACATTAACGCACGAGCAACACAATGACGAACGAAACATACAATCCAAAACAACTCTTAGAACTAGCTGTTCTTGATGCGTATGGTTTGCTTGAACCAATTGAAAGCGATTTGTTTAACCGCTCGTTCCACGATGCTCCAGAAACAATTCAAGATGAAATTAAGCAAATGCAAGAAAGTCTTGCACTTGATGATTCGCTCTTGCCAGCAGACATGCCGCCCGTATCACTTCGTAAGAAGGTTTTAGATGCCGTTGCTGAAACTGCTGACAAAGAAGCGCAACGACTTGCTCCGCTTGCGCTGATTGGCGCAAGAGCAAGTGCTGCACAAGCAAAGTTTGGTACTTCAAAACAGGCCACACTTTGGAGGACTGCTGCCGTTGTTTTGCTTGGTGTCACAGTTGTGCTCTCAATTATCACTCTTGATGCGCAACGCAAAGCAAATCAAAGCGCACAGATTGCAATCAACACTTCTACAAACAACGCAATCAACGAAATGATTGGTTCCGAATTTGCTAAATACGTCGGCAACCCTTATTGCCAGGTTGTTCGATTGGAACGAGAAGACGGCAATGCAACCGGTTATTTGAGAGTTGCGATGAACGAACGATTCGGTAACGGATACGTCATCGGCATCGATCTTGAAGATAACGAAGAAATTATCATTCAAGGCACGGCTGCTAATGGCGATATCATCGAACTTGTACGAATCACTGGTGATAGCCCGATTGTTGGTCGTGATTTTATTATTGATTCCAAACTTGTCGCTGGTATGACAATAGCCGCAATTGATGCAAAAACTGGCAAGCGCTGGATTTAAAACTATTCCGCTGGATAGTTTACTTATTCAACCAATATTCACTGAAATGTGGACAGTCCCTTTATATCACACAAGAACCTCTCCATCTTAGAAGTCAATTCTCGATTAACTTGCCTCTGGCTCATATGATTTGGACTGCCACAATGGTCGCCGTGCGATGCACACACAGTAAGTGAACTCAAACCCAGTACCAAAAGGTGGGCTCGCATGTCATCATTCCCAGCCTTCCACTCCAGTAAACTGTGAGGCATGGCTATCGATGCAACATAGTACGATCCCTGAGGGTTCGATAGGATCGAGAACATACACACTGCGTGTACATCGCACGGCGACCTAGCAACGAGTCACTCGTACAATACCACTTACTACATGTCTCGCAAGGATTATTTTTGAAATCTACAGAGAAAACTCAACACACACGCGAATTAGTTGCGTGGGCATTCCTTCCAATGATGATGGGCGCAATTGAGGGCGGAGTCGTTGGTGTGCTTACAAAACGGATGTTCGATGGTGTCGTCGAAGAAAGTGTTCTTGACTGGTCGGTTACCTCTCTGGCAGCAGCGCAGGGCTTTGCAAGTATTTCAAGTTTTCTTTGGGCTGCATGTAGCCACGGTAAACACAAAATCCAATTTATCACCACACTAAAAATTGCGTGTGTGGTTCTTGTTGGTGCAGTAGCGTTCATCCCACAAACTGCGCTTGGTCTTGCTCTGTTGTTGTTCTGTGTCATTGGAACCCGTGTCTGTTATACGGGCATCGTTACGCTAAGAACAACTGTTTGGCAAGCCAATTACCCGCGAACAAATCGCGCATTTGTTGCGGCGCGAATCGCTACAGTGCAAGCACTTGTGCTTGCCACAGTTGGGTTCGGTGTTGGTGAAGCAATGGATCTCAACGAAAACGCGATTCGATGGGTCTATCCAATTGCTGCAAGTTTCGGGGTTCTTGGTGCGTGGATTTACAGCAAAATTCGAGTTAAAGGGCACCGAGAAATTTTGAAAGACGAACGAGAATCATCTCAACAGGTTTCGTTTTTGCCATGGAAAACCTTTCAACTATTATTTGAAGACAAACAATTTGCAAAATATATGGGCTGCCAGTTTGTGTTTGGTGTTGGAAATCTCATGCTCACTGCACCACTTGTCATTATTTTAAGCGAGCAATTTGATCTCGGTTATCTGGGCGAAATTTTAATTGTCTCAACAATTCCAATCCTGATGATTCCATTGAGCACTCTCTTTTGGGCAAAGTTGCTTAAACGTATGCACGTGCTTTCGTTCCGATCAATACATAGTTGGTTTTTTGTTGTCTCCTCTATTTGCATTGGAGTTAGTATTGCAACACATAGCGTTGCTGGACTTTGGATCGGTGCAGCAATTCGTGGAATCGGTTTTGGCGGTGGTGTGCTTGCATGGAATCTCGGGCATCAAGATTATGCGCCCGTTGAACAGTCTGCAAGATATATGGGACTCCATGTAACATTGACAGGGATTAGAGGTCTTCTTGCACCTGCTTTTGGCATGATTGTTTATTCTTCATTGCTTAGAAGTGAGTATCAAGCTGGCCCAATTGTCTTTTATATCGGTGCCACATTGTCTGCAATAGGAGGAATTGGGTTCATAAAACTCGCAAAAGCACGATTATCAAGCAGTTAGACATTCCAAAATGGTTCAATTTTGATAGAATGTACGGCTCGCCTGTGTTTTTCAATGGGCCTGTGAACCCCCGCTTTCCTTGTACTTTGGGCATGGTGCTCAATAGAAAATCGGCTCACACCAAGCAACTGCGTCGCGCGACCCCGCAGCCAAGAATGAAAACCCGTCGCAAACCCACATGGTAGATCATAATCTTATCGCAGATATCGGAATTGATTTCGATGAAGTAGATGCACTCATTCTTTCCGCCCTTGGTGAAGAAGTTGCCTCTGGAAACATGGATGAACTCATCTCAGATGAAATCCAACAACTCATTCCAGGCAATATGCTAAGCGGCAAAATCGTAGGCAAGGCTGGTGACGACGCAGTCATTGACGTTGGACTTAAGTCTGAAGGTCTCATTCACAAGAGTGAATTTGACGATTGGGAAACACTAGAATCCGGCATCGTAATTGAAGTCATTCTTGAAGACCTTGAAGATGAAAACGGCATCATCAAGCTGTCAAAACGAAAAGCAGACCGTATCCGGAACTGGGAGAAGGTTCTCGAAACATATAACGAGGGCGACATTGTAGAAGGCAAAGGCATTCGACGGATTAAGGGCGGCATCCTCGTCGATATTGGCGTTCCTGCATTTTTGCCCGCTTCACAAATTGATGTGCGCCGTCCTGGCGACGTAAACGAATTCCTCGGCAAAACAATCCGAGCAGAAATTCTTAAAATTGACGAGCCTAGACGTAATATTGTAATCAGTCGACGAACGCTAATTGAAAATGAGCGCGACGAAGCTAAGCAACGATTATTAAATACAATTAGTGAAGGCGACATCATCATAGGTAAAGTTACTAACGTTGCTGAATTTGGTGCGTTTGTTGATCTTGGTGGTATTGATGGATTGCTCCACGTTACCGACATGAGTTGGGGACGTATCAAACACCCAAGTGATATCTGTAAAACCGGTGATGACATCGAAGTCAAGGTGCTGAAGGTTGATTTCGATACCGAAAAGATTGCTCTTGGGCTCAAGCAAAAAGATGCTTCGCCGTGGGATGACATTGAAGGTCGGTTCCCAATTAAGACTAAGGTCACCGGTAAGGTTGTCAACCTTGTTAGTTACGGTGCGTTTGTCCATCTCGAAGATGGCGTTGAGGGGCTTGTCCATGTTTCCGAAATGTCTTGGAGAAAGCGAATCAACCATCCAAGCGAAATCGTTACCCCAGGAGATGAAATTGAAGTAGTCGTACTTGATATTGATAAAAACAAACATGAAATTTCCCTTGGCATGAAGCAAGTTGAAAACAATCCTTGGGAAATTGTTGCAGAAAAATATCCAATTGGAACAATCGTATCTGGTGCAGTTCGAAACCTTACGAATTACGGTGCGTTTGTAGAAATCGAACCGGGAATTGATGGGCTTCTTCACGTGAGCGACATCTCCTGGACGGAAAAAATTGCGCATCCAAATGAGAAGTACAAAAAGGGCGACGAAGTTGAATGTATGGTTCTTGAAATTGATCAAGAAAAACAACGCATCTCACTTGGCATGAAACAGATGCACGAAGATCCATGGCAAAACGCGATTCCAGAAGCGTACAAACCAGGAATGGTTGTCCATGGCTCTGTCACCAAAATTACGAACTTCGGAGTATTTGTTGAACTTGAAAATGGTCTTGAAGGACTTCTTCATATCTCTGAACTCGCTGACAAAAAGGTCGACAATCCACAAGATATTGTGAAACCAGGCGAAGAAGTGAACGTAAAAATTCTTCGTGTTGATCTAGACGATCGAAAAATTGGTCTTTCCCTTAAGCGTGCTCTTTCCGGCGAAGATGTAGAGGATGATTGGGAAGCACACGTGCCGCAAGGTGATACGCCAGAACGTGGTGGCATGGATGATCACGGTGCACTTGGTACCGACAAAATCGAACTGTAAAATCAGTTCATAATTATGCAAAAGAGCGCGGCCCGTCTCTCCTGAGACGGGCCGCTATTCTTCTCTCTTCTCCATACATCGGGGTCTGAAGTCAGCACAGGGCTAAAAATGTTAACACGGTCAATAGGACTACTTTGCGTCTATGTCGTGTTAACTCTGTTGCATGCTTCAGCATTCGCATCTCTCTAAACCTCGTCTCTGTTTCTCGTTCACTAAGTCCCTCAGACACCGTTATCATGCAACAACTTTAGTTAGATGCAAGTATTATTTTCCCATTTGTGAAAGAACACTCTTTTTGAGCCAATTTTGTACATTTCTACTTCTTCTCATTTCCATCTGTGTGGATTGTATGGGGTCGGGTTTGCCAAGCTTTACCGAAACCTCGACCATTACAAAAATTATCCGTGGGTGGTTAGACGACGATATGCGGATTAATCCAATTGAAACAGAGAAGTTATTGCCAAACGATTCTTCCTGTTGCATCATTCTTAGGCACCATGGAGAAGTCATCGGAGTTGGAACCGCAGGGGTTCTATCGAGCAATCCAATCGCAGAATGTGCACACCTTGCGTTTGAAGAAGTTATGCAAAATAAAATTCTTCGCCGACTTGCACCCGAAATGAGATCTTTTGCTCTCTCTTCTCTATCGATTGAACTAGAAATAGCGGATGCGCCAGAGCCATCGCCTATTAAAAATTTAAACCGATTTGCACAAGGATTACAAAGCGGAGTTGTTGGTGTCGGGGTTCGCAAGGGCAATTCATGGGCAATACGACTGCCCGCAGAACTTAGACTTTCACCAATCCAAAACACAGTAATTGCACTTGAATCGCTGTGCATTGAAGTTGGCGTTCACCCAGCAACCGCCCTTTCACGTCAAATCCCCCAACAAGATGACGTAACAATGTACACAATCCCAACAATTACCGTTGTGCAAGATCAATCTAGAGGACAAGTACGAAAACTCGTTCGCGGAGACGAACTTGTCGCAATTACAGAAATACATCCCAATACGATGAACCTTGTCGCTGATTTGATCGCATCGCACTTAATTACATGTCTGAATAATGACGGATTTGTCATTGGAGGATATCAACCAGAGACCGATTCCCTTTCGCCTCCTCACGCAACAGTCTTTGTTCATGTCTTAGTTGCAGCCGCACTTGACGTATACGCCTCAAACGCTCAAGCGTTACACAGAGACGATGCTATTAAAACAATGAATACAATTTTGCTCACTGTCAGCAATCAATATAAAGATGGAAATTCTATTTCAAATAGCGTTGCGTCTGCGATGGTTATCCTTTCTGTTCCAAACGAGTCTATTGCAAACCAGTTCCCCGATTTTCTCTCTCGCTGTAAACAACAGGTTATTAACTCTTGTAAGCATTTGGTTAACGAAGGAGAAACCGCCCTGCGCCCACACGAGTTTGCCATGCTCGCAGATGCAATAGCAACTATCTCGATTTCAAACAAGGAAGATGCCGACATCAATACACTTGCAAATGAGGTTTGCCTTATGTGTATGAAAGAGGTTCCTCTAAAATCTAAAATGTCCACTATCCCATGGATAGTTGATGCGCAATATAAACTTGCAATAGACGCCGCTGAACAACCGGCCATGCAAGAGTTGCTTCAAATAGCACTATCCGCACAAATACACGAGAAGGACAGCGATCTTCTTGGTGGTTTTTCATTGGTTTCAGGCGGAACAAAAATCGTTGATGCTCGCGGAATTCGAATAGTACCGATGCTCGCGCAGTTTTCCCAAACACCAAACCCAAACCAGTCCAAAGCGATTAGGGCGCTTACCAAAGCTATTCGGTTTGTTATGCAACTTACAACTCGAGAACAAAGAACACATCGCTTTATAAATCCTACTTTGTCAAAAGGTGGTGTTCGTGTTGCTACGTGGGATGCCTCGATGCCAACCGAGGCCTCTGCTATGGCTCTATTTGGCATTTCACGCGCCATCGAGGCTTTTAGGGTTGCTTCCAAAGGGAATTAATACATATACTCTTGTATATGAGGTTGATCCATAACACCCTATTTCTCCTTCCTGCTTGTATTTTTTTATTTGCCACTCCAATAATTGCCGAACACCCACACGCAAAAATTCTTGGAGCACTAGTTTACACAGACCTTTCTATTGAGTCTGATGGTGAAGAAGCAACTGTTGTCATGAGTCAACTTCGTAAAAAACTTGGCGTCCTTATGCAGGTTTACTGGGAAAACTCTCATTACGAAGGTGTTAGTCGCACTGCGCCAATTTTTCTTACTCTAGAAGATAAGCCCGCGGTTGTGGTTCTCGAACGCATCATGGAGCAACTTAGTGAAGATGAAGAATTAGCATGGCAAATAAGAGACGGTGTTCTTGAGGTTGGGTTCAAATCACGGTTTTCAAAAAAATCGTCGTTGCAACTGATTCAATACCCTATTAGCGATTTATTATTTACTGTTCGCGATTTTAAGGATGCTCCAAAAATGGGAAGTGGTGGAAATTCAAATTCTGGCGGAGGATTGTCCGTCGGTTTTGGTCCTGCTGGAAGTGATCCCGAAAGAGATTCAAAACAAAAACAGATTGACAAAATTATTCACCTTATTACCAAATTTGTAGAATCAGAGCAGTGGAAACAAAATGGCGGAGAATGCACTATTGACCGTTTCCAAGAAGCACTTCTGATAAATGCTCCAGACTATATGCATCGCCAGATAGGTGGCTATCCGTACGAACCACTTCGCCCTTCGGAATCTAAATCTCGCGACGTGGATTACTCCAAAGGCAAGACAACCGTCCGAACTCGCTAATTGGGACCGTCCTACTATCCTGTTTTGGGATTGTCACTAGAAATCAATAGAGCAAGTCCGCGAGCGCAAGATTTCAACGTGACTGCAACACCAAGCGAGTCCCATCGCTTCTCTTATCTCCTAATCTTCATGATAAATATCCCAACCGCCCAAATTCTTTGGTGAACGAGTAAACTCAAAAGAGGCAAGAAACTATTATTTTGAATCGGAAAAAACCCAATGGTTCAGCCATTCTCTGTCCCATTCGATCTTTGCCTTGCGGTGAGACATCTTGGAGAGACCGTGTCCAGTACCTGGGTAAATAACCAATTGCGTTGGAACATCGAGATAGTCATGTAATGCGCGGAATAATGCCTTTGATTGTTCCGCTGGTACTCGTTCGTCCCCAGCGCCGACGTGAATAATCGTGGGTGTTGATATATTATCTGCTTCAAACAAAGGGGACATACGTTGAAGTTCTTGGGGCACCTCCCAAGGTAAACCTTGAGCATAATTAACAACATGACCGGGAGTGTCTTCAATGGACCACTGCATCGTTTGCTCAACGACGCCCGCACCACTGCTTGCAGCTTTAAAACGATTGGTTTCTGCAATCAAACAATTCGTCAAGTATCCACCATTGCTCCATCCTCCAACTGCAAGTTTGTCCGGATCTGCAATACCCCGTTCAACCATTGCGTCCACACCTGCAAGAATGTCTTGAACTTCAATATCGTTTTCCTTTCCAACTAAATCGGTAAGAAAGGTATCGCCATACCCAGTTGATCCACGATAGTTTGGGCTGAACACTGCCCAGCCATCTGAGGATAACAAACCACGACCATAGATAGAGAACGAAAGTGCTTGTGTCACCGACGAAGTAGGACCACCGTGCAAATGAACATACATAGGAATAGGAGCGTTCTGATTAACAACATATCCATTCGGAAGTTCTAACACTCCCTCGATAATTGTTCCATCTTCTGCCTTCCACTGTACCGTTTGTATTGTTGGCAACTTCCACTCGCTGATATGGTTGTTTGGGTTTGCAAGTATCATCACATAATTTGAGTCTTCGGTTACTCTAACAACTGAAGTTAGCATTAACTGCGAACCCACAAGTGCCACTATTTCTCCCGTGTCCCCTGCGATACTAAAATCCCAACAAATTAAACTGTTTGTGATAAGTTCGTTTGTTTCGCCTTGCACTCCATTTCCAACACCAGTAATTCGTAGCAATGGACGAATTGTTCCTCGTTCTGCAGCGTACAACAAGTCGTATGAATTGGGTGCCCAAACAGGGGAAGTGCCAAGCGTATCGTTTTGTATACGAAGGACTTTTTGAATCACCGTTCCTGCCTCGTCAAACGTTGCTACAAACATATTTCGTGGAAATCCATCAAAATCAACCGAAAACGCAAGCCGTGTCCCATCAAATGACCACTCTGGGTACTCCACCCACCCGTAAGGCGAGGGTGCTTCTTCACGCCAAAGCGTGTCGTCAAGTACGGTTGTTTCTTTAGTTTCTACATCATATATTCCTAATTCCGACCAGCCCTCATTCGTAATCAAACGGGTGTCTGGTGTTGTGATTATGGCGATTTGTTTGCCCGAGGGCGACGGAGCAAAATATTGAATCACACGGTCTTCATCCCATATTTTTTCATGCTTCCACGTGCGAAGATTTAAGCACCATAACTCAGAATAATCTACTAGGCCATGACCATATTCAAGTTCATCGTGTTCCTTGCGTAACGATTTCCAGTGGTCTTCTATTTGCGTTTCATCACCTAATATATAAAACACCTTACTGCCGTTCTGACCCAACACCCAATCTTCTACGCCGCTATCTAGCCGCGTAACTGCCATCAACTCCGTGCCGTTTGGTTTTATTCGCCATACTTGTTTTTTCCCATTTCTAGGAAGGTCGTTTTCTTTTTTCCCTCTTCGTGATGAAAAGTATAGCCACTCATCAGTATCTCCCCACTGCAAAGAGTTATCGTGCGCCTCATCAAAAGTCAAACGCAGCGGAGTGGCATTTGGAACATTCGTTTCAATAACCCAAATGTCTGTGTTTCGTTTATCTAAATCTTCATCCCATCTTCCTTCTGTCCATGCTGTGAAGGTACCAGTTGGTGAAATGGAACAGCTTGAAGGATAGGATAATGAAAAATAATTGTCCGTCGTAACCTGACTCTGATGGATTGGCTCAGTATTTTGCAAACATAAAATTAATAATTCTGTAAACATGAGTTGATTCCCTCTTTAATCGTGCCGCAATGCAACGATTGGATCCTGCTTACTTGCGATAATCGCAGGGTAAATTCCAAAGACTAGCCCAGTACCAGCGGCAACTAAAAACGAAACAACAATTGACCAGCCGGTAATTTGGGTTTCCAGACCTACGCCAACATCGCCGATACTGCTAAAAATTTGAAAGCTTAAAATCCATGGCAAAAATGATTCCAAGCCAATTGAAATTGCAATTCCAAGAACAATTCCAAGAAGCCCACCAACGCAGCTAATGCTTCCAGTTTCTATCAAAAACTGAATTGCAATATCACTTCTTGATGCGCCAACGGCTCTTCTAATTCCAATCTCCCTTGTTCTCTCCACGACTGTTGCAAGCATAATGTTCATAATTCCAATGCCACCGACGAGTAAGCTGATTGCCGCGATTGCTGTTAAGAGAATATTCATGGTTGCTGTTGTCCGACGGACATTTTCAAGGAGTTCCCAGGGCACAATGATTTCTACGTCTTTCAATTTAGGATGCCCTACCTTAAGCACGTTGCGAATATGTTCTGCCATTGGAACTACCGCATCTGTTGATGGGGCGGTCAAATAGAGTTCTGATATTTCAACCTCTTCGCCACTAAATGAACCCGATTGCCTACGGACAACAATATCGCCAAACTCTAGTTTTGCTGTTGTGAGTGGAATGTGAACATCCTTATTAAGGTCTCTTCCTACAAGAGCAGATCCAGCGCCACCAGCCAATCCAATTGGCTCTAGAACACCAACAATTTTAAAAACCCGCTGGTCAATTCGCATACTCTGCCCAATTGGGTTCTTAAGTGGAAAGAATAACTTTTCAATTTCAGAACCAATCACTGCAACTGGAGTTCGGCGTTCCAAATCTCCTTCAACCAAATAGCGGCCACCAGATTTAATCCTAAGATTCGCGGCATATTTTAGTGCTGGAATCGTACCGAACGTTTGGCTTGTTGTTCTTGAAGCGTCTTTAGACACTTCTGACCCAACCGCTTTAAGTGGAATGATTGTTTCTGCTGGGATAAATTGTTCAAGGCGGCGATAATCCTCGGAAGTCATTCCAAAAGTTGCGACGAAAGATCTTTGTTGTGATCCAACTTGTTGTGACTCTGGTGGTCGCTGAGAACGAACTATGATATTCGTAGCACCAAGTGCTTGAATAGCCCGCAACGCACTCTGTTTATTACCCTCACCGATCGACACCATGACAATAACGGAAGCAACACCAAGAATAATTCCCAAACTTGTAAGTACAGAGCGTAGTGCATGCAATCGCAAACTCTTCATTCCAAGTAAAAATGTTTCTGCTGAGAAGTTCATTGTGGCATTAATGGTTCCGGTGTTTCTGAGGCAAATACTTCTGGAATATCTACATAAAAAGAAGATCCTTCTCCCTGCCTTGATTCCACACCCAATGTTGCGTGCAGGAGATCTGCAAGTTCTCTACAAATTGCTAGTCCAAGCCCGGTGCCAGAATGTTCTCTAGTATGTGTTGCATCCACTTGTCTGAACTTTTCAAACACCATTTCGGTCATATCTTCTGGAATACCCGGACCGCTGTCTTGCACCAAAATTCGTACCGTGTTCGTTGTGCCGTATTCCCTTACTCGCTTCGCACAAAGCATAACGACTGAACTGGTCGGCGCAAATTTAATAGCGTTTGAAAGGTAGTTATACAAAATTTGCTGGAGTTTTCCTGCGTCCGTTTGAACCGACGGTAACTCTTCTTCAACATGTAACTCAATAACTAACTTTTTGCTTTTAGCTTGTGGTCGCATTATTCCAGCAAGACCTTCGAGCAAATCGGCGATGCTTGTTGGTTCAAGATTCACTTCCATCCTTCCAGATTCAATCTTCGCCATATCTAACAATTCGTTAATCATGTCAAGCAGTAATCTTCCGCTCTTTAAAATATTTTGCAAATACCGAATTCGTTTTTCTTGATCTCTTTCAGTCTCAATAGACATGCTCTCAAGGAGTTCAGCAAAACCAATGATTGAATTTAATGGTGTTCGCAATTCGTGGCTTACATTGGCAATAAACTCATTTTTTAGACGACTTGATTCGAACAATCCTACATTTGCCTCTGCAAGTTCTTCCACTTTCAAGTCTAAGGACTCATTCATTTTTTGTAATTGAATTCGATCTTGTTCCATGCGATTCAGCATTTCATTAAAGGCAATCGAAAGTTCTTCGAACTCATCGCCCGTCTGTAGCGATGACCTTGCTGTGAGGTCGCCTTTCTGGACACGCTCCGAAACACGTCGCAGTTTTCTAACTGGTGAGAAAATGAGACGTTTAAAAATAAAATAGTAAACTAGAACTGAAATGAAGCTCCCTGCTATGCCTGCCAGGATAATGAGCGTTCTACTCCAAACCAATTGGGTTCTTGCAAAGTCGGTCTTTCTACGAATAACTAAAATGGCAACCATTGGGTCTAATACACTAGGATCCGAAACACCGGGCTCGAAACCGTCAACACCCTCCATACGTATTGTCAAAATCTGCGACTCGGTTATTGGCTTTGCATACTGAAAATAATTGTGATGATCGCGATCATACGCATCGTAAAATTCATTATTAAATTCACCTTGTTTTTGAAAAGAAGCCAGCGCTCGATCATCAAAACCGTCTTTGCTGCGATCAATTTCATCTATTCGTACTAAGTGAATATTTACGTCATCGCCCTCAAAAACATCAGATTCCATTTTTTTGGGGTTAATCCAGAGGTCTGCAAGTTGTCTTGCAACCTCAAGTTGATAATCTTGGACAACAGCGGATGAATTCATCCAAGGAACCGCGAGAAGGCACGTAATAATAATGATGTTCGCAGTACCAAATATCGCAAGGCACTTATTCGCTAAACTTACGCGGGATCCCATAGTACCCATGATACCATTGGGACAGTATCGGGACTCGACGCCTCTGCAGACAATCCATAACCACCAAAACTCTTGGATCAATTAGTAAACTGACAAGATGTCCGGCTACGCTGGTTTAGACCAATTCCATTCTTTTGATTTATTGAGGACTGAAGCGGATTGTTTTGTGCACCGGACACAAATCGAAGCAACTGGTTCAACAACACCCTGCCAAACATGTTCATCGCAGTGTTCGAGGCACATTCTGCATTTTTCTTCAGTGGATATGCCTGCACGTGCAAGAACCAATTCCGAATATGCAACCGTTAAACAGTTCCCACAAACAATACTACCCCTGTGCCCCTCAATACAAGGTACATCGTTTGCCCATGCAGTGTTCCCACAGAAATCACAAAGGATATCTTCAGGCTGCACATTGTTCTCATCTATTCCATCTCTGTGCATTAATCCACTCGCAATAAAGTCGTCGCATGAAATGGGCGGCCTTCCCTTTTATATTTTCTCTCAAAGTTTGTGCCGACCAGTTCATCATCGCCGGCAGAATTTGCTGGATTAAACTCTGTTCGTGTAAAAAGTGTTGTGTTTCTTGCAAAGTGATCTACGCACCAATCCCACAAGTCATCGTGATCTGTCACAACGTGTACAACACCTCCTTGCTTTAAAACCCTGTGGAACATTGCAAGTGTGTTGTCTTGGATAACACGTCGTTTGTGGTGCCGTGATTTTGGCCATGGGTCACTAAAATATAAATGGATTGTGTCGGCCACATTGTCCTCGCACCAAAATTGTAAAAATTCAGTTGCGTCTCCGTAAACCATTTTTACATTTGCAATGTGATTCCTGCGTAACCGATCTGCTGCGTACCTATAAAACTCTGCTGCCCATTCAAACCCGAGATAATTGGGCTCAACTCTTTTTTGAGATTCTTGCAAAAGAAATGTTCCTTTGCCAGATCCAATTTCGATTTCAAATGGATTCGTTGCAACTTGGAACCAATTCCTTGGATCTATTTTACCTTCTGTGCTTGGGGGAATGGCTCGCATATCGATTCCGATTTCTCCAACGTCAAATACTTTGCCACGAGAGAGTCCGAAACTCATGTACTTACACCTGCTCCTGTTGATGCTGCCGCTGCAACATGAATTTGTTGTACTGCGCCAGATGAACTCCCTCTCGTCGAAACTACACACGTAATACCTGTCCCATGCCCCTTTAGTTCATTTTCCCACACGAGTGCGCCAGTCGTTGGTTCCAAACAAAATGTA
>PVBE012537466.1_pt1 | contig 16226 bp, 16 predicted proteins | sample 1631181 | NCBI WGS metagenome assembly PVBE01 (sample SAMN08397723, study PRJNA350692) | Marine metagenome, whole genome shotgun sequencing project. | isolation source: water | place: Pacific Ocean | collected 2012-04
AAATGCTCAATCAGACGATCCTGTTTGTACCTGCTGAGACGGCTCTTCCGCATAGCTCCCATGATAACCCCCAAAATGGGTTATCTGGGACAGCCCCAAGAATTTTAACCACACCTATGGTCATCTCATCGGCGACCTGATTTTGAAATTGTTGGCTAACATGCTCACCGACACCATCAAGGGCCGCGACACCGCATCGCGCTATGGGGGCGAGGAATTCGCCGTCATCTTACCCGAAACCAGCTTGCAGAACGCCGTCAAGGTCGCCGAGACCATTCGTAGGCGAACCAAAGAGAAGGAACTCAAGAACAGGTCAACGGGCGAAATTATGGGCCGCGTCACCGTCTCCATCGGTGTCGGGTGCTATCTGCTCGGAGAGGACCTGTCCGATTTTATTGCCCGCGCCGATGCGGCGCTTTATGCCGCCAAGCACGCCGGGCGCGACCGCGTGCTGACGGAACGCCAGATAACAGCCAACATGGCCGACAAATCGTAGTGCGCTCGCGGGGCATCGAAGTGCTCTAGTGGATAGAATCTAGTATATGGGACAATGACCCGACGACGGTTCAGATTGGGCCGCCTCTATGTGCGGCTTCGGCGTATCATTCGAAACGACCAGCTTACCTTGTCGATCCTGGGGTTCGTCGTCGGTGCCGCCGCGGGCGGAGCAATCATTGGATTCCGCGAGGCCATCGGCCTGGTTCAAACAGTCTTCTTCACCACCGGCAGCGAGCGTTTGTACCTGTACGTCCAAGACCTGCCGTGGTGGCGGGTCCTGTTGGCGCCGGCCGCGGGTGGGCTGATCGTCGGCTTGCTGGTGCGCCACTTCATGCCCAGCCAGCGCCCCCAGGCGGTGGCCGACGTGATTGAGGCGGCGGCGCTCCGCGGCGGACGTATGTCGGCCAAAACCGGTTTGGTGGCGGCCCTGATCAGCGCGGTCTCGCTTGGCGTTGGCGCCTCTGCCGGGCGCGAAGGGCCGGCAGTGCACCTGGGCGCCACCTTCGGCGGCTGGCTGGCCGGCCGGCTCGAATTAACCCGGTCCAATTCACGCACCCTTCTTGGATGCGGCGTCGCTGCCGCGGTGGCGGCATCGTTCAACGCCCCCATCGCCGGGGCGCTGTTCGCCACCGAAGTGGTCGTCGGGCACTACGCGCTCCGCGCTTTCGCCCCCATCGTCATCGCCAGCGTCACCGGCACGGTTATCTCGCGGGTCTATTTCGGTGATTTCCCGGCCTTCACACTCGTTCATTCGGGAATTACTTCGGTCTGGGAATATGCCGCGTTTCTTGGTCTCGGAGTGGCGTCGGCGATCACGGCCATCGCCTTCATGCGCAGCGTCGGTCTGGCGGCGACCGTGGCCGAAAGGTCGGGCCTGCCGATCTGGCTGCGCCCGGCGGCAGCGGGCCTGGCGGTGGGCGCGCTTGCCATTGCATTCCCCCAGGTGCTGGGAGTGGGCTACGGCGCCACCGAGGCGGCCCTCAAGGTGGTGTTTCCGTTCTGGCTTTTGGTGGCGCTGTTGTTCGCCAAGGTCGCGACAACGGCGGTGTGCCTGGGGTTTCGCTTCGGCGGCGGTGTGTTCAGCCCGTCTCTGGTCATCGGCGCCATGCTCGGCGGCGCCTACGGGTTTGCCGTCACCGCGTTGCTGCCGGAATATTCGTCCGGACCCGGTGCCTACACCATCGTCGGAATGGGGGCGGTGGCGGCGGCGGTGCTGGGGGCACCCATATCGACAACCTTGATCATTTTCGAGATGACCGGCGACTACGCGCTGACCATGGCTGTCATGGTGGCGGTGGTAGTAGCCTCGGTGATCACACAGAATTTCTATGGCCAGTCGTTTTTCGCCAAGCAGTTGGAGCGGCGCGGCTACGATCTCAAGGAAGGATTCGAATCGGCTCTGTTGCGGGCCCGCGACGTCAGCCAGGTAATGGCCCGCGACAGCGGCGTGGTCCGTCCGGAGACGGACCTGCCCACCGTACGCGCCAAGTTGCAAGCCAGTGCGGCGGGCCAGCTTTTCGTCGTCGACGAAGGCGGCCACTTGTTCGGCACCATTACCCTGGCCGATCTTAGTGAGGCGGCCTTCGACCACGCCGTGGACACCTTGATCAACGCCGGTGACGTGGCTCGGTTGACGCCTTTGACCTTGACCGCCGGCGACGACCTTGAGACGGCGCTCAAACTGTTCCGCAGCACCGGCGAGCCCCACATCGCCGTGGTCGAGGACGCCGACACCTTGGTCTACTTGGGCTGTGTCCACGAACGGGACGTCATGAACGCCTACAACCGGGCCCTGGTCGAAAGCCGGCGCGAGGAACGCGGCGATTGAGGGTTATAGATCGCGCTTCAATTTCAGCCAGTCGTAGCGGCTGATCGACGGCACGTCGTAGCGTTTGATGGCCAAATCGCCGGTATCCAGGTGCAGCACGTCGAGGGGAATGGCCGCGCCGGGACCGCCCTGACCCCACACCTTGCGCAGGAAATCGGCCAGGCCGTCGACCCGTTTTCCGCCGACGCCGACGATGACGTCGCCGGCCTTGAGCCCGACCTTCTCGGCAGGGCCACCGGGGGACACCCGGCGCACCAGGACGCGGCCGCCGGCCTCGGCGGTGCTGAGCCCAAGCCAGGGGCGCTGCGGCTGTACCGAACGGCCGCTCTCGATGAGATCGGCCAGGATCGGCTTGAGCCGATCGATGGGAACAAACATGTTACCGGGAAGAGGTTCCTGGCCCTCCTCGGCAACGTTGATATAGAGCGAACCGATGCCCAGCAGGCGGCCGTCGACACCGACCAGGGCGGCGCCACCGAACTGGGGATGGGGCGGCGTGGTCAGGATGGCGTCTTCAAGCAGGTATTCCCAATAGCCGGCATATGGGCGCCTGGCGACGACGATGCCGGGCGTGATGGGACGCGGACCGATGCTTACCGCCACCACCGGGTTGCCGGCCGCCAGATCGGACGAGTTCCCCATGCGCATGGGTTTGATCGCCAGCGGCCGAACGGCGCGAACAAGGCCGAAGCCGGTCTCGTGATCGTAACCGACGACCGTTGCCTCCACCGCGTCGCCGCTGGGGATGACGAGCTCGGTGCGCTCGGCCTCCAAGATGAGGTAACCGATGGTCAGCACCAATCCTTCGGCATCGATGACGACGCCGCTGCCAACGCGCCGCGTGCCCAGGCTTCCCGCCGTGCGGGCGTCGGCCGCGACTTCGGAGCGCACCATCACCATGGCACCAAGAACGTCGGACAGTTCGACTTCTTGTCCTTTTTCCTGCGCCGCCGCCAGGCCCGGCGCCAAGGCGCCAAACGCCAAAACCGCTATGGCGACCCGCGACCAAAGATTCCGGGCTCGCGTGCTGGAAACGGTCATGGGGTATCCTTCCATTAGACACGGTCCACTACATTATATTTAATAACTCCGGTTCGCCAGAAAAGGGGTTCCGGTCATTCGATCGCGCCTCACCACGGAGGGGCCATGAGTAAGACCCGCGTCGTTTCATTCCTCGCCGCGCTGATTTTTGCCTTGCCGGCCGGCGCCGTGCCCTTCGAAGAAGCCAGGCACCTTTTGGCCCGCACCGGATTCGGCATCGCCAGGGCCGCCGAAGTTGCAGCCCTGCAACAGCTCGACTACGAGGCGGCGGTGGATCGCGTACTCGGCGGCGTGCGCACCCAACCGGCAACGTCGCCGCCGCCCTGGATTGATGAGTTGCCGCCGACTTCCAAGGAAATGAAAGCGATGACGGCGGCCCAACGTGTGGAATTCAACAAGGCCACACGCACCCGGTGGCAGCCGCTCAAGCAATGGTGGGCGGGCGAGATGTTGGCCACCCCGTCACCCCTGACCGAGCACCTCGTCGTGTTCTGGCACAACCACTTCGTTTCCGAGGTCAAGAAGGTCAAATGGGCCGGGTATATGTACGGCCAGAACGCCCTTTTTCGGCATCACGCACTGGGCAACTTCGCCACACTGCTGCGCGGCATGGCCAAGGGGCCGGCCATGCTCATCTATCTGGACGGACGGACCAACCGCAAAGGCCGCCCGAATGAGAACTTCGCCCGTGAGATCATGGAGCTCTTCACCTTGGGCGAGGGCCGGGGCTACTCCGAAGACGACATTGTCGAGGCGGCGCGGGCTTTTACCGGCTGGTCCATCAATCCCGCCAAGGGCACCTTCGTCTTTGACCCCAAACGTCACGACGACGGGACCAAATCCTTCCTTGGGCGCCAGGGCCGGTTCAGCGGTGACGATGTCATCGATATCTTGCTCGAAGAACCACGCGTCGCCGAGTTCATTACCGAAAAGCTGTGGCGCGAGTTCGTCTCAGCCGAGCCCGAACCGGGACAGGTAAGCCGCCTGGCCGCCGCCTTCCGCAATTCGGGCTACGAACTTCGCCCGTTGATGAAAGGCCTGCTGACAACGCCCCAGTTCCGCGCCGCCGACAACCCGGGCACCATGATCAAGTCGCCGGTCGATCTGGTGGTCGGCACCCTGCGCGTACTGGGAAACCCCGGCCTTGAACCCCGCAACGTGACATCCTTTCAGCGTCGGCTGGGCCAGGACCTGTTCCAACCGCCCAACGTCAAGGGCTGGCCGGGCGGCGAGGCCTGGGTCACCACCAATACCTTGCCGCTGCGCCACCAGTTCCTCAACCGCGTCGCGCGCGGCGGCACGATGAATGTGGCGATGCCCGACGGCGGCGACGAGGACCTGATGGAATTGCCGCTGACCGTCGCGCCGGTGACGCCGCCCGAGGAGACGGCGCGTTCCCGCCAACGACTGGCGCTCTTGCTGCTTGACCCGTCGTTCCAACTGAAGTGAAGGGGAGCCCCGTGAACCGCCGACAGTTTCTCCGCCGCGCCGCCGGCCTGCCTTTGTTGATGCTCCCCGCCGCCTGCCGCTCGACCGAGGCCATGCGCTTTTCCGGCGTTCCCATCGTACCGGCCTGCCAAGCCCCCACATTCGAGGACACCGAGCGTTGGAACAAGGTCCTAGTACTGGTCGAGCTGGCCGGCGGCAACGACGGCCTCAATACCGTCGTCCCCTACTCCGACGCCAACTACCACGATCTGCGCCCAACCAAGGCCCTGGCACGCGAGAACGTCATCCAGTTGGATGAACGCCTGGGCTTCAATTCGCTTTTGGAGCCCCTGCTGCCGCTGTGGAAAAGCTGCCAGATGGCAGTGGCGCTCGGCGTTGGTTATCCCGGACCCAACTTCTCGCACTTCCGTTCCATCGACATTTGGGACACCGCGTCCGGATCCAACGAATTCCTTTCCGAGGGGTGGATATCCAGGCTCTTTGCCGAGGCCCGCCCGCCGGCCGAGTTCGCCGCCGACGCAGTTGTGTTGGGGCGCAACGCCATCGGCCCGGTCAAGGGCAAGAACATACGCACGGCCGTCCTCAACAATCCCAATCTGTTGAAGGTGGCGAAGCGCATGCGGAAACTTCCCATGGCCGAGGAGAACCCCGCCCTGGCCCACCTGACGGGGGTGCAGACCGATGCCCGTCACGCCGCCCGGGTGATCCTTGAAAAACACCTTGAGGACGTCGAACTGGGCACCGAATTTCCCGAAGATGCCTTCGGTCAGCAAATGGAAATCGCCTCCCGCCTGATAGTCAGCTCGTCCCCGGTGCCGGTCATCAAGACGGCGATCAAGGGCTTCGACACCCACGCCGGCCAGTCGGTCAACCACCCGGAACTCCTGGCCTCACTCGCCAACGGCCTAGCCGCCTTCGTCCAGACTGTCAAAGCCAAGGGGCACTGGGACAGGGTGCTTGTGATGACGTACTCGGAATTCGGACGCCGCCCCAAGGAGAACGACAGCGACGGCACCGATCACGGCACGTCCGCGCCCCATTTCCTGATGGGCGGGCGGGTGCGGGGCGGCTTCTACGGCGAACAGCCGCCCCTCGACGATCTGGTCGCGCGCAACCTGAAGCACAGGCTCCATTTCCGCAGCCTCTACGCCACGGCGGCCCGCGAATGGTGGGGCCTGAAGGCCGACTTTATAAAGGAAAAAGGGTTGGGCTGTATCGCCTGAGGCGGGTTCAACCCTTCCCCAACACCTCAGCATTGACCACGAGGTCTGGATCGAGGCGGCCGTCGAGACCGGCGAGTGCGTTTTCGGCGGTGGCGATCCCCATGCATGCCCCGCATTCTTCCGTTAGGCCGGCCGTGTGGGGGCTGAGGATCACGTTGTCGAACCCAAAGAGCGGATCGTCGGCGGGCGGCGGTTCGCCGGCGAAGACGTCAATGCCGGCGCCGGCGATGGCGCCTGATTTGAGCGCGTCGCAAAGCGCCGCGTGGTCGACCACCTCGCCCCGCGCCGTGTTGATGAGAAGGGCGTCGGGCCGCATGGCAGCCAGCTCGGCGGCGCCGATCATATTCTCGGTCTCATCGGTACTGGGCACGTGAAGCGTGACGACGTCGGCGCGCCCAAGAGCCGCCTGCAGGTCTTCCGCCTTGGCAGCACCATCGGCGCCCATGGCGGGGGCGTCGACGTAGGGATCGTAGGCAAGAACCTCCATGCCGAAGGGGGCGGCCCGTTTCGCCACCTCGCGTCCGATACGCCCCATGCCGACGATGAGCAGGGTTTTTTGCAAGACATCGCGGGCGGCAAAGCTGGAACGCACCGCCCAGCGTCCTTCGCGCACGGCGCGGTCATGGGCGAAGCATTGCTTGGCCAGGGCCAGCATCACGAACATCGCGTGCTCGGCGACCGTGGTTGCGTTGACACCGCCGATCACCGCCACCGGCACGCCACGTTTACTCAAATCGGCGACGGCAACGTCGTCATAGCCGACGCCGTGCACCGAGACGACGCGCAGGCGCTCGCCGGCCGTCGCCGCCTCGGCCGTAAGGCCGGAGCGCACAAGGACGGCGTCGGCCTCGGCGATACGTGACAGCACCGCCGCCTGGTCGGGCGCCTCCAGCACCTCGACCGTGGCATCGGCGCGGCCCTCCAGCAATTCCATGCCCTTGTCGTGAATGCGTCCCGCGACCAAAATGTGCGTCATCCGCTTTCCCCCCGTCGAAAATTGTGTCCGTGAAGGGAAGCCTAACCCAAAGCCGGGTTAGACGGAACCGGCGCGCGTACCAGAATTTGGGCGAGCAACCTTTTCCCACTCCGTCCGGCCATCGACGTAGCGTTGGTGAAAATCCACCAGACCCGGATCACCCACGGTTCTTTCCGCGAAAGTCTTCATCACAGGCAATTGTTTGCGGGCGAAGGCATAGATATCGACTTTCGGGAGCCTGGGGATAAGGGTGGAAAAACCGACCACGACCCGACCGCCGCTAGGTTTCATGGCAATTTTCTGAAGTTCCGGTCTCAGGGACGGCACGCTGTCGAGCAGCCATTCGGCATAGGGCTTCAAGATAGCCGCATCGCGAACAAGCTGTTTGCGCTCAATCTCGAAGTCGTTTCGATCAAGGATGCTTTTGTCGCCATAAACGACCGGCGCCGCGTCCGACGTATCACACTCCCAGCCGGGTCGGGGTAAAGTCAGATCCTCTTGATCGTTTTCATCACGATAGGCCGAGAACGGCATGGTCCGGCACCTCTGAGGTTTCGCGTCGTGGATGCGGCAAAGTCCGTCTTCGCTCAGCTCGGGACAGGGCAAAGTGGGCGGAATATAGGCAGTCGGCGCAATCTGAACAGCCGCCCGTTTGTGTTTCTTAATCTCGATGGTGATGCCCAAATCGGCGGTGATGCGAAACGAACGCCCGCCTTGGCGCACCGGCGTCCAGATCACGACCAGCGGGTATTTATCGGCATGGGCAAGAGCATCATCGATCGTCAGCGGCACCAAGCCGTAACAGCACTTACCGCAGGCGGTGCACGAGAATCGGCGGTCCATCGTCGCTTAGGCCCCGCAACATTTTTTGTATTTTTTTCCCGACCCGCACGGACACGGCGCGTTACGTCCCACCTTTTCGACCCGGCGCGGTTTGCCCTTGGGGTTCATCTTGCCATCGACGTAGGCCCATAGTCCCTCTTCGCGGCGGAAATTTGATTTTTCGTGATGAACCATCAACTCGCCGTCCTTCTTGAAGCGCGCCCTGAACTCGACCGTGCCAATGTCGTCACCCTCGCCGCCGTCGGAAGTCTCGCAAATCTCCAAATCGACCCATTCGACCGAACTGGCCGTGCTTTCGGCCGCCGAGCGGTTGAAGGTATCGCGCACTTCGGCGGCATGGGTGCTTTCGATATGATCCAGATCGCCGCGAACGAACGCCGTGAACCGGGACCGCATCAGCGCTTCCGGAGACGGCGCGGGCGCACCGCCCAGGATGGGACCGCAGCATCCATCGAAATCGAGGCCGGAGCCACAGGGGCACTGAGCCATGGCGCGCATCCTTTATTCCAGGCTTGAGCCTTCCAATGGTACCCGTCTGGGTCCCGGGCGCAAACCCGTGCCGACGATAGGCTCTTAAGCCGGGGCCGGGCCGTGCTATACAGGCTCCATGTCCGGCTCCCTCGACCCCCACCCATCCGCGCCGCCCGCCGCCACCCATCTCGACGGCCTCAATGAGAGCCAGCTCGAAGCCGTTGAGACGACCGAGGGGCCGGTTCTTGTGCTGGCCGGGGCGGGCACCGGCAAGACCCGGGTGCTGATCTCGCGCCTGTCGCACATCTTGCTGGAAGGCAAGGCGCGGCCCATGGAAATGCTCGCCGTCACCTTCACCAACAAGGCAGCACGCGAGATGAAGGACCGGGTCGCGGGGCTCCTTGGAAGACCGGTAGAAGGCTGGTGGATCGGCACCTTCCACGCGCTTAGCGCCCGCATCCTACGCAGCCACGCCGAGGCGGTGGGACTACGCCCTAACTTCACCATCTTGGATACGGACGACCAAGAAAGGCTGTTGAAGCAGCTCTTAGAGGCCGAAGACATCGACCTCAAGAAATGGCCGCCCCGGGTCGTGCTCGGCGTCATACAGCGCTGGAAGGACCGCGGGCTGACCCCCGACAAGGTTACCGACGCCGAGGGCTCGGAGGTGGCCGACGGCAAGGCCCTGGTCCTTTACGCCCAATACCAAGAGCGGCTCAAGACCCTCAACGCCGTCGACTTCGGCGATCTTTTATTGCTGGCGCTGGAACTTTTCCAGGACAACGCCGAGGTGCTGGATAGATACCAGCGCCAATTCCGCTACATCTTGGTCGATGAATACCAAGACACCAACGTCGCCCAATACCTGTGGCTGCGCCTGCTTGCCCGTTCGCACAGCAATCTCTGTTGCGTCGGCGACGACGATCAGTCGATCTATTCGTGGCGCGGTGCCGAGGTCGGCAACATCTTGCGCTTCGAAAGCGATTTTCCCGGCGCCCGCATCGTCCGGTTGGAACGCAACTACCGCTCGACGCCCCACATCCTGGGCGCCGCTTCCGGCCTCATCGCCAACAACCAGGGCCGCCTTGGTAAAACGCTGTGGACCGAGGTTAACGAAGGCGAGAAGGTGCGCGTCAGGGGTGTCTGGGACGGCGCCGAAGAAGCGCGCCTGGTCGGCGACGAAATCGAGGCCCTGCACGCCAAGGACCATTTGCTGGATGAGATGGCGGTCCTGGTACGGGCCGGCTTCCAGACCCGTGAGTTCGAGGAACGCCTGATCACCTTGGGCGTTCCCTACCGCATCATCGGCGGCCCCCGCTTCTATGAGCGCATGGAGATCCGCGACGCCATCGCGTACTTCCGCATCATCGTCCAGCCCAGCGATGACCTGGCCTTCGAACGCATCGTCAACGTGCCCCGGCGCGGCCTCGGCGCGGCAACCTTGCAGACCGTGCATCGCCTGGCTCGCGCCGAGGGCATTCCGCTGACCCAAGCGGTCCGCCGCCTTATTGAAACCGACGAGATCAGACCCCGGGCACGGGGCAGCCTGGCGCGGCTGATGGTCGATTTTGAGCGTTGGCGTTCGCTCCTCGATACCATGCCCCACGCCGAACTGGCCGGCTTGATGCTCGACGAATCGGGCTATACCGAGATGTGGAAGAACCACAAGTCCATAGAGGCGCCGGGCCGCCTGGATAACCTCAGGGAACTGGTCGTGGCGCTGGCCGAGTTCGATACCATGGGCGGATTTTTGGAACACGTCAGCTTGGTCATGGAGAACGACGACCAAACCATCGACGACAAGGTTAACCTGATGACGCTGCACGGTGCCAAGGGCCTGGAATTCGAAACTGTCTTCCTGCCCGGTTGGGAGGAAGGGCTGTTTCCCTACCAACGCGCCCTCGACGAAGAAGGGGAAAAGGGCCTGGAGGAGGAACGGCGCCTGGCCTACGTCGGCCTCACCCGGGCGCGTCACCGGGCCATAATCTCGTTCGCTGCCAGCCGGCGTATTTACAACCAGTGGCAAAGCGCCCTTCCGTCGCGCTTCATCGACGAACTGCCCGCCGATTGCGTTGATCACACCACCGAGCCCGGCCTCTACGGCGGCCAAGGGGGTGGCGAGGACCGTTCGTGGCGCCGAAGGCAGCGCGCCGTCCCCCACGCCATTCCATTGGCCGACGCGACCTGGTTGGCGCCGCCCAGCGGCGGAGACGAGAACCTGGCAACAGGCCAGCGGGTCTTTCACCAAAAATTCGGCTACGGCCGCATCGTCGCCATCGACGGCGATAAGGCGGAGATCGACTTCGAAAAGGCCGGCCATAAGAAGGTGATGACAAGCTTCGTCACCCAGGCGTGAGGGGGTATGGCCGTCTCCCCCGGCCTGTGGCGGATCCGGCTCGACGTTGCGGGCCAAGCGGCGGCGGCCTTCGCCGAGGCCCTTGAACCCCATGCCAGCAGTACCTCGTGGACCGAACCCGTTGGCGGCCGGGCGCGCGTCGAGGTGATTTCGGAAAACAAGCCCAACCGGGCGCTGCTTGAGGCGCTGCTCGGCGAGGTCGCGGCGGCCTTCGGCCTGGCGCCGCCGGCACTCGACGTCGATTGGCTGGCGGGGCGCGACTGGCTGGCCCTGAACCGGCGTGCTTTCCCACCTGTCGAGGTTGGACGCTACTTCATCCACGGCTCCCATTTCCGGGGCTCCGTGCCGGCCGGCCGGATCGGGCTTCGGCTCGACGCTGCCACCGCCTTCGGCTCGGGCGAGCATGGCTCGACCCGGGGCTGTCTCATGGCCCTCGACGAACTGGCGCCCAAAAGCCATTTCCGCAATGGCCTCGACCTTGGGTGCGGCTCGGGCATCCTTGCCATCGCCATGGCCAAGACCTGGGGCTGCCGGGTGGTCGCCGCCGACGTCGACGGCGAGGCGGTGCGCGTCGCCGCCGAGAACGCCAAGCGCAACGGGGTGGCGGCGCTCTTCAAGGCGGTCGCGAGTAACGGCTACCGGGCGCCGGCGCTACGTCGCCGGGCGCCCTACGACCTGATCGTCGCCAACATCCTGGCCCGGCCCCTGTGCCGTCTGGCGGCGGGTCTTGAACGCCACCTTGCGCGGCGCGGCGTCGTCGTCCTTGCCGGCCTTTTGGATGACGAGGCCGCCCGCGTGCTCTCGCTGCACCGCCGCCGTGGCCTGCGTCTCCAACGCCGCATCACCCTCGATGGTTGGACAACCCTGGTGCTGCGTCGGTGATTGCCAAGCTTGCCACGGGCGGCCGGCCCTGCTATTGGCTCGGGCCGAAACGCCGAAGCTGGAAACCGTCATGCCGCAACTGAAACTGGGAATCCCCAAGGGTAGCCTAGAGGCTGCCACAGTCGAGCTCTTCGCCGATGCGGGCTGGGCCATATCTTCGCGCTCGCGCAACTACTTCCCGTCCGTCGACGATGACGAGCTGAGCTGTGCCCTGGTCCGTTCACAAGAGATGGGGCCCTACGTCGCCGGCGGCGCGCTGGACGCCGGGCTGACCGGTCTCGACTGGGTGATGGAAACCGAGGCCGACGTGGAGACGGTCTGCGATTTGGTCTATTCCAAGGCCTCCGACCGCGTCGCGCGCTGGGTACTGGTGGTGCCCAAGGACTCAGACGTCACCAAGGTCGAGGAACTGGAGGGCGGCAAGATCGCCACCGAGCTGGTCGGCTTCACGCGGCGTTACCTAACGGAGCGCGGTGTCAAGGCCGATGTCGAGTTCTCGTGGGGCGCCACCGAGGCCAAGGTGGTCCAGGGACTTGCCGACGCCGCCGTCGAGATTACCGAAACCGGCAGCACTATTCGCGCCCATGGCCTGCGCATCGTCTGCGATCTGTTGCAAACCCACACCGTCTTGATCGCCAACAAGTCGGCCCTCGCCGATCCGTGGAAGAAGGCCAAGATCGACCAGATGGCCATGATGCTGACCAGCGCGCTTACGGCACGCGGCAAGGTGCTGTTGAAGCTGAACGCGCCGTCCGACAAGGTCGATGCCATCGTCAAGCTGTTGCCCAGCCTAAACGCCCCCACCGTCAGCCACCTCTACGATACCGACTGGCTGGCCGTCGAGACGGTGGTTGAGCGCGACCAAGTGCGCGCCCTCGTCCCCAGGCTCAGCGCCGCCGGCGCCCAGGGCATTCTGGAACTGCCGATCCAAAAAATCGTTTAGGGCGTTAAGGGTTTATGCGGCACCAGCCCGCAACCCCGCCCGGCCACCCCGAGCTTACAATGCCATGGGTGGCCGAGCAGGGGTGCGGGCTGGTGCCGTACCTCGAATGTGGTCTATCAAGGCCGCGGCACTTCATCTTATCCCATTGAAGGAGGACGTCATGACAATCACCCGCGCGCCCGGCAATCCGGGAAGAAGCAAATACGTTGAGTTCAATGGCGTGGTTCAAATGGTCGCCACCGCCGCCGACCTCAAGGGGCAGGCCGAGCAGGCATTGGCAACCATCGACGCACTTCTTGTTGAGGCCGGCAGCCATAAGTCGCGGCTGCTGTCGGCGACCGTCTTCATCACCGACATGGAACGCAAAGAAGACATGCAAGAAGCCTGGATGGCGTGGGTCGATCCCGAGGCCCGTCCCTTGCGCGTCTGCGTCGAGGTTGGCCTGGCCGGTGGCTGCCTGATTGAAATTGTCGCCCAGGCGGCCAAATAGCCACGGTTGGCCGCGCGGCGGGCACGGTCTATAACTCCTCCGACCGACTTTCACCGAATGTCCAAGGAGGAAACAATGACTATTACCCGCACCCCCGGAAACCCAGGCCGCAGCCAGATCGTTGAGTACAACGGAATGGTGATGTGCGTCGGCACGGCGCCCGACATCACCCAGGGCATGAAGGGCCAGACCCAACAGGTTCTGGCCAAGATCGACGAATATCTGGCCACCGCCGGTACCGACAAGTCGAAGCTGTTGAACGCCCTGATCTATGTCTCCGACATGAATAAGTGGGAGGAGATGCAGGAGGCGTGGATGGAATGGGTCGATCCCGACAACTGCCCGACCCGCGCCTGCGTCCAGGCGGTCCTGGCCAACGACTTCCAAGTCGAGATCGTGGCCACGGCAGGGAAATAAAAAGCCCCGGCGAGGGCGGCCTAGTGTTCGCCGGGCAAAACACTATCGCTGGGCGCCGGACGGGCGCCCGGCGCGGCAGGGCGGGCTGGGGATTTCCCGTGCTCGGTCCTGCCGCCGTGGCGTCTCTCGCCCTCGTCCTGGCCCTCGGCTGGCCGGCCCACGCCCTGACCTTCGATGAGGCGCGCCATCTGTTGAGCCGCACCGGGTTCGGCGCGCCAAGTGTCGACAGCGTCACCGCCCTGATGCCCCTCGATCACACGGCGGCGGTGGACCGCCTGCTCGGCGGCCTGCGCCGGGAACCGATGACGCCGCCGCCGCCCTGGGTCGGGGAAAGGCCGCCGCCACCCGCCGCTTGGGCGGCACTCTCGGCGGCAGAGCAGCGGGCCTTGCGGGCACGAAGGAGAGAGCGCGGCCGCGACCTTCGGGAATGGTGGCTCGGCGAAATGCTGGAGACCACCTCGCCGTTGACCGAGCGCCTCGTCCTCTTTTGGCACAACCACCTTCCCTCGTCCCTGCGCCAGGTCAAGTGGCCGGCCTACATCTACCGCCAGAACGCTACGTTCCGGCGCCACGCGGCGGGCAATTTCGCCGACCTCCTGCGCCAAGTGGCCAAGCAGCCGGCCATGCTTCTCTATCTCGACGGTCAGACCAATCGCGCCGGCAATCCGAACGAGAACTTCGCCCGCGAATTCCTTGAGCTGTTCACTTTCGGCGAAGGCCGTGGCTATACGGAGGGCGATATCCGCGAGGCGGCCCGCGCCTTCACCGGTTGGCGGATCGATCCCGAGAGTGGCGGCCTTACCTTCGCCAGCGACCTGCACGACGGCGGCATTAAAACCTTCATGGGGCACCGGGGCCGCTTCACCGGCGACGACATCATCGACATCGTGCTCGACGAGCCGCGCGTCGCCAAACACATCACAGAGAAGCTATGGCGCGTCTTCGTCTCCCCTTCCCCGGCGCCCACCGAGGTTGACCGGCTGGCCACCCAATTCCGCCGTTCGAGCCATGTCCTTGGACCGCTGTTGAGGGGCCTTCTGAATTCACCCCAATTCCGCGCCGCCGCCAATCGTGGTGTCCTCGTTAAATCGCCGATCGACCTGAGCGTCGGCACCTTGCGCCTGTTGCAGCTCAGGTCCGACGACAGGGGCTGGTTGGCGTCGTTCAACCGCCGGCTCGGCCAGGACGTTCTCGACCCGCCCAACGTCAGAGGATGGCCGGGAGGGACGACGTGGATCACCTCGGCCACACTGCCGGCGCGCCACGCCTTCCTGCTCGACGTGTGGCAAAGCGCGGAAAAGACGGCGATTGCCCCGGCGGGCCGGTTGGCGCCTTTACTTTTGCCGCTACCGGCAGCGGTGCCGGTGATCGCGGGCGAGGGGCCTCACGCACGCCTGCGCCGCCTGTTGCTCGATCCGGCGTTTCAACTCAAGTGAGGAGAGGGTTCGTGAACCGCCGCCATTTCTTGAGCCTTGCCGGCGCGCTTCCCATGGCGCTGATACCTTTCCGTTCACCCCTCGGCGACGCCCGCTGGGATCGGACCGTGGTGCTGGTCGAACTGTTCGGCGGCAACGACGGCCTTAACACCGTCGTGCCCAAGCAATCGAGAGAAAGTCAGAGGAGATTGTTACCATGGTGACCCCAACGCATCTATGGCCCAAGATCAATTCATAGGTTGGATACTCTTCGCAACAGGATCCCTCAACTCGCAAGCAAACCAATGACCATTGTAGGGACTGAAATTGGCAGAACAGAAAAATATCGAAGTGCCAAATCATACTCTGCCATGTTGCTGACACTTCGAGGTCGAGTGGGAAAGAACTCCTTCGGATTGATGGGTACGATTAAGACACTCAGTGAAAGAAGTCCATTCTGGAGACCATACTGAAATTTATAAAAATCTCGATAAAGGGTTGCGCTGTTTCCAAATTGGACCTCCACAAACACCAGGTTTTTCCGAAAATCCCCTATTAGTCGAGGTCTCTGACTCAACATCGGTTTCGTTTCCCACCCCAACTTCTTGAATTCCGCCTCAAATCTCTTGTTGTAGGCAGTTTGATGAAGAAGTGTTGAGCCTGATTTGCCAACTTTGAATTCTCTCTCCCACTCTATTAGTTCCACGATATGGACCACCTCATCCATTTCGCTCTTCAAAGTCCCTTTGAGATGTTCTCCACAGTGTAAATAGGTGACCTGGTGGTTCATTTAGGTTCCCACTCACGCAGAACGGTTGCGAAGTATTCTTTGTCGAATGCATCCATAATCATATCGCATAGCTGGTCGATGGAAGTCGGGTTCTCGCTGACATGGGCTGCCACAATCACGGCGGTCAGTTTGAGAAGGCGAGTCTCAGGTGTCTCTGACATGGTCCCCACTTACGATGCAATTCGTGTAAAATAACTGAAGGTGACCTGTTCGACCACCCGAAGCTACGACAAGCATGAAACGGCAGAACCTAAAATATCCTGGTGATCGAGTTCTCCAAAAGTTGCTGGAGAAATACCACTGTCCAACCCCGTTCCACGTGGTGCGGATGCGTTTTCTGGGTGGAATTGCCAGTCTCATTCCTGGTGTAAGCCCCACAAGAATGATCAATGCATTCTGGGGTGATAATTTCCCTACGTTTGAGAATGAGGACGAGGCTTCACAGTTCTTCCAACTAATGATGAGCTTGTGGAACCGCATGGCTCGGCATCAGGGCGGTGTCGTAGTGAAGTTGGTAAAACCGAAGAAGCTCCGTGAATGGGAGGATGTTACGGCTGCTCTCCACATGAGAGCGGAAGAAATACGGGACGGATTCCTGGTGGGG
>PVBE012890362.1_pt1 | contig 16223 bp, 11 predicted proteins | sample 1631181 | NCBI WGS metagenome assembly PVBE01 (sample SAMN08397723, study PRJNA350692) | Marine metagenome, whole genome shotgun sequencing project. | isolation source: water | place: Pacific Ocean | collected 2012-04
CACAAATACGATCCACAACCGGGAGGGCGGTACCCACCTGACCGGTCTTCGTTCCGCTCTGACTCGCACGCTCAATAGCTATGGTCAGGCGGGAAACCTGCTCAAAGACGTGAAGAGCGGCCTCAGTGGTGAGGACGTTCGCGAAGGACTGATTTGCGTCATTCACGTGAAGCATCCCGATCCGTCGTTTGACTCGCAGACGAAGTCGAAGCTCGTCTCGAGTGAGGTCAAGGGGATCGTCGAGACGGCGGTCGGTGAGCAACTTGGCCGTTTCTTTGAGGAAAATCCTCCGATCGCCAAGAAGATCCTCGAGAAGGCAGCGACGGCGGCGAAGGCCCGGGAGGCCGCACGCAAGGCTCGCGAGGTGGTGCGCAAGGGCGTCCTCGACAACACTTCACTCTCCGGCAAGCTCGCCGATTGTCAGTCCAAGGATCCGACGATCAGCGAGGTCTACATCGTCGAGGGCGAGTCAGCCGGTGGTAGCGCGAAACAGGGTCGCGATCGTCACTACCAGGCGATCCTGCCGCTCAAGGGCAAGATCCTAAACGTCGAGCGCGCGCGCCTCGATCGCATGCTCTCGTCTACAGAAGTCGCGACGCTGATTTCGGCGCTCGGTTGCGGTATCGGCGACACCGGCAACTTCGAGTTTTCCAAGCTGCGCTATCACAAGATCGTGTTGATGAGCGATGCTGACGTGGATGGCTCGCACATCCGCACGCTGTTGCTCACATTCTTCTACCGCCAGATGCCGGAGATCATCGAACGCGGGCATTTGTACATCGCGCAGCCGCCGCTCTTCCGCGCTCGCAAGGGCAAGAAGGATCTCTATCTCAAAGACCAACCCGCGCTCGATCGATACTTGACCGAGCACGGCATCGAGGGGCTTACGGTCCAGGCCTCAAAGGGGCCCGCGCTCGCCGGCATGCCGCTCTACAACCTCGCCTCGCGACTTCGCACGTACCGGGACATTCTACGTAAGATCAACCGCCGCTGCGATAGCCGCGCAGTCGGTGCACTGCTCAAGGTGGCACCGCTGGACTACGAGGACTTCCGTGACGCAGAAAAAGTCCGCGCGGCAGCCGTGGCGTTACAAGCGTATCTTGAGGAGCACCATCCTGATCTCTGCCCGCTCACGGTGACGGTCGACGAAGAGAAGGCCCACGGTTCGAGTCGCATCATCGTGAAGTTTCGACCTGGCGCCGCCAGTCGCACCGCGCAACTCGATTGGGCGCTGGCGGAGAGTGCGGAGTACCAGGAACTCCACTCGCTCATGGCCGACATCCGCTCCATTGGTCCGGCTCCGTACACGGCAAAGGCTGACAACGGCGCCGAGGTGCAGATCGCCTCCCACGAGGAACTCGATCAACATATCGACGCTCGCGGTCGCAAGGGCATTGCCATCTCTCGCTACAAGGGTCTCGGCGAGATGAACGCCGACGAGCTCTGGGAAACCACCATGAACCCCGATGGGCGCACCTTGCTGCAGGTACGCATCGAAGATCCCGTGCGAGCCGACGAGCTTTTCAGCGTACTCATGGGCGACCAGGTCGAGCCGCGCCGAAAATTCATCGAAGACAACGCACTCGCTGCGCGTAATCTGGACATCTAGGGCGGCTCGACGTTCGTCGTCGGCAGGCGGGGTGGAACCTTTTTGTGTGGGTGGATATCCTACATAAACCGACGCGATGGATTGGTGGTGGTGGATCTTCAAACCGTGGCTGCCAGGCCCCCGGGTCGGCGCCCAAATTTGGCCGATAAACGGCCAGAAACGGCGCACAACTCTCTTTGTGCGAAACGCGAACCGGTGTTTACTCCGCACTTCCGAACTACTCGGACGGTGCGAAGGCCTTTTTGCGGTCGTCGCGACTGCTTTTTGGAGAGGCACAAAGATGAAATTGTTTGCAGGAATGACAGCGGCCGTTTTGGTTGCGGTGATGGCACAGGGATGCGGTGGTGAGGACGTCGAGGACGCACCGGTGAACACAGGCGCCACGGGCGGCACGAGCGGCGGCACAGGCGGCAGCGGCGGCACGGCCGAAGGCGGCACAGGCGGCACCGAGGAGACGGGTCCGGACAAGGTCTGTGGCGACAACGACTGCTTCGACTACAACGATCCGACGCTCTCTGGCTTCCTCCAGGGTGGTCTGCCCGCGTGCTGCGCAGGCGACGGCGACGTGTGTGGTCTCGACGTAACGGCTGCGGAGAGCTTCTTCACGGGCCTCACGGGCTGCATGGAGCTCAACCAGCCCGCGCATGCGAACAGCCCCGGCGACTGCGAAGGACTCAACATGTCCGTCCAGGCCCTCGGCGATATCGCCCTGCCGGCTTGCTGTCGCGAGAGCGGCACCTGTGGTGTCAACGTGTCCATCAAGGGCCTTGGCGAGACGCTCAACTTCCCGCTCACCGAAGGCGCTGAGTTCGGTTGCGTGGATCCCCTGCCCTTCTTGGGCGGCGTAGAAGATCCCTCGACGCTTCCTGAGTCCTGGAAGGACGCGGAGGGCAACGCGGTCACCGAAGCCCCGGCTTGCGGCTAAGTTAGCCGACGAGGCAAATCGAGAAGGCGCTGCCACCCCTTGGGTGTGCGGCGCCTTTTCTTATTTGGCCCGTCGGCGAGCAAGGAAAGCTGGGCGTCGGCCGGTCTGGGTAGTCCGGAGTTATTGTCATCCGACCAGGTTCCGTCCCGTCGGCCGGGGCCCGCTACATTCCGCAGAAGAAAGTGGCCGCGTCTGTGACGCGCGCATCGCGTCGCCGCTTGCGAGCGACGGATTGACCGTGTTAGTTGCAGCCTATGCGTAGCTTCATTTTCCTTTTCTTGGTGGGGTCCATGCTGTCGGCCTGCGGCGGAAGTGCACACCCTGCAACGGACGCCTGCGAGGCTGGGCAAGAACGGTGCGATTGCTACGGCAACGGCACCTGCGATACGGGACTCGAGTGTCTCTCTGGCCTGTGCGTGACTCCCGGCGACAACCTATCCGGCGGTGGCGAGGGCGGTTCAGCAGGTGAAGATGCTGGCGGCACTGGCGGCAAGGGCGGTACCGGTGGCAAAGGCGGCAAGGGCGGCACCGGCGGCACCGGCGGCACCGGCGGCACCGGCGGCACCGGCGGCACCGGCGGCACGGCCGCGATTCCCATCGGGGAGTGCGGCGCCCAAGGCTGCTACGACTACAACGACCCGACGCTGTCTGGGTTCCTTCAGGGTGGTCTGCCCGCGTGCTGCGCCGGCGACGCCGAGGACAAGTGCGGTCTGGACGTGACGGCTGCGGAGAGTTTCTTCACGGGCCTCACGGGCTGCATGGAGCTGAACCAGCCCGAGGCTGCAAACAGCCCCGGCGTCTGCCAAGGGCTCAACATGACGATTCAGGCCCTCGGCGATATCGCCCTACCGCCTTGCTGTCGCGCGGGTTCGAACACATGCGGAGTGAACGTATCCATCAAGGCCCTCGGCGATTCGCTCAACTTCCCGCTCAGCGAAGGCGCCGAGTTCGGTTGCGTGGATCCCATACCCTTCTTGGAAGGCGTAGAGGATCCGGCGACGCTTCCAGACTTCTGGAAGGATGCGTGGGGCAACCCCGTAACCGAGCCGCCGGCTTGCTACTGAGTTAGCCGGGCGAAGTGATTCGAGGACGCGCTGCCACCCATCGGGTGCGCGGCGCTCTTCTCGTCTTGGCTTGTCGGTGGTCAAGGGACGTTGCGCGCCGGTCTGTCTCCGGATCTGGGGGTAGTCATCGCCGGGCGGGGCTCCGTCCCGTGGGCCGAACTGGGTCCACTGCTTTTGTCGGCTCGTCGCGGGCCGCCGCCACGAATCGTGCCGCGCCCCTTGATCAGCGCGGATTCATACTTACTTTGAATGGGACAGATGGTGCAGGGGGGATGCCCGCGCACTTGTGTCCGGGGTGTGGACCTTGCCGGAGCGCTTTAGCGATGGCAGGCGTGCTTTGGCGTGCACGGGCGAGAGCCCACGAGCCAACGAGAACGAGCCAGAGGAAGGACGAAGATCAAATGCAGATGGATCGCATGACGACGAAGACGCGCGAGGCCATTCAGGCCGCGTTCGGCGATGCCGTTCGCCATGGCAATCCCGAGCTTTTCCCGGAGCACATTCTGGCGGCCGTGCTCAATCAAGAAGACGGCATCGGACGGCCTCTGGTCGAGAAGGCCGGCGCCAACGCCAGCCAGGTGCGTGCAGCACTCGAAGAGCGCGTGAACGCCGCGCCCAAGGTCCAAGGCGGCGCCGAACCGCGCCTTGGCCGTCGAGCGGTCGAACTGATGACCAACGCCGAGGATCAGGCGAAATCTCTCAAGGATGATTTCGTATCCGTCGAGCATGTGGTTCTTGCCGCCGCCAAGAAGGATAAGGAAATCCAAGCGATCTTCGATCGTCATGGGCTTTCCTACGACAAGCTGCTTCACGCCCTTGCGGATGTCCGCGGCAACCAACGTGTGACGGATCAGGATCCCGAGGGGAAGTTTCAAGCGCTCGAGAAGTACACCCACGACCTCACGGCTGCGGCGAAGCAAGGCAAGACCGATCCCATCATTGGCCGCGACGAGGAGATCCGCCGCGTGATGCAGGTCTTGAGTCGACGAACCAAGAATAACCCCGTTCTCATCGGTGAGCCCGGCGTCGGCAAGACAGCGATTGCGGAGGGAATCGCTCAGCGCATCGCCGCCGGGGATGTTCCCGAGTCTCTCCGCGACAAGCGACTGCTTTCTCTCGATCTCGCTAGCATGATCGCCGGGTCCAAGTTTCGTGGCGAGTTCGAAGACAGGCTCAAGGCCGTGCTCAAGGAGGTCGAATCCTCCGCGGGCGACGTCATCCTATTTATCGACGAATTGCATACCTTGGTCGGCGCTGGCGCTGCCGAGGGCGCGATGGATGCGGCGAATATGCTCAAGCCGGCCCTCTCGCGCGGACAGCTCCGCTGCGTTGGCGCAACGACCCTCGACGAGTACCGAAAGTACATCGAGAAGGACGCCGCTCTCGAACGCCGTTTCCAGCCCGTAATGGTCGAGCAGCCGACGGTGGACGACACCATTGCGATCCTGCGCGGCCTCAAGGAGCGCTACGAGGTTCATCACGGGATCCAGATCATGGATTCGGCGATCGTCGCTGCCGCGGTGCTCAGCAATCGCTACATCACCGAGCGCTTCTTGCCGGATAAGGCCATCGATTTGGTGGACGAAGCCGCAAGCAAAATCAAAATGGAAATCGACTCCATGCCCGTGGAGATCGACCAACTCGAGCGTCGCCTGCTCCAGCTGAGGATCGAGGAACAGGCGCTAAAGCGCGAACGCGACAAGGCGTCCAAGGCCCGACTCGAAGAACTCAAGCGCGAGATGGCCGAGCTCTCCGAGAAACGCGATACGGCCCGCGCCCAGTGGCTTCGCGAAAAAGAGATCATCTCCGGCATCAACGACATGCAGAAGGAACTCGAGGAGTCACGCACGCTCGAGGAGCAGGCTCGTCGAACGGGCGATCTGGGCAAAGCTGCGGAGATCCAATACGGAACGATGCCAAAGCTCGAAGAGAACCTCAAAGAACAACGCCACGAACTCGCACGCGTGCAGGAGCACGGATCCTATCTAAAGGAAGAGGTCACGGACGAGGACATCGCGGCCGTGGTCTCGAAGTGGACGGGCGTGCCGATCAACAAGATGCTCGAAGGCGAGATGCAAAAGCTGCTCGGCATGGAGCAGCGCCTCGAGGATCGCGTCATCGGGCAGCACGATGCGCTGGTCGCGGTTTCCAACGCGGTCCGTCGGTCGCGAGCCGGACTGGGCGACGAGTCACGCCCCATCGGTACGTTTCTCTTCCTCGGACCGACCGGCGTTGGCAAGACGGAGACGGCGCGCGCGCTCGCTGAATTCCTCTTTGACGACGAACAAGCCATCGTTCGCGTCGACATGAGCGAGTACATGGAGCGCCATGCGGTCTCGCGGCTTGTCGGTGCGCCGCCCGGTTACGTCGGCTACGAGGAGGGGGGCCAACTTACGGAGCCCGTCCGCCGTCGTCCCTACAACGTCGTCCTCCTGGACGAGATCGAGAAGGCGCACCCCGACGTCTTCAACGTGCTGCTCCAGGTGCTCGACGACGGGCGTCTGACGGATTCGCAGGGTCGTACCGTGGACTTCAAGAATACGGTCATCATCATGACGAGCAACGTGGGCTCCGACCAATTGGTGAACATCGAAGAGCGCCGCGACCTCACCGACGACGAGAAGCAAAAAGAGGTACGTGCGGCGACGAGCGATGCACTCAAGGGCGTGTTCCGCCCGGAGTTTATCAATCGTCTCGACGAGATCGTTGTCTTCCGGCGCCTCGGCAAAGAGCAGATCCGGTCCATCGTTGATATCCAGCTCGAGAAGGTCGCAAAGCGGCTGGCCCAGCGCGATCTCGGTATCGACGTTACGGACGACGCGAAGCAATTCCTCGCTGACGTCGGTTGGGACCCACAATTTGGCGCTCGCCCGCTCAAGCGCGCCGTTCAGCGCTACATGGAGAACGAACTGGCACAGGCGATCCTGGCCGGGGAGTTTAGTCCCGGAGACACAATCAGAGTCACCGTTGGGGACGGCAAGCTGCTCTTCCAGGCGGCCGCACCGGTCTCCACCGACACTTCCGCGTCGGGCGCTCGCGAGGCCGCCGACGACACCAAGGCGGGCTGAGATGGCGGCCTGTCTTGGTCGTCGGTCGCTCGGTCGCGAGCAAGTCCGAGCGGCTGTCGACGCGATAGCGAGTAGGCGCTGCTATTTCGCGGGGGCTGCGGCGCGTGCGGCGATGCGCTCTTTGACGGCCGCGTATTCGATCTGAAGCTTCTTCGCCGTTTCGAGTCGCGCGATGCGCTCGGTCGCGATGCTTGCGCTAGCAGCCAGCGTCGTCTCGGTTTGGACGAACGCCTGATACTTTTGCCAACCCGCGATGGCTTTGTCCGTGGCGCCGCGGCGCTCTTCGAGGTCCGCGAGGACAAAGAGCAGCTTGGCCTTCATTACGGGCTTGCTGGCGTATCGCAGGCCAGCCTCCCACGACGACTGGGCGGCGTCCTTGTCGCCAGCAGCGAGGGCCGCTTCACCAGCTCGATAATGGGCGAGAGTCTTATGGGGGGCCTTTTGGATCGCCTCTTGGTACTTCTGCAGCGCCACCGTGTACTGGCGCGCGACGAACGCGCTGTCGCCAGCCTGAAGCGCCTCCCAGAAGGGGCTGATTCCGGTCACGCCTTTCGGATCCTTGCGGACGCCGTCTGCGGTCTTCTCCGCCGCGGGCTTGGCGGCGGGCTTATCCGTCCCCCAGGTGTCTTCGGCCAAAGCCGAGCCGCTGAGTGTGGCCATCGCGAGAACCCCAAGGATTGGCTGCCAACGCATTCGGCGACGTTAACACAGGGTGCGTAGCCGCTGGCACGATGCTTTGCGGCGGACCTGCAACCAAACATCCACTCTGGGGGTGAGGGCGTCTGGGTACTGGGATTTCGGGAAAATTCGCTGGAGCGGGGGACAACCTTCGGCCGTAGAGCCGGCGTCTGGGAAGTCATGAACGTCGTAACTTATGGAAATAGCTGAGTGCCGCCCGCGTAGGCGGTGAGAACACGGCGCGAAGAGTGGCCAACTTCGCCTATGCTCCGCGCGATGCATCGGGCGCCCCACGTTTCGCCCTGCGGGCCGTACCCGTGGGGAATCTTGGAGGTCCTGCCTCGCGGGGCGGTGAAGGCGCTGAGGTCCGTTCGGTCCACCCTCGGGCTTCGCCCCGTCTCGCCGGGTGCGGGCAGCATTGCGGCGCTCTTATCCTCCACTGTCGGGGTCGACTGCGAACTTGTCGCGAAGGAGCTCCGCGCCGCGGTTTCGGCCGCCGGAGAGCAGACGGCGCAGCTGCGCTTCGTGGAGACGGGGCTGGCCGTCGATGTCGTCGCCGAGGACGCGCTGGTTTCGGATCTCGTCTCGCGACTGGTGGGCAGGCCCATTCGCGTGCCGCCCGCAGCCGGTGCGGGCGACGACGCGAGCGAAGCGGAAGCCACGCTTGGGGGCGCCTTTGCCGCGCTGGCTGTAGATCTCGCGCGCCGTTCTGGCGCCCGAGGTGCCCGAGGTGGCGCCGAGCCGGTCCGCCTTCGTGGTGCCCCACTGGGGCCGGGGTTCGTTGCTGAGCAAACGTTCGCCGTCCTTGTCGGAGGCCGCGCCTACTCGGCTGCGATTCGTTTCACGACGCCGGATCGCCCGCAGGCGACTCGGCCGGCGACGCTCAGCTCGGTGGATCCCGGTTTGCGCGTTCGGTTGGCCCTTGTCGCCGGGCTCTCGTGGGTGACGCGCGGAGAGTTATCGACGCTGCGTGTGGGTGATATTTGGAGCCTGGGCGATGAGCTAAGCCAGAGCGATCATCGGGAGCTGGAGCACCCCGTGCTCGAGGGTGCTTGCGCCCTCGCTCCGGCGGGCCGGACGATGGGGGTTGCTGCCTCGCTCCGAGGTGTCAATACGCTCGTGGTTGGCGGCCACCTCGTGCCCCTGCCTTTAGACGTCGATGATGGTGACGCGCGCGCCGATGCGGATGTGGATGCGGATGAGGAGTCTCCTGTGGCAGAAGAACAACCCAAGAAACCCGGTCTCGAAGACACTGTTTTGAATGCGCCTGTTGTCGTGCGCGTGGAGCTCGGAAGCGTGGGCATGACCGTGCAGGAGTGGTCAGAGTTGCGCGCTGGCGACGTGATTCAATGTGGAAGACGCGTCGGTGCGCCGGCGGATCTTAGGGTGGGCGGCGCCGTCGTGGCTCGCGGTGAGCTCGTAAGCGTCGAAGGCGAACTCGGCGTTCGTATCGTCGAGTTGGTGTCCGCAGGAGACGTGCACGCCAGCGAGAGCGACGTCGAGAGCGAGGACGCGAACGCAGGCGAGGTGGAGCCCAGCGCGTGAACAGGCCGAGCGCGCTACTCGACCTGACGATTTACAGGACCGACAGTCGCTTTCGCGGTGTTGGCCGCTACGTGGCCGATCTTGCTCGCGGCATCGACGCCGTGCTGGGCGCGGCCCATGGGCCAGACGCGCCGGCGCGCGCGCGGGTGCTTGGGCTCAGTCAGCTTGATCCCTGGGGCAACGCTCAAACCACGGAGGATCTCGGCGAACTTCTGACGGAGATCGAGGCATCCGAGAGCTTTGCGCCGCAAGCTGGCAAATGGGCGTACTCGATTCGATTCGGTCTCGCGCGGGCTGTCCGAAACGCAAATGTCGACGTCGTCCACCTCGGCTGTCCGGCAGCGACGCCCATCGGCGATTGCGGATGCCCGCGCATCGTCACGTGCCACGACCTGATTCCTCATAGATTCCCCGGTCAGTATATTCGTTGGTCGAGCGGCTTTCGCCGCGGCCGGATGTTCCTGGATCATCGCCGTTTTGCCGGGGCAGACCATGTGATCGCTATCAGTGAGACCGCCGCGAACGACGTCATGTCCCTTTTGGGCGTGCCCGCAAGTCGAGTCAGTATCGTTTACAACGGCGTGGATACGTCGATTTGGTCGCCCGTCGCGCCCGGCACCGAGGGCAACGATCGCGTGGTGCTCGAGCGCTTCGGGCTCGGCGAAAGACCCTTCGTGCTCTACGTCGGCGGCGGCGACTACCGCAAGAATATCCCGGGGATGTTCGCGGCCCTGGCAGAAACCATCGCTCGAGGCGAGGAGGTTGACCTCGTTTGGGCAGGTGGCGTGCCGACTTCGGTGTGGACTGCAGCGACCGCAGAGGCGGCCCGCCTGGGGCTGCTTCGCCATGTGCGCCTCATCGGATGGGTGTCTGACGCCGATCTCGCCGCGCTCTACCGTCAGGCTACGGCGCAGCTCTTTGTCTCGTTGGCTGAGGGTTTTGGATATCCCGTCGTCGAGGCGATGGCGACCGGCTGTCCTGTCGTGGCAAGCGATTGTTCGAGCATTCCTGAGGTGGCTGGAGACGCGGCGCTCTTGATCGATCCACGAAACCCGGAGGCCATCGCCGATGCGCTCGTCATGCTTGTGCGCGACTCAGGTGAGGCAAAGCGCCTATCAGAGGCCGGCTTGAAGCAAGCTGCTCGTTTTACGGTGGAAAAAATGGGGGAGTGCACGCTTGCTGTGTACGAGGAAGTCGCTCGCACCGGCGGCGAGACGACCTGAGCGTGTGAGTGCCGAGCCCCGCTACGAGGTGGCTCGGACTTCTAATGAGCCGCTCGTTTCCGCCCAGCGGTCCCACATTACAAACACAAGCGACCCTAGCGTCGGCAAGAGCGCCGCTGCTCCTAGCGCGACCTTGTACCCGAAGGCCTCAATCAGCTCACCAAATACGGGCGCGAGCAACATCCCGAGCGGGAATACGGAGGTGTAGATCGCGACGGCGCCGCCGCGATCTTCGATGGGCGCCCGAGAGACCGCCATCGAGAGCCCGATAGGAAACGTGAAACCGTGGCCAAACCCACAGAGCCCGCCGGCCACGATGATTCCGAGCCCGCTCTGCGCAGAGCCGAGGGCGTAGAGTCCGGCTCCCAGCACCCATAGCGCCGGCACCAGCACTCGCTTCATGCCGATGCGGTCCGGCAACCGACCCCCGAAGATTCGCGTGAGCGCGGCGACGACGGCGTAGCCGATCATGAACTGGCCAACGCTCCCGAACCCGCGCTCGAGTACGAGCGTCTTTATGAACGAGAACACGGGCGTCAGCGACGACGCGAAGATCAGCCCCATGAACCAGACCGGCAGCAGCCGGCGCTGGAAAAGCACGGAGAAAAACCCCTTCAGGGACGCCGCTCCCGCCGCGCCTGAGCGCGTGACCGAGCGCTCCTTGAGCGGCAACGAGGCCAGCAACGCTGCCCCCGCCAGGACGGCTTGGGTGATGAATATCCCGTTGTAGTCACCGATCACGTCTCCGAGCTGTCCGCTCAGCGCGATGGGAAAGAGCCCGCTCAGCCCGAAGAGCGCGAGGCCTTCGGTACGCCGGGATTCGGGCACGATGTCGGCAGCGTAGGCGATCAGCGCGGCGAAGAGCATCGCCTCGCTGATGCCGTAGACCGCCCTCAGCACAAAAACCCACGGGCCGAGCGAGTCCAGGGTGAGATGCAGCGCGGCGACAACGACGTGGATCACGCCGCCACCGAGGATCACCAGGCGGCGGCCTTTCCAATCCATCAGCCACCCGACGACGGGGTAGGCGCAGAGCGCGGCCACGGCAAACGCCGCAGACGTCTGTCCGATGATCACTTCACCGGCGCCAAAATCCTTGAGAAGGCCCGGCAAGTGCATTTGCAGGTGGATGGCGGTCGCGTGAAGGAACTGCGCGATCCAGGCGAGCGCAAACGCGCGGGTGAACAGCGGTTCACGGGCGATGGCGATCGGGCTGGGTGCGGCAGAGGTCACGACAGAGGAGGTTTTAGCTGGTCGCGAACGCAATGCCACGTCAAAGCCACGTCAAACGTTCCGACCTGCCCGGTGGCGGCGGCCGCCGAGCTCGCCAAGTGCGCTGGGCAGGAGCGCCCCGCCAGTGATATGGCTGATCTCCACGATGGACTCTAAAGTAGAAGGCATGGGAACTGTCGCAGAGGGTCTTGCGCGCGTGCACGAGCGCATCGCGGCGGCGGAGCGGGCCGCGGGCCGGCCCCTTGGATCCGTTCGGTTGCTGGCGGTGAGCAAACGTCATCGGTCCGCTGCCATTCGCAACGCTTACGCTTGCGGCCAGCGGGAGTTCGGCGAGAACTACGCTCAGGAACTCGCCGGCAAGGCTGCAGAGCTGGCGGATCTGACCGATCTCGAGCTGCACATGATCGGCAACCTGCAACGCAATAAAGCCAAGCTGATTGCGCCTGTAGCCGCCTGCGTGCAAACCGTCGATTCTCCGCGCCTAGCCGAGGCGTTGGCGCAGCGGGTGGCAGTGATCGAGCGCGCGCCACTATCGGTTCTGATCGAGGTGAACGTTGGACGCGAGGGGCAGAAGAGCGGATGCTCGATCGACGAAGTGGCGAATCTCGTCGAAGTTATCGAGCGTTTGCCGTCGATCACGCTGCGTGGATTGATGACGATTCCGCCTCAGTCCCAATGCGATGATCCGGCCGAGACACGACCCTACTTTGACCAACTCGCCGAACTGCGCGAGCGGCATGGCGGCGAGCGCGCCCTGCCGGAACTCAGTATGGGAATGAGTGCTGACCTCGAATGCGCGATCGCTGCCGGCGCAACGATGGTGCGCGTGGGCACGGCGATTTTTGGTCAACGTCCGCCGCGGGTAGCGTGAGCGGCGTCAGTCGGGCTCGGGCTCGGTGTCGCGGGTCGATTCAGTCTCCGCTGGGAGCTCGGCGACGTAGGATAAGTTGCGGTGATAGTGCGCAACGTCCAGGCCGTAGCCGACAACAAATACATTGTCGATCGTGAAACCGAGGTAGTCGGTGGGGATCTCGACGCGTGTGCGCGCTGGTTTGTGCAGGAGCGCGCAGACGCGCACGCTGGCCGGGCTCTGCATGCCGAGATGCTCCAGCAAGTAACCGAGCGTGAGGCCCGTATCGACGATGTCCTCGACAACGAGCACGTGCTCGTCGGCGATAGGCGTCTTGAGATCCAAGGTGATTCGGACGACGCCGCTGGATTCCGTGTTCTCACCGTAGCTTTGGACGCCAAGGAATTCGATCTTGAGGGGTAACGCGATGGCGCGCGCGAGGTCCGCCGCAAAGACGAAGCTGCCGCGAAGGACGCAAACGATAACGAGAGACTTGTCGCGGTAGTCTTCTGTGATCTGCGCACCCAGAATGGCGACCCGCTCGGCGATGCGTTCAGCGCTGATCAGTACGGGTGGTCTGGGGTCTTCCTTTGCGCCGGTCACATCTTGGGGAGTACCTGGCGATCGGCAGCGGGTCAATCGGGATCGAGGCGCGCCGCGATGGCTTTCTCGGAAGAAATCTGCATCGTATCGCCGTCGCTCGTCCACATCAGCGATCCGGTCTGGTCGGTCCGCGCGACTTGTGCGCCGACCGCCTCGAGTCGAGAAAGAACGGGCGCGCTCGGATGCCCAAAACGATTGCGGACCCCGGACGAGACGACGGCCAACCTTGGCTCCACGCGCTTGATGAACTCTACGGAACTAGAGGTGGGGCTTCCGTGGTGGCCAACCTTGAGCACGTCGTGGTGCGCGATCTTGGCGTCGATCAGGCGCTCTTCTTGTGCGGCCTCGGCGTCGCCTGCAAAGAGGACCGAGTGCGCGCCGAGCGAGGCGCGTAGGATCAGGGAGTTGTCGTTTCGGGACGCGCCCTTCGTGCGACCCGGACAGGGTCCGAGCACTCGCAGTTCGGCGTCGCCGTGAGGGAATACGGCGCCGCATAGTTCGTCGAGCGTGCGCACGGGCACGTCGGTTCTGCGCAAGTGCCTGAGGAGGTCCTGGTAGATCTTGCTGGTGTCATCCCTTGCGCTCGAGGTCCAAAACTCGCCCACCGGAACGGACTTCGCCACCGTGGCGAGGCCGTTGAGGTGGTCCGCATCGCTATGCGAGAGCACCACGATATCGACGCGCGAACGCCGCCGCGCGCGCAGCAACGGCAAGAGCACGCGCTCGCCCGGATCGCTCAACCCCATCGGCGTACCGCCGCCGTCGATGAGGACGAGCTGACCGTCGGGTAGGTCGATCAAGGCCGCGTCCCCCTGGCCGATATCGATGAATGTCACCCTTAGCGTTCCCGTAGGATTTCCAGAGCGCCAGGCCGCACACTCGACGCTCCCGAGCGCGATGACACCAAGGATGATCCAGAGCCACCGGGCCGTTCGGCTTCGTGCCAGCCATGCCCCGGTGCCGGCCACGGCCAGGGTCGCGTAGTGCCAGGGTGTTGGTGCAGGCACGGGGATCACCATCCAGTCGATTCCCGCCGCAACGTGGGCGATTTCCTGAACCGAGAGCAGCGCTCCGCTGCCCGCCAACGCGACGCCGCGATCGAGCCAGGCGAGACCGAGACCGTCAAGCAGCGGGTGCACGAGACAGAGCGGCAGCGCGGCGAGCTCTCCGATCGGTCCGGCCACGACGTTTGCGAAGAGCCCGGCAACGGATAGCTCGCCCGAGATGGCCGCAAGAAGCGGCGCGCACGCCAACATGGCCGCGGCCGTGACGACGAGCGAAATCAGAAGGAACTGCAGCACGCCAGGGCGAGTGCGCGCGACGACGGCGCGAGACCACGGCTGTCCCAGCAACGCCAGACCCGCGGTGGCAGATACAGAGAGCAGAAACGAAATATCGAACAACAAGAGCGGCTCGACGACGCAACCGACGAGCAACGAGACCCCCACGGTTCTTCCGATCGTCGGATGTCGCGACATCGCCCGCGCGGCGAATGCTGCGCTCAACATCCAGGCGGCGCGCCAAGCGGATCCGGAGCCGCCCGAGAAGTCCGCGTAGAGCAGCGCCAAAGGGATCCCCAACGCGCTTGCCACGCGCCCAACGTTGAAGCGCTCCGCGAGGCTACCGATACGCAGCAGAACCAAGTGCAGCAAACGAACGAGCGCGACCACGGCGAAGACAAGGTGCGTGCCGCTTACCGCTAAAAGGTGAGCGAGCCCGCTGCGTTGAAACGCCCGCCGGTCGCCATCCTCCAAGTCGTTTTCTCCGAGCACCAACGCCCTTGCGAGCGGATCCGCCTCTTCGGGAAAGGCGGCTTGGATTCGGTCGCGCGCGTGCTTGCGAGCGCGGTCGATGGTTGCGGCGAGCCCGTGCGCCGGCACACGTTCCTCGATGCTCAACGCGCGCCCACTCAGCGATACGCCGCGCAGCGCCCGCCGAGGCATCGGATCGGAGAGCCCCGGATTCCTGAGGAGCTGTACCGGGGCAACCTGTGCGATCACGTAGACGGACTCGCCGCGCGTTAGATCGATCGGCCCGCCGCCGAGCCGCACTCGTGCATCTCGCAGCGTCCGCCCCTCGCAGTCAAAGTGTTCAACCTGCCCCTCCCAGCGCAGCTGATCGCCGCGCCACTCGGGCGAACGCACGACGCGCACCGTACCGGCGCAGCGGCGCGGTCCGTCGAGGGCGTTGCGCGTGGTGGCGACGTCCCGCAAGTAATCAGCGAGCCTCTCGTTCGCTCGGTACGCGCCGACACCGACCCCCACCGCGCACGCAAGCAAGATGCTCCAGCCCATCTGGGGCCCGTGCATCAGAAGCACAACGACCAGAGCGAGCGAGCCCGCCGCGACACACCACGGAGCGACCACGAACCCGCCCCCGCACGTGAGCGCGAGCGCGAAGAGCAAGATGGGATCGGCATGCCGCACGGCAACTCGCTAATCACGTCTCATGCCAACGAGGCCAACCTCGTCGGCCGGGTTTTTCCGCCCAAATCGGCCTCGCGTCGCGTCGAGTTGGCCGATTCAGCCGAGCCCGGCGGCGGCCGCCAGGTTCTCGCCACCGGCGGGTCTGGCCAAATGCACAGTGCTGATGCGCCGTGCTGATGCGCAGCGCCTCAAACGCGCCGGGCCCAGATGAAGTACTCCACGTTGCCCTTGGGTCCGGCTACTTGCGAATCGCAGCCGCCCAGAACTTCGAAGCCAGCCTCGACAACTTGTTCGCGAACCCTCTGCACGGCTTGTTCGCGCACGGCCGGATCTCGGATGACGCCCTTGGCACGTCGTGCTTCGTCGCGTCCGACTTCGAATTGTGGCTTCACCAAGCCGAGAAGGCGCGCGCCGGGCGCCAAGATGGCTCCGATGGCCGGCAGCAGCTTGCCGATGCCGATAAATGACGCATCCACGACCACCCAGTCGATGGCGACGTCGAAATCCGCGGCGCTCAGGTATCGCGCGTTTGTCTCCTCGCGGACGTGGACGCGTTCGTCGATGCGCAGCTTGTGATCGAGCAAACCGCGGCCGACGTCGACGGCGTAGACACGTCGGGCCCCGCGCTGAAGTAGGCAATCGGTGAATCCACCCGTTGAGGCGCCCATATCGACACAGGTGATTCCGGTGACGTCCAGACCGAGGTCCGTGAGTGCGCCGTCGAGCTTGTTGCCACCGCGCGACACGAAGCGCTTGCCACCGCGCACCTCAAGCTCGGTCTCCTCGGGGAGCGATGTGCCGGCCTTGTCGATTCTCCGTTCGCCGGCGAAAACGCGGCCAGCGAGCAGCAGCGCCTGCGCCTCGCCACGGGAACGGGCCAGCTCTTTCTCGACGAGCAGTACGTCGGCGCGCTTCTTCACGGGCTCGGGCGGTGCTCCGTTGTCTCGGGTTCGGGCTTGGAGTTGGCGGCGGCCTCGGGCACGGGCTTGAGATCGTCGG
>PVBE010439826.1_pt1 | contig 16220 bp, 7 predicted proteins | sample 1631181 | NCBI WGS metagenome assembly PVBE01 (sample SAMN08397723, study PRJNA350692) | Marine metagenome, whole genome shotgun sequencing project. | isolation source: water | place: Pacific Ocean | collected 2012-04
CTTGCGCATTCCGCCGGAGATCTCCGACGGCAGCCGGTCCGACGCGTGATCGATCTCGAGCAGCGCCAGCAGCTCCTGCACCCGCTCCCGGATGTCGGCGTCCGTCAGCTCGCTGCCGTTCTCGAGCGGGAATGCCACGTTGTCGGCGACTGTCATCGAGTCGAACAAGGCGTAGTTCTGGAACACCACGCTCATCCGCTTCTGCTGCTGGACCCGACGCACGGCGGACAGGCTCGTCAGATCCTCGCCAAAGACGGAGACGACCCCGGAGTCCGCCCTCAACAGCCCCGACATGATCTTGAGCAGCACCGTCTTGCCGCTCCCCGATCGGCCGATGATCACCAGCGTCTCGCCGGTCGGGATCTCGAGGTCGACGCCCCGCAGCACCGGCAGCTCACCGTAGGACTTGCGCACGTCGGACAGCCGGATGACCGGGGTCTCGACGGGCCAGCGGGCGACCTCGGGGGCCAGCAGGCTTCTGCGCTCCTCGCTCACTCGGGCATCGTAGCCTCGGGCCGTCGTTGCTACCATCGCAGGATGCGCCCGTTGGCTTCACTGGCCTCGCTGATCTGCCTGCTCCTGCCTGGCTGGGCAGGGGCGGCCGGCGGCGAAGGGGCGGCGAGCCCGGCGGCCAGCCCTCGCGTAGTGCTCATCAGCCTCGATGGGGTGGAGGCCCGGTACCTCGATGAACCGGGGCTGCGGCTGCCCAACCTGCGCGGCCTCGCGCGCAGGGGCGTGCACGGCGCCTCCCGCACCATCCTGCCAAGCGTCACGTGGCCGGCGCACACCACGATCATCACCGGCACGCTGCCGGTCCGGCACGGGGTGGTCGGCAACCACTGGCTCGACCGCAGCACCCGCAAGGTGGTCCACGCGTGGCAGCGGTCCAAGGCGGACTCCATCGATGTCCCGACCATCTTCGACGTGGCGAAGGCGGCGGGCCGCACCACCGCGGCGCTGTCGTGGCCCCAGACCAACGGGGCGGACACCCTCGACTTCGAGATCCCCGAGGTCTACTCCGTGGCGGCCTTCAAGCGATGGGTCACGCCCAAGCTCCGCAAGGAGCTGCTCGCCGCCGGCATGCCGGTCGGGCAGCTCAACGAGCTGGCGAAGACCGAGCAGATCCCCCTGGATCGCCTGGTCGCGGACGCCGCCGAGCTGGTCCTGGTGCGCCACGACCCGGGCCTGCTCCTGGTCCACTTCACCGCCGGCGACACCCGCGGTCACCAAGACGGCATCCTGTCGCCGCGCCACCGGGCGGGCCTGGAGGCCTACGACGCCCAGGTCGGCCAGATCCTGCAGACCATCTCGGCCACCGGGCGGATGGACCAGACCGTCATCATGGTCGTGTCCGACCACGGGTTCTTCCCGATCAAGGCGGCCATCGATCCGGCCAAGCTGGTCACCGGAGCGGGTCTGACGGCCAAGGACGTGACCTTCGTGCACAACGGCCACCTGTCCTACGCCTACCTCCGCGGGGGCGCTGGCCGCGAGGCGCGGGTCAAGGCGCTGAGGTCGGCCCTGGTCGCCCACGCCGCCATCGACAAGGTGTACGGAGTCACCGAGCTCCACACCCTGGGCCTGCCGACACCCCACGAGAACCCGGCCGTCGGCGACCTCGTGCTGATCGCCACGCCTGACCACGCCTTCAGGGCGCTCGGGGGACCCGCGGTGACCGGGCCCTACCCGTACAAGGCCACCCACGGCTACCCCCCGGACCACCCGAGCAACTACCCGCTGTTCATCGCCGCCGGCCCCGGCGTCAAGCGGCAGCGCAAGCCCGTTCAGATCCGAAATGTCGACGTTGCACCGACGCTGGCAAAGCTGATGGGGCTGCAGATGCCCACGGCCGTGGACGGCCGGGTCCTGTCCGAGCTGATGGTGCCGTGAGCGGCCGCCTTGGCATCCTCCTGGGGCCGGGCCTGGACGGCGGCACCTCGTGGCGCCACCTGCTCGATCCCGATGGCGCCCGGGCGGGCTGGGTCGCCACCGGACCCAACGGGTTCGTCCGACAGATCGCCCTGCGCGCCGGCGCCCCCGCCGACGTGGCCGCTCCGGCGGAGCGCGTCGCGGCCGCGGCGGTCGCCCTCGCCGAGGCCGACGACGGCGCCCGGAGGTACAGCCGGTCGAGATCCGTCGACCCGCTGGGGACCGCCCGCCGAATGCTCGACCTGTACGACGAGCTGCGCTGGGCGGGCTGGGATGGATCACGGGTCGCGGGCAGCCAACGCCTCGCCGATCTTGCGCTGCTCGCAGGGGCCGTGCCTCAAGGGCCCGCCGACGTCGCCCACGCTGCGCTGGCGGCGCTCGAAGGCGGGTTCGTGCCGGCGTTCGACGTCCGCCTGACCGCCCCCATCGATGAGCTGCCCCCGGTCGTCGGGCGGCTGCTCGAGGCGCTGCCGGACGTGGATCCGCCGGCCGCCATGCAGAGCGACGCGCCGACGATGGTCCTGCTGGAGGCGGAGACGCCCGGGGAGGCCGCAGAGCTGGTCGCCGCCTGGATGGTCGACCACCCCAGCGACCGCCGCACCGTCGTGGTCGGCGCCGAGGCCGCAGCGCTGCGATCGGCGCTGCGCCGCCGGGGGCTGCCGGGCGTGGACGCGACGGAGATCAGCCGACATCGCCCCGAGCTGCAGGTGCTGCCGCTGCGCCTCGGGCTGGCGTTCCGGCCCCAGGATCCGCGGCGGGCCCTCGAGCTGCTCATGCTGCCCCGCGCGCCCATGCCGTGGGCGGTGCGCAAGGAGCTCATCAGCGCGCTCAACGAGGCGCCCGGCATCGGCGGCCCCGCTTGGCAGGCGGCCCTCGTCGAGCTGGCTGAGGTGGAGGGCGCTGAGGCAGTGCAGACCTGGTTCGGCGGCGATCTCGCGAATCCGGAGGTCGGCCTGCCCGCTGGACGGGCCGCGGCCATCTGCGGCGACGTCACCAAGTGGGCTGGCGGCCGGGGCTACGAGGCCGCCGGCGCGGTGTCGGCCCGACTTCGTCGGATGCTCGACGGCCGTGATACCTCGAGCACGGTGCCCCGCCTGGAGCTGCTACGGATGTACGACGAGGCGGTCGGCACCGGCATCGATGGCGACGACCTCCCCGTCGAGGCCGGCGGCGCCGCCCAATGCGGCTCGCCCGATGCGGTGCTCCCCGGCGCGCAGCAGGTGATCTGGTGGGGCTTCGTCGACTCCGAGTCGCCCGCGGCCACGCCGTGGCGACCGGGGGAGAGCGAGGCCCTCGCGCACGCGGGCGCCAGCCTCCCCGCACCCGGCGCCAGCAGGGCAACAGAGGCCCGCACGTGGCGCCGGGCGCTGTCGTGCGCGAGCCAGCACGTCGTGCTCGTGCGCTGGCGCCTGTCCGGGGCCTCGGTGTGTGCCCCTCACCCCCTGACCGACGAGCTCGAGGTGGAGCTCGGCGCCGATGAGCTGCTGCGGCGCACGGTCACCGCCGAGCAGGTCGTCGCCGGCGCAGGCTGGCCGGCCCAGGTGGTCGCTCGCGCCGTGTCCGCGCCGGCCCCCGGGCCTTCGGTCTGGGCCCCCGGCGCGGCGCACCTGCGCCGGCACAAGCCGGAGTCGCCGTCCTCCATCGGGCGGATGCTCAGCTGCCCGCTGCGGTGGACGCTGCAGTACCCGGCGAAGCTGCGGGTGGGCGCCCGGGCGTCGATGCCCGACGGACCTCGCCTGGTCGGCACGTTCATGCACGCGCTGCTGCAGGATCTGCTGCTGTCGCACGACCCGCCCACAGAGCCCGACGACGCGGCCCGCCAGGCGGTGGCGCTGTTCGACGCCCGGCTGGAGGGCGAGGCGGCGCCGCTGCTCATGCCCGGCCGCGGCTTCGATCGCGCCGAGGGACGGCGCGCCATCGGCAGGGCTGCCGCGTCGCTGGTGACTTTGCTGGAGGCGGGGGGCTGGCGGGCGATCCTGGCCGAGGAGGAGCTCGGCGGCAGCTTCGCCGGGGGACAGTGGGCGGGCTTCGCCGACCTCGTCCTCGAACGCGACGAGGCGCCGACCCGAGGCGTCATCGATCTGAAGCTGGGCCGAAGCTCCAACCGACGCACTGAGCTGGCCGAGGGCCGCGCCCTGCAGATCGCCCTGTACGCCCAGGGCGTGTCGCCGCCTGGCTCGCCGCGGGGCCCAGCGGCCTACTTCACGATCACCGACGGCCGGACGGTCACCGTAGACGCCGGCGCGTTCCCGGGATCTGTGGACGCTGAGGGCGACGATCTCGACGACACCGTGAGCCTGGCGGAGGAGGGGTTCCGCTGGTGGCGGTCGGTCCTGGACACCGGCGCGGTGGCCGCGCGGCCCCTGCTCGACGAAGAGGACTCCGAGCGGATCAACGCCGCGGCGACCGGCGATCCACCCGAGTCCGGTCCCCCCGCGGCCAAGGCCACGTGCGACTGGTGCGACTTCCAGGGCCTGTGCCTCACGGGGCGGCAGGCATGAGCGCACGCATCCACGTCATCACGGCCAGCGCGGGCACCGGCAAGACCTACCGCCTGTCCACCTACCTCAAGGAGCGGCTCCTCGCCCCCTCCGGCGGCCCGCGGCCCGAGGCGGTCCTGGCCATCACCTACACCCGCAAGGCGGCGGCCGAGCTGCGAAGCCGCCTTCGTCGCAGGCTGATGGAGGAGGGCCGGGCCGACCTGGCGGGGCGGATCCGGGACGGATACGTCGGGACCGTCCACTCCGTGTGCCAGCGGCTCCTGTCCGAGAACGCCCTGCAGGTGGGCTGGTCGCCCGAGCTGACGCCGATGCCGGACTCCGAGGAGCGAAGGATCTTCCAGGGTGCGCTCGAGGAGATCATCAAGGGCGCCCCGGGCGCGGCCGCGCTGTACGACGCCGCCGAGCGCATGGGCCTGCGCCCGTGGCACGCCCACGTTCGCGACGTGGTCGAGCAGGCCCGGATCAACGGGCTCGTGCCAGCCGACGTGCGGTCCGGGGGCGGGCGGAGCTTGGAGGGGATGCTCGACATCCTGCCCGCAGCGGTGGGCGACGCGGCCCGGCGAGACGCCGAGCTCATCGAGGCGCTGGAGACCCTGGTCGACGACCTCGACGCGTACGCCGGCGCCAACAAGACCGCTCGCGCCAAGGCTGAGCGGGCGTCATCGCTGCTCGCCGCACTCAACGGCGGGCGGGCCAGGTGGTCGGAGCTGCTCGCGGTCTCCAAAGCCGCGGGCAGCGTCAAGCGGCACGAAGAGGCCGCCGCAGCCTTCACCTATGAGGTTGGGCGCCACCGCAGCCATCCGCGGCTTCGCGAGGACCTGACGCGGGTCATCCGCGGCGTGACCGACGCCGCGGCGGGCGTGCTGGATCGGTTCGCCGAGGCCAAGCGCGCCGCCCGGGTCGTCGACTATGGCGACATGCTCACCGGCGCGCTCGAGCTGCTGCAGGACCCGGTGGTGGCCGAAGAGCTGGCCGAGCGGCTCGATCTGGTGCTCGTGGACGAGTTCCAGGACACCTCCCCGATCCAGCTGGCCCTCATCTCGGCGCTGACCGAGGCCGCCGGCGAAGCGGCCTGGGTGGGCGACCGCAAGCAGTCGATCTTCGGATTCCAGGGTGCTGACCCGGACCTGATGGACGCCGCCGCCCGCGGCGCGCTGCAGGGACAGCACGCCGAGGTGCTGTCGGGATCCTGGCGATCCCGGCCGGGTGTCGTCCGGCTCAGCTCGGAGGTCTTCGCCGCGGGGCTCGCTGCCCACGGGTTCGACGAGGGCGAGGTGCGCGTCACCGCCATCAAGCCAGACCCGGCCGAGCTGTCCGACGAGGCCTGCCTGGAGGTCTGGCGTGCGGACGGCGGCAACTGGGACGCCCTGGCCGAGGGCGTGCGTGCCACCCTCGCCCGCGGCGCCCTCGTGCGCGGCTGGCGGGCCGGCGAGCCCGAGGACGTGCGCCCGGCGCGCCCTGGCGACGTGGCCGTCCTGTGTCGCTCCAACGATCACTGCCGGCGGGTCGCTGGGGCGCTCGGCGGCGTCGGCGTGCCCGCGTCGGTGGCCCTGCCTGGCCTGTTCGGGACTCCCGAGGGGGTGCTCGCACGCGCAGCGCTCGCCGTGCTCGCCGACCCTCGGGACTCCCTGGCCAGCGCTATCGTCAGCTGGCTCACGGGCGGGGCGGGCGACGACCCCGACGCCTGGCTCGCCGCCCGGCTCGAGGCGGTGGAGGCGGCGAGGCTGGCGGGAGGTCGCCTGGCGCCGTTCGCAGACGACCCCGCGGTCCAGGCGCTGCGCGGATGCCTGGAGGGCGCCGAGCGCCTGTCGCCCACCGAGGCGCTCGACGCCGCCATGGAGGCGGTCGGCCTGCGCGAGGTCTGCCTGACCTGGTCCCGCCCCGACGAGCGCGTGGCCAACCTCGAGGCGATGCGCTCGGCGGCTCGCGAATACGAGGCCCTGTGCGAGGCCCGGCGCAGCGCATGCACCGTGGCCGGGCTGGCGGCCCACCTCGACGAGCTGCCGGAGGACGACGACTCGGCGCAGCGCGCCGCGCCGACGGCGGCGGACGTCGTGCAGGTGATGACGTTCCACAAGGCCAAGGGCCTCGAGTGGCCGATCACTGTGCTCACCTCGCTGGACTCGGCGCCGCGGTCCTCCGCGTTCGGGGTGGTGGCCGAGCCGGCGGCGGTGTTCGACGCAGCGGCGCCGCTCAACGGTCGCTGGGTGCGCTACTGGCCCTGGCCGTACGGCGATCAGAAGAAGGGGGCGGACCTGTCCAACGACGCCATGGCCAGCGAGGCGGGTCAGGCGGCGGAGCGCAGGGAGCTGCGGGAGCGGGCCCGGCTGCTGTACGTCGGCTTCACCCGCGCCCGCGACAAGCTTGTGCTGTTCGCAAAGGCCGGCAAGAACGGCGTGTCCACCCGCTGGCTCGACGAGCTGCGCAGCGTCGCCGAGGCGCCCGCCCTGGTCGTGCCCTGGGACGGTGACGGCGATGCGATCGCGCAGGCGGCAGACGTGGACATCCCCTGCGTCGTACGCCGCCTGGGCCCGCCCGACGAGCCCGTCGCGCCGCCGCGCGTCGGGGCGCCGGCCTTGGGTCCCATCTCGCCGACGCCAGCCATGCGGCCGCCTGAGAGCGTTCGGCCCTCGGAAGCCGGGGAGATCGCCGGCGCGACCGTCGGCGAGGTGATCCGGCTGGGCCCGCGCCCGGCCCTGGCGGCCAAGGGCCACGAGATCCGGCCGCTGGGCGACGCGGTGCACGCCTACCTCGCCGGCGCCGATCGCTCGGAGGCCGCCGCCGCATCCCATCTGACGGCCAACGGGGTCGCCCACGCCCTGACCCCGATCGCGCTCGTCCGCATCGGCGTCGCCCTGGACAAGGCGCTGGAGTTCCGCTGGCCGGACGCCACCCGACAGCCAGAGTGGCCCGTACGCTGGCGTCGACCGTCGGCAGAGGGCGCCCGGCTGGTGGTCGGTGAGATCGATCTGGTGCTCGACGACCCGGGCGGACTCGTCGTCGTCGACCACAAGGCGTATCCGGGCGATGTGGCTGGCCGCGATGAGCGCGTGCGCAAGTACGCCGGCCAGCTACGGGCCTACCGCGAGGCGCTGGCCGCGGCCACGGGCCGACCGGCCGAGGAGGCGTGGCTGCACTTCCCCCTGCTGGGAGAGCTGGTCCGGGTCGACTTGCCGTGACGCGAGGTCGGTGGCTAGACCGCCTGCCCGCAGGCGGTCTAGGCGGGGCGAGCGCCTGGCTGTCGCTGCTCCTTGCGCTGCCCGGTTGCGGCGGTGACGACGAGCCGTCCGTGCCCGCGGGCGTCCGGGTCGAGCCGTTCGTGGAGGGCGGGCCCTGGGATCAGCCGCTGCGCGACTGCCTGGCTGTCGGCGGGGCCGACTTCGAGCCCTGCGACTTCACCACCCTGCCCCCGCTGGCCCGGGAGCTGGGGACCCCCACGGCCGACGACCTCGCCGAGCGCCTGCTGGTCAGCGAACCGTGGATGGGAGAGCTGCTGCTCGCCGTGCTGGAGGCGGCGCCCGACTCCCTGACGTGGGCCGCGTCGGTGACCGGGATCGTCGTCGGCGCCGGGATCGCCCCGTCGTTCCTGTCCGTGCGGACCGGGGCGATCTACCTGGACGCCCGGCACCTGGCGATCACCGAGGAGGAGTGGCGGCAGGCCTCGGGCGGCGCCGACCGCCGGGGCGTACACGCCGACGAGCTGTTGTTCGTGGCCACGTGGGCCTACGACGTCCCGGCGCAGGCTGAAGGCTTCGACGCCTTGCTGCCGCGCGCGGCGGCGGTGATGTACCACGAGCTCGCCCACGCCCTGGACCGCTTCCCGGCCGCCGCGCTGGCGGCCGCGGACGCCGGCGCGACGCCTCGGGAGTTCGCCGACGCCCGACACGCCGACAGCGCCTCCGGCCGCCTGCCCGACACGCACCCCCTGCAGGCGAGCCGGCTGTTCGACCTGACTCGGGTCACCGTCGACGACGACCCGCCAACCGCAGACCAGCTCGCCTTCACCGGCGCCCAGGCGGCCGCGGAGCTGCAGGGCGACGCCGCCACCGACTTCTACGCCTACTTCGATCCGCAAGAGGACGTGGCCTTGCTGGTCGAGGAGTTCCAGCTGGCGCGCCACCTCGGCGTGCCGCGTGAGGTCTACGTCGAGGACCGGGAGGGCGGCTTGGTGTGGGGTCAGCGCGGCCGCATCGGCGAGCCCGCGGTGAAGGCCCGATTGCGCTGGGTCTTGCAGGAGCTGTTGCCCAGCGGCTCGCGGGAGGCGCTCGAGGCGGTGGATCGCCTGCCCGCGCCGTCCCCGGTCACCGAGGTGCGTCCTTGAAGCAGCGGATGCCCAGATGCCGGAACCGGCTGCCCACCTTGCTGTGGCTGCGGTTGTACGACGAGATGTAGAACGGGATGTTGTAGCGCCAGCTGCCGCCTCGGATGATGCGCCGCTGCCCCCTGGGCGGACCCTTGGGGTTCTCATAGGGGCTCTTGGCGTAGTACCGGCCGCCGAACCAGTCCTGGGTCCACTCCCACACGTTGCCTGCCATGTTGAGCGCGCCCACCGGGCTCACGCCTCCGGGGAAGGCCGTGACGGGCGCCGCGGTCTTCCACCCGTCCACCTCGTGGCGCATGTTGGCCAGGCTGGGATCGAAGCGGTCGCCCCAAGGCCAGCGCCGCTCCAGCAGGCCCCGCGCGGCGCGCTCCCACTCCGCCTCGGTGGGCAGGCGCTTGCCCCGCCATGCGCAGTACTTCACGGCGTCTGCGTGGTCGACGCCGACCACTGGAAACTCGTCGTTGCCCAGCTCGGGCATGTCGTGGAACACCTTCGCCGGTCGACACCGGCCGGCCGCCACGCACTCCTTGTGCTGGGCGTTCGAGGTCTCCGTCCGGTCGACGTAAAAGGCGTCGAGCCGCACCTTGTGGCGGGGCCCGTCGTTCCACTCCCCGACGTCGCTGCCCATGATGAAGTCACCGGCGGGGACGTAGGCCATGCCTGGCTGATCGGGCACGCCGGCCGGGCGGGGAGGCACCTGGGTGGGTATGGCCGCCAGCCGCTGCTTGGGGTCGAAGTCGCGCAGGGCGAGCGCGGCCTTGGACAGGAATCGCTTGTGGCTGATCGAGGAGACGTAGACCGTCTCGTAGCCGCCGAAGCGGCCGCCTACGGTGCGGTCCACCTGGGTGAGCGTGATGTGCCAGTGCACGCCCGGGTAATAGACCTTCGGCTGCATGTACAGGTCGCCGCCCACCGCGCGGTCGGCGCCGGTCACCTCGAGCAGCCGCATCAGGCAGGCCTCATCGCACAGCCCCTGGGGCGTGTGCTCCGCCGGGAGCTGCATGACGCGGACCCGCCGCAGCGCATGGAGGGTCTGCCGGAGCAGCCGGGTGGCGCGCTTTGCGTTCTTGGGCTTGGCGTCCCGAGTGGGGACCAGGGGCGCGACGACGTAGGTCATCGATGCAGGCGCGGCCACGGTCGCGGCGAGGAGCAGGATCGGCAGCGTCATCGGCGGCGGAAGTTACCCGACAGCCTGCGCCGCGGTAAGTAAGGCGGCGGAGAGGCCGAGCGCGTGGCGGATTACGTAAAGGTGGCCAAGGTCAGCGATGTCCCGCCGGGGAGCGGGCGCCGGGTGCTTTGCGGGGAGACCTACGTCGCCGTGTTCAACACCGGCGAAGGGCTGGTCGCCCTCGACGACCCCTGCACCCACCGGGGCGAGCCGCTGTCGTCCGGTGAGATTGTCGACGGCGTGCTGACCTGCAAGTTTCACGGGGCCCGCTTCGACGTCGCCAACGGCAAGTGCCTGGCTCGGCCAGGTCGAGGAGACGTCGGGCGCCACGAGGTCCGCGTGGCGGGTAGCGACATCGAGGTTCGGCTGGGCGAGGTGCTCAGCCATCCGCCGACGGACGATGACTGGTTCGACTACGCCTGAGGGAAGCCCAGAGCGCTGATGGAACGCGCAGAGATCCTCCGCGGCGCGGCCGTTGGCGCCGCGCTGTTCACGGGCTTGTTCGCGCTGGGCGTCATCGGCGGGGACACCGCTACCTACTTCGGTCAGTCCGACCAGGCGTGGACCGACCTGGTCTTCACCAAGTACGGCCTGGAGATCGCTGGGTTCCAGGGCTGGCTCCTGGTCCTGCACCTGCTCCTGGGCGCGACGGTCGGCGTGATCGCCGCCGGCGCTCGGGCCCTGCTGCTGCCGGGACGAGGCCCCGCGATGGATGGGGTGTTCGTGCTCGCCCTGCACGCGCTGCTCCTGGGCTGGGGCGTGGGCCGGCGGCCTGCCGCCTACGCCGAGTGGCTCTGGGAAGACGGCGGCGTCGGGGCCTGGCTTCAATGGCTGGTCGCCGACGGGCTGCCGGAGCTCGCGCTGCCGGTGGGCCTGGCGCTGCTGGTGCTCCTTGGGCTGATTGGGCTGCGGCGCCACGCCGCCGTCGTGGTGGGGCTTGCGGCGTTCGTCGGAGGAGCGGTGGCCTACGACGCAGGTGGCGGCTGGTCCAACTCGGCGGCGGTGTCGGGCAAGCCCCACGTGATCGTCATCGGGGTGGACTCGCTTAGGGCGGATCGGCTTGGGCCGCAGGGGCCGGCGCCGAACATCACCGCGCAGGCGGCCAAGGGGGAGTCGTGGGGGCGCGCCATCGTGCCGCTCGCCCGCACCTTCCCGTCCTGGGTGAGCCTGCTGACCGGGAAGCTGCCGCCGGAGCACGGTGTACGGCACATGTTCCCGTCGCCGAAGACCCTGCAGGGGCTGCCCGAGGCGCTGCCCGCGCTGCTAGGCCGCGAGGGCTGGCGCACGGGCGTGGTCGGAGACTACGCCGGCGACATCTTCAGCCGGTGGGCCGCGGGCTTCGAGGTCCGCGACGTCCCCGGGTTCGATCTCGGCACCATCGTGCGCATGCGCGGGCTCGGCATCCACCATCACCTCCTGCCCTACCTGGACAACCGGCTGGGTCGGGCGCTGTTCCCGCCGCTGCGGGCCCTGGCCGACTTCGCCGATCCGGACAACGTGGTCGACCGTGCGCTGTCGACGTTCGACGACCTCGCCGCCAACGGCGGGCCCGTGATGCTGACCGTGTTCCTGTCCGGGGCGCACTTCCCGTACGCCGCGGGCAGGCCGTTCCGGGGCTCTCGGACCGGCGAGGACTACGAGGGGCCCTACCGGTATCGGTACTCGCCGTCCCTCGTGACCGACGCCCCGCTCGAGGCGGCGGACGTGGCCCAGGTGCGTGGGCTGTACGACGAGGCGGTCGCCGCCGCCGACGCCTCGGTGGGCCGGCTGTTGAGCGGCCTGGGCAAGCGCGATGCGCTGGCCAACGCCTACGTCGTCGTGCTCGCGGACCACGGCGAGGAGCTGCACGAGGACAGCAACGGGTTCGAGCACGGCGCCCACCTGCGAGGCGACTCCTTCCTGCGGATCCCGCTGAGCATCTCGGGCCCTGGGATCGACAAGGGGTCCGTGGTGGATGGCGTGCGCAGCGCGGCCGCCCTGGCGCCGCGCCTGGCGGGGCTCGTGGGGCTGCCCGAGTGGGCCGGCGAGCAGGGAGGCCCGACCGAGGGGATCGCCTACAGCGAGACCGGGGTGTGGATGCGCGAGGAGGGCGGGCGCTTCTATCAGCAGGACCGGCTGCCCTATCCGGGGATCGCCAAACTGGTCGTGCCGCTGCCCGACGGCGGCTTCATGCTGCGGCCGGAGCTCGAGGGGACCGTGCTCGCGGCCAAGCACCGGATGATCGAGGACTCCCACGGGCGGCTGGTGATCCGCCCGACGCCGGCCGGGCCGGTGGAGGAGTGGTACCCGACCGAGGGCGGCCCTGAGATCGCGCCGCCGGAGCTGCGGGTGCTGCTGTACGCCCAGGCGCCCGAGCTGCGCGCCGCCCCTGCCCGACTGCCGGCGGCGCCCGGGGCGGGGGTGGCCAAGGCGAAGCAGCGGCTGATGGATGTGCAGCCCTCGAGGTTCTGGGCGCCTGATCTGAAGGCTGGTCTCCGCGTGCTGCGGGGGTACCGGCGGTGGATCCGCGATCCCTGGTCGACGCTGGAGGACGAGCCCCGCAAGGCGAGCGTCCTGTTCGGGCACAAGGCCGACGTCGACAAGGAGTTCCACGCCAACCGTCGGGCGCTGTTCCTCCCGACTCCGGCGGAGGTGGAGTGGGAGGTGGAGTCGGGCGGTCCCTTGCGGTTCTCGGCGTTGGCGCCCACCCGATTGCTGGGCGGTCCGCCGGTGCGGCTGCGGGTTGAGAGCGGCGACACCGTGCTCTTCGACGTGGAGCTGGGCCGGGGGCGCGGGCTGGGCACGACGGACTGGCTCGACGGGCGGATCCAGCACGTGTCGGGGCGGCTGGTGATGAAGGTCACGGTGCCCGGGGCGCCGGAGCGCACGGGGGGGCGGCTGCTGCTGGGGTCGCCGCTGGTGCTCGAGCGGGCCGAGGAGGCGAAGCCCGGGTGGAACCTGCTGCTGGTGCAGGTGGACGCGCTGCGGGCGAGCGATCTCGGCAAGGGGCTGACCCCGGTGATGGATGAGCTGGCCGCGACGGGCACCTCCTTCTCCAACATGGTGGTCAACCACACGTGGACCCGGCCGTCGACGCTGGCGCTGATGACCGGGATGACCAGCGATGATCTGGGGCTGAACCGGCACACCATTCGGCTGCCCGTGACCCAGCGGGCCGGCTACTACCGCATGAAGCCGCCGCTGCTGCCGCTGGCGTTCCGCAGGGCCGGACTCGCCGCCGACGCCAGCGTGAACAACCTGTTTATGCTGTCGTCGCACGGGCTGGGCGTGGACTTCGGCTTCCAGCGGATGGGGGACTACCGGCACCTGGTGCGCGACACGCCGGAGGTGACCGCATCGACGATCCGGTTCATCCGCAACAACCGCGGCCGCCAGTGGTTTCAGTTCGTCAACCTCAACGCCCCGCACATGCCGTACACGTCGCCGAAGCGGTACGTCCGTCGGGCGCGCCAGGTCGTCGGCGAGGCGGCGGCCGAGGCGATGCCGACGGCGCGGCTGCGGTACCTGGGGGAGCTGGTCTACACCGATGAGGCCCTGGGGAAGATCCTGGAGGTCCTGGCCGCGACGGGCGAGCGGCAGCGGACCCTGGTGATGGTCACCGCGGACCACGGCGAGATTATGGACGAGGCCCACGACCGGCTGTCGGCGATCCGGGACAAGCGCTCGCTGTACCACCATGGGATCACGCCCTTCGACGAGGAGGTGCGGGTGCCGCTGATCGTGGCGGGGCCGGGCGTCATCCCGGGCGGGCGGGTGATCGACGAGCAGGTGCAGACGCTGGATTTGGCTCGGACGATCGCGGAGCTGTGGGGGCTGCCGGACGAGCCGCGACGGCGCGGGACGAGCCTGGCTGGCACGCTGGTGCGGGGGGATCCGCCGCCGGATCGGCCCGTCCGGATCGTGGGTCGGTTCTATCGGGCGGTCCGCACCCGGGAGATGAAGTACGTCCGACATGAGACGAAGGGACCCGATGGCTGGGTCCCAAAGGGGGAGGAGGAGCTGTACGACCTCGTCAACGATGGGGCCGAACACGTGGACCTCGCCCTGGCCCCCGAGGCCGCAGCCGAGTTGGAGATCGGCCGCCGCCTTTTCGAGGCGCTCGAGGCTGCGTACGCTCGGCCGCCGCCGGCCTCGGCGGATGCCACCGCTGGAGGCGGAGGCGAGGAGCTGCACTTGGACCGTGGAATGGACCCGGAGGTGGAGAAGCTGCTCCGGGAGTGGGGGTACCTGTGAGCGTGCGATCGAACTCCGCTTCGGCTGCGGCCCCAGCCCCGGCCTCGTCTGGCGGGCCTCTGCGCCTTCCTCTCGCAGGCCTCGCCGCCGCGCTCGCGCTGGTCGCCGCCCCGTCGCCGGCCGAGGCGCAGTCGGTGCGGCTGCGCTGGTACGACAGCCCCATCGACGGGCAGTCCCAGCCGTACGCCGTCGTCCCGCCGCGGGGGGGTGACGGCGGCCCGTACGGTCTGGTGCTCGCCCTGCATGGGCACGGCGGAGGCCCGGGCGGTTACTGCGCGCTCACGTTGGGCGGCGAGAAGCCGCCGTCGGACCTCGTGATCGTGTGCCCGTACGGGTACGGCAACACGGCCTTCCGATACGTGGGAGAGGAGGACATCTTCGAGGTGATCTCGAGGGTGGTCGACGAGTTCCCGGTCGACCCGGAGCGCATCTACGTGACCGGCGCGTCGGACGGTGGGGTCGCCGCCTACGAGATGGCGTTGCACCACCCCGACCTGTTCGCCGCCGCCATGCCGCTGGCCGCGTATGGCGGTCAGACGTTCTTCCCGAGCATCGGACGGGAGGGCCACCGCTGGTGGGAGAAGCGCGTCATCGCCCTGCACGACATGACGTTGTGGGCGGAAAACGCCGCCCAGACCCCGTTCCACATCGCCAACGGAGGGCAGGACTTCTGGTCGCCGCTGCCCGAGGAGACCGTCGCCGCCCACCTCGATCGCCTGGGCTACGACGTGAAGAACGTCGTGCACGAGGACCTGGCCCACGACTCGTGGACCCGCACCTACCGAGAGGGTGCCGCGCTGGCCTGGTTCCGCTCGAAGAAGGCCGCCTCCACCCCGCCCGCACGGGTCGTCTTCACCACCGCCGACCCGCGCTACCGCACGTCACACTGGGTGAGCGGCCTGGAGCTGGCCGCCCCCATCGAGGAGTTCGGCCGGATCGAGGCGGTGGCGGACCTGGAAAAGTCGACGCTGACGGTGACGACCTCCGGCTTGCTCGGCCTCACCCTGTCGCCCTCCGCCGACCTGTTCGGGGCGACGACGGTCACGCTGACCATCGACGGTCGACAGTTCGCCGACATCCCCGCCGCGGACTTGGCGGGAGGCCGCTCGTACCATCGCACCTCGACCGCAACCTCGGGGCGGTGGGACGACGGCCCGCTGCCCACGCCGCCGACCGGCCCAACCGGCGCCGGCCGCCCCGCCCGCCTCAAGCGCCCCGGCCTCGCGGGCCCCCTGACCGACTTCCGGAGCAAGCCCGTCCTGTTCGTGTACGGAACCGTCGGCGACCCGTCCCAGGCCAAGGCCCTGCAGGACATCGCTGAGGACGAGCGAGCCCACTGGACCAAGGGCATCCGCATCCGCTACCCGATCCTCCCCGACCACGCGGTCACAGACGCCGATCGCGTAGGCCGCACCTTGGTCCTAGTAGGCGGCGGGAACATGAACCGCATCGCCTCCGACGTCGAGTCCGCCACCGCCCTGAAGGTCATGAAGGACGGCGCCGCCGTCGAGCTCGGCAAGGAGCTGTACGTCGGCCCCTCGACGGGCTACCGCTTCATCCACCCCAGCCCCTGGGCCCCCGACCAGTACGTCGTCATCATCGGCGGCACCGACCTGGACGGCGTCCGCCTCGCTTCCCTCCTCCCCGAGATCCAACCCGACTTCATCGTCGCCGGCCCCGAATCCCGCCCCGCCGACGGCCGCCGCGGCATGGTCCTGGGCCCCGCCGACCCGAGCCCCACCAATCCCAACCCCAACCCGAGAAAGGTCCTCGCCGCGGGCTTCTTCGACCGACAGTGGCGGCTGCCGAAGCAGTACCGCCGGGTCACGCGGGCTACCCAGCCCGCGTCGACCTCCCCCTCGACCTCCCCCTCCACGTCGCCAGTTGACCCCCCGAAACCCGCCGCGCCGGCCACGCCGGCTGAGCCCGCCCCCGCGACAACCCCGGCCGCGCCGGCCACCCCCGCCGCTCCGGCGCTGGCCACTCCAGTTGAACCCGCCGCGCCTGCCGAGCCCGCCGAGCCCGCCGAGCTCGCCACGCCGGCCCAGCCCGCCGAGCCCGCCGAGCC
>PVBE012559648.1_pt1 | contig 16220 bp, 17 predicted proteins | sample 1631181 | NCBI WGS metagenome assembly PVBE01 (sample SAMN08397723, study PRJNA350692) | Marine metagenome, whole genome shotgun sequencing project. | isolation source: water | place: Pacific Ocean | collected 2012-04
CCCGAGCGCAACCCCTTATCCGGCTTGGTGGAAATCGACGAAACCACGATCAATCACCGGACCCGGAACGACCCGCCGGCACAATATGCCCGCTAAAACCCAGAAAGATTTGCCGGGCGCGGAAGGAAAGGCAAAAAATATCTCCCCACCCAAGCCGGCGGCGAAAACATTTCTCTAGGTTTTTCAATCAACTGTCCAGATCCAACATGTTGGCCCGCTGTTTGCTTAATAAAGGGCCAGTTAAACTTGTTTGGGGAAATTTCGACCATGGATATCCGCGCAATTATAGCTAAAGAATCGACCGGCGCTTCCGTTCAGAATCAGCAGAGCGGCGAGGCGGTTTCCTTGGGCGGCTTACCCGTCTCCTTCGCCGACCTGATGAAAGGCGGCGTCAGCTTCGATATCGGCATCAACGCCCTGGCCGACCGCACCGAGCTCGCCCATGTCGCCGAGTCCGGCAATCAGCCGGCTTCGGCCGACGATTACGGCTATGAAAACCGTGAAGGCGCCCAAGATAGCCAAGCTGACCGGAGCAGCGGCGCCGAACGCGACAACGGCAACTCCGAAAGCTACCGCTCCGACCGCCATGACGATTACGGCCGCGATCAAACAGCCAAGCGGGGAAGCGACGGCGGCAATGAACAAGACGCAAGCCGCGCCGACAACGGCGACGGCCGTCAGCCGCGCCAGGACGACAGCTCCCGGGACGACGGCCAAGACGCCGGCCCGTCGAGCGCCGAAGACAATGCGTCCGCCGACGGAACCGCCGATACGGACACCGAGGCTTCGAGCGAGACCCCGGCCGCCAACGGCAAAACCGCCGACTCCGGTGTCGAAAACAACGCCAACGCCGACGCAACGGACGGTGCCCATGCCGCCTTCGCCAAACAGAATGCCGAACAGGTTCTGGCCGGCCTCGTCGCCGCGGCCCGCGACGGCTCCCTTCCGAGACAGGTTTCGGACCAAGCCCAGGCCAATAACGCATCTGCCGGACAGAGGGAAAATGCCATTGAAGGCCTTGCCAAGGCCATGGCCACCACCGGCAAGGAGACATCGGCCCAGGGCGGTAATACCGGCAATGCCTCGGCCAATGCTCACGGCCAGCAAACCCAGGCCAACACAAATGCCCAGGCCAACACGAATGCCCAGGCCCAGGCCGGCGCCGAGGCAGCCGTCAAAGCCACCAGCACGGCCTCCCAGCAGGCCGCCGACCTTGCCCAAATAGTCGGAGAGGGCAACCGGATTTCGCTCAGCGTCGACGTTGCCAGCAAGGCGGAAACCCTTGTTTCCAGGCCGAATGCCAGCCTCACTTCCTCGACGGCGCTCGCCGGAGATGGCGGCAAGTCACAACACGGCGGGCAGTCCCTGCTCAACCACGGCGCCGCCGGCATCAGCCAAGCGGCGCAACAAGTGGCCCAACAGGGCGCCGCCGGAACCGGCCAAGCCCAGCAGGCGCAAGCCCTAGCCTCGTCCGGACCGAACGCCGCCGGCTCGGCCCCAGGCGCGCTCCAAGCCAACGCCGGCATCCAGCAGCCACAAGCGGTGGGCGGCGAGGCTCAGGCCTCGGCGAACCCGAACGGCACCGCCGAGACCCAACAGAGCCAACAAAACGCCGCCGCCAAAGCCGCCGCCGCCGCCGCCCGTCCCTTCAACTTACCAAAGCAGGCGATTGTCGATCAGGTCACGGTGCAGATCACAAAAGCCATCAACTCCGGCGCCGACAAGATCAACATCCAGCTTAAGCCGGCTTCCCTTGGCCGCGTCGACGTGCAGCTTGAAGTCGGCCATGACGGACGGGCAATCGCCGTCATCACCGCCGACAACAAGGATACCCTTGATCTGCTGCAAAAAGACGCCAAGAACCTGGAGCAAGCACTCGAGGACGCCGGCCTGCAAATGGATCAGGACAGCCTCAACTTCAACCTCCGCGAACAGGAAGAGCAGGCGGATGAAGATGCGAGCGCCGGGTTGGCCGACAGCGGCCGCGGCGAGGACGAATCCGAGGACGATGATTTGACGGCCGCCGAATACAGGTACGGAGACGGCATCGTCACCGACACCAAAATAGACATCCGCGCTTGAGTGAACGCGGCCGGAGGAAACGAAGAGATGATATTCAGCGGAGTGCAGCAAGGTAGCACCGTCATCGATCCCGACAGTAAGTCGGGTGGGTCGCAGGTAAAGCTGCAAGAGGATCTCAACCGGTTCTTGAACTTGTTGATTACCCAGCTCAAGAACCAGGATCCGCTCGATCCCCTGGATGCCAACGAGTTCACCTCGCAGTTGGTCCAGTTCGCCAGCGTCGAGCAGCAGATCTATCAGAACGCCAACCTGGAAAAGCTTTTGAACCTGCAGCAGGGCTCGCAAGTCGCCGACATGGTCAATTATCTCGGCACCACTATCGAGGCCACCGGCCAACAATTCACCCTGGAAAACAGCAAGGCCGAGTTCACCTACAGCCTCGGCGCCCAGGCCGACAGCGTCACCATTGCCATCAGGGACGCGGCCGGGCTTTCCGTCTTCTCCCAGGATGGCCAAACGGACATCGGCAAACACAGTTTCACCTGGGAAGGCCTGAGTTCCGGCGGCCTGCCGCAGCCGGATGGGACCTACACGGTCGTCGTCAGCGCCCTGGACCGGGCCGGCAAGCTGCAAGACGTCGCCCATACCGTCTTCGGACGGGTCACCGGCGCCGGCGCCGAGGACGGCTCTGTCTCACTGTTCATGGGCGACGTCAACGTCAACATGGACAAGGTGCTGGCGGTCAAGGAGACGCCGGCCAGCGAATAGGATTTGCGGCCGCCGGGCGGAGCCAGGACGCCGACGCCAGGAATGTTTAAGGAACGAACCCGGCCCACGGGCCGACAAATCGAAGGAGAAAGAAAATGAGCTTATTTGGTGCGTTATCCTCGGGCGTTTCCGGACTGACCGCTCAGAGCAGCGCCATGGGCGCCATCTCCGACAACATCACCAACGTCAGCACGATCGGCTACAAGAACGCCCGCGTCAACTTCCAGACCCTGGTCACCAAGCAGACCTCATCGACGTTCTATTCGGCCGGCGGCGTGCAGTCGAAACCGCGCCAGGACACCGGCATACAAGGCCTGTTGCAGGCGTCCACCTCGCAGACCGACATATCGCTTTCCGGAAAAGGCTTCTTCGTCGTCAACGAAGCCAACGTCCCCGGCAACGACGATCAGTTCCTCTATAGCCGCGCCGGCTCGTTCTTCCAGGACAACGAAGGGTTCCTGAGGAACACCTCGGGGTTCTTTCTTCAGGCCTGGCCCGTTAACGCCGACGGCGATGTGATCCCGGCCAACAAATCCCTGACCATCGCCAACCAGAACATCGTCTCCACCGATTACCTGGCGACGGTGAACCTGAACCGGGTCGGCGGCACGGCGGCGGCGACCACCAATATCTCCATCGGCGCCAACCTGCCGTCCAACGATACCGCCGGCGCCACCCACAAGACCGACGTCCAGTTCTTCGACACCCTGGGCAACGCCAACACCATGAGCGTCGTTTACAGCCGCTCCATCCGGGAAAACGAATGGAGCGCAAGAATCGATCCGCCGGCGGCCACCTCGGTGATCACTATCGAGGATTCCTCGGTCACCGCCACCGCCAAAGTCTACCAAAGCATCGGCCAGCTTGAGTTCAACATCCCCACCGCCACCGGCGATACCACCCGCCGCCCGGCCGACGGCTCGACGGTGGTGATCGACAGCGTTACCTACGAGTTCCGCACGGCCGCCACCACCACGGCGACACCCGCGGCGGCCGTCACTTTCACCCACAACACGGGGGCCGCCGACACCATCGTCGGCACCGCGGGCCAGCTTTCCTCGTTCGTAGCCGGCGACCGGATCACCATCTCCGGCACCACCAACAACAACAAGACCTACACCGTCGGCACCGCCGCCGGCGCCGGCACGACCATCACCCTGGTCGCCTCCGACGAGGTGACGACGGAAGCCCTGGCCGGCGGCGCCACCACCCTGAGCAGCGTCGGCGCCGAAGTCTGGGTCAACACCCTCAGCAACACCACGCTCGCCAACGACGTGGCCGACTTGGTCACCACCGTCAAGGCCTACGACATCGACTACACCGACTTTGGCGACGGCCCGACCTCGAACGGCCGTATCTCCCTCAGCGCCGGCAGTTCCACCACCGTCCTTTTCAAAGACGACGGCACCGGCGCCATCACCGTCGATCCCACCGGCCTGTTGGACACCAGCGGCGTCGCGGTGAGCACCCAGACACAGTCGTTCACGGTGAAAAAACCAGACCTCGACTACACCGACACCACGCAGTTGAAGTTCAGTTCCGGCAACCTGCCCGCCAACGCCGATACCATCGTCGTCAACGGCATCACCTACACTTTCTCGACGGCCGAGACGGGTGGAGCCCTGAACGACGGCGACAAGACCGTCTTCACCAGCGTCACCGCCACCGGCGACAACCTGGCGACCTTGCTGATCGACCTGGAGGACGCCATCGAGGCCAACGACCCCAGCTTCGCCTCCGGCGGCTCCCGCGTCCAAGCGCGCTCAACGGGCACCGGACTAACATTGGTCGACACGCTGGTCCTGACGTCGTTGGCCACCGGCTCTTACGATGTCGTGACCTCTGGAGTCACCTCGGCGGCGCGCCCGGCGGAAGTTGATGGCACGTCGTTTTCGTCCACCACCATCACGGTGAATACCAAGGCCGGCATCAAGTTCAACAGCGATGGCCTGCCAAACGAGTTCAACATCGCCGAACTGGAGATCCTCGACTTCTCCGACGGCGCCGCCAACATGGACGACGACCCCGCCAACAGTCCGCAAATCACCGTCGATTTCGGCACCATCGGCGAAGCCAACGGCATGACCCAGTTCGGCGCCAGTTACACGCCGGTGTTCATTACCCAGAACGGGTCGCGCTTCGGCACCTTCGCCGGCGTCTCCCTCAACACCTCCGGCCTGATGACGGCGTTGTTCGACAACGGCGAAACCCGGCCCATCTTCCAGCTCCCCGTCGCCACTTTCACCAACGTCAACGGCTTGGAGGGGCGCACCGGCAACGTCTGGAACGCCACCGAGGATTCCGGCGATTTCACCCTCAGGACACCCGACAACGGCCCCGCCGGGCAGACGATTCAATCGGCGCTGGAAGCCTCCACCGTCGATATCGGCGAGGAATTCACCAACATGATCGTCGTCCAAAGAGCCTATTCCGCGGCGGCCAAGATCATCAGCACCGCCGACCAGATGCTGGAAGAGTTAATGAGGACGAAACGTTAACCGCTATTCCACAAGCCTACGTCCCAAGCCCAGGCCCCGGTTCGGCGTTCGCGTCGGCCGGGGCCACCCATTTTTAGCATTTCCCGTTATCGGGGATCGGCGCCAGCCCTTTTCCCAGGCGCCGCGCTACCGGCTTGCCAGATGGCGGCGGCGGCGATTATGTTCCGTCAGCCTGTCCTTCCGGCAGGATCCAGAAACAACAGGAGTCCCACAAATGGCGGACATTGGCGGCGTGGCGGTGGACCGCCTGAGGTCTTTCGTCGAACGTATCGAACGGCTTGAGGAAGAAAAGTCGGCTCTTTCCGCCGACATCCGCGAGGTCTACGCCGAAGCCAAAGGCGCCGGTTTCGACATCGTAACCCTGCGCCAAGTCGTGCGGATGCGGAAAATGGACCCATCGGATCGCCGCCGCAACGAGGAGCTGCTGGACCTCTATAAACGCGCCCTCGATCTATGACTGGAAAGACGGGCCGGTGGTATCAGGCGGCCTCTTCCGGCAGGGCAAAGGCCCGGTCCACGTAATCGGCCAGGACGTCCATGCTTTCCTCCACCGAAAGCGCCCCGGTGTCGATGGTCAAGTCAGCCCGTTCGGGTTTTTCATAAGGGGCCGAGATGCCGGTGAAATCGGGGATTTCCCCGCGCCGGGCTTTCGCATACAGACCTTTGGGATCGCGTTTCTCGCAGACCTTCAGATCGGCATCGAGGTAGATGACGTGGAAAGGATCGCTGGCCGCGCTTCGAGCCAGCCGGCGGTCGCGGCGGTAAGGGGAAATGAAGGCCGAGATGACGATATATCCGGCGTCGGCGAAAAGCGCCGCCACCTCGCCGATGCGGCGGATGTTTTCGGTCCGCTCCTCATGCGAAAACCCGAGATCGGAACTGAGCCCGTGACGGACGTTGTCGCCGTCGAGGACGTAAGCTTGAAAGCCCTGTTTGAATAGCCGCTGTTCCAGTTCGAGCGCCAAGGTCGTCTTGCCCGATCCCGACAGTCCGGTCAACCAGAGCACACCGCCCTGGTGCCCGTTGGCGCGCCATCGCGTCTCTTTCGCGACCCGGTGCGAGACCTTGGTGATATTAGTGGATTTGGTATTCATGGGCGGTTGGAACGGTTGTCAGCGGGGCAAGCCTGTTTTGAGCCTTTTATGTCCTTTGCCCTTGCACCGCAAGGGATGTTGATCTTTTAATGATGATCGATACACGGTTTTCAATGAACCGGCTAGACAACAGAGCAAGACAATGGCCGATGCCAAACCCAAAATCGCGGTTGTCCTTTCCGGATGCGGTGTTTTCGACGGCGCCGAAATCCATGAATCGGTGTTGACCCTGCTGGCGCTGGACCGCCATGGCACCAATTATCAGTGCTATGCTCCCAATATCGACCAGGCGCATGTGGTCAACCATCTGAGCGGCGAGGAAACGGCCGAAACGCGCAACGTTCTGGTTGAATCCGCCCGTATCGCCCGTGGCGACATCAAGGAGCTCAAGGACTTCGACGCCGGCTCCGTGGATGCGGTAATCTTTCCAGGCGGTTACGGCGCCGCCAAGAACCTTTGCACTTTCGCCTTCGACGGCCCCGAATGCTCCGTCAATGCCGACGTCGAACGGGTCGTGCGCGACATGGCGGCGGCGAAAAAACCCATCGGCGCCCTTTGCATATCGCCGGCACTGATAGCGAGGATCCTGGATGGCGCCCAAGTGACGATCGGCCAGGACGCCAAAACGGCCGAGGCCATCGAAAAAATGGGCGGCATGCACAAACCCACCAGGCAAGGCGAGATCGTCGTTGATACGGACCGCGGGCTGGTGACCACGCCCTGTTACATGCTCGATTCCACCATCGGCCAGATTGCCGAAGGCGCCGAAAACACAGTCAAGGCGGTGCTCGATCTGATCAAGGAAGGCCGCGTGGCGGCATAAGAAACCCGGTTGTTCACGGGCCGGGAAAGGCCAAGCCTCTCCGACAGTGGCAGTGGAAGTGGTGGCGGCTGTGGCGCCTTACTTCACTTGGGCACCGCCATGGAAATCGGTGATGATCTTTACTGTCATGGATAGATCGTCGCCGTATTCGAGAAGGTGGCCTTTCTCGCACCAGATGAACTCGCTTTTCGCCTCGCCGGCGGGGGAGTCGGCGTCATCGCAAAAATCATCATTCAAGAGGTCGGAATCGAATCGTTCCGTACCATCAAGCATCCGTTCCATAATTTTTTTCCTTATCCATCGGGTTCACTTCCGTCCAGCCGCCCGCTTTCTCCTCGCTTAACCGCCAAAAATCGCCGTGGCGATATAAAGCGTAGGCAGAGAGAGCAAACACATGATGTAGAGAAAATCCGTCTTTTGCATTTCACTCTCCTGGAATGGCGCCGGCCCGTGCCGAACGCGGATTAACTTTTCGTTAAGAAGTAATTCAAAATCCGTGCCAACAGGGGGAGTGACGGGAAATTTCCGATACTCGATTGAAATTACAGGATAAGATTCAAGACGCCGGGCTTGCGCCCCGAACGGACGGCGGAGCGGAGGGTCAAGATTGCCGGGTTGCCCCGAAAAAGGGTTTATACCAAATCAAATCTTGGAAATGTCGGCGGTGAAACTGGCGTAGACTTTCCCCAAAGCCTTGTTGAGCGCTTTCACCGCGGCGCCGACGGTGCCGTTTTCCGACACCGTCACGACGCGATAGGTGTCCAGAAACAGGAGCTTGCCGTCGGTTCGTTGACTGAGGCTCAACTCCAGTTCGACAGCCACTTTGGCCGGCGAGCCGACGACCTTCTCCAGGCGATTGATCTTGCCGATGACGACATAATCGGCGCCAACCCGCATTTCCGGCGTTACAACCTTGGACGCCACTTTGGCGGCGCGAAGATAGCCGACGAGTTGGTCCCGAAGCATGATGACCGGGGGATCGGTCCAAAGGTGGTAGTGATACGACTTTACCTCCAGGGGCCGGTCGCCGGTGCTATAGACGATGGAAAGCTTGGCGGTGAGGCCGTCGGCGACGAACCGATCGATCTCTATGGTTCCCTTGAAACGCGGGTTGGCAAGTGGCCGCTCAGGCGGCGCCAACCGCAGACGGTAAAAATGATCGCCGGGCACCGGTGGCTGGGAACAGGCCGCCAATGACAGCAACAGCATCAACGGCAAAAACGATTTTTTCACGTCAACCCCCACGGCCGGCCGCCTCTAGCGTGCGGCGGCTTTGTCCTTTGGCGGCGTACCGCCAAACAGCAGTCCCGGATTCTGCCGGATTTGACGGCTGAATTCATACATGTTCCGGGAAGCGTCTTCCAGGTTTTGGTTTACCTGGTCGATATGGCGGGCCACCGATTCCGTCACACGGCGCATGTCGATGATGGATTTATTGATGTCACGCTTGTTCTCGTCAACCATGCCGTTCACGGCCGCGAGCAACCGGTTGACCTTATCCAAGGTGCCCTGAAAATTGATCGACAACTGAGCAATGTTGGCGCCGGCGATGTCCAGATTTCCCAACATCGCTTCCAGTTTTTGGCGATTTTCGGGCTTAAAGAGCGCCGACAACTCGTCACTACTTTGATTGATTTTGTTACTGAAGGCCTCGATGTTTTCGGAAATCCTGGGGACACGCTCGGCGACGCTCTGGACCAGAACGGTGAGTTCGATGATCAATTGCCGGGCGTCTCCCTGCAAAAACTCGCCGAAGCCGCCAATGGCGTCCTTCATGGTGTTAAGCAGCGGTTTAATATTTTTCTCGGCCAGTTCGTTGACATCGGCGGCAACCGACGAGACGACGGCGAAAATATTGGCGGCCTCCTTGCTGTTTACCAAGCCGCCGGGTTCGAGCGCGGCCGTGCTTTTGCCGGCCTGGATGCTGATCGTCACCGCCGACAAAAGCCTGGGAGCGGCGATTTGGGCGATGCTGTCCTCGGGAATGCGCCAACCCTTCTTGACGCTGAAATCGACGCGGAAACTCATCCCCCCCGCCCGTGGATGGGGAGTGATGTCCTCGATTTGGCCGACGGGATAACCCTCATAAAGAACCTGGGAGCCGAATTTAATGCCGGTGACGTTATTATAGATAGCGTAGTAGGAATCGGTAGCTCCCGTTCTTCCCGTCAGCACGGCAACGGAAATCACCAGCCCCACCAGCATGATCAGAACAAAACCGCCGGCGACAAGGTAATTGATCTTGTTGCTTTTCATAGGCCCGTGTTTCCCGCAATTTCCTCAACGCCACTGGTAAGCCGCCGTAGATATTCGTCCGGATCGAGGGTTTCTTCCTCGGTCCGCCGGTTGAGCAGGTTCTGAATACGGACTTTATTGCTGCTTCGCAACTCGTCGACCGTGCCGATGAAGAGGATGGTTCCCTTGTCCAGCACGGTGATGCGGTCGGCGATCTTGAAGGCGCTTTCCAATTCATGGGTGACGACGATGATGCTCATGCCCAAGGCGTCCCGCATGCGCAGGATCAGATCGTCGAGCGCCGAGGCGATGACCGGATCCAAGCCGGCCGACGGCTCGTCGCAGAACAGGATTTTGGGATCCATGATGATGGCGCGGGCAAAGGCCGCCCGCTTGACCATGCCGCCCGACAACTCCGACGGCATCAGGTTCTCGAAGCCGGCAAGGTCGACCACTTGCAGCTTCATCCGGACCATGATCTCCATGGTCTTGGAGTCCAGCTTGGTATGTTCGACAAGGGGCAGCATGATGTTTTCCCCCACCGTCATCGAGCTGAACAACGCCCCGCCCTGAAAAGCGACGCCGATCTTTTTTCTGAACTCGAACATCTCGCGGATATTCATTTTGTCAACGTCCTGGCCCATCAATTTGATCGACCCCGAGGTGGCTTGCTCGAGCGCCATCATTTGGCGCAGCAACGTACTTTTGCCGGAACCGCTGCCGCCCATGATGACCATGATTTCGCCATCGCGGACGTCCATGCTGACGGCATTGAGAATCTTGCGCTCGCCATAGTGAGTGACCAGGTCATTTACCTCGATCACCTTGGCGGGTGCTGGATTCGCCGGGGTCATCCGTTCTCCTGCTTGCGCTTGGGCCAGCTTGTCACCGTGTCACCACGAAAGCGAAGATCATGTCGGTGACAACGAGGGCCAAGATGCTTTGCACCACCGCCCGGGTGGTGGCCTTTCCGACCCCTTCGGCGCCGCCGGTGACCATGGCGCCGTTGACGACGCCAATCACCGCGATGAGGATGGAGAAAATGAAGCTTTTCCCCAATCCGTGCATAAGATCGTCGACGCTCAGGATGTCGATGGCCTGTTGGATGAAAGCAGCCAATGAAATCTTCAGATCCAGGCCGACATAAAGGCCCGCCGCGAGCATGCTGGCAAAACCACTGAAAAGGGTCAAGGACGGCACCATCACCAGCATCGCCAACAGCGCCGGCACCACGAGAAAGCGCACGGGATTGACCCCCATGACGTGAAGAGCGTCGATTTCCTGGTTGATCTTCATGGTGCCGAGCCTGGCCGCCAAGGCCGAGCCCGACCGGCCGGCGACGAGGATGCCGGTGATCAGCGGCGCGAACTCGCGCGTCACCGACAAAGCAATGCCGATGGTCACCTGCGATTCGGCGCCGAACAGCTTAAGCGTATGGATGCCTTGAATGGCCAGCATCACGCCAATGGTCACGCCCATCACCGCGACAATGGGCACGGCTTGGATGCCGATTTCCATCATCTGGATGAAGACGGAGCTGACGCGCACCGGTTGGCGCATGCGCGGGCCGGCGATCAGCCAATACAAGCTCTCGACCAGCAAAACACCGCAGTAACCGATCTCCTCGACGTTGGAAACGATATGCTTGCCTGCTTTCTCGGCAAAACGGGCAACCGGGTTCGAGGTTTTTCCGGTGGACATGGCGAAGACCGTCAGCCGAGCTTTTTGAGCCCGTCCTGAAGGGCATCGAAGATGGTAAAGACCTTGTCCAGGCGCGCCAGACTGAGCACCCTTCGCGTTCCCTCGCTGATCGCGGCGAGGGCGAATTCCTGGCCGTTTTTACGGGCGGTTTGCAACGATTCAACCAGTGAGGCGACCCCGGAACTGTCGATGTAACCGACGCCCGCCAGATCCACCAGCACAGGCATTTTTCTGCCGACGCCGTCAAGCAGCGCCTTTCGCGCCTCGGGCGAGGACTGCAAATCCACGTCTCCTTCGATAGTGACGACAATGACACCGTTTACTTCCTTGATCTCATACTTCATGGCGGACCTTCGATGCGCTTGTTTAAGTGATCTTTTTTACCATTTTCAGGAGATTACCGCCTTCGGGGGGAGGCGGCAAAAATTCAACTTCATCCATGATCTCGCGTATGAAGTGAGTGCCGAGGCCGCCCGGACGCAAATCGTCTAGTTCGCGGGGCTTGACCATGGCGACGTCGATGGTTTCTGCGAAATCCCGCAACAAGAGGATCATTTTTTCGTTTCCACGCAGGATTTTCAACTCAATCTTTCCTTCGGGCTTGCCGCCGTAGGCGTGACGGATGATATTCTGGCAGGCCTCGTCGACGGCAATCACCACATCGAGGGCCTGATAAGGCGCGAAACCGCAAAGCTCGGCGGTTCTTTGAACGGCGCTCCGGACCAGTTTCAGGCGGTCGGCGCATGATGGAAAGATAAGTTTGAAAAGGATCTCCTCGCCGGTTTCAACGTTGGCCGGAATATCGTCGGGCGGCCTTGCGGCCTCGTACTTGCCGTCTCTTTTGTCCTCGATGGCAAGGAAGGTCAGGTCGTCGCGAAGGGCCGCGTTTTCCGGGTTGAGATGCGACAGAACCGCGTCCAGACGCTCGGGCACCGCCAATTCCGCGTTATTGCTGATCAAGGACTTCACTCCGTCAACCCCCAGCATGTCGCCGTTTTCAAGATATCCTTCGGTCATCCCGTCAGTGAAAACATAGAGCGTTCCACCGTCAAGCCACAGTTCCTTCTCGGGGAAATCCTCGCCTTGCACCAACAGGGGGGAAATACCCAGTGGCGGCGCCTCCGCCGGTAACGCCGTGAAATCGCCATTGCGGTCATGAAAAAGCGGTGGTTCATGGCCGGCGTTGGCCAAGATGACGATGCCGGTCGCAGGATCATAGACGCCGCCGACCATGGTGACAAACATCCCCCGAGTGGCGGTCTCGCAGACTTCCTTGTTGATCCGGCCGAGAAGACGGCCGGGTTCGCGAATGGTCTTGCCCAGACAGCGGAACAAGCTGGCCGTCTTGGCCATGAGCAGGGCGGCGTTCATGCCTTTGCCGGAAACATCGCCGAGATTGAAACAGATACGGCCATCCTCGACAGGGAAAAAATCATAGAAGTCACCGGAAACCGTGCGCGCCGGATAATTGATACCATGCACCGGAAAACTCTGCTTACGCCGTTCAGGCAACAAGCTGCGTTGGATTTCGGCGGCCAGTTCCAGTTCGCGGCGCACCCGTTCCTGCTCGACCAGGGCCTCCGCCATGCGGGCGTTGAGGATGGCCAGCGCGGCCGACGAACTGAGCACCTGAAGAAGGTTCAAATCGGCATGGGCGAACAAGCCGTCGCCTCCCAGCTTGTTGACCAGTTCGATGGCGCCGATTTGTTGGTCCTTCACGCTCATCGGCGCGCACAGGATGGAACGGGTGGTGAAGCCGGTCCGCTGGTCCACGGACTTCTGGAAATCGGGATCGTTGGCAACGTCGCGGACGATCTCGCCAACGTTTTTTTGGACGCATCGCCCGACGATGCCTTCGTTGCTTTTGAGGGTGAAGCCGCTGATCTCCGACGCCCCGCAGCAGGCATGACAGCGAAGGATATCGCCACTGTCGTCGAGCAGGAACAACGCTCCGGCGGCGGCGCTCAGATGCTCGGTGATGCGCGTCAGGGCCCGCATAAGGGTGTCCTCGATGTCGAGGGAAGAAGCGAAATCCAGACTCATGTCGGCGAGCAATTCCAGGTGGTCGGAAATGTGATCTCCGCCATCCGCCAATAGGATTTCCACGGGTTTCCGTTCGGCCATGACGTTACTATGCTCCGAATTGGATTTGTGGGCAAACAATTGACGACGGGGTGAATAATAAGGACCGTTGGTATAAACCCATCACTTCCTAGATGAGTGTCCCACCCATCACGGAAAAGGCCTAAATGGCGCTTCGGACGCGGTATCAAGGATTTGAAAGCGTTTCATTGTCCGAAACGTCATTCGCTCAGCCGCGCCGGCCGTCTAATCCTCGTTAAACAAAGCCTCGATCAACGGACAGGCCGGCATGGTCCCGCCCCGGCATTCGGCGACCATTTCAGCCAGCACTTTTTCCATGACCAGGATATCGGCGAGTTTGTTCCGCACGTCCTTGAGATGGCGGAAAGCGATCCGTTCAACTTGGGCGCAGCTCCGTCCCTCGCCGTCCGCCAAATCGAGCAGACCGCGGACACTATCCAAGGGGAAACCGAGTCCGCGTGCCCGGAGGACGAAATCGAGGCGCTTCAAAGCCCCCTCGCCATAGTGGCGGTGACCGCCGCGGCTGCGGGCAGGCGCGGGCAGAAGGCCGATGCGCTCGTAATAACGGATGGTCTCGACCTTGCAGCCGGTGCGCCTGGACAACGCCCCGATGGTCATCAACGGCGGCGGAACAGCCATTCAGTATCCTCACCGAGTCGAGGAAAGATATCCCTTGAACCTGTAGTTACTGCAGGTTTTATACTTGCCGCAATCACATCCATCCAGGGGAATCGACGGCTATGCCTACCCCGTCACAAACCTTTGCCTGGGTCACCCGCGACGACTCGAAGACGGAAGTGGCCGCGCCGGCCACCGCCAAGGCGAATGCCGGCTTTCCCTCTCATACCAAGGACCATGATTGACATGAAACTTCTTCACACCGGCATCATCGGCTCGGCGATTGCCGCCGTTTGCTGCTTCACGCCCTTGCTCGTCATTTTGTTTGCAGCCGTGGGGCTGTCGTCATGGATGGGCTGGTGGCTCGACTATTTTCTGCTCTTTCCGGCATTGGCGTTCTTTCTGGCATTGACCGGCTTGGCGATTTACCGGATGCGGCGCCAGCCGGCCGCCGAGCGCCGGGCCGCGAATGCCAACGCGGATTCAAGGGAAGCGTCATGACCAACGCCTCCCGCGGCCGCTTCGACACGTTCAGTGGGGACAATGGCGAGACTTTCGACCTGGCGGTGATCGGCGCCGGATCGGCTGGTTTTTCGGCCGCCATCCGGGCGGCGGAACTCGGCGCGCGAATCGTGCTCATCGGTGACGGGACGATCGGCGGAACTTGCGTAAACGTCGGCTGCGTGCCGTCGAAGGCGCTCATCCGGGCAACGGAGACCCTGCATCAGGCGCGGGCGGCGTCGCGATTCGCCGGCATCCGCGTCCGGGCCGACCTCGAGGACTGGCGCGCCTTGATCGCCCAGAAGGACGAACTGATCGCCAGTTTGCGGCAAGCCAAATACCGCGACATTCTACCGTCCTACGACACCATCGCCTACCGGCAAGGAGCGGCGCGGCTGAGCGGCGGCGGCGTGGCGGTGAACGGGACTTTGCTTCGCCCCGGCAAGATCATCGTTGCAACGGGAGCTTCCGCCACGTTGCCGCCGATTCCCGGCATCGAAGACGTAGCCTGCCTTACCAGCACGACGGCCCTGAAACTCGACCGGCTTCCCACCTCCATGCTGGTGATCGGCGGCGGCTTTATCGGCTGCGAGCTGGCGCAAATGTTCGCCCGAACCGGAGTGCAAGTCACCATCCTGTGCCGGAGCCGCCTTTTGCCTGAGGCCGAGCCGGAGATCGGCGAAGCCCTGACCGGCTATTTCCGCGACGAGGGGATCTGTGTCCGCGACGGCATCGATTACCAGGGCATTCGCAAAACAGCCGACGGCGTCGTTCTTGCCATTGGCGTCGATGGGGTTTCCGAGACAATCGAAGCCGAAAGGGTTCTCGCCGCCGCCGGCCGCCGGCCTAACACGCAAGGATTGGGCTTGGCGGATGGCGGTGTTGAACTCACCGGCGGCGGCGGCATCAAGGTCGACGAGTGGCTGTGCACGACCAATCCCGCCGTTTACGCCGCCGGCGACGTCACCGGCCGGGACATGTTTGTCTACATGGCTGCCTACGGGGCGAAGGTCGCCGCCGAAAACGCCCTCAACGGCGATAGCCGCCGCTACGACGCGGCGGCGACGCCGTCCGTGACCTTCACCGATCCGCAGGCGGCATGCGTCGGCTTGACGGAAGCGGCGGCGCGCCGGCAGGGCCTGAATGCGCGAACCTCGACCTTATCCCTCGCTCATCTTCCCCGCGCCCTTGCCGCCCGCGATAAGCGGGGACTTATCAAACTGGTGGCGGAAGCCGGGACCGGCCGGCTGCTCGGAGCGCACATCCTGGCGCCGGAAGGCGGCGACAGCATCCAGACGGCGGCGCTGGCGATCAAACAGGGCCTTACCGTTACCGATCTCGCCGACACCATCTTCCCTTATCTTACCACCGTGGAGGGCCTGAAGCTTGCGGCGCTGGCGTTCACCAGGGACGTGAGCAAGCTGTCCTGCTGCGCCGGGTAGGGCTAGTGAAAATTCTAGGAATCGAGCTCCCCCGTATTCGCAATGAAACAGGGTTCAAGCACGTTATCACGTCATGACATAGTCCGCTGTTAATAAGCCTGTTTGAGCACTGATCGAGGAGTTATCGCGGCCCATATGGCGACGATAATTTTGCGCAAAAGTTTCCTCAACCACTTGAGGATGAGGCGCAGGTTGTAGCCAACGGCGCTCATGACGGCGTTGATCTGGTCGCCGTCACGGCCCTTGAGGAAGCTGCGGTCCAGATGACCGTCGGTTTTGCAATGGCCGATGACCGCCTCTATGGCGGATCGCCGCCGAAGTTCCTTCTTGATCTGGCCATGGACGCCGCGCTTCTGGCCTGACTTGAAGACCCGGTGGGGATTCGACGCATCGTGGCCCTGGTAGCCCTTATCCA
>PVBE010345168.1_pt1 | contig 16215 bp, 12 predicted proteins | sample 1631181 | NCBI WGS metagenome assembly PVBE01 (sample SAMN08397723, study PRJNA350692) | Marine metagenome, whole genome shotgun sequencing project. | isolation source: water | place: Pacific Ocean | collected 2012-04
ATCCCAGCACGAATTCGGGATCCGCCAGCATACGACTAAGTTTTGCCAGCATCTGCAGATGCCCCGTATCATCCACTGAACAAATCAGGAAAAAGACATCGGTCAACTCACCACGCGGCCCGCCAAATGCGATGCCCTGCTGCGTGCTGCCAATGGCTAGAACGGGCTCTGCCAGGATACTACCAAGAGGTCGCCGCGGGTGCAGAAGAGCCACCCCGTTGTCCAACGCCGTGGGGTGAAGATGCTCTCGATCACGAACGGCATCTCGCATCTTGCCCTCATCCAAGAGCAACCCCGTCTGAGAAACCAAGCGGACCATCTTCTGAATCACCGAACTGCGCGTACGTGCGTCCATGGGGCAAGCGATCGTCTCTGGTCGCAACCACTGGCTGACTCGCGCTTCCGCCGGAGGGCCGTGATCTTTCAACCAGGCCTCGACCTTGGAAAGATCACTCAACTCACTTGTACCGATCGCATCCTCCAACCAGTGGTGAATTTCAGCCTGCGAGAACCGCCACTCCCCACCCACTTTACGCCCTGGCACCCGACCTCGATCGGCCATGCGTTCCACCTGCCCCGGCGTAATCTGAAGCAATCGGGCCAACGATGCTGCGTCAAATCCTTCTTGCATAACTCACCATTCCCGGGCCGAACTGAGCTTTGTTTTTTCCATAGCAAAAACCATCGAACTGCTAGCACTTATCCGATTGCTTTGCGGGCATTGTGGATATAAAGCCTGCGCGTGTCTAGCCTGATCGCGTGCAGCCGGAACCAGCCTTGACACTCATTGTTAAATTGTGACAATCCGTCACTTCGGAACCCAAACTTGCGCGGGTTGACGGGCGACTGCCATGGAAGGCACATCGTGCGTCTAACCACGACACCGGGCCAGTCATCAGATTATGACTGATCTGCAACACCCGCTTGGGAACCTGAGAGCAAGTAGACACCAAGTCAGCAGGCAGGGAGGCCTCAGACTATGCAACCAAACCCTGGTGGTATTTCGTTACGAAACATTTTACCGCAGGCTCGTTACAGTCGTACTGGCGATTACTTATTTAGCGCTTGCTGCAGCGACTCATGCAACGTGCGTCCTGGCGACCTGTTCGTTGCCCTGGTCGGATCCCACGAGGATGGCCACACGCATATTGCCGAGGCGGTGGAGCGCGGCGCTAGTGCTATCCTGACCGAACGCTTTGTCTCCAGCACTGTCCCATTGTGTATCGTCCCGGATACACGAGAGGCGTATGGGCAGATTTGTCAAATCCTGGCAGGCAACCCCTGCGAGAGACTTTTCCTCGTCGGCGTCTCCGGAACGCAGGGCAAGACCGCCACCGCCATGTTACTGGCATCGATTTTCAAAGAGGCCCATCTTAGCACTGGAATCATTAGCAGCCTTGGAATTTCCGATTCACTGAACGTCCGTGATGCCAGTGATCTCACCTGGCAACCACCTGAGATGGCCCGCACCTTGTCCGAGTTTTCGGCGAACGGTTGTTCCCATGCTATTGTTGAAGTCCCCAGCCAGGCACTGGCATACCGCACAACCGCCGGGCTTCTCCTGGATGCCGCGGTGATGACGAACATACGTTCCGACCACCTCGATATCCACGGCAGCGTGGAAAACTACCGACGCGCTCAGCGCCGTTTGTTCGCGCATACCAAACCGGACGGTTACGTGGTCTTGAACACCGATGACGCCGGGAACCACGCTTCCCTGGCTAGCCTTAACCAACCGACGCTGACCACCGCTATTAAAGATGACGCTCAACTTACCGCGACCGTGATCGATCGCTGTGCCAGTGAGCAAACCTTCCTGATTCATGCCGGCCACCAGTCTATTCCTGTACGCACTCAGATCACAGGCAACGCCCACATTCATTACTGCCTGCAGGCATCAGCCACCGCCCTGGCTGCTGGTCTGGATCTACCATTGATTGTGCGCGGCATCGAGGCACTCGATGCCATACCCGGTTACCTGGACCGGGTCGAATGCGGCCAGCCTTTTAATGTCTTTATTGACGGTGCTCGTACCGCCGACCAGCTATCTCGCACTTTAAAAACGCTCCGGCAGGTGACTACCGGTCGCCTGATCTGCGTCATGGGACCTGCGGCGCACGATGATCCACGCCAGCGCCCCCTCCTGGGCGGTGTGGCACAGCGCACATCGGATACCTTGATCATTACCAGCAACAGTCCGGCCTACGAACCACCGCTGCAAATAATCCACGACGTTTTGGATGGTTGTGCCGATCCGGCTCAGCCTCTCGTCTGCCCGGATCGCGCACGAGCAATCCATACGGCGCTAGACGGTGCCACACCAAACGATACGGTCATCATCACAGGCAAGGGACACGTAACTTGCCAGCAGATCGAACACCGCATGTTACCTTTCGACGATCACCTGGTTGCCAGCGATTGGCTTTACGCCGAAGGCGCTCAACGAAATTACCCCAGCCAGGATACTGCGTCTGAAGAATCGCTTTTCCACCTCAATTGACCACCCCTGCATGCCCACACTCTCCGTTCGCGATCTTGCGACCATCACGGCGGGCCGGATCCACCTGGCTGACCTGCCGCCGCTGCTAGGCGTCCGCGAAGTCGTCACCAGCATTCACTTCTCTCTGAACAGCCTGCCCCCTGGCAGCCTCTTCTGGAATCTCCAGGTGGGCGGATCAACTGACACCATGCAGGCCGACTTTTCCTTTATGCAGGGCGCGTCCGGTCTCTTGCTTGACGACCGATACGTCGAGCCCTGGGCCGGTCGCTATACGCTCCGCGTTTCGAACACCCACCTGGCATTGCGGCACCTCGCTGCCTACCTCCGCGAGCACCGCCGGTCCCGTGTTATTGCAGTGACCCCTCGGCCATCCGATGACCCCATCTTCCACTGCCTGCTGTCCATGCTCGGACCATCTGCGCAACGAATCTACGGAGACCCAGGCGAGGTTTGTCTTCCCAGCAGGCAAGACGATGTTCTCATTGAGTTAAGGGAACCGATCGCCGCCCATGGCAGCGCCAGCCTGCTCCTGGCTGGCCCCCAGTTTCTGCTCACCGGTAACGCCGATCCATTCCTGGCGGAACATCACGATCGCCACGTGATCCATCAACTACTCGAATCCCTGCTACCGAACGGAATTCTCGTTTTTGCGGAATTACTCAACCTGGACGGCCTACCAGTCACCGATACTCCCGCTTCACTGCCCACCCCATGGGAACAAGCCATCGACCAAACTGACATCACCCTCTTTCGCATTGGTCCCAGCCGCCTTGCCGACATGCGGATTACGGCCACTCGAGGCAGCCGGGGTGAGAGTTACCTGGAGGTTGATAACTTTTTCCTGGCCTACACGCCCGCGACGTTCCGCGAGGCTGTCGCACGGTTAACTGCTTACGGCGTCGGCCATTTGCTCGGTCAGCAGCAGGCCGCGATGGCTCACCACCTGGGCCTACAAAACAACCCGCCATTTCACCGACTCGCCGGCTAGGCTACCCTTCCAGCCCCACGCCGCCGCGTTGACAGCCCGCCCTGTCGGCCGTACGCTTACCAACATAGACCCAGCACTCTTCCCTTCACGGACAACAGCGGATGCACACGGCGCCGGTTGCTATTATCACTGGATCCTCACGCGGCATCGGACGCGCCATCGCCGAAGACCTGGCCGGGCATGGTTACGCCGTAGTCATCAATTACCTGTCCAACCGCGAGGCCGCGGAAAGTGTCGTGGCTGGAATCCAGGCGTCGGGAGGCACCGCCCTTCCCTGCCGCGCCGACATCGGAAATGCCACGGACAGGGAAAATCTGGTGAACCTGACCTACGAACATTTTGGGCGACTGGATCTGCTTGTTAACAACGCAGGCATCACTTCTCCCGGCCGCGCTGATCTACTGGATCTCACTGAAGAAAGTTGGGAACGTGTTTTTTCCACCAATCTAAAAGGACCGTTCTTCCTTGCACAGGCCGCGGCCCTGAAAATGGTTGATCAAATCGACGCCCAGGGTATCCTCCGTGGAACGATCATTAATATTTCATCGATCTCAGCTTATGCAACCTCCACCAATCGCGCGGACTACTGCATGGCCAAATCGGCCATGCAAATGATGACATGGTTACTGGCCGACCGCCTGGCCGACGAAAAGATCTGGGTTTACGAAATCTGTCCAGGGATCATTGAGAGTGACATGACTGCACCCGTCCGCGAGAAATATGATTCCCTTATCCAGGAGGGCCTAACCCCCATTCGACGCTGGGGGAAAGGATCCGACGTGGCGCAGGCGGTCCGCAGCCTCGCCTCCGGCGAATTCCCCTTCACCACGGGAGAACGCCTCAACGTTGACGGCGGTTTTCACATCCGCCGCCTTTAATTCGAGCCACCCTGGCAAACGCCAGACCTGGCAACACCTTATTACGCCCCAGTTAATACCAAGGCATGAAATTCTCAATCCTCGGACTTACCGACACGTCTCGTCCACTTGCGGATGCCATCATTGCCCATCCGCTGCACGAGATCAGTTGCATTCATTCCGCGGATCCCAAGCTACTCCAGCAATTCTACCCTGGAATCGCATTTGACCCCAACTGGGAATCCGTTCTGCACAACATTGAGTCCGATATCGCTATCGTGTCCGACAGCGTCGATACCGGCCAGTCCGAAGACCGTCTACGCCGGCTGATCCAGGCCGAGTTACCCGTCATCGCCGTTCAGCCCTATATCAATCTGCTGACTGCCTTCGAAATGGCGATGATACAAACCCAGACGGGGTCACCACTCTTTTGCTATACACCTGCCGACCTGCACCCTACCGCATCAACAATTCGCAACTGGATCAACGATCCGGTTACCTCACCAATTGGGCCCATCTCACAGATTTCTATCCAGGCCGGCTCGAACGATCTCAAGTCTGCTACGCTCCTTCGCGCTGCGGCATTCGACATCTCCATCGTCCGGAACCTGGTGGGACCGGTCAAGCAAGTCAGTGCAATGAGCAGTGCTCCGCTCCAGGGGCCGTTTGATAACCTGAGTATCACGCTGAAAACGGCTAGTTCAACATTGATCACCTGGAGCCTCGACCGTTCTGCTGCGCCGGAACATCGCACGCTATCGCTCGTGGGAGAAAATCAAACCTGTGCTTTCACTCTCAGCTCAAACCACGCTAAATGGATTCCCAAGGCCGACAGGTTCCCGCACCAGGAACTGCCTAGTTCGAATCCCGCTGTCACTTTCCTGGAAACCCTCCCGGAAAGATTAGAACAGGCAGAAACTGACAGGTCCTGGCTTCACTGGTGCCAGGACCTGGAAATCGCCGAAACTGTCCCGATTTCGCTCAGACGCCGACGGACCATCGATATCCTGGATGAAAAGCGAACCGAAGAGGGCGCTTTCAAAGGAATCATGTCGATGGGTGGTTGCGGCCTGTTGCTTGCAACGCTTCTTCTCCTTCTCTTTGGTAGCGTCATTGAAGGCTTTCGCCTGCCTGCCAAACGTCGGAACTACGAACTGCAAGATACGACACCCGGAGTCGCAGCACCTACCATTTCAGCCAGACCACTCTGGATTAGACTCTGGCCGGCCTACCCTTTCCTAGCCTTTCTACTTTTACAGTTTTTCAAGCTAGCAATTCTACCTCCAAAAGACGCTTCACCTCTGTCCTCAGCAGCGAAGCGCCCCTCCTCGCCAGCCGACGACCACCGGAACCCCTGACGACGTCAGCTTATGAAACGCAAACGCTTTCCGGTGACGCCAATGTTTTTCGGCGTTTCTAATGATACGCGTCGTTTTCTTTGGCAACCTAGAGAAAATATACCGGCCGCCTTTCCCCTGCCTGAAGCCTCGGAGGGACACCATCCGATGACACACTATCAACCTGTGACGAAGTCCCCACTTAGCTGCCCCAACCCACAGCACCATGACAAGCTTTTCCTACCTCAGTCGCCGCCGTCCTTCGAGTTCTGGTTGGTCGCTGCTAGCAATTCTGGCACTTGTCAGCGTCCTGGGTTCTTCTCTAGCCAGTGCCTCCGACCTTCGCCGCTCGGCAATCGTCAAAGCGGTTGAGAAGGCCAGTCCGGCCGTTGTGAATATTCACGGGCGAAAAACCGTCCGCAACCGCAGCATCGGTCGCAATGCCCAGCCAGCCGAACGGCAAGTTAACGGAATGGGCACCGGTATCTTGTTTGACGAGCGAGGATACATTCTCACTAATTTCCACGTTGTCCAAGGCGTGGAATCGATCGTGGTCACTCAACATGACAAGACGACGAACGTTGCCACCCTGGTGGCCCATGATCAGGCCACTGACCTTGCCATCATCAAGATTGCCACCAAGACCCCTTTGCCCACCATACGGACCGGTAACTCCGATACGCTGATGCCAGGAGAGACGGTGATTGCTGTGGGAAATGCCTACGGTTACCAACATACCGTTACTCGCGGCATTGTTAGCGCGCTCAACAGGAATGTCCAGGTCAACGAAACACAACGCTACGCTAACCTGATTCAAACCGATGCTAGTATAAACCCAGGTAACTCCGGCGGGCCGTTGCTCAATATTGACGGTGACATGATTGGTGTTAACGTCGCCGTACGAATCGGTGCCCAGGGAATCGGTTTTGCAATTCCCACCAATGACGCACTCACGATCGCCGCAAGGCTCCTTGCCGGCTCACGCAATGATCACACCCTGGGGTTGGTGGGGACCACGCATTACGCCGGGGAATCGTCCCGCTACATCGTCAAAAGTGTTTTGGCAAACAGTGTCGCCAGCGAAAAGGGAATACGTGCAGGTGACGTGATACTGGAAATAGCAGGTGTTCCAGTACATAACGATCTCGATTACGAACGTGGGATGCTGACTGCAAGGCCCAACGGACCGATCGCAATTCGCCTGGCCCGGGACTCCGAGCAACTCTCTATTGCACTTGCCTCCCGGCCTCAACAGAAAGTTCCGGCGACCGAACTTTGGACAACTTTGGGACTAAAGCTTGTCTCAGCGCCACGGTCACGTCTGGGAAGCCACCAGGGCCGATATCGCGGCGGACTGCGTGTCGTTGAGGTGCGTAAGGGAAGCCTGGCCGCCAAAAACGGGATTCGCGTCAGTGACATCCTTCTGGGTATTCATAAATGGGAAACCGTAAGCATCGACAACCTGACCTACATCCTCACGAGTCCCGATTTTCTTAACGGTCCGGACTTAAAGTTTTACCTGCTTCGAAACCAGCAGATTCTCTTTGGCCACCTTGCCGATGGTTCCGGCGACTGATCTAACGGCCCCAACCGTTGACAACCGATATTCGAACGTCGACAATCGCTCCACAGGCTGAATGGCGGCGCGGCCAGGCAGCAAGGTCCCTCCGATATCGAGCAACGGCAGAGAGCGCATGGAAAAACAGATTCTTCGGTGGCTACGCGAATACCTTCCCGCCACACCGGCTACCCTAATCGGTCCTGGCGATGACGCCGCGCTGCTTGATTGGAGCGACAGCGACCAATGCTTGATCGCCACCGACACCATCGTCGAGGGCCTGGATTTTCTCCTCCCCACCTGCGCCCTTCCCAACGTCGGTCGCAAGGCGTTGGCTATTAACCTAAGTGACCTGGCAGCCATGGGTGCGATCCCAATCTCCGCAACGGTATCACTCGTCCTTCCTGCTTCGGACGCTTTCGGAACCTGTCGTGAGATCATCCAGGGAATGCAAGCCCTGGCCCATGAATTTGGCCTATCCATCAGCGGCGGTGATGTCTCGATTTGGGATGGGCCCCTGATCGCCACTGTAACCGTCCTGGGCAAACCGGGCCCAGGGGGCGTATTGACGCGCAACGGTGCCCAGGAGGGCGATCAGTTACTTGTCACGGGCAGTCTCGGGGGAAGCATACTCTCCCATCATTACGCATTTACACCCCGCCTCGAGGAAATCGTCACATTAACATCCGGGTATCGGATCCATGCTGCAATCGATATCAGCGATGGGCTGGAGCTTGATTTATCACGCTTGGCTGAGGCCAGTCAACTGGCCGCCCGAATCGACCCGACCACGGTACCCGTTTCTACAGCTGCCCACGATTTCGTCCAAGGTCAGTCGACTGGCGGAACCGCTCTGCAACACGCACTTCGCGACGGTGAAGATTTTGAGCTTCTGTTAGCGGTTGCCCCTGATGTCGCCGAAACTCTACTACGTGACCAACCCATCGAATGCGGACTCACGCGGATCGGAGATTTTGCCACCGGCGACGGGGTATTCACCCGGTTTGAGGATGGGAGCTTGAAGGCCGTCGAACCACAGGGCTATGTGCACGGCGAAAAGGGATAAGACATGCAAGACTTCAGCGTCACACTGAGTATTGACGGACTGGCCTCAACTGCGGCATTGGGGGAAGCCATCGCGAATTCGGTATCCGCAGGTACTACACTTGGCTTGGTGGGAACGCTGGGCGCCGGAAAAACCAATCTTTCCCAGGCGATTGCTGTCGCCTGTGGCGTCCCCGCGTCGGCAGCCACAAGTCCGACTTTCGTGCTCTGCCAGGTGTACCATGCCGATCGCACCATCTACCATCTTGATGCCTATCGCATCACGGATGATGACGAATTCATCGAACTTGGCGTCGAGGAGATGTTCGCATCGGATGCCCTCACCCTTGTCGAGTGGGCGGATCGGGTAGAGTCCGTCCTGCCACGCGATCGAATCACAATCCAGATAGAAATCTCCGGGACACAGACTCGACGTGTCACGCTGACTTCAGCGGTTGACCAGAAAGCTACGTTATTGGCGATCCAAGCCGCTTGGCAGTCGAAACTTTCGACTTAACCCAAGCCGCTCAAACCGCTTATCACAGCCGGTCAGAACTTACCCTTCCCCTACAAACCCTCGCAGTCGGTCAAATCTGTCTTCGATTGACCACTAAAAACTTGAGATGTGATCCGCGGCGGCGTAGAGTAGACCATTGGAGCGTCTGCGTTTCCTAGCGCGACAGTTCTCACTTTTCGGCGCTCTCTGCCTCACGAGTTTCTGCTCTACGTTTTGTTTTAGAGGAGCAATGCAATGGACGGTCAGATGCGATTAGCAGCATTGGTGGTGGGATTGGCCTTCGTCATTGGCGCCGCCACTTTACTAATGACTTCTGATCTATTCACTTACACGCCCGTAGGATCGCTGGAGACACTCTCGCGTGACATGCTTCCCGAGGAGGGTCAGCGTGCAAGGGATTACCGACCACGTGCGCGCACCTCCGGAACTCCAACAACGCAGTCACCAAGCACGACGAGTGTCACTCAATTACAACAGGTCCGCCTTCTGCTCGAGAAAAAGGACCGTGAACTTGACGCCTATCGGAAACAGATCAAGAATCTAAACGACACCCTTTCCAGCACATCGCGACCGAACGACCGGCCCGCAATTAACGGACCTCCAGCGGCGCAGATCCGAAACGTCTCCCAATCGTCCAGGGACACGATTCTACAGGACGACCTGGCTGAGCAAATCGATCGCCTCAATCAACTCTTGCTGGAAGCCGACATTGATGAGGCTGAATCCCGGGAGCGGATCAATACGCTGGAAGACTCGCTGGGCCGTGCAAAGGACCAACTTGAACTTCTCCAGGAAGGTGTCGACTCTGAAATCACCGCATCAGATCTCCAGCAGCGCAATCGCGAGCAAGCCATGGCCGACCTGGTCATCAAGACCGGGCCGGACAGCATACCGTTACTGATTCAAATGCTTGACAACAATGATCCTCGCGTTCGTAGTTGGGCTGCCGGCATCCTGGGTAATTTTGGGGATGAGGCTGAAGAGGCCATCGACGCCCTTAGTGACCTGACGGATGACCGTTCGATCGAAGTCCGCAACACAGCACGGCGGGCACTGGATTCCATCCGGGGTCGCTAGCGAGATCGCGACCACCGACAGCAATCAACACTGCACTGGTCCGCGCAAGCAGGCAATTGCCCGACGGCCAGCCTTAAATTGTCGTTGGAGATTCTCTCCTCGACCAGTTCTCGGATCATCCGCACGAACCGCGGATGGGTGCCGACCGTTTTTGCTCGCCAGAGCCTGAGGCCGATCTCTTCACACACTTCTGCTGCCTCAACATCCAGGTCGTACTGGACCTCCATGTGATCCGAGAGGAAGCCCAGTGGAACTACAACAACGTCCTCGGCCTGGCTTTCTAATCTCAGCAATCGAAGGTAGTCACAAATATCCGGCTCCAACCACGGTTGACTCGGCGGGCCACTGCGACTCTGGTACGCAAGCTTCCACGTCTTATTACCAAGTGCATTACTGACGAGTCGGGCAGCTTCCTGCAGCTGTTCAACATAAGGTGACGCCTCGGCCATTGCCGTGGGAATACTGTGTGCCGTATAGACAACTGGTACGTCGGCCCGTTTTGCCGCTGGAATGTCCCGCAAGGCATCCTGAACCTTCTCGGTCACCGGTTCAATAAAACCAGGGTGATTAAAAAAGATACGCAACTTTTCTATCTGCGGTGCCTGCACGCCAACCGCCTGGCAACTCTGTTCAATATCGTCCTGGTATTGCCGACAGCCTGAGTACGAACCAAAGGCCGATGTGACCAGGGCGAGCGCTCGCTCAACTCCGTCATCGGCCATCTGCTGAATCGTATCCGTCAATAATGGATGCCAATTCCGATTCCCCCAGTAAATTGGCAACTTGGGACCATACTGTTCAAGTTCTTGCTCAAGCACAGCCAGCAGGGCGCGATTCTGGTCATTGATAGGACTCACGCCACCAAATTGGTAGTAATGCTGTGCCACCTCCAGCATTCGTTCGTGCGGAACATTGCGTCCGCGCAGCACGTTTTCAAGAAACGGGATGACATCTTCCTTTGCCTCCGGTCCCCCAAAGGAAACCAGCAGCAATGCATCGTACGGAGCACTCATTCACAATCGCCTGAAATAAACTCTTTTGTTCAGCCACAACTGCCTACAGCGACAACCCGGATACCGGATTCTCAATTCCGCAAACCGTCGCAACGAGAATCTCACAGTCATCCATTTTATACGTTGACTTTGTCAGTACGACAACGACACGCCTCGTTTTTTTCAGCCACAACTAAAACTTGACTGGCCCTGCTGCAAAGTCTACGCTAAAACCCAAGAGCGTCGCAAACCGCACTTTTCGATCAGGCTCCCCCTTCAATGAAACCCGAGGACATCATGATTTCACCGCCGACGTACATCGCCAGGGTCAGCACACTCTCGGTGTTATTTCTTACCCTTCTCGGCTCCCTTGATTGGGCTATCGGCAGCGAACCCCTTAAATGGCAGATCCAGAAGCTTGCTGTGGATGCGAACGAGGGCATCGATATCGCAGATTTCAACCGTGATGGTAAGCTCGATATCATCGCCGGGCGGAACTGGTATGCTGCACCCGATTACTCCTCGCGGCCTGTCCGCCACATCGAAGATTGGAACGGCTACGTCGAGAGTAACGGAGATTTTGCCTACGACGTTGACAAAGACGGCTTCATCGACGTGATCGCAGGATCTTTCAAGCCCACGGAGGTTTACTGGTACCGCAACCCTGGAGCCGAGGGCCTAAAACTGGGTCGCATGTGGGAGCAGCGTCTCCTCGTCGACACCGGTGACACGACCAACGAGGGGCAACTGTTCCAGGACCTCGACGGAGACGGAAAACCCGAGTGGATTGTTAACTCCTGGCGTAATGATGTGCCAATGCATGTCTGGCGACTCGGAACCGAAGCGCGCCAGGTTTCCACTAAGGTCGGCAAGAAAACTGAAGTGACGGAAAGTAAAGTCCCGACCTTGCATAAATCTGTTATCGGCGACAAGGGTAACGGTCATGGGATGGGGATTGGCGATCTCAACGGCGATGGAAACCTGGACATCCTGGTTGGCCAGGGTTGGTATGAATGCCCGTCAAACGATCGATTCGCCACGCGTTGGATTTTCCATCCCGACTGGAAGTTACATGCCAGCGACCCCATCATCGTACGCGATCTCAATGGCGACGGTCGCAATGACTTGGTCCTGGGTGTTGCTCACGGATTTGGACTTCACTGGTGGGAGCAGCTGGCACCGGCAGCCGACGGAACATTAGCGTGGAAGAAACACTTGATTGACGATTCTTTTTCGCAACCACACGCCCTCCACATGGCGGACCTGACCGGTGACAAGAAACTGGAATTGATCACGGGCAAACGCGTCTTCGCCCACAATGGAAACGATCCCGGGGGGAAGCTGCCACCGTGCATCTTCTACTACACCTGGGATACAGCAACCGGCAAGTTTACCCGTCAGGTTATCGATCAGGGCCACGTCGGAACGGGACTACAGATTCGCACTGCCGACCTTGACCAGGACGGCCGTGTCGACATTGCCGTGGCTGGCAAAAGTGGAACCTACATACTCTGGAACAAGGGGTTCTAGTTTCCGGCTGAAAGCCCCTTCACCTCATCTATTTGGCATTCTTCTTTTTTCGAAGAAACTCGTACATGTTGAAACGTTCCGGGAAAGCCACCTGGTTCTTCTTTGCCCAGTCAGTCCATTGCTTCTCGAGAGCATCCCGCTTGTCGGATTCTCGCACCGCCAGGTTATTCATCTCTGTCCGGTCCTGCTGCAAGTCATAAAGCTCCCATGGTTTCTCATATTCTCTAACAAGCTTCCACTTCCCGGAACGCACACCCGCGTTTCCTTCGTGTTCCCAAAAAATCGGCTCGCGATGGATCGGCCCCCCCTTTCCGGCTAACACCTGGGCCATCGACACGCCTTCGCACGCAGGAACGTCCTTGGGATAAGTGGCACCCGAGAGATCCAGGAAGGTCGCCATGAAATCAGGGAGATAGGCAAACTCTCGCACGAATGAGCCTTCAGCGGTGCGAGGTATCCCTTGGGGCCAGGAGGCGATCATGGGAGTACACGCCCCACCCTCGTGAACGAAATGTTTATACAGGCGAAACGGTGTATTGCAGGCATTTGCCCAGGCCAATCCCAACCGCACCCCATCCGTGGTTTCCAAGGGTGGATTCTTGACCATTTCCAGCGACCCTTTGCCGAGCCGCCCACCTTCCTGGCAGGCACCGTTATCTGACAAAAACAGGATGAGTGTATCATCGAGTTTGCCCAGATCCTCCAATTGACGAGTCAGCTTGCCAACATTCTGATCGATCGAATCGATACAGCCAGCGTACGCCGCCATGATGGAATCCAGATCTTCCCGCTTCTTCTTGCTGAGCGACTGCCACTTCGGACCGACGTGGGGTGCCGGCACCAGATCCTTGGCAAACATTCCCAACGACTGCTGTTTCGCCAGCCGGGTCGCCATCAACTCTGGCCAACCCTTTGTATATTTACCCTTGTACTTTTCAAACTCCTGCCATTTGGAATTCAACGGCCAATGAGGAGCGTTATATGCCAAGTAAAGAAAAAACGGCTGCTCATCTTGCTCGGCCGCCTCTCGGACAAATTGACAGGCCCGGTCGGTAAAAGCATCCGTCGCATAAAAATCCGCCTCGGTCTCCACCGGGTCGTTGCCCAACGTGATGCCCCGGTCGCCTCCAGGTCGAAAATAATTACAGGCCCCGGCCAGGCAGCCATAGTACCGATCGAAGCCTCTCTGCAATGGCCAGTCTTTCTTCTGGTGATACCCGACGTGCCACTTACCCGCCATCAGCGTATGGTAACCCGCACCTCGCAACACTTCAGCAACGGTAACACACTGGTCATTCAGGTGCCCCTGGTAAGGGCCAGAGAATCCTAGCGGCTGCTGTGGCGGCTCTGTCATATGCCCGATCCCCACCTGGTGGGGATGCCGACCAGTCAGGAGGCTGGCCCGCGTAGGGCAGCAACGACCGGCATTATAGAATTGGGTAAACCGCATACCACGGGCCGCCAGTCGGTCGATATTCGGGGTTTCGATTTCCCCTCCATAGCAACCGATATCCGAGAATCCCATGTCGTCCACCAGGATCACCACGATATTAGGTCGGGGTGCCTTCGCCGCAGCCTGCGTGCTCGTCACACCCGTCACCAGCAGTCCCACGAGCAACATCCGCATTGCGTTTCTTACATCGCCTGATGTCATTTTCGTGTCTCCTTCGCCGGTTGCTGGAACGCCTGCCATGGAGGCATTCCATCATGCACCCCCTGCAGCATCGCTCGAATTTCTTTGATTTCAGCACTATCGCTGTCTGCCGCCAGGACTTTATTTTCCAGGACGTCCCGTTGTACGTCATAGAGTCGCCCATCCCCATAAAGCTTGTATCGCTGATTACGTGCAAACCGACCCATTGTCTTCTTCTTTTTGGCGGCCTTTTGCTTAGCTATTTCAGCCGCCACCTTACCTGCCCCGGAGGGTCTTGGCTTGACGCCATTGCGGATATAGTGACAGAAGATCCATTTCCGTGAAGATGCTGCTTTTCCCTTCAGCACCGAAACAAAACTGTGCCCGTCCCCTCCCGCGTTGGCAGGAACAGTCGCTCCCGCGACCTCGGCCAGGCTTGGTAAAAAGTCAGTGAAATCCACCAACGCATCAGCCACCTGACCACTCTTTATGGCAGCTGGCCAGTTGGCCACCAGCGACACATGTGTCCCGGCGTCTGGCAAAGATGCCTTCCCTCCCTTGATTACCCGTCCGTTCATCAGGGACTTGATGTTGGTGGCGCAACCGTTGTCACAGGTAAATAGAATGAGCGTGTTCTCCCGTATGCCAGACTCGTCCAGTTTACTGACAACACGGCCTACCAATTTATCAAGGTAATGCACCATGTCCGCGAAATACTCGGTGCCCCCTTGTTTGCCGTCGTATTTTCCAACCCGCTCTCGGCTACCACCATCAGCAGAATCCGGGGTAGGCACAAACGGCCAGTGCGGGCTGACCATGGGCCAATAGATAAAGAAAGGCTTTTCACTTCGTTGATCGATCGTATCCACCACGAAGTCACACATTACGTCCGGACCAAATCGATCGGAGACGTTATCCAACAATTTGCCATTCTTTTCGATCCGCGGCTCCCAGTAGCGTGAGTCGCGTCCATTCAGGTGCCAGAGGCAATAGGAATCGAAACCAAACTTCTTAACGGTCGCTCCATCGCCTCCCAATTGCCACTTACCCGCAATCGTCGTCTGGTAACCGGCATCTCGCAGCACGTTGGCAAAGGTTACCTGGGAGGGGTCGAGAAAACCGAAACGACGATAGTTTCGAAAATTGTACTTACCGGTCATCAGCTGTACTCGCGATGGGGTGCAAATCGGCGTCGAGTAACAATGATTAAATAACATTCCGCCACCAGCCAGCTTGTCCAGGTGGGGCGTTTTGTACGTTGGTGAACCATAGGCCGAGACGCCCTCGTAACCGAGGTCATCGACCATAATCAAAATCATATTCGGTGGTTGAGCCCTCACTATCGATGGCATCTGGGCCAGCACTCCAGTGAGCACACAACATACGAGGAGCCGCTCGCCACCCTTGAAAAATGTCGTAAAGTAGTTCATTTTCTTCCCGCTGCGCCTTGTGGGCGTCCTATAATTGAAAAAGTTCGGGGCCCGAAATGGTACGCCATTGCTGTTCTAATCGTTACTCTCGTCACACCCACACCCCGGGGCTGATTCAGACTTGCAAAAGGCTATCGGCCCAAACACAATAGATTCTACGATATCGTTGTTCCCGTGTCGCCGGGCCCAACCACTACTTATGTATAAGCAAGGGTTTCACCATGCCTAACGATGACGCTCTCGATAACAATGACCCCAATGTCGACCCGCTCGCGGACGACCTCTTCGATGCCAGCGCTGACGCTGATAGTGCCGAATTTGACAGTGCCGAATTTGATAGTGCGGAGTTTGATGGCTTGTCCCCGGAATCCGAGTCTCGGGAGAGCGAGGAACTCCGCGTTCCCGGCGAATCCGAATCTCGCGAAAGTACCGAAATCCCCCTGGACGCATCAGCCACGCCAACCGGCGAGGACGTGGCGGAAGAAGACGAAGATGGTGATGACGATGACATCGCCCAGCAGCAAACGGCCGCAGCCGAAAATGAATGGCTGCTAACGTCGTTTTTCTCTTCGCTGGGGATCTACGCGGCCGTCGGGATCACTTTTTTCCTGGACCCGGACGTCATCATGAAACCTACAAAGAACATTGACTGGGCTTTCGCTACTATCCTGATCCCCATCAGTTTCATCTGTTTCATGTCAGCATCGCTAGGGTTACTTTCCAAGCCCCGGGGGAAACAATGGTTATTACTG
>PVBE011870025.1_pt1 | contig 16212 bp, 10 predicted proteins | sample 1631181 | NCBI WGS metagenome assembly PVBE01 (sample SAMN08397723, study PRJNA350692) | Marine metagenome, whole genome shotgun sequencing project. | isolation source: water | place: Pacific Ocean | collected 2012-04
CAGGACAATCATAATCCCGATCGTGCCAACAATACTCCAGATAAACAGCAACGCATGACGCTGCTGACGTCCCTCTTTCAATTCCTTGTCCGATTTGCGCGTCTTAGAGCTGGGCATCGCAGGTGACCTCGTGATGGCACCATCTTCCAGGATATTGTCTCGGGTTAATCCAGCATCGTTCCTACCGAAGAATATACGGCAACGACCTTTTCTCTTGCAACTGTTTTTCCAACACGAACGAACAGTCCCACCTGGGCCTCATTCACTTGAACAGTGGCAACAGGTGCTCGAGGGCGGCCTGCAGGGGAAGACCGATTGATTTCTTGTTATCCGCAGTGGCAACCAGGACGATTCCCCGCCCTGGAAAAGTTGCCATGTACTGGCCACCGGCACCGATGCCACTGATGAAGTCAATCTTCTTGGCGGCAGAGAGCTTGCTGCGATTATGAAAGTAATAGAAATACCCGTTTCCCTTGCCGGTATCCATAATCTGCTGAACGTAGGGAGCTGCCAGCAATTGCTCTCCCCGGTACTTGCCTCCCTGGATGATGGCCGTGCCGATCTTGAGGAGGGATCGCGAACTAAAATTACTGCCGGCACCGCACTTGGGAAGACCACAATCCTGGTCATCCCAGCAGTAGATGGCACCGAATTTTCCAGCAACTTCCTTAGCGATAAATTGTTGCACCGTGCCGGGAACCTTGAGGTCGATGACCATCATGACCATCGACGGATCGGTCCCGGTGTACTTGTACTGTTTGCTGCTGGACGTAACGGGAGCGGTCTCCTCGAAGAGCTTCTGGAAATACTGTTGTCGCACATACTCGGGACCCAGCGTGCGAGCAAACTGCTTATCCTTGAAACGGAGACCCGATTTCATCATGAGTGCGTCTCGCAACGTGATGGTCTCGACACCTGGCTGGATCTTTGCCCTGTCAATTTCCGTCATGAAACTGATCACCGGCTTGTCGAGATCTTCCATCGCCAGCACTCCCAACTGCATGGCTCGAGCGAGCGTCACCGACGTCAGCGTCTTGGTGACTGACATGGCATAATGCGGCGCATCAACGCGCCCACCACGGTTGTACATTTCGAACAGTAGCTTGCCATCTTTCCAGAGCAGGAGGCTGTCCAGTTTTCCGTACTTACCTGCTGCATCGGCGGCCACCAGGGCCGCTACCGCTTTCTTCGCACCTGGCACATTGAGAGTACCAACGTGCAGCCCGTCGCCGAGATCCTGGGGCGAGGTACTGACATAGGCCGCCGGCAGATCAGCCAGCTTTTTCTGCGCCTGGTAGTTTTGTTTTTTCGGATCTAACTGCCTGGACAATCGTGGCAGCTCCTGGGCATTACCCGGGGCGTCTACGAGCCCGCTCAGCAGCAAAATGATCGCGACATGTCGATTCATCTTTGTTTCCCTTGCAACCGTCGAGGTCTCAATAATCATCACTTTTACAGGAAATACATACAACGTTTCCTGTTTTTCCTGTACCGCTAATCAATCGCCGTAATCCTGCTCAAGTATTCTAATTGAAGGCCCGAGCATGATTATATATACTATGGGACAAGGCTTGATTAGTCGTTATGAGAACTCAAGAAGGAACGCCATGAGAATCAATCGCAGAAAAATGATCCAAGGTATGGTTGGCGGCGTTGGCGCTGCTGTCGGCACCTCGTTGCTGGGTAACGTTACCAGGGCCGCAGGTACCGCAAGCTCCGCGAGTGGCCCACGTCGGATCATTTTCTTCATGCAGAACCAGGGATTTGATCCCAAGACCTGTATTCCCAAGGGAATGAACAGTAGCGGTTCGCTGGCGAACGTCAAGCTTCCCGAGCCTGTCAAAGCGCTCGAGCCTTACAAGGAACGATTGCACATCATCAACGGCCTGCACGGTACGCACACCAGCCCGTCCCACAGCGCCTTTTTCGGCGCACTCGGTGGCTACCGTGGTAGTGACGGTGTACCCCCCAGTGGCCCCACGATCGATTACGAACTCAGCAAGGCCTTGCCGCAGACTCTCTTGCCTCACCTCTGCATCGGCATGGACTCCATTGAGAACATGAAGGCCAAGCCCACGATCGCGACATTGTCGGCCAGCGGCGCTGGACAACCGATCTTCATGCACTCGAATCCAAATCATCTCTACCAGATGCTGTATGGTGGCATCTCCAGTGGCAACATTCGACTACAGCATGAAGCGCGATCGAACGTGTTGAACCAGGTTGAACTGCTGGCCGCCACCAAGGGTCGTTCGGTTCCAACCGCAGATCAACAGCGCTACGGTCAATACGTCCAGGGATTCAAGGATGTCAACGGCCTGCGAGATCGCCTCGATACGGTTGCTGATCACTTGCGCAAATTCGCGCCGACCGTCGACGAACGATATACCAATCCAGAGTTCGAAACCGACTGGCATGATATCCTGCTGGATCTCGGCATCTCGGCAATCACGTCCGGTATCACCAATACCCTGACCATCGGCTCAGGTCGTGGCGAAATCTTCGGTGCCTGGAAGGGACTCGGGGTCGACCAACAGGGACATAACCTGGGACATATGGCTCAGCCTGGCAATCCGATCTGGATCAAGATTCGCCAGTACAACAGTCGGATGCTCGTGAGGATCATGGAAGCGCTCGACAGCGTGCCCGAAGGCAGCGGCACCATGATGGACAACACCCTGATCGTTTACACCAGCAACAACGCTGACAAGCAGCACACCAACGGTGCTAACTGGCCCGTCATGCTACTGGGTAACATGGACGGTGCCTTTAAAACCGGTTGCTTCACGCAACTGGACGGTAAGCGACCCATCAATGCACTTTACACGACGCTGCTGCGAGCCGCTGGCAAAAACGTTGATCGTTTCAACATGAACGAACAACTGGCCAAGAAGTTCGATGCCAGTACCGGGCCCGTCAAGGAATTGCTGGTATGAACAGGATCATCTTGGTAGGGACCCTGCTCTCCTGGAGCTTCCTGTCCGTTGCCAGTGGTCAGACCTACACACCTGGCCAGCAGGTCAATAAGGATTTTGCCGGCTTTGCCCAGGCGTTTCTTACGAACCACTGCGTGGACTGTCATGGCAAGACAGAACCGGAGGGTAACCTCTCGCTCCACGACCTGGGACCTGTCAATGAAGTCAACTCCGGAACCTGGAAAGCCATCTGGGCGCAGGTCACCTTGAAGGAGATGCCACCCAAGGATGCCGATCAGCCAGGGGTTATTGGCAGGCTGCAGTTTTCGGACTGGATCGTTAATGAACTGACCCGGGTCATGCGCGACCAGGGTGGGTTCCGCGCTCACCTCGATCCCAACAAGGGCAACTTCGTTGATCATGCCCTGCTGTTCGGTCCGCTGCCAAAAGGCATCAAGCTCGCACCCGCTTCTTCGCCGGCGCGCATCTGGCGTGTGACGCCGCAGGAGTACATCACGCGTCTGAACGAATTAATCAACCGGGAACCCGAGTTCGATCCTGGAAAACCTGGCCAGCGTACCCGCGGTGATGTCGTTCCCACCAACCACGGCGGTGAACTCAAGCTCTACTTCGGCACGGATCGTATTATTCGGTGGGAGGGTGGAACGGTGGCCTACGCCACCGCCGTAAAGAGTGTCCCGGCAGTTCTCTCGTCAGCGCGAAATCATGGGCTGGAAAACTACCCTGACTTTTACACCGTCAACAGTGCCGAGGCGACACAGATTCTCAGCAAGGCGGAGAACATCCTTCAATACATGGCTTATGGTCCGTTGAGTCTCGCGAATCCAGAACAAATCACGGACGACCCCAAGACGTACGACAAGGTCAAACCAGAAGGAGACCTTCGTGGACTCCCCACGGCAATTGTCTACAGCACGAAGATCATGCGTCCGCTGACACCCGTCTACCACCTCATGAAGGACGAGGGGATCTCCGACAAGCATCTGCGAGATGCCGTGGATTACCTGTTCGAAGCATTGACATTCCGCTTGCCCAGCAAAGAAGAATCAGACACCTACCTGGCAATCGTCAAACAATCCATCGAGAAGCTTGGCAAGGAAGACGGTGCCATCCTGGGCCTGTCATCCATTTTCCTTGATCGCGATGCACTTTTCCGGCCGGAACTGGCTGACAACGGAAAACCGGACCAACACGGTCGCGTCATGCTCCAGGACTCGGAACTGGGCCTCGCGGTAAACCATGCCCTCAGCTACATCAAGCCTGATGAGCAGCTCCGGAAAGCGATCCTGGAAGGTCGAATGCGAACCAGGGCCGATGTGAAACGCGAGGTTGAACGCATGCTCGCCGACAACAGCATTCGTAAGCCGCGCATCCTGCGATTCTTCCGTGACTATTTTGACCACGACCTGGGTGGCTACATCTGCAAGGATTCGAAAGCCCTGGCAGACACGGGTGCCAGCAACCGAGGGCAGGCCCACTATCGCGCCATGTTCGACGCCACAGCGAGCTCGGATCGCCTTATCGAACTCATCCTGCAGGAAGACAAGGACGTACTCCGGCAGTTACTGACGACCGACAAGGTCGTGGCAACTAATTCAGACAGGGTTTATTTCGGTAAGAAGCGTACCAAGGAAGAGGTAGCAGCGGCCGTGGTTATCGCAAAGAAGGCCGCAGAGGAGCAGGTCAAGAAAGACACCGTCGCACTTAAATCACTTGAAAAAGAGGTTGCCAAGTTGGAGTCCCAGCTGAAGGCCAACCCCAAGGCAAAGGAAACGCAGCGGGCACTGGATCGAAAAAAGAAAACGCTGGTGGCTGCCATGAAGAAGGTCACAGCAGCCAAGAAGAAGCGTGCCGGTGGCAATCACAGCGTTGCCGAGGCAAAGCTGTCGGGGCCCAAGATGTACGCCCGTGTGAGTCGTCGCAGCTTTGGCAATGGCTCCATGAAACCAACTCGTATCCTGGCCACGGCCCCCGCAGGCCAACGTCTCGGTATCCTGACACACCCCAGTTGGCTTGTTTCACACTCCGATGCCATGGACAACCATGCCATCCTCCGTGGCCGATGGATTCGTGAACGACTACTCGGTGGCGGCATTCCTGATGTCCCCATCACGGTGGATGCGATGCTCCCGGACGAGCCACAGAACACACTACGGGAACGTATGCAGGTCACCAGGAAAGCCTATTGCTGGACCTGCCACAAGAAGATGGATCCACTTGGACTGCCGTTCGAGATGTATAACCACGCCGGCCTATACCGAGAAACTGAACTCAACAAACCCGTCGATACCACGGGTGAGATCATCGATTCCGGTGATCCCACACTCGACGGCAAAGTCGCAAATGCCATCGAGATGATTGAACAACTCGCGGAAAGCAAACGAGTTGAACAGGTCTTCGTTCGCCACGCCTTCCGTTTCTGGATGGGCCGCAATGAAACACTCAACGACGCACCTGTGCTCCAGGAAGCCTATCGCGTGTACAAGGAGAGCGGTGGCAGCATGAATGCCCTGATCACGTCGCTGGTCACCTCCGATGCCTTCCTCTATCGAAAAGTGGAACGTCCCGCTGCCACCCGCTAAGGCCTCTCCAGGCCTGCTGGATCGATGTTGGAACCGGCCCCTTCTGCCGTAATACGGTTTGCCATGGGATACTGTTGTCCGATACAATCGGTAGCTCATGACCGGATTTTCCTCCAGGAGTATCGCTATGAATCACCTTCATCGCCGCCAATTTATCCAAACCACGCTGGCCACAGGCGCCGCAGCTACCTTGCCAACCCGTTCAGCCTGGGCAACCAATGCCAACGAGGAAATTGGAGTCGGTTTCATCAGCTGTGGTGGTCGTGCCAGCGGACTCATGAAAACATTCAGCAGAATTCCCGGGGTCAACATCACGGGCCTCTGTGACCCGGACAAGGATCGGGTAGGCGCAGCGAGCAAACGCTTCCCCAAGGCCAAGACCTGGACCAACCTGAGAGGCTTGCTGGAAGACAAATCGATCGATGCGGTGGTGGTCGCCACCTGCAACCACTGGCATTGCCTGGCGGCGATCTGGGCGATGGAAGCGGGCAAGGATGTTTACGTCGAAAAACCGCTCTCCCATTCGCAATGGGAAGGTCGCCAGACGGTTGCCGCCGCACGCAAGTACGGTCGCATCTGCCAACTGGGAACCCAGCAGCGTTCGGATCCTATGCAAGCGGAAATCAAGAAGTTCCTGCACGAGGAAAAAGCGCTGGGTGAAATTCTTTCAGCACGTGTTAATCGTTTCGGAGTCCGGGGTACTATCGGCAAGCGAAGCGAACCCCTGGCAGTATCCAAGAACATCGATTACGACGTCTGGCTAGGGCCAGCGCAGTCAGAACCTCTTTATCGAAACAAGCTGCATTACGACTGGCACTGGGACTTCAATACCGGTTCCGGTGAAATGGGCAACTGGGGAGTGCATGTCCTGGATGACTGTCGCAACAATATCTTCCAGGACCAGGTAACCCTTCCCAAGCGTATTCTCGGTGGCGGCGGCCGCGTGGCCTACAACGATGCCGGCGAAACGCCCAATGTGCACTTCTGCTACTTTGACACCGGGGGCATCCCCGTAGTGATCGCCCTCTCGAACATCACGGCTGGAAGTAATTCCAAGAAGGGTTCCCCGCATCCGGGTCCCGGCAGTGGTTACATGGCCTTCTGTGAAGGGGGACGTTTCGAGGGACAACGCGGACGTGCGGCGGCATTTGACAAGGATGGAAAAACAATCAAGACCTTCAGGGGCGGCAGCGGCAGCCTGCACCAGCAAAACTTTATCGATGCCGTCCGTAGTCGTGATGCCTCGACGCTCAACGCAGATGTCCAGGTCGGTCATGATTCCACCGGCTGGTGCAACCTGGCCAACGTGACTTTCCAAGCCGGCAAAGCCTTCTCCTACGATGATGCCAGGCAGGTCAAGAAAGGAAGTCAGCTGTGGGGCAGCGTGCTGGGCGACATGGACAAGCTACTCAAGGCACATGGAATGGGGCTGGAGAGTACCGACATCAAGCTTAGCCCGGTTTTGACCATCAATCCCAAGACGGAGCAATTCGTCGGTAGTGATGCCGAGGCAGCCAACCAGTTCCTGAAACGAGAATACCGCAAGGGTTACGAGGTTCCCAACCTCACATCCTGATCGGTCACAACGGTTCCAGGCAAGATTCCAGGTAGCTCCAACGGTACCCTCACTTGGGCTCACCCGTCAGGCGGTCCACCAGGTAAGCCTCGACGTTTTTGTGCTGAATCCCTGGAGCTCCGGGATAGACCAATTCACAGGCCACGCCCTGGGATCGCATCTGCTGCTGCAACTTCACCCCGAAATTGGACGTATGGGTAGGATCTTTCTGGTCCTTGCCCAACGCCGGAGGCGCGTTGTAATACAGGTACACCGGTGGATCCCCTCGCGAAACAAGCGCATAGGGAGAATACTCGTTAATCCAGGGAAGAATCTCGTCACGCCGCGCCAGGAAAGCGGCAAAATCCTGCTGGAACTTTTTACCACCTTCTTTAAAAATACCAAACGCATGGCTGCCGTAGCGACTGTTAGGAGTCCATTCCTTCATCTGCTGCGGGTCAAGCGTGGTCTGGGCCCCCAGCACGGCAGCACAGAGCAAGCGAGTCGATTGCCTGGCTACGGGATCCTTGCTGTCCGGATCAGCCAGGTCATCATGAAAAGCTAACCAGAGGCTTGAGCAAGCACCCGCAGAACCTCCGCAGGCGGCAATTCGACTCGGATCAATGTTCCAGTCCTTGGCTTGACTGCGTACGAACTGCAAGGCTCGAGCCGCATCGTGCAATGGTGCTTTGACCGGTGGCTTGACTCCTCCCTCGACCGCTTCGCGGATAAAACGATACTCAATCGACACTGCTGAAATCCCTTTCTCTAACAGCCTCGGCAGCATTCCCACTAAGTGGCGGTTCATCCGATCACCTCCCTGCCAGCCACCGCCATGAATGAAGAACAGGAGTGGAGCCGGTTTTTTCGTCTCTGCCTGCCAAAAGTGCATTACCTGCTTGGGATGTTTCCCATAAGCGACATCCTTTTTCGTTGGCACCGGTGGAGCAGCCGCCCATACGTCGCTGGCCTCGAAGGTTACCAGCAGGCATAACACGATGGACATGATCATGGCATTTCTCATGAAACGTTTCTTTCTTAATCCAGGGGTACGCGTGACGGCGTTCTTACTAATCAATCGAGGTAAGACCCATCACTAACGAAACGGGCTGCGGTTTCCGAGGTAATCTCTCCGGCCTGTAGCAACTGCTTGATGGACTCATCGAGCGAGATCATTCCCTCGTCGCGCCCACTCAGAATGTAACGATCGATACTTAACAGCTTGCCGGTACGAATGCCGTTGGCAATCGGAGTATTGTTGAACATGATTTCCAGTGCCAGGCGACGCTTGTCCCCGTCCAGGCTGCTGGGCAACAGGTGCTGGCTGATCACGGCACGTAGGCTGACAGCCAGTTGTGAACGAATCTCGTCCTGCACAATCTGAGGAAAGAGGTCTGCATAGCGTGAAATGGCCCCCTTCACGTCTCGCGTGTGGATGGTAGCAAAGACCAGGTGACCGGTTTCAGCGGCGCTGAGGGTCATCTGTGCCGTCTCACGATCACGAATTTCACCCACCAGGATAACATCGGGATCCTGTCGCAACCCATACTTCAAGCCATCTGCGAAAGTAAGGACATCCTCACCAATCTCGCGCTGGGCAATGATCGAGTCGGCCACCTTGGGATAGAGGTATTCGACCGGTTCTTCCACGGTCACGATCCTGCGACCTCCGGCCTGGTTAATCAGGTTCACGATCATGGCTAACGTGGTTGTCTTTCCTGACCCGGTAACGCCCGTCACGAGCACCAGGCCGTTGCGCAGGTTTGCCAGTTTTTGCGCGATCGGTCGAGGAAATCCCGCCCACTCGAAATCCGGGATCTCGGTGGGAATAACTCGGAAACAGGCGCCCATTTTGCCACTGCTGTAAAAATAATTGGCCCGGAAACGCATGGGCTTATCATGGATATCGATTTCCAGGCAGTAATCCGCATTCTTGTGTGCAACCACCTGTTCCATGACCACGGTCGGACAAATTGCCGTCAGCATTTGCTGCAAGTCCTCCCCCTCGAGGACCGTGTCTTCCAGTTCCTGCAAGCGACCGTGAATTCGGATTGCAGGAGGGTAGCCAGCCACGAGGTGTAGATCTGAAGCGTCTGAATCGACTGCTTGCGTCAACCAGGCTTGTACCTGTTCCGGGCAATCAGATGTCGCATGGCTCGTCACTTTTCGTTCCCCCTGGCTCCCTGGTCGTCAATGCCATCATGCCGTGTATGCCTGTATGGTACTCGACGTTCTGAACGTTTGAAACAGCCCGGCACGCTCCTTCGTCGCTTGCCTCGCACCCCGGGCTCTGGCTATAACTGCACACTGTCAACAGTATTTATCACCTGCCAAGAGGTCTACCGATGATTCGCCTGTCACTCCCAATGGTTCTCTTCCTGTCGAACGCTGTTCTGCTACCGGCCGTGGAACCATCTCACTGGCCCCAGGGGACAGGTCCCCAGTCACGCTTCTCGGCGCCGGAAACACAGGTCCCGACATCATGGAGCGTGGTACGAAATCAGCATATCCGTTGGCGAAAGAAACTTTCCGAAACGGGCCAGAGCACCGTCATTAGCTGGGGCTCTCGGATCTTCTTCACGACCATGGAAGACGTCTCTGCGGATTCCCAGTTCGGTCAAAACATCGTCGCCTATTGCTGTGAAGCCGCTACCGGTAAGACGCTCTGGAAACGCACCATCGCGGCAGCCCATCCTCTCCGCCTGTCCGGGTGTTTTAGTGACAGTTCGGCACCGCCGGCATTAACGGACGGTAAGCACGTGGTCTTTTTTAATGCCTCGGGCACGATTACCTGTTTTGACCTTGATGGGAAGCAACAGTGGTCACGAACGCTCATGGCCGTGGGTCGTTCACAACCGTTCCTGCTGGCCGGCCAGGTTATTTTCATCCACCAGACATACATGCCTGACGATAAAGGGCATTTTTCCCACGAGCACAAGAACGCTCCGGTTTCCGAATGGACCCAGTTACAGGCACTGGACCTGGCCACCGGCAAATCGACCTGGCGAAGTCGTTGTGGAGCCAACATGGGTTGTATCCCCCTGCCCCATCGCCTGGCTTCCGGTCGTCACGTCATCTTCGTGGGACGCGGGGGTGGGCATTCTCCCCCGGAAAAACCAGAAGGTATCTCCATGATTGATGGGCATGATGGAAAAACGATCTGGACGCTGCCGCTACCAGGTTTCATGAGCACCATGTCCTACCATTGTGCAGGCTCGCACGTATTGGTTTTTCATGACGACAAGCATCTTTGGGTCGATACCGCGACGGGGAAAATCACCCGGCAGGTCACTTTCCTGAAAGATGTTTCAGTTCGCAGGCATACGAACAAACGTTGGGAGACCCACATCGAGACATTACCCGCGCCCAAGAAAAAGCGAGCGATCATCCAACAGTCCAATGTACTTGTTGGAAAACATCACTACTTCCGCAGCTACACGCGTCCCTACCTGGGTCGTGTTGATGTCGAGGACGGCAGCGTGCAATACCTGCAATTGCCTGTGCAACTAAAACGCGAACCGGGAGAAGCCCGGGATCAATTGCTCTGGGATCCCAGTGGCATGTCACCCGAGGTCATCGCGCGTCTAAAAAAGAGCTCGCGGAAACCTCCCCAGGCACTCCCCATTCATCAATGGTGCTTTACACCCAACGAGGTCAAGAACTCTCGTGGCTATGTGGTAATGGGAGATGCCAGGTCACGCGGTACCGGCTGGGGGCATCATGCCTCCCAGGTCCCCACTATCAGTGGGAAACGACTCTTTGTCCCGGTGATGAACGGAACCGTTTACGTGATCGAAGCAGGCACACCCACGCTGGATGAACAAGCTATTCTTTCGATCAACGACCTCGGTCCGGTCGGCAAATCATTTAATCGTGCGAGTCTCAGCTTTTCTGCCGGTGCGATCTTTGCACATACGATCAACGAAGTGATCTGTATTGGCAACTAAAACCCTACCGCGTTGTTTACTCAAACCGTCTAGACGAGTGTAACGTTCTCAGCTCGTGGTCCCTTGGGTCCATGACCTTCAGTGTACGACACACGTTGTCCTTCTTGAAGTTCGTCGTAGCTGACGCCTTCCAGATTCGACATGTGAAAAAACATATCCTGGTCGGTTCCGGTATCAATAAATCCAAAACCTTTGTCCGTGAGTCGTTTGATAGTACCTTCTGGCATTTCTAAAATTCCCTAAAAAGATGTCACATACAGCGAGACTCGAAAACACCATGTTCGAAACAGCCCGCTGTCAAAGACGGTTATTCTATCGGATCGAGCGACAGAAAACCACGACCCGAGGCCGGAATAAACAATCGATCTGGACTTAAATAATCTCCTTAATCGGATCTACGTGCTCTACCCCTACCAATTTCTGGTTCAATCCCCCGTAAAAGTAAGCCAATTTATTGGGATTGAGCCCCATCTGCTGCAAAATCGTGGCATGGAGATGCTTAACATGAAAGGGATTTTCAACGGCTGCAGAGCCAAGTTCATCGGTTTTTCCGACACTTACGCCCCCTTTGATTCCCCCTCCGGCCATCCACATCGTGAAACCATAGGAGTTATGATCACGCCCTGTCCCCTTGGCATATTCGGCCGTCGGCTGCCTGCCGAATTCCCCACCCCAAACTACCAGCGTACTATCAAGTAGATTGCGCTGCTTGAGATCCTTGAGTAATCCGGCGATTGGCTTATCGGTGTTGCCAGCGTGGTAGTTATGATTTTTTTGCAAATCACCGTGGGCATCCCAGTTGGCGTCGTTGTGATTTCCCCCGGAGTAGATCTGGATAAACCGAACTCCGCGTTCTACGAGGCGTCTGGCACGAATACACTTGCGAGCAAAATCCTCGGTCTTCGGATTGTCGAGACCATAGAGCTTCTGCGTACCCTCGGTCTCCTCTTCAACATCCATTGCCTCCGGGGCATGCTGCTGCATCTTGTAAGCCAGTTCATAACTCGCGATGCGGGCCGCAAGATTGGAGTTATCAATGCGTCGCAACTGGTGCTGACGGTTTTTCTCAATCAAGCGGTCCAACAACAGTCGTTGTGTCGTCTTCTTGACCCCGGGCGGCGGTTCCAGGTCCAGGATCGGCGCACCCTTGGATCGCATCACCACACCCTGGTAGGCAGCTGGCATGTATCCGCTGGCCCAGTTCTTGGCCCCGCTGATAGGCCCTCCTGTCCGATCAAGCATCACCACGAAGCCTGGCAGGTTCTCGTTGACACTACCCAGGCCATAGTTCACCCATGATCCAAGCGCCGGACTACCACTCAACACCTTCCCAGAGTTCATCATCAACATGGCAGAACCATGGATCGGTGAATCGGCGGTCATCGAGTTAAGGAACGCGATGTCATCAACGCAGGTGGCCACGTTGGGAAATAGATCGCTGACCCATTTACCACATTCTCCGTATTGCTTGAACTTCCACTTTGGCTCTACGATACGTCCCTTGTTCTTGCGTCCGCCACGACCAAAGGTTTTCACATCGATGGTTTTACCATCCATACCGTACATCTTGGGTTTGTAATCAAAGGTGTCGATGTGGCTAGGACCACCATACATGAATAGAAAAATGACACTCTTGGCCTTGGGTGCAAAATGAGGTGGCTTGGGCGCCAGTGGATTCTCATAGGGGGATGCACCATCTGCCGCCTGCGTCTGGTGCCCCAGGAAACCATCTTCCGAAAGCATCGAGAGCAGTGGCAAGGACGTGAAACCACCACCAGCCTGCCAGAGGAATTCCCTGCGCGTACGGCCACAAAAATCCTGACGAGGTCTCTTGGTCATGAATGAACTCCGGTTCCTAATTATCTCAATCCAGGTAAATAAACTGGTTGGCGTTGAGCACGAGCAAACAATACGTTTTCAGGGCGTCTTTTCGGGTCAATTGCTCCTGTTTTTCAAGCTTTTCCACGAACTTGCGATCTGCCTCGATCTCCTGTTTTTCGGCGACGTAACCCGTTGTGACGCGAATTGCCTGGCCAATTTGTCGGTCCAGGTCATTTGGCCACTGCACCTGGAGTCGGTCCGCCAGTCGCGTCGACTGCTCGGACAGGAATCGACTATTTAACATGTTCAATGCCTGGGTCGGAACGGTCGTCGTCATCCGCACGGAACAGCTCGTATCCGTATCTGGCGCATCAAAATTGGCCAGCATCGGATGACGCAGGGACCGCTTGACGTGTATGTAAATGCTGCGTCGCACAGCATCTTCCGGAGACGAACGTCCCCAGGCTGCACCTGGCCTCGAGGCGGTCGCCAAAACCTCCTGGGGTAGAACTGGAAAAATACTTGGGCCGAACATCTTGTCATTGAAGGCTCCGCTGGCAACCAGGATCGAGTCGCGAATTTCCTCAGCCGTTAGACGCCGCATATTAAAACGCCAGAACCTGTCATTCTCGGGATCACTGGCAAGCGCCTTGGCATTGGCCTGCGAGGACATCTGGTAAGCATTGGACAACATGATCAACTTGTGCATCGACTTCAAACGCCAGCCACGCTCGATCATTTCCGTTGCCAGCCAATCCAATAATTCCGGGTGAGTGGGCGGACTCCCCTGGAAACCAAAGTCACTGGTGGTCCGAACGATTCCGCGACCGAAGTGATGCTGCCACAAGCGATTGACCATCACGCGTGCTGTCATGGGATTATCCGGACTGGAAATCCAGTCAGCCAGTACGCGACGTTTCCCGCTAGTCTTCTGGCCCTTGCTGTCCGGGATGGTTGCGGCCGGCGGATTCAGGACCTGGGGAAATCCTGGTCCAACTTCCTCGCCCTGCAGTTGTGGGTTACCCCGCTGCAATATCCACGTCTTCTGGCGTCCGCGTTCTGCGACCACCATTGCCAATTCAGATTTCAACTCCATTTTCGTTGCCTGGCTGCGCAACAGATCTTGTCGCAACTGTTTCCATTGCATCATTTTCTGATCGCCCAGTAACTCCTTACCGTACTTGTTGGCAAACCTGATCAACGATGACTCACCGTAATCGACAACCAGGCGGGCATCGATATACTGTCCGCCACCCGTTTGGCGACAATGAATGGCCAACGTGTTACGACCCGTCTGCAAGACATCCAGGGACTCCCCGGAAATATCGTGCGATTTGTAGTCGGTGGTGTATCCCTTCAATGTCTTGACCAGCTTCCCATTGAGATAAATCGCAGCATCCTCGTCGTGATGCAGGTGCATTACCAGCTTGGTCGGAATTTCGGTCAATCCAAAATCCTTGCGCAACCAGATGTTCGGGGTTTTCCACACCGTGCGAACATGACTGCCCGGGGTCCCCTTCGTACCGAAGCCTCCCGGCCCTTTTTTCCACTTGCTGTCGTCATAGGCAATCTGGAACCAATTGTTGGCCGGTTTTTCAAACGTGTATTCCCAAACCTGGGGCTGCTTGATGGAATCGGACAAAACGACCTGGTTACGGGGCGTTTTCGGCTTATTTACTGTCAGTTTTTCAGCCGGATACCGCTTGGCCATCGCAGCCACAAACTCTTTTTCCAACACGACGATCCTCGCAGCCCATTCTTCTTCCCGTTTTTTCTTGTCACGATTTTTTTCGTCGAACTGGGCCTTGTCCCGAGCTGTCGAAACAGGCAATAGATTTGTTTTCCCCGAACCATGCGGAGAGATATCCGAGAAAAAGGAGAGCAACGAGTAATAGTCCTTCTGCGCGATCGGGTCGATCTTATGGTTATGGCATCGTGCACAGCCGACCGTCATCCCAAGAAATGTTTCGCTGGTCGTACGCAGGATATCATCAAGATAGTCATAACGAGCCAGGGGACGGTCAGCAGGCTCATCATCCCAGATACCCAGTCGGTAAAACCCAGTTGCCGTCAGGCTCTCACCGGTGACACCTTCCAGTTCATCACCGGCAAGCTGCTCCATGATGAACCGGTTGAACGGTTTGTCCTGGTTAAAAGCACGAATCACGTAGTCACGGTACTTCCAGATCAAGTCCTTGCGACCATCCCGTTCGTATCCATTCGTCTCCGCATATCGGACCAGGTCCAACCAATGACGTGCCCATTTCTCGCCATACTGCGGTGACTCTAGTAATTGATCCACAACCTTTTCAAAGGCCTCGGGCGATTTATCTGCCAGGAAAGCATCCACCTGCGTAGCCGATGGTGGCAAGCCGATCAGGTTATAGTAGGCACGACGAATGAGCCCCACCTTGTCCACGGGTGCCGCCGGCTGCAAACCAGCAGCCTCCAACCCACGCAGCACAAACGCATCGATCGGATTACGCACCCAAGACTGGCCGGCTGGACGCGGAACCTTGGGACGCCGAGGTTTCTCGAAAGCCCAGTGTGCCGACCAGGTAGCACCCTGCTGGATCCAGGCCTCCAGGGCCTTGATCTCCTCGGGTGTCAGTGGCTTACCTTCCGGTGGCATCCGTAGCGTCTCATCGGTCGAACGAACTCGCTTGAGCAACTCGCTGGTTTCCAGATTACCAGGTACCACTGCTGACCGTCCGGACTCCAGTGACTTCAGGGCATCCTCACGCGAACTCAGCCGCAGGCCCGCTTCCGCAGCATTGGGGCCGTGGCACTTGTAGCATCGCTTGGCAAACACAGGCTGAATTTCCCTGGCAAAATCTGGTGCCTGGGGTTCTGCTGACCAGGAAACACTCGCCAAACTGACCAGCATCCCGGAAATCATCAAGAAACCACGTACCTTGCCTGGAGATTGCATCCACATCTTCCTGTTCCTTCTAATCGGTAACGACTTGCCTCATGCCGGACCACGCTGCTGGCCCCACGGGAACTAGTAGATCTTATCGCCCTTCATTTTTCTAGGCAATAACTACCCCCTGCAGAGCGGATCTCAGGCCTGCCTGCAAGGCGTCTCTCGGACAATTTCAAGGGCACTAAAAATGGATTAAGATCAACTTGTCTCGAACATGAGAAACGGTGATTCTCACTTGCAAACTGGACCTGGAGACCGCGACGACTCATGCCAACAAACTCCCTGTGGTACCTGCTGATACTTTTCATATTGATTCCAGGTCGGTCTGCGACAGCCCAGGAGCGTTTCGCTTTCCTGGTCACCGGGGATCCCCAGTACCTGGCCGAGAAATCATCGCAGCCTCGACGCCTGGATCCTTACTCCGAGGTCGCGCACCAACGATTCC